>Ga0068877_10003286_pt1 | contig 12854 bp, 10 predicted proteins | sample NOAtaG_FD_66437 | JGI IMG/M metagenome (GOLD analysis project Ga0068877, IMG submission 66437) | Freshwater lake microbial communities from Lake Erie, under a cyanobacterial bloom - NOAA_Erie_Diel6S_1000h metaG | ecosystem: Environmental > Aquatic > Freshwater > Lake | place: USA: Ohio, Lake... | reverse complement strand
GATGGGCGAGGACTGCATCTCGCCGCCCTACCACCGGGCCTTCTCGACGCCGCTCGAGATGATGGCGTTCATCGCCCGGCTGCGGCGCCTCTCGGGCGGCCGCCCGGTCGGCTTCAAGCTCTGCGTCGGCCATGGCTGGGAATTCCTCGCCATCTGCAAGGCGATGCTCGAGAGCGGCATCACGCCCGACTTCATCGTCGTGGACGGGGCGGAAGGCGGCACGGGCGCGGCACCGCTCGAGTTCCTCGACCATGTCGGCATGCCCCTGCGCGAGGGGCTGCTCTTCGTCCACAACGCGCTCGTCGGCGTCGGGCTGCGCGACCGCATCCGCATCGGCGCGGCCGGCAAGATCGTCACCGCCTTCGACGTCGCGCGCGCGATGGCGCTGGGCGCCGACTGGTGCAATGCCGCGCGCGGCTTCATGTTCGCCCTGGGCTGCATCCAGTCGCAGAGCTGCCACACCGACCGCTGCCCCGTCGGCGTCGCGACGCAGGACCCGCTGCGCCAGCGCGCTCTCGTCGTCCCGGACAAGGCCCAGCGCGTCGCGCAGTTCCACCGCTCGACCCTCGCCGCGCTGGCCGAGGTGGTCGCCGCTGCGGGGCTCGAGCATCCCTCGCAGCTGCGCCCGCACCACTTCTCGCAGCGCATCGCCGCCAACAAGGTGAAGAGCTTCGACCGGCTCTACCGCTTCTCGCGCCCCGGCGAGATCCTGCGCGGCACGGACGATCCCCGCTTCGCCGGCCCGTGGAAGGCTGCGCGCGCGGACTCCTTCCACCCGGCCGCCTGAGCGGGGTTCAGGTCGCGAGCCGCGTCCAGCCGTCGACCACGCGCGCGCCCTGGCCGCGCGCGCCGAGGATCACGGGGTTGACGTCGAGCTCGGCGACGACGTCGCCCAGGTCGGCCGCGAGCCAGGACAGGCGCACGACGAGGTCGCGGAGCGCCTCCTCGTCGGCCGCCGGCCTGCCGCGCGCGCCGGCGAGCAGCCCGTGGCCGCGCAGCTCGCGCAGCGCGTCGCCTGCCTCCTCGTGGCAGATGGGCGGCAGGCGCCAGGCAAGGTCGGACAGCACTTCCACCAGCACGCCACCGAAGCCGACCGCGATCGCGGGCCCGAGCGAGGCGTCGCGCACGATGCCGAGCAGGATCTCGAGGCCCGGCGCGCACATCTCCTGCACGAGGACGCCGGCGATGCGCGCGGTCGGTGCCTTCGCGGCGACTTCCGCGAGCATCGCCGCATGCGCCGCGCGCAGCTGCGCCTCGCCCGCGATGCCGAGGCGCACGCCGCCGGCCTCGGTCTTGTGCGCGAGGCCTTCGGCCTCGACCTTCAGCGCCACGGCGCCGCCGATCGCGTTCGCATGGCGCACCGCCTCGTCGGCGTCGCGGGCGAGGAGCTCGCGCGCCACCGGGAACCCATAGGCGGCGAGGAGGAGCTTCGTCTCTCGCTCGCCCAGCGCGCCCGTCCGGCCGTCGAGCAGCCGCTCCGCCGCGGCGCGATCGATGCCGTCGGGCCGGCGCGGCGCGGCACGCGTCGCGCGTCGCCTCCGGAACCCGGCGTAGCGCATCGCCGCGCCGACGGCGCGCAGCCCGGCGCCTACCTCGCGGAAGACGGGGATGCCCTCGGCGATCAGGTCGCGTGGCGCCAGCGGCGAGCCGTCGTTCGTGCCGCCGGTCCAGAGCAGCGCCGCGGGCTTGGCGCAGGACGCGACGATGTCGGCAGCGGCGCGCACGTCGCGCCCGCTCTGCAGCGTCGTCACGGGCAGCAGGTAGTCCACGTTCGGGTCGGCGGCGATCGTGTCCATGATCGCGCGCTGCATGTCCTGGCGGCCGAGCGCGGCGGAGCTCATGTCCGCCGGGTTGCCGAGGCGGATGTAGCCGGGGATCAGGCCCGAGAGTCGCGCATGCGTGTCCTCGGTGAAGTCATCGAAGGCGACGCCGAAGGCCGCGCCCCTGTCCGCGACCAGTGCGTTGTTGCCGCCGGAGACCGACACCGCGCTGGCGCGGTTTCCCGCCGGCACGCGCCGGTCGCGCAGCGTCATCGCCGCCTCGTAGAGCTCCGGCGCGTCGTCGACGCGCAGGATGCCGAGCTGGCGCAGCGCGGCGTCGGCGACGGCGTCGGTGCCGGCGATCGCGCCGGTATGGCTCTCCGCCGCGCGGCGTCCCGCCTCGCTGCGGCCGAGCTTGAGCATGACGATCGGCTTGGCGGCCTCGGCGGCGGCGCGGGCCGCCGCGAGGAACCTGGCGCCGGTCTTGATGCGCTCGGCGGCGACGAGGATCACCCGCGTGTCGGGATCGTGGACGAGGAAGTCGACGAAGTCGGCGATCTCGAGGTCCGCCTCGTTGCCGCAGCTCACCTCGTGGCTGATGCCGAGGCCGAGCTCGTGGGCGCGCCACATCACGTTGACCTGCGGCAGCCCGCCCGAGTTGCCGACGATGCCGATGTCGCCGGCGGGGCGCGGCGCCTCGCCGACCGTCGCGGTCGACGCCATCGGGATGCGGTCGACGAAGTTGATCGCGCCGTTGCAGTTCGGGCCCATCAGGCGCAGCCCGCCGGCGCGCGCCATGGCGACGATGCGATCCTGCTCGGCGCGGCCGGCCTCGGTGCCGATCTCGCCGAAGCCGCCGGTGAAGATCGTCGCGAAGGGCACGCCCATCGCGACGCAGTCCTCGATCACCCCGGGGACGCGCTCGGCCGCGACGATGATGCCGACATGGTCGGGCGGCTCCGGCAGGTCGCGGATCGAGGCGAAGCAGGGCAGGCCCATGCAGGACTGGAGCCGCGGGTTGACGGGGTAGACACGCTCGCGCCGCCCGAAGTTCAGGATGTTGTGCAGGTAGCGGAAGCCGAAGCGCGAGCGGTCCTCGGTCGCGCCGACGATCGCCATCGCGCGCGGCTTGAAGAAACGGTGAAGCCAGTGCTCGGTCATCTTCATGCTCCAGGCGGCGGATCGGGGATCCGGCGATGCCAGTCGGTGACGGCCTCGTGCGCCTCGCCGACCGCGAGCAGCGTCGCCTCGTCGAAGGGGCGGCCGACGATCTGGCAGCCGACGGGGAGGCCGCCCGCGAAGCCGCAGGGCATCGCCAGGGCTGGCAGGCCGAGGTAGTTGAAGGGTTGCGTGCGCCTGGGGATGTCGGCGAGCAGCTCCGGCGCGAAGCCCGGCGCGCCAAAGCGCGTGCGCTCGATCTCCGGCGCCGGGCGGGGCACCAGCGCGGTGAGCAGGACGTCGCAGCCGGCGAAGGCCTCCGACAGGTAGGCGCGCAGCAGCCGCGCGCGCCCGCGCGCGGCGGAGAGATGCGCCGTGGCCGGGATGCGGCGGCCGAGCTCGAGCCGGTAGCGTACCTCGGCCGTGAAGCTCCCTGGATCCTCGCGCAGCTGCCTGTCGTGCAGCGTCGCGGCCTCCGCCGCCATCATCAGGCGATGCAGCCTGCGCGCAAGGTCGGCCTGCGCCGCGGGCGCCTCGCCGATCGTCGCGCCGAGGCCGCGCAGCGTCGCGATGGTGGAGATCAGCGCGCGCTCGACCTCGGGGTCCAGGCCGTCGCCGAAATGCGCGCGCACGACGCCGACGCGAAGCCCGTCGAGCCGGCCGCCGCGGCATGCCGGATGCGCTGCCGCGCGCGGCAGCGCCGCGATCGCGTCGAGCAGCATCGCCGCGCCGCGCATCGTGGTCGCCAGCGGGCCGATCGTGTCGAGCGCGAAGCTCATCGGCATGGCGCCGCGCGCGTCGACCAGCCCGTGCGTCGGCTTGAGGCCGGCGACGCCGCACCACGCGGCGGGGATGCGGATCGATGCGCCGGTGTCCGATCCGATCGAGGCAGGGACGATGCGCGCCGCGACGGCCGCGGCCGGGCCGCTCGAGGAGCCGCCGGTCACGCGGTCGGGCGACCACGGATTGCGGCAATCCCCGACATGGTCGTTATGGCCTGTCAGGCCGAGCGCGTACTCGGTCATGTTGAGCTGGCCGACGACGATCGCGCCGCTGCGCGCGAGCGCCTCGACCAGCGCGGCGTCGCGCAGGCCCGCGCGCGACCGGCCTGGGCCGGCGCCGCAGCCCGGCGCGCGGCCGTCGCGGTCGAACATGTCCTTGATCGCGACCGGCACGCCATGCAGCGGCGGCAGGGGCGCGCCCGACGCGCGCAGCCTGTCGGCCTCGGCGGCGCGCCGCATGGCGCCCTCATCGTCGATCGCGACGAAGGCGTTGATCGACGGCTGCCATGCCCGCGCCCGGGCGAGCGCGCGGGCGACGGCGTCGCGCGCGCTGGTCTCGCCGCGCGCGATCGCGCCGGCGAGGGCGGCGAGGTCGTGGTCCGCCGCGTCGGCGCTCATCGAGTTGCCCTGGCGGCGGCGAGCGCGGCCAGGGCCTCGGCGAAGCCCTCCGGCAGCTCGTGCATCTCCCCGCCATCGGACAGCTGCTCGGCCGCCGCGAGGAGCTCCGCGAGGTCCGTGGCGAGGCGCGGCTCCCATTCCGCCGGCAGGGGGGCGGGCTTGCCGCTCATGGCGAGCCGCCTTCGCCGCGCGGGCGGAAGACCGGAAGCCTCATGCCCTCGCCGATGTCCTCGAAGGCGACCTCGACCGGAAGGCCGATGGCGACGTGGTCGGGATCCATGCCGACCACCTCGGACAGCATGTGCGGTCCCTCCTCGAGCGCGATCATCGCGATCGCGTAGGGGACGCGCGCGGCGAAGGCAGGGCTGGGCGCACGCCGCACGACCGAGAAGGAATGCACCTCGCCGCGGCCCGAGACGCGCACCCATTCATGCGCGTCGTCGTGGCAGGCGGGGCATAGGGCGCGCGGGTAGAAGCGATGCGTGCCGCAGGCCGAGCAACGCTGCACGCGCAGCTCGCCGCGCGCGGCGGCTTCCCAGTAGGGCGCGGTCTCCGCGTCGGGGAAGGGGCGCGGGCGCGCCGGCACGTCAGGCTGCATCGGCGCGTCCCATCGTCATCGTCGCGTGCATCCCGATGATGCCACCATTTCCGTGGACCAGGGCGATGCGCGCATCGGGCACCTGCCGCGCGCCGGCCTCGCCGCGCAGCTGGCGCACCGCCTCGGTCACGTGGAAGAAGCCGCCGGGCAGGCCGGGATGCCCGCCGGAGAGCAGCCCGCCATGGGTGTTCACCGGCAATTCGCCGCCAAGGCGGATGCGCCCGCCCTCGACGAAGCGGCCGCCCTCTCCCTTGGGGCAGAAGCCCAGGTCCTCGAGCTCGACCAGCACCGTGATGGTGAAGCAGTCGTAGAGCATCGCGACGTCGATGTCCGACGGGCGCAGGCCCGAGGCGCGGAAGGCCTGCGCACCCGAGCGCACGGCCCCGGTCTCCACGAGGTTGCGCGCCTCGCCGACATGGGTGTGGCTCAGCCCCTGGCCGAAGCCGAGCAGCTCCACCGCCGGCCTTGGCAGGTCGCGCGCGCGGTCGGACATCGTGACCACGGCCGCGCAGGCGCCGTCGGAGACCAGCGAGCAGTCGAGCACGCCGAAGGGCGACGAGACGGGCGGGGCCGCGAGCACGTCCTCGACCGTGATCGGCTCGCGCTTGTGGGCACCGGGATTGAGCGCGGCATGGGCGCGCATGGCGACGGCCACCTCGGCCATCTGCGCGCGCGTGGTGCCGAACTCGTGCATGTGGCGCTGCGCGACCAGCGCGTAGAGCGAGGGGATCAGGGGCCCGTAGGGGACCTCGAACTGCGGATGCGCGGCGCCCGCCTCCGCCATCTGGCGGATCGCGTCGTCGCGCGAGCGATGCGAGAGCATGTTCTGCCCGGAGACGCAGAGCACGTGGCGGCAGGATCCGGCCTGGAGCGCCTGCGCTGCCTCCTGCACCATCGCCACGCCCGAGGCGCCGGCGAGGTCGAGCGTGGCGAGATGCGAGGGCACGATGCCCAGGTAGTGCGCGATCGCGGCCGCGGGCATCATCGACGGCTGCGTGCGCATCGGCAGGGCGACGACGCCGTCGATGTCCTCGAAGCGCAGGCCCGCGTCCGCGATTGCCGCGCGCGCGGCCTCCGCCTGCAGCTGGAGCGCGGTGCGACCCGCGATCCGCCCGAGCCTCGTCTCCCCGATGCCGGCGATCGCCGGCCGCAACGTCGCCAAGTCTTTCCCCGCTTCCCCTCGCGCGGCATGTTAGCGCGGCCCGCGCGCGGTCGGGCAACCGAAACATGGGAGCAGCAGCCATGCGCGAGGCGATCCTGGTGGTGCCCGGCGTCGCGATGTCCGAAGGGGCCGGCGTGCGCATCGCGCGGCTGCTGGGCACGCAGCGCCTGCAGCTGCTCGATCCCTTCCTGATGCTCGACCATTTCGACAGTGCCGACGCGAGCGACTACCTGGCGGGCTTCCCGGACCATCCGCATCGCGGCTTCGAGACGGTGACCTACATGCTCGAGGGACGCATGCGCCATGGCGACAACCGGGGGCATTCCGGCGTCATCGGCACTGGCGGTGTGCAGTGGATGCGCGCGGGGCGCGGCATCGTGCACTCGGAGATGCCCGAGCAGGAGGAGGGCCGGATGCGCGGCTTCCAGCTCTGGGTCAACCTGCCGGCGCGGCTGAAGATGACCGAGCCGGGCTACCAGGAATTCCCCGCGACAAGCCTCGGGCGCGAGGCGCGCGGCGAGGGCGTGGATCTCGTCGTCGTCGCCGGCGCGACCTCGCGCGGCACGGCGGGGCCCGTGGCCGCGCCGCACGTGGACGCCCGCTACCTCGACGTCGCGCTGGGGCCCGGCGCCCGCCTCGAGGAACCGCTTCCCGGCGACCACGCGGCGATGCTCGCCGTCTACGAGGGATCGGTCGCGGTCGGCGGCGGCGGCGAGGTCGGCGCGCTGTCGCTCGCGGTGCTCGGCCCGGGAGAGCGCGTGGTCGCGCGCGCTGGCGCGGCGGGGGCGCGGTTCCTGCTGCTCTCCGGCCGGCCGATCGGCGAGCCCGTGGCCTGGGGCGGGCCCTTCGTGATGAACACGCGCGAGGAGGTGATGCAGGCCTTCGACGACTACCGCGCCGGCCGCTTCTGACCTGCGCTCAGACCTTGCCGTTCGCGGCGTCCTCGGCGCGCGCCGAGGCCGGTCGCGCCGCCGGGTCGCCATGGCCGCCGCCGCCCGCGGTCTCCACGAGGACCCGGTCCCCGCGGTGCAGCGTCGTCACCAGCTTGGAATCTATCTCCTCCTCGCCGCCACCCGCTCGGCGGATGACCGAGACGGCCTTCGCGCCGGCCGCGCCGCCGCGCGCGCCGCTCGCCGGGAAGGCGTGGCGCTCGCCGCGATGGGTGAAGGAGACCTCGCCGTCGAGGATCTCGTATTCGCGGCGCAGGCCGAGCCCGCCGCGGAACGCGCCGTCGCCGCCGGAGCCGCGGCGCAGCTCGGTGCGGTGGATGCGGATCGGCGCCTCCATCTCCAGCGCCTCGACCGGCAGGTTCATGCAGTTGGTGGCGTCGGTCTCGATCACGTCGACGCCGTCGCGCGCGGCCGAGGCGCCGCTGCCGCCCGCGATCAGCTCGCCGACGACGAAGCGACGCCCGCGATGCGAGCCGCCGAAGGCGAGGGTGAGGAGCTCGCCCGCCGCGTCGGCCGGCACGCGGTCGGGCAGCGCGTCCCTGAAGGCGCCGAGGATGCAGCCGGTGATGCGCTTGATCGTCGCCGTGCGCGAGCCGACCGGCGCGGGCTCGCGCGGGTTCACGAGCGTGCCCTCCGGCAGGTGGAGCGACACCGGGCGGAAGCAGCCCGCGTTGGTCGGGATCGTCGGGTCGGTGAGGGCGCGGACCGCGAAGTAGGCCGCCGCCTGCGAGCCGGAGCGCACGCAGTTGAACGGGCCCTTGAGCTGCGGGCTCGTGCCCGTGAAGTCGCAATGGAAGGCGCCGTCGCGCACGGTGACGGCGACCTCGATGCGGATCGGCCGCCCATACTCGATGCCGTCGTTGTCGAGGTGGTCGACATGGCGGTAGGTGCCCTCGGGCATCGCCCGCAGGGCCTCGCGCGTCATGCGCTCCGAGCGGTCGAGCAGCGTCGCGAAGATCGCGCGCAGGGCGGGCGTGCCATGGATCGCGGCGAGCTCGGCGAGGCGACGCCCGCCCATCTGGCAGGCGGCGATCTGCGCGTCGAGGTCGCCCATCACGGTGTCGGGGATGCGCACGTTGAGGCGCAGCATGCGCACCAGCGTCGTGTTCATCGCACCGGCGTCGCGCAGCTTCAGCGGCGGGATGCGCAGGCCTTCCTGGAAGATCTCGGTGGCATTGGTCGGCACGGAGCCCGGCGTCATGCCGCCGACGTCCTGGTGGTGCGTCATCGTCGCGGAGAGCGCGATCGGCTCGCCCGCGTGGAAGATCGGCATGACGAGCGCGATGTCGGGCAGGTGCGTCCCGCCGAGATAGGGCTCGTTCATGATGTAGATGTCGCCCGGGCGCATCGACGCGGCGGGATACTCGCGCAGGATCGCCTCGACGCAGGGGATCAGCGTCGCGAGGTGGATCGGGATCGCGCAGGCCTGCGCCAGCGTCTCGCCGCCGATCGTGAACAGGCTCGCCGAGGCGTCGAGCCCTTCCTTGACGATGGGGGAGAAGGAGCTGCGCAGCAGCGTCTGCTCCATCTCCTCGGCGATCCCGTCGAGCTTGTGCCGGACGACCTCGACGGTGATCGGGTCGAGCGCGTCGGCTTCCGCGCGTGTCGTCATCCCCTGCTCCCTTCGTCCTCGAGGAGCAGGCAGCCCGAGGCGTCGACGCGCCCCCGCCAGCCCGGCTCCACGAGCGTGGTCGTGTCCTCCTGCTCGACGATCGCCGGGCCCTGGAAGGAAAAGCCCGGCGCCATGCGCGCGCGGTCGAGCACCGTGGCGACCAGCTTCTCGCGGTGCCCGGCCACGCGGATCGGGCGCGTGCCCTTCACGGGATCGCCGGCCTCGGCCGTGAACGACCCGTCCTCGGCGCTCGCCTCGCCGCCGGCGCGATGCACCGCGCGCAGGTTGACGATGCGCGCGGGGTTGCGCGTCGCGTGGCCATGGACGCGGTCATGCGCGACGAGGAAGTCCTCGTAGAGGCGCGCGAGCGGGTCGGCGGCGCCGAGGTCGAGCGGCACCTCCAGCGTGTAGCCCTGGCCCGCGTAGCAGATATCGGCGGCATGGAGGCGCTCGGCGCCCGCGCCGCCGCCCGGCTCGCGCGCCATCAGCGCCGCGGCCTCGGCGTCGAGCGCGGCGATCGCCGCGCGCACCGCGTCGAGCGCGGCGGCCTCGAGGTTCTGGCCGAAGGCGCCGGACACCTCGTGCTCGACCGGCGCGGCCAGCAGCCCGGCCGCGGAGAGCACGCCGGGATGGCGCGGGACCAGCACGCGGGTCATGTGGAGGTCGCGGGCAAGCGCGGTGGCGTGGAGCGCGCCGCCGCCGCCGAGCGGCAGCAATGCGAAGCCGCGCGGGTCGATGCCCTGGCGCAGCGAGACGAGGCGCATGCCCTCCGCCATCTGCGCGTTGACGACGCGGTGGATGCCGAGCGCCGCCGCCTCGACGTCCATGCCGAGCGGCCGCGCGATCCTCTCCTCGATCGCCTTGCGCGCGAGGTCGGGCCGCAGGCGCAGGGAGCCGCCGGCGAAGAAGGCCGGGTCGATGTAGCCGAGCACGACAGATGCGTCGGTCACCGTCGCCTCGGTCCCGCCGCGGCCGTAGCAGGCAGGGCCGGGCTCCGAGCCCGCGGAATGCGGCCCGACGCGCAGGCCGCCGCCGGTGTCGATCCAGGCGATGGAGCCTCCCCCGGCGCCGATCGAGTTCACGTCGACCATAGGCACGCGCACGGGATAGCCGTCGACGAGGCCCTCCTGGCGCACCAGCGCCTTGCCGCCGGAGATGAGCGCGATGTCGCTCGACGTGCCGCCGATGTCGATCGTCAGCAGGTCCTCGATGCCGGCCGCGCGGCCCGCGTGCTGGGCGCCGATGACGCCGGCGGCCGGCCCGGACAGGAAGAGGCGCACCGGGCGCTGGCGTGCGATCGCCGAGGCCATCAGGCCGCCGCGCGACTGCATCACCTGCAGCGTCGCGCCGATGCCCGCGCCCGCCAGCCCGGATTCGAGGCGCGAGAGGTAGCGGTCGATCACCGGCTTCACGTAGGCGTCGAAGGCGGTGACGACGGTGCGCTCGTACTCGCGGAAGGCGGGATCGACCTCGTGCGAGACCGCGATCGCGATCGACGGATGCGCGGCGGCGACGATGTCGCGCGCGCGCCGCTCGTGCGCGGGGTTGGCGAAGGAAAAGAGGAAGCAGATCGCGATCGCCTCGACCCCGTCGGCGACGAGCGCGTCGGCGGCGCGGCGCACGCCCTCCTCGTCGAGCGGCTGGACGACCGATCCGTCGGCGCCGATGCGCTCGCGCACCTCCATGCGCCGCGACCCGGGCGCGAGGAAGACCGGCGTCTGCGGCTGCAGCACGACGCTGTACATCTGGCGGCGCATCTGGCGGCCGATCTCCAGCACGTCGCGGAAGCCCTCGGTGGCGAGCAGGCCGATGCGCGCGCCCTTGCGCTCGAGCACCGCGTTGGTCGCCACGGTCGTCCCGTGGGCGAAGCGCGCGACCTCGGCGGGGGAGACGCCCCAGCGCTCCGCCATCAGCGCGACCGAGCGCAGCACGGCCTCGCTCTCGTCCTTGCGCGTGGTGGGGATCTTGACGAAGCGCACGCGGCCGCCGGCATCGCGCGCGACGACGTCCGTGAAGGTGCCGCCGATGTCGACCCCGACGCTGGTGCCGGCCCGGGCGAGGGCGTCCGCGCTCATGCGAAGGTCAGGAGCCGGCGGGGGTTGCCGACGAGGATGGCGTCGATCTCGGCCTGCGAGAAGCCGCGCCGGCCCATCATCGGGACGACGTTGCGGAAGATGTGGCCGTAGCCATGGCCGCCGAAGCGCACGAGGCGCGAGATGTAGCAGATGTCGTGGCTGATCACGACGCGCTCCAGGTGGCCATGCGCGACGAGCGTGCGTATGTGGCGCAGGCGCGTGGCGTCGTTCGGCATGTCGATGTCGGCATGGCTGTAGTAGGAGTTCTCCTGCCCGAAGAGGTCGAACTCGACGACGCATCCCGTGTCGGCGAGGCGCAGCAGGCGCTCGTCGTCGAAGATCGTCCGGTCGATGTGGCTGATGACGACGCGCGAGAGGTCGGCGCCGTGCGCGCGCAGGAAGTCGGCGACCTCCTGCGGCTGGTCGGGGTGGCGGCCGGGATGCACGTTGATCGCCGCGCCGGTCTCCTGCTGCGCGACGATCGCCGCGCGCATCACGCGCTTCTCAAGCTCCGTCCACGGCGCCTGGCAGCCGATCTCCCCGATCATGCCCGAGCGGACCGGCGTGCCCCATGCGCCGAGCTGGACCTGGTCGACCATCTCGCGCGCGAAGTCGTCGACGCTGCGCGTCCGGTTGCGCGGGTCCTGGTACTCGTCGACGTAGTGGCCGCAGCCCATGACCATGTGGACGCCGGTCACCTTCGAGACCTCGGCGAGGCCCTCCGGGTCGGGCTTCAGCCCGCCGCAGGAGAGCTCGACGACGGTGCTGCCGCCGACCTCGCGCAGGCGCCGAACCTCGTCGATCGCGACGGCGACGTCGTGGAGCTGGAAGTTCCTCGGCGCGAGCATCTCGCCATAGGAATAGGCCCAGTGGTTCTCCAGCGTGATCTCCGGGCCGAAGTCGTTGCGCGCGGCCAGCTTGGGCGGCGTGATGTCCCAGAGGACATGCTCGTGCATGAGCGTCGGGCCCAGCGTCGCCGGGTCGACAATGCCGCGGACGGTCTGCGCCTTGCCGCGCAGCATGTCCCGCGTGTGCCGGGTCGCGTGCATGCGGGGCCCCCGCCTCAGCGCAGGTGGCAGGCCACCCGGTGCCCGCCCTCGACCTCGCGCAGCACCGGCGCCTCGACGCGGCAGCGCGCCTCGGCATGGGGGCAGCGGGTATGGAAGTGGCAGCCGGAGGGCGGGCGGCTCGGGCTCGGCACGTCGCCCTTGAGGATGATGCGCTTGCGCCGCGTCTTCGGGTCGGGCACCGGCACCGCGGAAAGCAGCGCCTCGGTGTAGGGGTGCAGGGGCCTCGCGAAGAGCGTGCGCTTCTCGGCGATCTCCACGATCCGGCCGAGGTACATCACCGCGACGCGGTGGCTGATGTGCTCGACCACGGCGAGGTCGTGCGCGATGAACAGGTAGGACAGGCCGAGGTCCCGCTGCAGGTCGACCAGCAGGTTGATGACCTGCGCCTGCACCGACACGTCGAGCGCCGAGACCGGCTCGTCGCAGATGATGACCTTCGGGTTCGGCGCCAGCGCGCGCGCGATGCCGATGCGCTGGCGCTGGCCGCCGGAGAACTCGTGCGGGTAGCGGTCCATCTGCTCGGGCCGCAGTCCGACGCGCGCGAAGAGCCCGGCGACGCGCTCGCGCCGCTGCGCCGCGCCCAGCTGCTCGAAGTTGCGCAGCGGCTCGGCGACGATCTGCCCGGCGGTCAGGCGCTGGTTGAGCGAGGCGTAGGGGTCCTGGAAGACGAATTGCAGGTCGCGGCGCACGGGGCGCATCTCGGCGCGCGAAAGGCCGTCGATGCGGCGCCCACCGAGGCGCACCTCGCCGGCGGTCGGGTCGATCAGCTTGATGATCGCCTTGCCGGTCGTCGACTTCCCGCAGCCGGACTCGCCGACCAGGCCGAGCGTCTCGCCGGCGGCGAGCGAGAACGAGACGCCGTCGACCGCGTGGACCTGGCCGGTCACGCGCTGGAGCAGGCCGGTGCGGATCGGGAAGTGCTTCTTGAGGCCATCGACCTCGAGCAGCGCGGGCGCGGTCATGGCGCGGCCCTCCCGGCCTCGAAGCAGGCGACGACGTGGCGCGGCCCCATCTCCTCGAGCGCCGGCACGGAGGCGCGGCAGCGTTCCGTCGCGAGCGCGCAGCGCGG
>Ga0068877_10003283_pt1 | contig 12856 bp, 8 predicted proteins | sample NOAtaG_FD_66437 | JGI IMG/M metagenome (GOLD analysis project Ga0068877, IMG submission 66437) | Freshwater lake microbial communities from Lake Erie, under a cyanobacterial bloom - NOAA_Erie_Diel6S_1000h metaG | ecosystem: Environmental > Aquatic > Freshwater > Lake | place: USA: Ohio, Lake... | reverse complement strand
TTGACCAGTTTTCGGCAATCGATCAGTTTAATCATTATTGCAGACCAGCCGCTTCACCCGAGTGGTTGAGCCGTCAGGATCAGGATGATCTCGATGGCCTGTCGCAATAGCACGGACCATTGCAAAACACTGCTCAATACTGGCATGGAGGCCACCCGATGAGTCGCTGCGCGTCAACAACGCTAGTTTCTTTACGATCGCTTTTTCCGAAGGCACAGATTCTTGGGGCTTCGGATGTTCGGTGCGATTCGTGCCATAGCCATCCGGAAACTGTCAAACCCAACGGCGTCCTCTTTATCGGTCTGGAGGACACAGAGGATTTGGCTCGGCAAGTGATTGAGGGTGTTGCCAACGGTGCTGTGGCTATTGTGACTGAACAGTTTTTGCCTTCGCCTATTCCGCAATGCATCGTCTCAGACGTTCGTGAGGCATACGCAGTCCTGGCAAACGCCATTGTTGGCAATCCATCGAAGAAGGTCTTGACCATTGGGGTTATCGGAACGCACGGCAAAACGACCGCCGCGTTGATCACGGCAGCCATGTTGAAGCACGTAGGAAATCGAGTCGCATATCACTCCACTTTGGGAGGATGCGATGGCGCAGCAGCAGGGCTTCGATCTGACCCGGATGCAACGGCAGGCGAGCTTGCAAGTTTCATTTCAAAAGCACAGCTTAACGGCTCTCCAGCTGTGGTCTTGGAAATAACGGACGAAATGCTCTGCACGCGAGCAACGCAAGGAATCGAGTTCGATGTTTTGCTATTCACCAGTCTTCGAAAAAGTCAGCGAGTGGACAAGCTTCGCGCACGTGGTGTCGAGAATTCAATGCAACGATTGATGGCGCAGCTCAAGAATCATGGTGTGATTGTTTACAATGCGGATGATGCGAGATTGAATCGATGGATTCAACGACATCAGCCTCATTCGATCGGCTATGGAATTGATGCTGCCTGCGATGTTATGGGAAGGAAGCTCAAGTCGCAGGGAAACACCCAATCGATGATGGTGCAAGTCGGTCGATCGGTTATGCCGTTGACATCACGTTTGGTTGGAGATCACAACGCGCGCCATATTCTCGGAGCTGTTGCGATTGGCTATGCCTTTGGATTGGATACAGACGAAATTGTTGCAGGTATAGAACGGTTGCAACGAATTCCAGGTCGACTTCAATCGATTGCGAATCCGCTTTGCTCCATCACCATCGATTTAGCCGATCAAGCGGACCGATTGGCTGTCTCTTTGCATGCATTGACGCGAGTCAACTCTGCCCCAATCATCTGTGTCGCAGAAGTTCCCGAGTCTGCGACTGCAGAGCAGCTCATGGCATACGGTCGTGTGCTCGAACGGGCTGCCAGCCGAGTGATCCTAACTCAGAGTCGAACATCGACCGCCAACGCTCAGAAGACGATATGGAGCGTATTGGATGGATGCAGTCATCCGGCAGCAATTCAAATCGTTCCAAATCGCGAGACTGCCATCGAGCTCGCTTTCCGTTCCGCTCGTCCGGGGGATCAGATCATGCTCGCAGGCTGGGGGACAGTTCGCTGGACTAACAACCAAACGCGTGAATCGAAATCTGACCTGGACGTCGTTGAGGCACTATTGGCGAAGCTCGATGGTGAGCACAACAAAACAGGCGCGAACGCGGCTGTTAACGGTGAAGCGATGCCCGTCGCTCGCCAATCCTTACGAATCTTCGACCCAGCGTAACACAACCTAAGCAAGTCAAAGAAGATAGGGACGGTCGTCCCGGTCCCGAGTGTAATTTTGAATACGCGCTAGCTCGGTCTGTCCTATTCCGAAGCTCGGGTATAGACGACGGTGTACGCGAGCTCTACAGCAGACGCCCTGTTCGGAGTTAGCGATGAAGCCATCGAACGCATTAAAGCGTCCGAAGCTTGTTGATCGCTTCCTTTACTTCAGCCAATTGTGTGACCAATTCGGATAACGCTTGCCGCTCCTTTTCAATAATGTCGGCAGGCGCTCGGCTGACAAACGACTCGTTGGCCAATCGTCCCTCTTTGCCTTGGATTTGTTTCACCAAATTAGCTTCCAACTTTTCGTTGCGAGCGATTTCTGCAGCGACATCGATGAACTGCGTCAAATCCACAAAAACATCCATCTCGGGGATAGAGATCTGTGCTGGTATGGCTGGCATTGTGGGATTGCTATTCCACTGTGTTGCGGTGGCATTGGCCATCGATTCAATAAATGGCGCCATCGGTGAAAGTAACTGCTTCATTTCGTCGTTGCAACGAACGGAAAAGGCGACTTTGTCCTTCGGTGCAATGTTCTGTCGGGAGCGAATTTCGCGAACCGCGCCAATCAAATCAACGAAGTGCGAGAACTGCTTCGCAACATTCGGATTGATGAACTTCTTGTCTACGACCGGCCATGGTGCGCGAACGATCCAATCTCCTGCGGCTTCGCCTGTAATGAAATCACGTTGACGAGTGATCTTATTCAACTGAGTCCAAATCGCTTCGGTAACGAATGGCATGATCGGGTGAAGCAATCGCAACATCCGATCCAGGACATGTGCGAGAACACGTTGAACTTGCGGCCTCATTGCAGGGTTTTGCAACCGTGGCTTCGCCATCTCGACGTACAGCGAACAGAAATGATCCCAGGCAAAGTCATAGATCGCACGCGCACCTTCGGCATAATGATATTGCTTGAGCTCCGTCTCCAATTGCTCCGTGACCGATGCTAGGCGGGAAAGGATCCATTGGTCTTCCAATGGTAAATCCTTGGTTGAAAGCTTCTCAAACGTAAAGTCTTCTAGATTCATCATGACGAACCGCGAGGCATTCCAAAGCTTGTTCACAAAATTGCGAGCTTGTTCGAAACGTTCGCTAACGACAGATGCTTTCGGATGCGCCTTGTCCTGTTCAGACTCGGCCCATTGAGTGGAGAAGAGTTTTTGGCATTTGTCACACTTGACCGTCGGTGTTTGTCGATTCTCTTTGGTCTGATTCACTTTGGCTTCGCAGTGTGGACATTCGTATTGGACAGGCATACGAACATCTTGCGTTTCGGTGCAGAGCCATGCCAATCCGAATCGCAATGCGTCCGGCCCAAATTTGTCGATGACATCGATCGGATCGACACCATTTCCTTTGCTCTTGGACATGGTTTCACCGTAACCGTCCAGAATCTTAGGGTGAATAAAGACCTCGCGGAACGGTACTTCGCCAAGATTGTTGAGCCCCATCAGCACCATTCGTGCCACCCAAAGGGTGATGATGTCCCGTGATGTGATCAGCGTCGTCGTCGGGTAGAAGTATGAAAGATCCTCGTTCAAATCAGGCCATCCAAGCGTCGAATGGGGCCAGAGCGCCGACGAGAACCACGTGTCCAAAACGTCTTCTTGGCGCGTGAGACCGAGCGATTCCAGTTTCACCTCAAGCCCACGGTCTTCTTCTTGAACACAAACATGCACCGTAGCTGGTTCTTCGATATGGGCAACTAATAGTCCAGCAGCGCGTTCAGGCATCGATTCGATTTGGAACTTCATCGAATGAGCTTTCGAAGCATCCTCCAATGTACGGCTCCAAATAGGAATTTGATGTCCCCACCAAAGCTGTCGACCGACCGGCCAGTCACGCTTTTCCCCAAGCCAGTCGAGATAGCCGTTGGCATATCGGGGTGGATAGATTTTGACCCGACCGTCGGTTACCGCATCCATGGCCGATTGAGCAAGCTGATCCATTTTGACGAACCATTGATCCGCCAGATAGGGTTCGATCGGAGTTTTGCTTCTGTCGCTGTGCTTTAGCTCGATCTCGCGATCTTCGACTTTGAGCAGCAGCCCAAGGTCGTCCATTTGTGCAACGACTTTGTCGCGTGCTCGTGCCATGGACATTCCTACGTACGGACCACCGTTTTCATTGAGCGTTCCGTCCGAGTTCATGATGTTCAGCAACGGAAGATCACAACGTTTGGCAACTTCGTAATCGTTAGGATCGTGAGCTGGCGTGATCTTGACACAACCGCTACCCATCTCTGGTTTAGCCCAAACATCCGCGACGAGCGGTATCTCTCGATTGACGATCGGCAGCATGATCTTGCGACCGTCCCGAGCCATGTTTGCAAGCAACTCCAATAGCGGTAAGTGATCGCGGCGCCGCGACACAAGCTCTTCGAGTTGGGCATTCAGGGCTGGTAGGTCCTTTGCGTTCGCTTCTGTGATTTTTTCACGAAGTCCTTGCTCATACTTTGCCAACGCCTCCGTCGGCCTCGGATGGACAGCGACAGCCGTATCACCCAACATCGTTTCGGGTCGAGTCGTTGCTATCGTGACATGCGTTGGCTCACCTGATTTCGGATCGAGAATCGGGTATTGCAAGTGCCAAAAATGCCCCTTGGTCGTTGCCGCGTAAACTTCGTCATCGCTGACGGCAGTTTGCAAGAACGTGTCCCAATTCACCAACCGCTTACCTCGGAAAATCAACCCCTTGGCAAAGAGATCATAAAAAGTAGATCGCACTGCTTTGGCACATCGTTCGTCCAATGTGAAGCGTGTTCGACGCCAATCGCACGAGCAGCCCATGCTTTTGAGTTGTCCCAAGATGCGGGCTTCGTATTGGTCTTTCCATTCCCAAATTCGTTGAACGAGTTTCTCTCGTCCGAGATCGTGGCGTGTTTTGTTTTCGATCTCCTTGAGGCGTTTCTCCACGACCGCTTGCGTGGCGATTCCGGCATGATCGGTTCCAGGTATCCAGAGTGCCTCGAAACCCATCATCCGGTGCATTCGGATTTGAACATCCTGCATCGTGTTGTTTAACGCATGTCCTAAATGCAATGCTCCGGTAACGTTTGGTGGAGGAATGACGATTGTGAATGGTTTTTTGGAGGGAGCGACGTTGGCATCAAAGCAACCGTTCGTGGTCCAGGCTTCATAGATTTCTGCGCATGCAGTCGAAAAATCAAAGCGATTGGGGATTTCTTGGATTTCAGCGTTCGTCATGATTGCGATGGAAGTCGTTTGCTAGAATGTGATGCGCGATTGCAAGTTTCGTACTTGCCCCGTGAAACGCCGCTATTTGAACAAAAATTCTAATTCTGAACACTCAAAAAGCCCCGAGCAGACTTGATTGGTTCAGGGCCTCCAATACTCACAACTATGAATGATACTTACCGAATCTCCGCCGAAACAAAGGACATCGCGGCTGCAATCGAGCAAGCGTGTGAGTTGATGGAGCGATTTTACGAGGATGGCAGATATTCCAAGGTGACCGTGCTTCGCCATTGGTCAAAACATAACCCAACGATCTCCGGCAAAATAGCTCGTCCGGGAGCGTATCGTTGGTATCTGCGCCGCGAGCTTTATAAACTGGCAGCCAAAGGAGCTGAAATTGAGATCACGCAGTCGCAGCCTCGGATCGATTTGAACTCGCCCAATCTCCTGACGGCAATCGACGAATCGGAATTTGATCAGACCCGCAAAAAAGTGTTTTTGTTTGGGCCGGAACGCGTGGAGCTCTCTCTCGAACGACTGGAACATTACACCGGCACCCGGGCAGAAGATTTCCAAAGGTTTGTTTTCTTGACCAACTACCACATGCATATGGACTCGTTTCGCAAGCTGCATCCGAATTCGGTTGAATCATCGAGACCCGATGTCCAGATGCCTACATTGCATTCCGTATCCCCCGATAGCAACGGCCTCACGATTGTGAATATCGGAGTCGGTCCTTCCAACGCAAAGAACTTCACAGACCACCTAGCCGTTTTGCGTCCCGATGCCATGTTGATGATCGGACACTGCGCAGGCATTCGAAACCATCAAGAAATTGGAGACTTCGTCTTAGCCACCAGCTACATGCGCGATGATCATGTTTTGGACGATACGCTACCTCGATCCGTTCCAGTCACTCCGAGTTTCTTGTTCAACCGAAGCTTGGCACGCGTACTCGAGGAACGCAATCTCCCTTATCGTATCGGAGTTGTCTATACGACTGCAGACCGAAATTGGGAGTTGGCAATCAGTCGGAAGCTAGCAGACCTCAAGGCAAGTCGAAGCATCGGAGTCGACATGGAATCGGCAACTGTCGCTGCCAATGGATTTCGATATCGCATTCCATCTGCCTCGTTACTTTGCGTCTCCGACAAACCTCTGCATGGAAGCCCTAAGCTTCCGCGAGCGGCTAACGATTTTTACCAGGCGACGAAATCCTTACATATCGAGATCGCGGAAGAGGCAATCAACGGCATTCGGTCAGCATTTCCTGACGGATTGCCCACTACGGATTTGCGAGCCATGGACGATCCGCTTCTTGGCTCCACCTGTTGAGCGAGTGCAGAAGATCGATCCCGATTTTTAGCAGATGATTTTGCTCATCACGCCATCTTGTGAGATTTGGACCCACCAATTAGACTATTAGTGAGAGATTTGGGCGGTTTGTTGATTATTCGTTTTGGGAGTACGTCGCGATGAAGAAAGTTGTTTTCGCTTCCACTCGGCGTGGATTCACACTTGTTGAACTATTGGTTGTTATTGCCATCATAGGAATTTTGGTTGGCCTGCTTCTTCCTGCCGTTCAAGCGGCGCGAGAGGCTGCTCGGCGTATGCAATGCTCCAACAATCTCAAGCAATTAGGTTTGGCTTTGCATAACTACGAATCAACCTTTAAGTCTTTGCCAACACGCAGCGGCGGAACGAATAGCACGACAGGTACTGGCCTGATGAATTCCAATCGTGGTCGACTAAGTGCTTTCATTCCATTACTCGCATTCATTGAAGGTGGAAATCAGTACAATCAAATTGTCGCTGGGGACGCAAACAATCCACCCCACGGTCCACACGCATGGGCAAGCTGGGGCCCCTGGAATACATCCCCTGCCTTTATGCGATGCCCCTCAGACGGCGGTTACACAAACAATACTCGAACCAATAGCTATGCGCTCAGCGCTGGCGATATGGTGGAAGGATTGATGTCGGGTGTTTCCGGACAAGCGAGAGGTGTTTTCAGTCCGCGAGGAAGTGTTCGCGGTTACAAATTCGGCGACATCTCCGATGGGACGAGTAACACCATCGCTTTGAGCGAGCGACTGTGTCAGCAGTCAACTCCTGTCCGTGCGGAGGATCCTGTTTCTGTCGCAGCCAATCAAGTCGAGATCGTGTTGGGAACTCATACGAGAATCGCTGGTTTGATCAATACACCTTCCCTCTGCAATACCGTCGTAGCCGGACGATTCTTCGTGGCTGGGTCTTCAATTCAATCTCGTTTCGGGATTGCTTGGCAAGACGCAAATCCAATGTATGTAAGCTTCAATACGGTATTGCCTCCCAATGCTGCGTCCTGTGCGGATGGCGGAATTAATGGTGACTCTGTGCATCTAGTCATTCCGCCCGCCAGTCGACATACAGGTGGCGTGAATGCAACTCTTTGCGATGGTTCGGTTCGTTTCATTAGCAACAGCGTTGACACAGGGAATCTGAACGGACGCCAGACGATCTCTGGACCCTCGATGTATGGCGCGTGGGGCGCACTTGGATCTAGGGCGGGCGGCGAAGCAACCTCGATCCCCGAGTAACGCCATCTAGTAAAGGTTCTTGTTCAAGTGGCGGATAGCATATCGCGATTACAGCCACTTCACATTGTTAAAATAAGTATTCTTTAGAGAGAGTCGAAATGCTTACTGGCAGTATGTTGCGATGGAAATCAACACTTCTACTGATGCTTATCTGCTTTGGTTGCTCAGGCGAGGCTTTAGAGCCAGTCTATCCAGTGTCCGGTACGATAACTTCAAAGGGCAAACCAGTTGAGGGTGCCATCGTTGCATTCACGCCAACGACCCCAGGTGTCGGCATATCGGCTTCCGGTGTTACTGATGCTTCTGGCACGTACAAGCTAACGACTCGTATGAGTGGAGATGGTGCAGCGGCGGGGAAATATGACGTCACGGTGGCCAAGTACGACAAGAAGCTCGAACCCAAAAAGTCAGAAGGTTCTGAGAAGCTTGCTGACCCCTACGACATTACTAACGAATATCCGACAGGCTACAACGAAATGCAGGCTTCGGAGATCGCAGCTTCTCTCTCCAAGAATTTGCTTCCAGCGAAGTATTCAAATCCCGCAACTTCAAAGCTCAACGCAGAGGTCAAGAGCGGAACAAATTCGTTCGATTTTAAGGTCGATTGATGTTAGAAGCCTCAGAGAAACTGACAATCGACTATTCCGGTCGGGCTGGCACGACCATTCAGGCGACTTTCTGGGTGGCACGTCCCTCTAACGTTTCGACTTCCCTCTTTGAATCGAATTTCGCCCAAAGCGATTTGCAATTGTATCCGAGATAGCATCGAGCGTACGCTGTTTGGTGGTATTTTCCTCGTCCAACAAGTCAAGTTGTCGATACTCTTCGTGCCCCAAATGGTGGATTCCGAAGCCGATCAGACGAATCGATCGGCCATCATCCGGCACCTTGGTTCGAAAAAGCGATTCCGCCCCTTCTAAGAAAACGTTTGTAACATCCGTGGACTGCTGCAGCATCATCGAACGCGTGATCGATCGAAAGTCGCTGTATCGTACCTTGATCTCAATCCCTCGGCCGGTCAATGCATGGTTACGCAACCGTCTTGCGACACTCTCTACCAAAAGTGAAAGCCAGCTCTCTAGAATCGATCGATCTACGATGTCTTCATGAAAGGTCGTTTCACTGGAAATACTCTTCGCCTCTCGATCACAAACCACAGGTCGCGCATCGATCCCATGCGAAAGATCCCAATAGTGCTGCGCGGAATTTCCAAAAAGCAATGACAAAGTATCAAGGTTCAATTGCCTCAATTCACCAATCGTGCGAATGGATCGCTCTCGAAACTGACGAGCTGTTACCTTTCCCACGCCCCAAATACGTTCGATAGGCAAAGGCTCCAGGAACCGCAATACGTCGTCCGGACGAATACACACGAATGCATCCGGCTTGCGAAGATCACTCGCTATCTTGGCAACAAACTTACTGGGTGCGACTCCGACGGAAGCGACCAACGATAGCTCGTCTCTAATGCGAGACTTGATTGCCATGCCCACCTTCTCCGCACCACCATACAAATGCGCTGTGGCGGTCACATCGAGAAAGGCCTCATCGAGCGATAACGGCTCTATGATTGGTGTATATGCACTAAAAATCTCGTGTATCGATTTCGAAACTTTCGAATAGTAATCAATGCGTGGTCGAACAATAACCAAATTTGGGCATAGTTGAACCGCTTTGCGCATCGCCATCGCGCTATGTACGCCATACTTTCGAGCTTCATAACTCGCAGCCGCGACCACTCCGCGCCCGTCTGCTGATCCCCCGACTGCTACGGGTTTTCCTAGCAATTCAGGGCGGTCTCGTTGCTCGACTGACGCATAAAAGGCATCCATGTCGACATGGATAATCTTCCGTAGTTTCTGCGATGAGTCTGTTGCACTCACCTCGCCATCCGTAATGCTTTCCATTCTATGCAACATTCTTCAATGCAATCATCCTATCGTTCTTATTGGGCGATAGAGTAACAGATCGTTTCCTTGTCATTTCGAACGTAGAGGCAACGATTGGCATATGCAGGATAATTCCACACGACACTTCTCCCGAAACAATCATTGGTTGGTTCTATCACATGATATCGCCCAACCTCTTCATACTTCTCTGGCGAAAGTTTCGCGATGATAAAGTCACCGGTCTCACTGACGATGTAGTATCGGTCCCCAACCTTGTTCAAAAATGCTGTACCATGCGAAGCACGACGGTCGCCACCCGATGTGGGTTGAAACGTTTCCCACATTCGCGTTCCATCTGATGCGCGAACGCACATCAATGGTCCTTTGCCGCAATCGCAGCCATACAAGTAATCTCCTTCAAAAATCGGAGTGCTCTCACTGCAATAGACGGCATTCTTTGGGTTACCTTTCCACAAAACCTCGACCCCTGGCTTATCTTGCTTCAATCGAAACATCTGTGCCACTTCTCCAATGCCACTAGCGTACATGAGGTCGCCAGAAACAACTGGAGGAGTGATCGACATTTCATACTTGGGAACCAATGGGGTAGACCAATAGACTTTGCCATTCGTTGGATTCAGTGCATGCAAACTCTGCGGTTCCCATATCAATAGCTGATCAACATTGGCAGCACGAATCAGCGTGGGCGGGCAATACCCTATCTCCTTGCCGGACAATGCCCGCCAGTTCTCTTTTCCTGTCTTCTTGTCTAGCGAAACGACCAGCGATCCTTCGCCGCCAGCGAGCAATACGATCTGTTCCCCAATCACCAGCGGTGATGCAGAATATCCCCACATCGGTGATTCGGTTTTGAATCGTTCCTTCAATTGCGTATTCCAAATGACCTCACCCTTGTCAGCCGACAAGCAAGTGAAGTCTCCTTCTGCGCCGAGGAAATAGACCATTCCGTCATCGACGGTCGGAGTAACTCGAGGCCCACTCGGGTAAGACAACTCATAAGCTCGGTCGTAACTGTAACTCCAAATCTTCTTTCCGCTCGATGCATCAAAGCAGTGGATGGCCTCTTTTCCTGTTAGCTTGTCACGGCCGCCAGGGTTGTTCGTCGACTCTCCAGATTCTTTCATATAGTCGGTAACGTACACCCGCCCATTTGAAACCGCCGGGCCTGAGTAGCCGAGGCTGACCGGTGCACTCCAAAGCTTCTTTAGTCCGTCCTTGGGGATCTCACGGAGTACTCCCAGCTCGGCATACTCGCCCGTTCGCTTAGGGCCATTCCATTGTGCCCAATCTTCCGCATCAACCTCACTGCTTGTCCATGGGCTGACAGTCACTGCGGATAGTAACAAAGTCGCAAAATGCAATCGCATCGTCTAGATTCTTCTTCAGGGGGAAAGCACTGTGTCAAAAAACCGATGCTGAATTGTAGCAATACCAGCCGTTCTTTGTCCTATTCCCAACGCTTTCACCAACGCCGGAAAATTCGGAATAATCATAAAAGTCTTGCCATGTTCCGGGAAAATTCTTTGGTTTTCGATTTTCGTTCATCGTCGCGCCTTGAAGCGCGGTTAAGAACCATCAGTCCATTATCGAGTGTTCCTCATACGTAATTCGTATCCTCTTGTGCTGTATGAGGGGGCATTGCGTCAACTATTAGATGGCTGCACGAAACCATGACAACAGCATCCTGTTCAGAGAATTGTGATTCACTAAGCGACGTTAAGGAAGATTCCGTTGTTTTACAACCGAGTCGAAGTCCATGGTCATGGGCTCCTTTGTTTGCCGTTACTATTTTTCTCGGCGCATTTCTCCTCTTTCAAGTACAACCGATCATGGGCAAGTTCATTCTACCATGGTTTGGAGGTAGCCCAGGCGTCTGGACGACGTGCATGTTGTTCTTTCAATTGATGCTGTTTGCTGGATACATGTACACCTACATTCTCTCCAGGTGGTTTTCGCTCCAATTACAAATCGCGATTCACGTGTTTTTGCTTATCGTCTCAATGTGTGCTTTGCCAATCTCGCCAGAAGCGGACTGGAAGCCAACGGCCGGCGAGTCACCAATCCCCTTGATTACCTTGCTCCTTTTGTGCAAAGTGGGAGCTCCTTACTTCCTACTATCAGCCACAGGACCATTGCTACAAAGCTGGTTGAGCGCGAGTCGAATCATCGATAAGCCCTACCGGCTTTATTCATTGTCCAATCTCGGGTCTGTGCTGGCATTGCTGAGCTTTCCATTCCTGTTTGAACCTTCTTTTTCATCGGCCGAGCAGTCTGCACTTTGGTCGATGCTTTTCGTTCTTTATGGATTGCTGTGTATCGTCGCCGGTTGGGGAATAAGCCGGATAAGGATTTGTTCCGTCGACAAGCCAGGATCCAACTCTAGTGTCGAAGTGGATAATTCGATTGTGGTTTCTAAGTCGCAGTGGACCGGTTGGCTCGTCTGCGCGGCTTTGCCCACAGCAATGCTTCTCGCGACAACCAATCAAGTTTGCTTAGATACAGCGGTCGTCCCCTTTCTCTGGGTGATTCCACTCGCCGTGTATTTGCTCTCTTTTATCTTGACATTCGAAAGCGATCGTTGGTATTCGAGACGTCCCTGTATTCAGTTCGCCGCGATTTCATTTCTAGCGTTGTACGGCAGCAAACTGCTTGACCTAAAGCTGCCGCTGGGTTGCGAGATCAGTCTCTATTTTTCAGGTTTGTTTTTTGTATGCATGGTATGCCACGGAGAATTGGTGGCAAACCGGCCACATCCCTCCAAGCTCACTCTGTTCTACATGACCATTTCGGCGGGTGGGGCAATAGCAGGACTGTTTGTGGGGTTGATCGCGCCAAACATTTTCCAAGGGTTCTATGAGTTTCAATTGACACTGTTGTGTTGCCTCATGCTCTTTCTCGCAACGTATCTTCAGTCTAATACTTTGTGGACCACGCGAGTTCCTGCTTGGAGTAAAGTCGCCATAGCGATTGGTGTACCCGCATTTGTCTACCTGCTTTTGACCATTTCGAATGCTCGCTCGAACCAACAAATCGTTGCCAAGAGAAACTTTTATGGTGTACTGAGTGTTACCGAGGGACGTGATTCCCGATCGGGTACGACCATTCGGAAACTCGTCCATGGCCGGGTTGTGCATGGCTCACAATTTATGGACCAAAACGTCGTACACTTGCCTACGACCTACTACACACCGACCTCGGGTGTCGGCCGGACGCTTCGAACCATGGCATTGCCAAACTGTCGCGTGGGTGTGGTTGGTCTCGGTGCGGGAACGTTAGCAACGTATGGCAGCCTTGGCGATTACTATCGCTTTTACGAAATCAATCCTGATGTTATCGATATAGCGCAGAACTACTTTACGTTTCTTCGAGATTCGTTGGCATCGACCGAGTTAGTTCTTGGCGATGCTC
>Ga0068877_10003281_pt1 | contig 12860 bp, 10 predicted proteins | sample NOAtaG_FD_66437 | JGI IMG/M metagenome (GOLD analysis project Ga0068877, IMG submission 66437) | Freshwater lake microbial communities from Lake Erie, under a cyanobacterial bloom - NOAA_Erie_Diel6S_1000h metaG | ecosystem: Environmental > Aquatic > Freshwater > Lake | place: USA: Ohio, Lake... | reverse complement strand
GATTCTTGCAATTCAAGTTGAGCGTACCAATTTTGTCCCGATTGACGATGAATCAGATCATCCACTTCGAAGAATGCTTGTCCGAGAGCGGAATTCTTTCAACGGAAAAGGTAAGCCCCTGCCTCCAAAGGTCATTCATCGCGGAATGGCCGATGTGCAAGTTGGTCAGGGCAATCACAAAATCGTCATGCCGGACGAAAGCATGCTGGCTTCCTCCGATCAGATCGTCATCTTCCATTACCCGCTCAGAACCTTCCGACAGCTCCAAAACAAAATTGTGCTTGGAGGTGCCGCCTATGAGCGAAACATGGAATCGACGAAGCGGCAGGGTGACGTCTGGAAGCATCTTTATTCACTACACAAGGAATCGAAACTTGAGGAATGGTACCGATCCCAGATCCAGTCGGAAGAACTGCTTCGCCTAGGCATCATGGAAGGAACACTGATAGAAGATCATCGACTCGTCACCTACCTGAAGGAACGGGGCTTCCTATGAATAGGAATCGGCATCGAGCGTTGGTTGCCGGTTGGTTCAGCTTTGAAGGTAGAAAAGCAACCTTTGGCGACGTGCAGGCGATGGAGGTGGTTCGTCGCTGGCTTGATGAACTCGATTGCCCTTACGATGTCGCTGGCCACCCGCAGAACCGAGTCGATGGGGTCGATATCGAGCTTGTAGATCCGAATGACTACTCCGTCTTCATTTTCGTATGCGGGCCCTGGGGTGGCGGCCGTTCCCTGCTTCATCGATTCGAGCATTGCTTCAAGATAGGTGTCGACCTTTCCATTCGAAACAGTGCGCATGGCTTTGATCTTCTATTCCCTAGAGAGTTTGCTTCGACTCATCAGCCCGATCTAGCATTCGCAGCAGGAAGCCATGAAGTCGATGTGGTAGGAGTTGCACTGGTGCACCCCCAACCGGCTTTCGGCGAAAGACAACGCCATGCCGAAGTTCAGGCGGCTGTGGATCGCTATTTTGAAGTATCGGGTGCGGTTCGCGTTCCGCTGGATACTTTGCTACATGAGAACACTGCCGGAATCGATCATGTGGCTCAACTGGAAGCGATGATTCGACGAGTCGATGTCGTGATTACATCGCGGTTACATGGTCTTGTTTACAGTCTAAAGAATGGCATCCCCGCCGTGGCGATCGACCCGATCGCTGGCGGCGCCAAAGTGACAAGCCAAGCGACAGCCCTAGACTGGCCTCTTTTGCTTGCAGGAGATCGAGTCGATTCCGAACAGATCGCTCTTGCGATCCAACAATCGAAAACGCAGGAGACCCGAGAACTCATTGAAAAATCCCAAAAGACCGCAGCGATTGGGATTGAAAGAATCAAGAACAGCTTCCAACACGAAATCGCCAACCGCCTGGAGATGTAGAGCTTCTGATACTCACCTCCCGGCACCTCCCAGCGATCGCATATCGGTTCCCCGGAAAGATTCCAATCGCTCCCGAAATCCCAGCCTCTCACCAAGGGCTTCTCTCAGGAAGTCGCAGGCCTTCCTGGTGGGCCTCCGGTCGGTCTCGGATAGAGACAGCAGTTCACGGGACAGACATCGTGGCTGGGACCAAAGCTACCCAAGGCCGGTTTGTCGCTCCCCGGCGTCATCCTCTCCACCACCAACTCCCCAATCATCCGGACAAAGCGTCGATCGGTGCCGACGGTTCGAATCCGATGCAACTGAATCCCCAGTTCCTGGCAGATGCCAGCCACCTCTTCATCGAGGTCATATAGCACCTCCATATGGTCCGACACGAAACCTATTGGCTGGACTAGCACATCTTCCAGCGGATGATCCGCATGCAGTTCCCGAATTCGATCCCCCACATCAGGTTCCAACCATGGTTGCTGCGGCGGTCCTGATCGACTCTGGAAAGCCATTTCCCATGTGCCGTGCCCAGCTCCCTCGGCGATCAATCTTGCGGTCTCGGTCAACTGACGTACGTAATTGCTGTTGTCGGACATCGCCATCGGGATGCTATGTGCGGTAAAAAGCAAAGGTGCTTTTTCGCGCCGAGACTGCGGTAGCTGCGCCAGCGCCCGCTTCAGGTATTCCACCTGTGGCTCTATAAAGCCCGGATGGTTGTATGGCATCCTCAGCTTGTCGACTCTGGGAGCCGATTCCCCAATCTTCTGCCTGGCGTCTTCGATATTCTCTCGATACTGACGACAACCGCTGTAGCAGCTATAGGCGGAAGTGAAGAATGCGAGGGCATGCTTCCTGCCGTCATCCCGCATCTGCTCCAGAGCCTCGGTCAAATAGGGACTCCAGTTCCGATTACCCCAATAGACCGGAAGATCAATGCCCTGCTCCTTGAAGTCGGCTTCGATCGCCGCCTTCAGATCGCGGCACTGCTGCTGAATCGGGCTTTTACCGCCAAAATGGTAATAGTGCTCGGCCACTTCCAACATCCGTTCCCTAGGAACGTTCCGGCCCCGCAGCACATTCTCCAGGAACGGAATCACTTGCTCGGGTGACTCAGGGCCACCGAAAGAGACCAACAGCAACGCATCGTACATTTTCGCGACCTCGCATCTTCTACTGACAATAGGTCAACCCGCATCGTGGGGACCCGACCAGGCCCCGCCCATCCGAAGGATCGCGACCGGACCTCGATGGGGACCGATTCGATTTTCTAGGGACAAAAAAAAATCGGCTGAGTTCAACTCAGCCGATTTCCTATGACCCCGACGGGACTCGAACCCGTGTTACCGCCGTGAAAGGGCGATGTCCTAGGCCGCTAGACGACGGGGCCAGATGTCAGAGGTGCCGTGACAGAAACATGTTTCTTCAAGCAATCCCGACCTGGATGGACCAAGTTTTATCGGGACTTTAGAGTTCGGTCAAGACACCCAAGAACTATCGGTGATTTCCCGGGGGTCGCTTGACCAATTCATCGAGCAAACTCGATCCCCAAATCGCGTGGGAGCAAACAAACCGCTCGGTTTTCCGATCTCCGAAGGCTGCGACTACTCTTCCAAAGGATTGACCGCAGGAGGAAAACCACCCGCTTCCTCGGGAGCCTTTTGAATCGCTTCAAAAACCTCGCGACGGTGGACTGGCACCTCTTTCGGCGCCTCGACCCCTAAACGCACCTTGTCACCACGAATCTCCACCACGATGATCGTGATGTCGTTGTTGATGACGATGCTCTCATTTTTCTTGCGGGAGAGGACTAACATGGCATCTCTTCCTTAAGTCGGGGCTATCCGATCTTCGCCAAGGTTACCTCCACGCGTCAGTGCGTGGACCCAGCCCTTGCGGTCGCCCGTCCCAAACCCTTCCGTTTGCGTCGCAAATCCAAAAGCGAAAAAACTTTGGAACCCGTCTTGACAGCACAATGCACCAGCGTTCCTCTTTCCACTCTACGTGCGACTTTTGGGTAGTCAAGCAATTCCACCTGATTGGAGCGATTTTTGCACGCATTTTTTTGGCCCTGAGGCAAATGTAGTCCGATGCGGGGAGGAGTGGCTAGGGAATGATCACCAGCAACCAGGTTCCGAATGGGTTCGGGTGGTCCTGGTTCATGACCTTTTTGGTTTTTTTCCTGGCCGGAAGCGACCGGATTCCGGGAGTCAATGAGTCGCACTATTGGGCCAAGGCAATGCATGCCTGGAACCCGACTTGGGGGGGGCCTGATTTCTTTCTCTCCTCCCCCGACACGCACTGGCTTTTCTACCGCTCCGTCGGGGCGTTCACGTTACTCCCCCTTTCCCAGGAGTCCACCCTGTGGATTGCGAGAGGGCTTCAGTGGGGTTTCCAGGCGTTGGCCTGGAGCTGGATGTTAAGGCCCATCACCGGCTCCCCCTGGTGGATCGCCGGGACTGCGGCAGCCTTTCTCAGTTGGGTCCGATTCTTCCACCTGTCCGGGGAGTGGGTTGCTGGAGGCGTGGAAGCGAAGGGGTTTGCTTATGCTTGGGTCTGGCTGTCTTTGGGCTGTGCTCTGCGCCAGAGATGGAGCGGATCGTTATGGAGCGGCGGAATTGCCACGGCCTTTCACGTCTTGGTGGGAGGCTGGTATCTGATCCTCCTGGCCGGATCGATCGGTCTCTCGCTGGTTCGCTCAGGCGCCTGGAAACGAATCTCGCTGCGATGGCGTGAGGTCCCTGCCCTGCCGGTAGCAGGGGTCCTCGGAGGCGCCGTTTTGGGCATTGGCGCATCACTGGTAGGTCTGTTGCCCGCTTTGCTTCAGGACCGCGCCAGTAGCCTGGAGGATCGCTGGATGGCACCCTGGATCTACGTTTACGATCGCTTGCCTCATCACCTGGCGCCAACGCAATTCACCCCAGATCGATGGGCCATGCACTTGATTGGACTAGCGCTTTCCTGGGGAATCTGGCGATTTGCCAATCGCTGCACAAAAGCCCATTCACCTATTTCGCGCGTGGCAGGCTGGCTTGCTGGCATGACGCTGATGGCTCATCTACTTACGGTGACGGCCTACCTAATCGATCTCCTGACGAACGGGAGGCTGGAGCTTCTGGCGGCTCAGTGGCTTCGCTTCTATTGGTGCCGATGGGAAGATATCGCTCCTGGCCTCTTGCTTGCGGTCAGCTTGGGGCGTCTTGGCTCCCTCGATTCCACCTGGCTTGGCTCCAAAGATCCCGTTTCAATGCTGCCAAGGCAGTCCTTAAAAAAGGAGCCTAGCGAGTTACACTCTGCAGCCTTTCGACTCCTACTGCTGGCTCTCTCACTGATGGGATGGATCCCGCTGGTCCTTCGCCTGAGCGACCCATTGAGAGATCGTGTCGCCCCCGCCGACCGGATGCTTCTGCAGCAACCGGCGACTCCCGACACCGCCTCCCTCGACATGGCGCAGTGGCGTGCGGTTTGCCTTTGGGCGAAAGAACATACCTCGCCCGACTCGCTTTGGATCACTCCGCGTTACCAAAGCACCTTCCTGTGGTACGCTGGTCGTGGAGAATACGTCAATCAGAAAAACATACCGCAGGATGCCGGGGGGCTTGTGGAGTGGCAAAAGAGAATGGCTTCCATCTATGGTCCATCTCCCCGGGGTGGACGCGGCCAAGTCTCCCAACTCTCCTGGTCCGAAGCGGAAGCTTGGGGCGTCGACTTTATTCTGCTGGATCGCCGAGACAATGACGACCTCCCACTCTGGCCGCTTGCCTACCCTCTTGAACCGCATCGCAACGAACGGTTTATGGTGTTTCGCATCTCCCGCGGGCCCCGATCCCAGGTGCAATGAACCCCAGCCACATCCGAATTGCCAACGACGCCATAGTGGCAGCATGGAAGAGGGAGCAGGAGGTACGCGATGAGCCACGATCAGGGAACAGCTACCAGCCCGAGATCAACCTCCCAATGGGCTCAGGTCATCCGAACGCAATTGCTCCAGACCAATCGGCGATCCCCAGTGGCTGACCGCACCAAAGCCAGCTCGCTCCATCCGCCGCTGTCCTACGGGAGGCACCGTGGACCGGCGCGTTCTTCCAGCCACTCGGCGGCAGTAGCCATCGTGCTGGACCCATGGCAGGGGTCCTGGCGGATCCCCTTGCTGCTCCGACCCTCTAGAATGCGTCACCATCCAGGTCAAATCGCTCTACCCGGCGGCAGGCTACAGGCTGGGGAGAGCTTTGAACAAGCGGGGGAACGGGAGCTTCGTGAGGAACTGGGGCTGGACCAGGCGGTACTAGAGTTTCTCGGAACACTGTCCGACCGATACGTTTATGCCAGCGACCATCTAGTGCGGCCGCTGGTTTTTCTTTCCCACCAGCCTCTCCACTACTCACCGCATTGTGATGAAGTCGCAGCCTTGCTCTTCTTCCAGCAGGCTCAGTGGCTTTCGGAGAGCTGCCGACATAGCCGACTTCTGGACGACAGGCCATGGACAGGCGCCATCCCCGGTATCTGCCTGGAGGGCTTTTTTATCTGGGGCGCAACCGCCATGATCCTCGAAGACTGGGTGGCCTCCTACACGCAGTCGGAATCCCTCCTAGACACCCTGCCTCTGGAGTGAACCGCCAGGACCAAGGCACCCTGGATAGGCGGGTAGCCCTGACGCGATCTTTCCATTCGGAACGGAGAAAGATTCGCATCGGTGCGATCCCCATCCCGTCGCCAAAGCGACCTTCCGTTGATGGTCTCGCCATCCGAGCTGAAAGATACTATTCTCTGGAGATTCTATCGCAGGAACATCTGGGAGATCTGGAAGATGATACGTGTTGGAATCCTGGGGGCCTCTGGATACACAGCTTTGGAATCGATGCAATGGCTGCTGCGTCATCCCCAGGTGACGATCACGGCCGCAACCAGTCGGCAAGGAAATGGAAGCCCTGTTTCCGAGATGCATCCTTCGCTGTTTCGTCGCCTGGAAGTGCCCGTCGAAGATCTCTCGAATGAAGCGCTGCTGGAGCGATGCGATGTGGTTTTCTCCTGCCTGCCGCACGGCGCCTCCGCTCATGCCGTCAAAGACCTGCTAGCGATGGGAGGAAAGGTAATCGACTTGAGCGCGGATTATCGCCTGAGCACTCCTGAACTGTATAAGAAGTGGTACGAAGAAGAGCATCCAGATTCATCGAGACTGGGAAGTACCCCGTATGGTTTGCCGGAGCTGTTCGGGGAGCAACTTCTTGGCGCATCGCTAATCGCCAATCCTGGCTGCTATCCGACATCGGCCATTTTGCCGCTCGCCCCAATCCTCAAGGAGGGTTTGATCGACCCTCATTCGATTGTGGTGGATAGCAAAAGCGGAATCAGCGGAGCCGGACGCACCCCAAAGGTAGGAACCCTTTACTGCGAAACGGCAGAAAGCTTTCATGCCTATTCGGTCGGGAACCATCGGCATCAGCCAGAAATTGTCGACATCCTCAAGCGAGCGACGGGGCGAGATTCCTCGGTCGTCTTCACTCCCCATCTGACGCCGATGGAACGGGGGATCTTTTCGACGATCTACGTTCGTCCGCTGGAAGGGGTCTCGGCCAATCAAGTGCGAGAATGCATCGCTGCCGCCTACGACGGCCAGCCCTTCATTCGCATGGTGCCTGGCCTACCAGCCACCCGATACACCGCCCGCACGAATTACGTCGATATCAGCGTTCGCTCGAATCAGCAGTGGATCATACTTCTTTGCACCATCGACAATCTGGTCAAGGGAGCCGCTGGCGCTGCGGTGCAGAATTTGAATATGATGTTTGGCCTTGACCCCACGATGGCTCTTGTTGATTGAATGATTGAGAGAAAGAAGGATCGATGAGCCGACTGCATATCCCCAAGGGTTTTCGTTTTTCCGGCGTCAGCGCGGGCATCAAATCGAAGGCCAACTCCAAAGATGTTTCGCTGATTGTAGCTGACCACCCCTGCACCGCAGCGGGTTGCTTCACCACCAACCAGATCGTCGCCGCGCCGGTCGTCTATTCCCGCTCGCTGGTCCCATCGGCGTCGGTCCGTGGCGTGGTGATCAACAGCGGCAACGCGAATGCCTGCACCGGAGTGCGAGGCATGGAAGATGCAAAGAAGATGGCAAACCTGGCAAGGGCTGCTGTCGGCGGTGGTGATGATGAGTCAATGCTGGTGATGAGCACCGGCATCATCGGTCGATTCCTTCCGATGGAGAAGATTGAACGAGGCATCGCGATGGCTTCAAGCTCCCTGGCTGAGGGAGAGGATGCTTTTCTTGCAGCCACCGATGGCATCATGACAACCGATGCGTTCCGCAAGATCGAATCGCGAGTGATGCCGTTGCGTCAGGGCGAGGTCGCGATGGCAGGGATGGCCAAAGGCGCGGGGATGATCGGACCCCGTATGGCGACGATGCTTGCGATTGTTGTCACCGACGCCATCCTTTCGCCGGAAGCAGCCCGCCGAATGCTGCAACGCGCTGCCAACCGTTCGTTCAACCGAATCAGCGTGGAAGGACACATGAGCACCAACGACTCACTGGTTCTCCTGGCAAGCAATCGCGTTGCGGTGAAAGACCAGGAAATCGCCTCCCTGGAAAAAATGCTCGAACAACTCTGCATCGACTTGGCCAAGAAGATTCCCGATGACGGTGAAGGGGCAACCCACCTGATTGAAATCCGAGTACGAGGTGCTGCCACGGAAGACGACGCCGACCAGATAGCCAGAACGATTGCGCTGAGCAACCTGGTCAAGACGGCGATCACAGGGGGCGATCCAAACTGGGGCCGCATCGTTTCCGCTGCCGGTTACGCAGGTCGCCCGATCGATCCCTCCCGAACCAGACTTTTGCTCAATGGCTTCCTCCTGTTCGATCATGGGGAACCACAGCCCTTTGATGCCAAGGCGGTCAGTCAGAGCATCCGGGGTAGCAAGGAGACCACCATTGATCTGGAGGTAGGGACAGGAGATGGAGAAGCGACTCACTGGACAAGCGATCTGAACGCCGAGTATGTCCACTTCAACTCCGAATACACCACCTGATCAATCCAATAAGGTATCGGGACTGAATGGCACTGTCGTGATTCTGTCGGCGCGCAGGCTGATATTGGACTGAAGCGAGAGTTTTTGTAAACTTCGCCCAGCCAAGGTGATCTTTCGGTAATAAGCCAGCCTTGGTACTAGACTTGAAGCCCTCCTTGGTTCACTTGCCGGTGAAAAGCCAAGGAGGTTTTTTCATGGCCGTATCGATACCAAATTCCCCTCGCCGTGACAGTCGCAGTTTTCAGAGAATTGTCGATGCGTTTCTGGGTGGTCAAGGCCTTCCCTTCGCCGAAGTTCTTTCGGCCGAACGCATCGAAAGGGTCTTTCAAAAGCATGGCTGTTTGTTTGGACTGCATGGCGTCTACACCACGGCGATCATGGTGTGGTCTTTTCTCTCGCAAGTCCTACGCGACGGCAAAGAAGGTTCTTGCCAAGCTGCCGTTGCACGCGTCGTTAGCTATTGCCGGATGCAAGGACTCCAGGCACCAACGGATGATACCGGCGACTATTGTCGAGCGCGTGCGAAGCTATCTTCGGACGCGCTGCGTGACTTGAGTTGCGAAGTAGCCAGCGAAATGGAAGAGCAAGCTGAGCCGAAATGGCTATGGAAAGGCAGGCTTCACGCCAAGCTTGTTGATGGGTTTACATTCACGATGCCTGACACACCCAAAAACCAAGCGATGTACCCTCAAATGGAGGCGCAGAAGCTAGGTGTCGGTCTACCGATTGCACGCGCGGCAGCCATCCTATCGTTGGCTACTGCCTGCGTGATGGATCTTGCGATCGCACCCTATCAGGGCAAAGAAACAGGTGAATCGGCATTGCTCCGATCGATGTTCGGTTCACTATCACGAGGCGACATCGCGGTCCTGGATCGATACTACTGTTAATTCATGATGATCGCGGTTTTGCTCGCCCAAGGAACGCAGACTTGTGCACGCAAGCATCACCTGCGGCACAGCGACTTCCGTCGAGGCCAGAGACTTGGAAAGCATGATCACTTGATCGTTTGGGCTCGGCCACAACGCCCAACTTGGATGGATGAGGAGACTTACCGGCAAATTCCGGAGACACTGGTGTTGCGAGAAATTCGCTTCATCATTGTTAAGCCCGGTCGTCGTACCAAATCGATCGGTGTCATCACGACGCTTATCGATGCGGATGAATACACCAAGGAAGACATCGCGGAACCCTATGGTTTTCGATGGAAGCTAGTGTAACTTCTCTCAAGTAAATTCATCGCTCACCAGTTCCGTTCGAGTTCGTGAGCGCAGCGAACGAACTCGAACGTTCCGGAAGGCCTGATGATCTTCCTGCGGCCGGCTGAGCGTCGCAAGCGGATGCGTACGACGAACCTGCTGGAGCGACTGAATAAGGAGATGAAGCGGAGAACTCAGGTCGCCACGCTGTTCCCAAACGAAGCATCGCTGCTCCGTCTGATCACAGCCGTGCTGACCGAATACTCGCACGACTGGGAGACCGGAAGGAAATACTTGACCATCACCCCGTGAAACCCATCCAACTTTTACAGAAAAGGAGTTGTTTTACCGCTAAGACGCGTCCTGGTGCTCACACATGAGCGATCGAACATCGACTGACGAGCCGTTGAGTCGAATCATCCTTGCGAATGTTTTCTTCAATCGTCTCTGCATGTTTTAGCATGGTTGAATCTTCCTCGGTGCATTGGAATTTCGCTCGATGGCCGCGAAGGGCATGCCACGCGAACATAAATAATGAGATTCCTCGAGGACGGCTAACGATTGCAGGCGCTCGGGTTCTCGAGCCTGTTAACCAACCGGCTGTTGCATCCTCAAGGAGAATCTGATGTTTCCGTTCACAAGATTGTTTAAGAAGACTGCCCTACGGAAACACCTCGACAAGGCCGAAAAGCGAGGAAAGCTGAGAGCCCTGCTGTTCGAGAGGTTTGAGGAAAGAGTCGTTTTGACGGGTGGGGCATACGCGCCGAGCGTCTTCAGCGACCTACCCGATTACGCACCAGGTAGCACAGCAATCATCTCCGCGAAAAATTTTACGGTCGGATCAACGGTTCAATTTCAAGTTTCACACGTGATAGACGCAGGCGTCGACGAAGTCTTCGGAACACTGGACGACACACTGGGTGACAACTCAGGCTCAGGCCACGAGCCATGGACCGTGACAGATGGCGGTGCGGGCGACCTCGACAACCTCGCCAACGGCGATATCAGGACCACCTGGTACGTCAATCCCGATGACTCGCTGGATGCGACTTTCCTTGTCACTGCTATAGGCATTGACGTAGGCGCAGACGGAATCGCAGGTACTGCGGATGACAGCCTGACGGGCGAAGTGGCAAGCAATTCGTTTACGGACAGCGGCGGAGCGTATAGCCTCAAGTGGATCGCGGCGGACCCGGCTCTGGACAAAGCCCCTTACTTGCCAACCTACTCCAAGATCACGCCGGAAATGTGGCTGGCCGCACATGGTGGCATCTACCCAGGCACAACCACCGCTGGAGGCCCAGTGACAACTGGCCGCGCCGCCGATCCCCTCGCCAACGCCGTTGTCTACGCCTCACCGTTCCAGCCCAGCAACCAGGACGCCGTGACTTCTTTGGCTCCAAAAGACATGGCACTCGGCCAGATCGTCCCGTTTTTCATCGAAATCAAAACAAGTGGCGTCACCACTCCGGAGAACGGGGTCATCCAGTTCACGACCAACTGGCTTGGGAAGACAACATCAGGGAGTGACTTCGGGTTCGACATTAATTACGGTGTCATCGCTGCATTCGTTGACACGGCCGACCCGGGCACCATTGAAGTCGGCACCCCCAACGCGAAGGTCGATTCCTTCACATGGACGGTTCTCAACCCAGGAACTAACAACGAGCTGATTCAGGGTGCCTTTAACGTTTCGGGTCTTAGCACCGGCGAAACTACGGTCGTCGAAATCTGGGTCGTGCTCGACAAAACGATCACGGCCGGTATCACCGGAAACGTGCAGACCGGGCTTGTCAGCGCCAAGACGGCGAACAACGACACCATCAATACTGGCAATCAAACCGTGCCGCTGCTGCAGGTGGGGGATTTCTTTACTTCTGACGTCGATCTTGCGGTGATCAAGAGCGATAACCCAGCTAGCGTGACGGCGGTCGACGATGCGGCGAATACCCTGATCGGCAGCCAGTTGACCTACACGATCCAGGTCGACGCGAATCATCTGTTCAACAACAACGGCGATGATATCACGTCAGTCGCCAACGGTGTCGTCGTGTATGACGTGCTGGACCCGAACACCTCGTACGTATCTTACGTCGGTGGGTCGGCTTCGAACGGCGGATTCATCAACTCCGACTCCACCGATGCGATTCCCAACGGCGCTATCCAATGGAATTTGGGAGCTCTCGTCCCGGGAGCCTCGCAAATACTCACCTACACAGTGACGGTCCTCAGTACGGCCCCCACGGCGACTACGCAAGACCTGGCAAATACGGTTTTCGTCACGACAATTTCCGACGATAAGGTCTCCACCAACAACAATAACGTGGAGCACACTGATGTCCTCGATGCTAGATGGTCCATCTCGGCAATCCAGACGATCTCCGAACCAGCCATAACGCGAGACTCCACCGGCAACTACACGATTTCCTTAGCCGGGGCGTCGCTGGCCAGCGGCCAAACCGCAACGATGACCCTTGATGCGATGAGCAGCACGGCGACCGAAGGTTTGGACTTCGAGACTTTCCTCAGCAACCTTACCGGACTACAGGGCGTCACGGTCAATTACAACGATACGACCAAGCTCTTGAGCATCACCAACAACAGCGGCATAGCCAAGACCGGCGACCTGGTTTCGTTCGAAATCAACGCTTTGAGCGATACGGTGAACGAGCTAAACGAGACCTTCACCACCGCGATTTCGGCACCGAGCCTAGGCTTGCTAGGCACGGGGTCGGTGACCACGACGATCACTGATGCAACGACAGCGGCAATCACGCTGAGTGGTCCGGCGGCGGTGATTGAAGGCGAGCTAACCACACCCTACATAGTAACCTTGAATGGTGTGTCCATAGCGGCGGGCGCGAGCGTTAGCTTCACGCTCGATACGTCCTCGGGCACGGCCACTGAAGGCGCTGATTTCACGGCGCTGAGTGCGGCCAACCTAACCAGTGGCCTGAGCTTTACTACAAGTCAGGGCGATAACGGAACCATCAACGTGACGGTTACGAACAACAGTGGCTCGACAGTCGCATCGGGCTCGATCCTCGTGCAATTCGCCCTGCCCACCACCGACGACGCAATCGTTGAAGGCACGGAGGGATTCACCGTGACGCTCAGCAGCACGACGGCGACTGTAACTGTCGGAACGGTAACAACCACTATCATCGACAATGACATCAACACCGTGAGCTTAAGTGCCTCGACAGTGGTCGAAGGCGCAATCGCCAACTACACCTTCACCGCAACGCTGAGCAATCC
>Ga0068877_10003279_pt1 | contig 12868 bp, 7 predicted proteins | sample NOAtaG_FD_66437 | JGI IMG/M metagenome (GOLD analysis project Ga0068877, IMG submission 66437) | Freshwater lake microbial communities from Lake Erie, under a cyanobacterial bloom - NOAA_Erie_Diel6S_1000h metaG | ecosystem: Environmental > Aquatic > Freshwater > Lake | place: USA: Ohio, Lake... | reverse complement strand
GTTTGTCGCCGGGTGTGATGCCTAGCCGGATGGATGAACCGTAATTGCCATTGCTGATGAGGTGGCCGTTGGCATCGATGGTTTCCACGCGGTAGCGGTAGGCAAAGTCCGTGGTATTCAAACCTGTGTCAAAATAGGTGGTATCTTGAAACGGGATGGAAGTTGCGACGAGTTGCCAATTGGTTGCACCGGATAAGCCTTCGCTGCGGTACAGGTCATAAGTGTAGGGCCTTGGGAAAAACACCGTGTCGATGGCAGTGGGTTGTGACCATGCCACGGAGATGCTGCCTGCCATGGTGGATGTCACATTGACCGAGTCTTTCAATAAAACGGCAAAATCCTTCTGAATCTCGATGCAGACTTCGTTGGAAGCGCAGGTGCGCATGTTTTCGGGGAAAATTGCTCTGACCAAGTAGCAGATTTCGCCCCCATAGGGGAATGGCTCCCCTCCGTTGTCGTCCACAAATTGGGTGGAAGTATGCCCGGAAGTGGTGCCGATGAGTTGGTATCCACTGCCCGATGGCTCGGATTGGCAACAAACGGAGTCTTGCAAGTATCCTCCTGAGCCTGACTTGCGGAATATCTCATATCCCAAGGCTGTGTTGCAGCTGTGCGGATCCCAATTCAAAGTCACTTGTTGGTTTGCTGCGATGACCACAAGCCCCGTTACGGGGGCAGGAAGCACCCGGATTTTCATGACGTGGTGTTTGCTGAGCATTTGGGTCCCGTAATAGGCCAAATTGTCATGCACGTAGAAGTCCACTTGGTAGAATTGGGGCCGGATGTGTTCGCAGAGGGTGTTCCATTCGATTTCGCCTCGGATGGTGTCGTTGTGGTCTACCGGGTAGGTTGGGGGTATGGCTTGGCCCAGAGGTTGGGTGATGGTGAGCAGGGCCGGGTTGTTGGTCACTGCAAATGGACCGTTGTTGTTGATGCCGTTGTTGTTGAGGTAGAAATAGATGCTGTCGCCCGGGGGAGGCAGGCGGTCGAAATCTGGGTCCCAAATCTCGAAATCGACCTGAAGGGCGGTGCCGGCAAACACACAGGTGTCCGTGATGGCATCTATTTCGGGCGGGTTGTTGTTGCAGGGGTTAACAAAAATCCCCATGTCACGGAATGAACGTCCGATGAGCACACCTTCCCGGTATTCTTCAATTACGTACGCAATGTTGTAGATGCCTTGCACTTGTGGTACGTTCCAAGTGATGAATCCGGTGGTGGGATCCATGATCATAGGTCCATTGTTCTGGTATTGGTCCGGTTGTACGAATCCGGTGCAGGTAACGGGTGTTGTGATGTTGGTGCCATCGTATTGCCTGCAGGGTACGAATGAATACACCAAGGAATCGCCATCTGGGTCGTATCCTCCCGGGTTGTGGGTCCACAGCTTGCCGGTACACGCTTGGTCTACAGGATGGTTCAAGAATTGGGGGCTGTTTTCGGCGCCCAAATAGTTGTTGATAAGGACGGTGGTTTCAATGAAAAACTCTTGGTTTCCTGAGTTGAACATGTTGAGGATGTTGTCCAATCTGGCAAGGTCGTGGAATCGGATGAGGTACCATCCCGGACCGGGAAAGGTATAGGTGGTTTTGTAGATATTTTTCTTCACCGAACCGAAGATGTACTCTCCCATTTGTTGCGTCGGGCAGGAGATGGGGTAAAGAGGGTCGTTGAAAAAGGGGCCGTTCTGTCTCGGGATGCCTGTGATGTCGGTGAGTTTGGTGGTTCCGGCTGCGTTCCAGATTTCGATGTCAATCTCACACCGGTCGACGTTGAAGGCAGAAGGGTCGGTGTAGGTGGTCACCGTGATTTCAACCGAATTGTTGCCAAGGTATCGGTATGTGATGTCGCCTGCCAGATTGTGGGTGGCAAAAAGTTGGAAAGGTGCCATCCATGCCAAAACCACTACAAGCCCTGTGAAGAGGTTGAAGGAAATGCTTGGAGGGTTCGATCCGGTTTTCGGGGTCATGTCTGGGTTTGGTTGGTGCAAAGATGCACCCGACATTGCAATTTGTTGGAGTTTTCGGGCCAATCTGGAAGGTCGGGGAATCATTTGTCAGAAAATCTGAAGGTATTCTTTTACTTATACTTGGGAAAGCGTACCTTTGTTTCCCCAATTGAAAAACCCCTCTGGAAAGGCCTTGCTCAAAGGTAAGAATTCTTTTCTTGAATTTTTTTGGGGTTGTTTTTTGCATGGCGTGGGGAAAATGACGTATTTGCACGCCCATTTGTACGAGAGTATTGAATTATTAATGGACACGTTAAGTTACAAGACCCGGTATGCAACACCGGCCACCATTGAGAAGAATTGGCTCGTGATTGACGCCGAAGGACAAGTATTGGGTCGTTTGGCCAGCCAAATCGCCTATTTGCTCCGCGGCAAACACAAAGTCAATTTCACACCTAGCCAAGATTGCGGTGATTACATCATCGTGCTAAACGCCGAAAAAGTGCGTTTGACCGGTCAAAAATGGTCTGACAAAGACTACATGGTCTATTCGGGATACCCAGGAGGTGAGACCCACCTCACGGCCGCTGAAGTCATGAAGCGTGATCCTCGCCGTCTTGTGGAAGAAGCGGTCCGCCGCATGCTTCCCAAAAACAGATTGGGTCGCCAACTCTTCCGCAACCTCCGGGTGTACGAAGGTGCTTCGCACGACCACCAGGCTCAAAACCCGGTTGCATATCAGTTGAAATACGATTCGAAAGCTTAATTTCCTTTATGAATAAAATTGTGAATGTAGGCAGAAGGAAGACCTCGGTTGCGAGGTGCTTTTTCAGCCGCGCAAAAGAAGCAGGTAAGGGTACACTTTCCTTCAATGGCCGTACTCTCGAGGACTTCTTTCCAGTAGACATCCTCCAGATTAAAGTATTGGCGCCATTTCACGCGCTGAACCTGAACGTTGCGGATTTTGATATCCACGTCAATGTACAGGGCGGTGGCATCACCGGTCAAGCCGAAGCTGTCCGGATGGGTTTTTCCCGTAACCTTGTCGAGATCGCTCCTGAAAACAAGCCTGCCCTCCGCGCGGCTGGATTCATGACCCGCGACTCTCGCATGGTGGAGCGTAAAAAGTACGGCCAACCAAAGGCCCGTAAGAAAACCCAGTTCTCTAAGCGTTAATCCTGGAAATCATTTATCATGGCCAATATCACTTACAATGATCTGCTGGATGCGGGCGTACATTTCGGTCACTTGACCCGTAAATGGAACCCTGCCATGGCTCCTTACATCTTCATGGAGCGCAATGGTATCCACATCATCGACCTCAACAAATCCCTCAGGATGTTGGAAGAAGCCACCAAAGTGGCACGCCAACTTTCCTCTTCCGGACGCAAAATCCTGTTCGTGGCTACCAAAAAGCAAGCCAAAGACATCGTCGCCGAGCAGGCTCAACGCGTCAACATGCCTTACGTTACCGAACGTTGGTTGGGTGGAATGCTCACCAATTTCGCGACCGTGCGCAAATCCATCAAGAAATTGTCGAACATCGAGAAGATGGAAACCGACGGAACTTTTGAGCGCCTTTCCAAAAAAGAACGCCTCATGAAGTCACGTGAAAAAGCCAAACTCGAGAAGTTCTTCAAAGGTATCTCTACCCTCAACCGCCTTCCTTCTGCAATTTTCATTGTGGACATCAAAAAAGAGCACATCGCGGTTTCTGAGGCTCGCAAACTCGCCATCCCGACGTTTGCCATGGTGGATACCAACAGCGACCCGAACAAAGTCGACTTCCCGATTCCTGCAAACGACGACGCAGCTAAGTCAATCCAGTTGGTGGTGACCGCCATCTGTGATGCCATCTTGGAAGGTGTCGATGAGCGCAAGAAGAAAAAAGAAGAAGACCGCATCAAGGACGAGTCCGATCGTCAAAAGGGAGTGGAAACCGTAGCCACTGCCGACGAGGACTGATTCTGATTCCTGATTGTCAAAACCCAGCGGAGCCCTTCAAGGCTCCGCTTTTTTTTAATCGAATGCCTACCTACTCCCAACGATGGTTCAACTAGGCATTTTCCTATCTTTGACGCCACAAAACCCGTTCAAGATGTCCAAGCAAAAGCCTAGCATCCCTCAAGGCACCCGGGACTTCGGTCCAGCTGAAATGACCGTGCGCGAATTCATTTTCGATACCCTCCGGTCCGTTTTCAGGCGCCACGGATTCCAACCCTTGGAGACGCCTGCCATGGAAAAGTTGGATGTGCTCACCGGGAAGTATGGCGAGGAAGGCGACCGATTGATTTTCAAAATCCTGAATTCCGGCAATTATTTGGATGATGCCCAACGGAAGCAGTTTGATTTCGGGCAACCCCAAGCCGCACAACGCTTGTTGCCGATGGTGTCCGAAAAGGCGCTTCGCTACGACCTTACCGTGCCCTTTGCCCGCTATGTGGTCATGAATCATCACCTCCTTGCTTTCCCTTTCAAGCGTTACCAAATCCAACCTGTGTGGCGCGCTGACAGGCCTCAAGCTGGTCGCTACCGGGAGTTCTATCAATGCGACGTGGACGTGGTAGGCTCTGACTCCTTGTTGAATGAGTTCGATTTGGTGCAGATTGCTGAGGCTGGGTTTTCTGGTTTGGGCATCCATGGTGTCACCCTTCGTATCAACAATAGGAAACTCTTGCAAGGAATCGCCAATTGGTTTGGGGCCGGGGATCGGTTTGTGGAGTTCATCACCATTTTGGACAAACTTGACAAGATCGGGGAGGAAGGAGTCTTCAAGGAATGGGCAGAAAAGGAATTCACGGTGGACCCCGGAAAATATGAAAGGTTCAAAAGGCTCAATGGCAAATCGGCTTTGGAAAAGGTGGACTATTTGAGGGCCTTGTTGAATTCAGATGGCGGAAACCATGATGCTGAAGCTGGTTTGAACGAATTGGGCTTCTTGTTCAGCCTGATGAATAACCTCGATTTCACATCGGTGACCCCTGAATTGGATGTGTTTTTGGCGCGTGGGTTGAGTTACTACACAGGTTGTATTTTTGAAGCCGGGGTGGAGGATTTCGGAGGATCCATTTTGGGGGGCGGGCGCTACGACAATCTCACAGGGGTTTTCGGGCAACCGGGATTGTCGGGGGTCGGGATTTCTTTTGGTGCCGATCGCATTTACGACATCCTTCAAAAAAGAGGATTGGCCCGACAGGCTGCTGCATCTGAACTCAAAATCATGTTGTTGAATTTCGGCGGGGTGGGGCAGGATACCGCATTGAGGGTCTTGCTGGGTTTACGTAAGGCTGGTTTCTCGGCCGAGATCTATCCTGATGGCCATGTCAAACCGGGCAAACAGTTTCAATATGCCGAGAAAGTCGGCTTTACCCACGCAGTTGTCATCGGGGACCTCGAAGTGGCCGAACAAGCCTGCAATGTCAAAGATTTGGCCGAAAGGCGGGAGACGAGGATACCCATTGCCGGTGTGATTCAACATTTCAGTGAAATTCGAAACCGTGCCTAAACACGACATCCAATGAAGCAATCCATCGAACTCACCTTGAAGCCTTGGTCCTTGTCGGATTTTGACAAGGTCATGCATACAGGAGCGGTTTTGACAATTGGTGCAGATGCAACCGAAAAAGTTGTGGCCTGCCACACCTACCTACAAAACCGAATCGCACGGTCAGATGAAGCGATTTACGGCATCAATACGGGGTTTGGTGCCCTTCGCAACCAGTCCATTCCCGGTCATCATTTGCAGGCCTTGCAGGTCAACCTAATGCGGTCCCACGCTTGTGGGGCCGGTGCCGAGGTCCCGCCCGAAATCGTGAAGGCAATGCTGGTTCTGAAGGTCAGGTCCTTGTCGTATGGTCACTCCGGTGTGCAATTGTCCACCTTAGAACGGCTGTTGCAGCTGTTCAACATGGATGCTTGCCCGGTGGTCTATGTGCAAGGATCTTTGGGTGCGAGTGGTGACTTGGCTCCCTTGGCTCACCTTTGCCTGCCCTTGATCGGAGAAGGGCAGGTGGATTGGAAGGGCCGTAGATGGTCCGGCAAGGAGTTCTTGGATGAGTTGAATTGGAAGCCCCTCCAACTTCATCCCAAGGAGGGGCTTGCCTTGCTCAATGGGACACAATTCATGTTGGCTTACGGGTTGATGGCCCTTCGTGAAGCCAAACACCTTGCACAGGCTGCGGATTTGTTGGCCGCTTTGAGTTTGGATGGTTTCGATGGCAGATTGGATCCTTTTCACCGACTGCTCCATGAAATCCGTCCCCATCAAGGGCAGGTCTTTACCGCCCAATCGATTCTCGAATTGTTGGAAAGTTCGGAAATCGCTTCCAAGCCCAAACAAGACGTACAAGACCCCTATTCTTTTCGCTGCGTCCCACAGGTCCACGGTGCATCCAGAGACGCAATTGCCTATGTGGAGGGAATCCTTGAAGTGGAAATGAACAGCACCACAGACAACCCGAATATTTTTCCCGAGGCGGATTTGATTTTGTCTGGGGGGAACTTCCATGGTCAGCCGCTTGCCATGGCCTTGGACCATCTGGCCTTGGCTTTATCGGAGTTGGGGAGTATCTCGGAGCGTAGGGTATTTCAACTGCTTTCGGGTCAGCGTGGACTTCCACCTTTTTTGGCAGCGGAGCCTGGCCTGCACTCGGGGTTGATGATTGCCCAATACACTGCCGCCGGAATCGTGAGCAAAAACAAATTGCTGTGTGTGCCCGCAACAGCTGACAGCATACCATCGAGCAATGGGCAAGAGGATCATGTGTCCATGGGCTCCATCGCGGCCGTCAAAGTTTGGGAAGTTGTAGACAACCTGTACACTTTGCTATCCATTGAAATGTTGGCAGCATCCCAAGCCTTGTGGTTCAGGTCCCCTTTGAAAACCAGTGCTCGCTTGCAGGCGGTGTTGGACAGTTACAGGACGATGGTTCCGCCGGTCGAACAGGATCGATTCCTCCATGCTGACATTGCCAATGGCAGACAGTTCCTGAAAGATTTGAATGGAATTTAAACTGTTCAAGATCAGATATTTAAACTGATTGAAGAAGGGATAGCCCTCCAAGCTTCCTTAGGTTTTACCTTCCCAACCATTGCTGGGTCATCCTTAGGTCGACCCGTTGGATTCTTGGCCTGTTTCCTCTCCATTGGCATTGGGATTGTTCTGTCATAACTGCCCAAGATTTGACTTGGCGGATTTTATCCACTTAACGATTTGGGTGTTTTGTTAGTTGTTTGACGGAATAATCCACATGTGCACGACAAGTATTCATTTTGTCAATAACCTGTCGGTTTATGGATAATGAATTATTGTTTAATTTTCCCTCGATTCCAATTAACAACAAAAGGAACAGACCATTTATGAAGCAATTTTACAGTCGAACAATTCTGAAGCTGACCATGTTGGCCTTGTTTGCTGTTGCCGGGTTGTCGGTGAAAGCGCAGTTGAACATGACCCGTCAGACATTTTCAGGCACCTATTCTCCGATTTCGGTTGCAACAGGGGCCTTGAGGTCCAACACGAACGGTGATGATGGCTCGCAAGATGGCTTGCCCATCGGGTTTACCTTCAACTATTTGGGTACACCTTACACCACGATCAGCGTCAACTCCAACGGTTTTGCATCCTTCACAGCCCTCACGGGTGTTGGTAGCACTTGGGTGAATTCCAATTTGGCCACTGCAACCGCCCCAAACATCATTTTGGCTCCTTGGTGGGATGACTTGTTGATTGACACAACCTTGTTGAATGGTCGAATCCTTTATCAAACTACAGGAACGCCTGGTTCGCAAGTCATGACCATTCAATGGACTGACATGCCATCCTACACTACGGCTACTCAGAAAATCAATTTCCAGATCAAATTGTACGAAGGTACCAATGTAATCGAGTTCCACTACGGGAACATTTTGGCTGGAGCTCCATCTACCAGTGAAAGTGCTTCCATTGGTATCGAAGGTGGCTTAGGTGGCTATGGGAACTTCATCGATGCCGTAACCGGTTCTTCGTTTGTTTCCATGGGCTACAACACGGCCGCCGTTGAATGGCCCACCAACTTTTACCGTTTCACTCCGGGTGCACCCACCCCGATGGCTGGAGGCACCTACAACATTGGTGCTGGTCAGACTTATACCAGCATCGACCAGGCAGTTGCCGAACTGAACCACCGTGGTATCACAGGTCCAGTTGTTCTAAACCTTACCGATGCCAACTACACTCCCGATCCAGCTGGTGGAGACAACGTTTTCCCAGTGGTTTTCGGACCCATAGTCGGAACGAGCAGCACCAACACCATCACCCTTCAGCCTGCAAGCGGTACTGCAACCCTGACCTCGATAGGCACAGGCGGAGGAAATATTTCGCTTTCTGCGGCCGCAACCACCATTGGTACAACCGGGGAGCCTGTCATTGCCGTTTCAGGTACGAGCTTCTTGAACATCAACAATCTGAACTTGGTGGCCAGTTCCAACTTGCTGGACCGTGGCTTGTTGGTCATCAACAACTCCGCTGTGTTGGGTGCAAATGCCAATGCTTTCCGTGGAATCACGGTACAATTGGATCGTACCAACACATCTTCCATCGGTATCGAACAGCGCGCTGTTGTCACTCCCACAGCTCCTACCGGTTCCAACAACAACAACTTCTACCTTGACCTTTCCATCACCAACGTCTATAACGGTCTCAACCTCTTCGGAAACGCTACGTTCAATGACGTTGGGTGCTACGTTGGCAATACCAACCCCAATGGATTCAACTCCATCGGTTCCGCCAATGCAAACGACATTGGCAATGGTGCCAATCTTTCTTATGGTATCCGTGCGAGCAACCAAAACAACGTTCAGATTTTCCAAAACGAAATCCGCAATATCACGGTGACCGGTGCAGTTACTTCCAATGGCATTTTCGTGGAAGGTGCGACTGGTTTGGCTCAAATCTACCGTAACAAGGTTCATGATATCCGGAATACCAGTACAACTGCGACCAACCAAGTCAATGGTATTCGTGCGAGTGTTGCCACTGCCGGTACGCACAACATCCGCCTGTTCAATAACTTTGTTTACAACCTCAGCTCCGGGTACACCAGTGTTGCCACCGCAACTCGCCAAATCACGGGTATCTTTGCCCAAGATGCCGGTGGCGGTGCAACCACCTCTTCGATTCAGGTTGACCATAACAGTGTTTCCATCAACCACAGCGGTGCACCCAATGCTTCGAGCGCTTGTTATGCCAATAACTCCGCCGCCGGCCCGCAAATGTTCGTGAGGAACAACGTTTTCGCCAACTTCACCACCGGTCAAAATGCTGCGGGTGTGGCTTATCACACGGGTTACTTCACTGCCAATGTCACTGCAATCGGAAGTGCTGGTTCTGTTTCGAACAACAACGACTTCTATATTCCCGACGCAAGTGCAGGTTACGTAGGCCGTGGTGCAACCACCAACTATGCTACCTTGGCCAACTGGCAAACTGCAACCACGCAGGACGCTGCATCCGTAACTGTAGACCCCGTTTTTGTAAGCCCTACTGCTGACCTCCATGCGAGTGCACTTGGATTGAACAGTGCGGCTCAAGTTGTAGCCCATGTCACGGATGACATCGATACGGAAGTTAGGTCAGGTACCCCAGACATCGGTGCAGATGAGTTCGTGCTCTTTACCGTCGATGCGACTCCACAGAGCCTCGTAAGTCCTTTGACTGGCGCATGCTACTCTGCCGCAGAACCTATCGTCATCCAAGTTCGAAATGCAGGTGTGCTGCCTTTGGACTTTGTTGCGAACCCATGCACTGTCACAGTTAACGTTACAGGGGCCATCACTTCCACAATTTCTGTGATCCTGACCGACAACTCATTGAATGGTGGGGTTCCACTGCCTATTGGTTCTAGCGTGAATGCCACCGTTGGCACACTGAATATGACCACGGCAGGCACTTATATCTTCAACGCATCCGTTGTTTGTAATGGTGATTTGAACAGCTCAAATGACGCGATGTTGGCCACCAACAGGAGTTTCCTGGCTGGGACAACCACCGCGATCAGATCATCTCTTTGCTTGGGTGATAGCTCTTTGGTCAGCCTTGCTGGCAACACTGGGGCCTCCATCCAGTGGCAATCCTCCTCAAACGGTACTACTTGGACCAACATCCCAGGCGCGACCGGATCATCCTTCATGGCAATTCCGACTGCCACCACTTGGTATCGTGCCGAAGTGTGTGGGGTTTTGAATTCAACTGAAGATACCATCGTTGTCTCTGTGCCCTCAGCTCCAACCACTACCAATGACACGGTTTGTGGATTGGATACCCTCCATTTGGCAGCCGCAGGAAATGGCACCTTGAATTGGTACGCACAGCCTAGCGGTGGTTCGATCATCAATACTGGAACAACCCTTGATACGGTTCTTTCGGTTTCTACCACCTTTTACGTTTCCAATACCTCCGGTGGTGGAACGGCATCCGTGGGATTGCTCAATAATAGCGCTGGTGGTGGTCAGCAGACCTCTAGCAACTACAACACGTTTGACGTATTGCAAGCTTGTACCTTGATTGGAGCTTATGCTTATCCTGGTGCAGCCGGTAACGTAGTTTGTGAATTGCGTGATAATGCAGGCAATTTGATTACCACCCGTACCGTTGCGGTAACAGCCGGCGATGTAAACAACCGGACATTCATTCCTTTGAATATCCCCTTGACACCGGGTACGGGCTATCGCCTCGCCCAAGGCCCCGGTTCAGTGTCCATGTTCAGAAGCAATGCCGGTGTGGCATATCCCTACACACTTCCCGGGGTACTTTCGATCACGGGTTCTGCCGCCGGTGCAACCTTTTACTATTGGTTCTACGATTGGCAGATTTTGACAGGTTGTGCATCGGCGCGCATTCCTGTAGAAGCGGTTGTGAACACGCCTCCTTCCATCACGGCTGCTGCCAGCGCTGACACAATTTGTGAGGGTGAGATTTCAACTTTGACTGTCACTTCCAGCAATGCTGGGTACAGCTATTCTTGGTCTCCATCCGCGACCCTGAGCAGCAGCACTGGTGATTCCGTTTCTGCTGCTCCAATCGGTTCTATCAGCTACGTTGTTGCCAGTATCGACCCTGCGGGCTGTGTGAATCGCGATACCGTGGATATTGTCGTTAACTTTCATCCGACCGGTACTCCAGTTGTCGGTGACTCCTTGCTTTGTTTTGGTGATTCCACCACAATTGGTGTTGCTGTTACTGCCCCATTGTATTCGGATTCAACCATCGTGCCAATTTTGGACAACAACCCAACTGGTTCATTTGGACGAATCAACGTCAGTAACTTCCCCGGCGTTTTAGGGCCAAACAGCATCGCTAGGGTTTGCTTGGATGCAACACATACATGGGATGCAGACGTTTCATTCACGCTGATTTCTCCCCAAGGAACGTTGTACGATCTTTCCAGCGGAAACGGGGGAAGTGGAGACAATTACACCTCCACCTGCTTCGAAATGACCGCTGCTACCAGCATCACGACCGGAACCGCTCCGTTCACTGGAAGCTTCATTCCTGAAGGTGCCGGTGGATTTGCAAATTTCGCAGGTGAAAATCCTAACGGTCAATGGTCGCTTTGGATTGTCGACAATGCTGGGGGAGATTTTGGCCAGGTCAACTGGTGGAGCATTGAATTCGTGTTGCCGACTATTCAGTTTGCTTGGTCGAGTAATCCAGCAGGGTTTACTGCCAGCACTGCCAGCGTAAACGTATCACCATTGGTCAGGACGGAATATTTCTTGACAGTATCCGATTCTGCAACGGGTTGTGACACCACCTACAGCTACACGGTTGATGTGCTTCCTCAGCTCACCGGTGGTATCGTTGCACCTTCAGTGGTTTGTAACGGTGCAGCCGTTACCCTTACTTCCAATGTTGGTGGCGGTGATGGTGCTTACACTTACAATTGGGGTGGTCTTTCCACCAATGACTCGTTGAGTGTGGTTGTGAACTCCGATACGACCTTCACGTTGGATATCACGGACGGTTGTGGAGCTGTTGTGTCTGATACCGCCACCATCTTGCTTGCTCAGCCGCTTGGAGTTACGCTTGCAGGTCCGGCAACGGCTTGTATCGGTGACACACTTTCGCTCACTGCAAATGCCGTGGGTGGTGATGGGAACTATACCTATGTGTGGACTCCAAACCTCGGAACCACTGCCACAGTAACGGATATTGCTGGCTCTTCAGGTTTCGGTGGATACTCTGTGTCTGTGACTGATGGTTGTAACGTTTCGCCTGCAGTTGGTAACCTCACGGTTACGTTCATCAATCAGCCTGTTGCTGCATTCACCTTCAGTGGTGCTAGCTTGAGCTACTCATTCAGCAACACTTCAGTTGATGCCACCACCTACAGCTGGGACTTCGGAGATGGAAGCACTTCCACTTCTGCTTCACCTTCCCATACCTATAACGTGGATGGTGTGTACCAAGTCTGTTTGATTGCAAGCAACTCTTGCGGTTCCGATACCTCTTGCCAATCCATCACGGTGGTATCGACCTCCAAGCCTTTTGGTATGGGTGTGGTTCAACTTTGGCCCAACCCAGCCAACAACCAATTCAACGTTCGTGTGGATGGCTTGCAAGGCAACTACCTGCTGCTGGAGGTGTTCGATTTGGCGGGCCAGCGTGTGATGAGGCGTGAAAACACCCAAGTGGGTGTGACCATGACCGAAACCATGAACGTGGATTTGCCAGCTGGCACTTACTATCTGCGCGTCCAAGATGGCATCAACAATGCCACCTTGCGGATTGTGTTGCAGTGATTTAAGCCATAACCAATGAGAAAGGGCCGCCTGAAGGGGTGGCCCTTTTTATTTGAGAGCTCTAGGAAATATTTACATTCCCTCTTGGACTTGATCTCCCTCCCTCGGATGTTACTGGGTGCCATGAGGCAGTGATGGCTT
>Ga0068877_10003274_pt1 | contig 12876 bp, 12 predicted proteins | sample NOAtaG_FD_66437 | JGI IMG/M metagenome (GOLD analysis project Ga0068877, IMG submission 66437) | Freshwater lake microbial communities from Lake Erie, under a cyanobacterial bloom - NOAA_Erie_Diel6S_1000h metaG | ecosystem: Environmental > Aquatic > Freshwater > Lake | place: USA: Ohio, Lake... | reverse complement strand
GTTGCTGGATGCGGCGCAGGGCATAGACGAAATCGTTCGCCGTTACGGGCGTGCCATCCGACCAGACATAATCGCCCAGCTTGAAGGTCCACACCGTACCGGTCGCGTCCACTTCCCAGCTCTCAGCCATGCCAGGCACCGGCTTGCCATCCGGCCCATCGGTGGTCAGGCCGATCAGCATGTCGCCGATGATGATGTTTTCCCATTGGGCCGAAGACTTGTGCGGGTCGAGCGTATCGACCTTGGCGGAGATGCCGCGCCGGAGGGTCGGCACATCACCCGGCTTTTCAGCACTGCCGCCTCCTCCGCCGCAGGCTGCGAGAGCCAGTGCGGCGATCGCAAGAACCGAAGAGGTGAGAAGTGTGCGGCGAGTGGTCATGGAAAGCCTGCTCCTGATCGTAAATGGCGCCCGAGGCGAAGTGACTTCGCCTCAATTGTCCCGGGTGACGAAATTTCTGGCCTATTGCTGCCAGACGCGCGCCGGATTGCAAAGCCTTAACGCGTCAACTTGAGCAGAAGCTGAACGGATCAGGCGCGCGCCTTGATCAGCTCGAAAACCGAACGCGGCGTCGGCGTTGCATCCGGCGTCGCCACGAGGCCGCGCTCGATCAGGTCCAGCATGTGACCCAGCACGCTCATCGCGGCGGCCGGATGAAGACGCTGGTCAACATCAGCATACATCCGCTTCACCATCGACGGGATCGAGGTCTCGCCTGCCCGCAGCTCGGCCAGGATCGCGGCTTCCCGCGCTTTGCGGTGATTGGCGTATTCGGTGATGAACGTGTTCACGAACGCCTTGCCGCGCACCGCTTCGCCATGCGTCGGCCAGAGTGTTTCGAAGCCGGTCGTGCGGATCTTCTCGAGGCTGCGCATGTAGGCGCCCATGTTGCCATCCGGCGGCGCGACGACCGTGGTCGACCAGCCCATGATGTGATCGCCCGAAAAGCAGGCATTTTCTTCGCGCAGGCCGAAGCAGAGATGGTTGGCCGTGTGGCCGGGCGTCTCAATCGCATCGATCGTCCAGCCGGGACCGTAGATCACATCGCCATCGCCGATGCGCACATCCGGCGTGAACTGGAGGTCGTCCGGACTGCCCAGCTCATCCTTGGCGGTATGGATGCCGCAATCCTTCGCATACGTTTTGCAGCCGGCCCAATCCGCCAGCGGCGCGGCCAGCGGCGAATGGTCCGAATGTCCATGGGTCACGAGAACATGTGTGACGCGCTCGCCCTTCAAGGCGGTCTTCAGCGCCTCGAAATGCTCCGGCAGGGCCGGGCCGGGATCGATCACGGCTACATCGCCCTGGCCGACGATATAGACGCCGGTGCCCATATAGGTGAACGGACCGGGATTGTTCGCAATCACGCGGCGGATCAGCGGCGAGACCTGGTCAACCCGGCCATATTCGAACTCGATGCCGCGGACGTAAGGTATGGCCATGCGTTGGGTAACTTTCACTCAGGAACGTGAAGCCGCTCAACGCTTCTTCGGTGCGAAAGTCTGCGCGAAGGCCCGGGCCATCCGCCGCGTTGCCCGCAGCTTGCTCCCGAGTTTCAAGGCGACCGGCGGACCCATGTCCGTCTTGTTCGCATCGACGATGAAGATTCGACCCGTCGTCCGATCGCGTAGGACATCCACCCCGCCCCAGTCGAGCCCGATTTCAGCAGCGAAGCGCTCGATCACGCGGATTTCATCAGCGGAGTAGCAATTCTTGGGCTCGTCGAGCAAAACCTGGACATTCTCGTTGAGAAAACGCCGCTCCAGCGGACGGCGCTTGCGAAACACGACAATCGGTGTTCCGCCGACGAGGCAGCAGCGCAGGTCTTCGACCAGGCCGCCCGGAATCTCGTTGTCGATCAGGCGCTGATAGGCTTTTCCGAGAACAGCGCCCGGCAGCGGCCCCTCGATCACGCGCCCGTCATGCGCGGCGTTGGCTTCCGACTTCTCGACCATCCGCCCCGTGAAGGTTTGCGGATCGACCGACAGCGAATCGCCGCTGGCTTTCTCAAACGCAGCGGCGACGCGGGACTTTGAAATGTCGTTGCAGTTGAAGTTGATCAGGCGCGCGCCGTCCTTGACCTTCGGTACGCAGTTCACGGTCTCCGTCGAATCGTCGAACTGCATCACGATGTCGGCCGTCGAGACGTCTTCCACCAGTTTGGCGCCGGAGACATGCATCACCGACCAGATGAAGTACCAGGGCCGCGGCTTGTCCGGGAAGAATGCCATCGTCGGCCGCTTGTGACCTGTAAGGCGCCGCCATGTGCGCCAGGTCTGGACGAAGAAATAGAAGCAGAACCAGGTGAACACGCTGTGCAGCAGCGACAGGTCTGGCACGATGCGCGCGCCGGTTTTCTTGACCAGGATCACGCCCTGGTCGAGCTTGAAATCGTCGGTCCACATCCGGCCTGACATATGCTCTGCTCCCGGTTTGCCGCTTGCGCCGGCCGGTTCGTCTACAGGGGCTGACGCCTCGCACGACTTGTGCCCGGCTTCAACACCTCCTTTGTGGCGCGACTGTGTCAGCCGCCTGGCCTCACAACAGTTCCCGCAGGCCGGACAGGTCGTATCCGGCCCCCGCTGCGGCGTCGATTATGTCGTCCCCGGCGCCCTGCCCTGCATGCACGAGGGCCCAGGCTGTGATCGACCTTGTGCCCGTCCGGCAATAGGCCAGCACCGGCTGCGGCGCCTCGTTGAGGATATGGCTCATTCGCTCGACCACTTCGGGCGTCGGCGCCCCGGAAAACGGCAGGGCGGCGAATGTCAGGCCCAGGGATTCGGCTTTGGCGCGAATCTGACCCATGCGCGGCTGGTCCACCCCGCCTTCCCCATCCGGGCGATTTGCGATCAGCGTCTTGAAGCCGGCCTTGGCCACGGCTTCGAGATCTGCCTCGGTCAGCTGCGGCGCCACGGCAAAATCTGGCGTCACACGGCGGATATCGGCCATGGGGGTGTTCTCCTTGGAATGCAGCACATCGCTTGATCGCTGCGCCCTACAAGCTAAGGAATGTCATGGCTCCTGCCAAGCGGGCGGTGCTGTTCGAACCATTCAACCTGCTGTGACCAGAGGCCACTCGCACCCGTGTCGATGTTCCTACGTGCATTCCGCCGGATTCCCTGGGGCTATACAGCCCGGCGGCTGCTGATTGCGATTCCGACCATGCTGGCGATCATCTCGGTCGCCTTCCTGATGATGCGCGCCGCGCCCGGCGGACCGTTCGACGGTGAACGCAAGCTGCCACCCGCCACCGAGCGCGCCATTGCCGAGAAGTTCGGCCTCGATAAGCCCCTGCACGAGCAATACCTCGACTATGTCGGCGGCGTGATCCAGGGCGATTTCGGCCCCTCCTACAAGACGCTCGGCAAGAGCGTGAACGACCTGATCGCGGACGGCCTGCCCGTTTCGCTGACCATCGGTTTCCTGACCATGGCCATCTCGCTGGTAATCGGCACGGCGCTCGGAATCTATGCAGGCCTCAGGCAAAACTCGGCAGCAGACTATGGGGTCATGGGCATCGCGATGATCGGCATCTCAGTGCCGAGTTTCGTCATAGGCCCGATCCTCATTCTCCTGCTGGCGCTCGGCGCGGGCCTGTTTGCCGTCGGCGGCCTCGGCACCTATCCGAACATCGGCATGAGCTGGCACAACATGACGCTGCCGATTCTGACGCTCTCGCTCGCGCAGGTGGCGATCATATCGCGCCTGATGCGCGCCTCGATCATCGAGACGATGCGCGCCAACCATATCCGCACCGCGCGCGCCAAGGGCCTTAGCGAGTGGGACGTGATCACCCGCCATGCCCTGCCCTCCGCGCTGCTGCCGCTCATCTCCTATGCCGGCCCGGCGATGGCGCGCGTGATGACCGGCTCGGTGGTGATCGAGAAAATCTTCGGTCTGCCGGGCCTCGGCTCCTACTTCGTCGACGGCGCGCTGAACCGCGACTATACGCTCGTGATGGGCGCCATCATCGTCTATGCCGGGCTCATCATCCTTCTCAATCTCGTGGCGGACATCCTCTACGCCATGCTTGATCCCAAGGTGAAGTACGACTGATGGCCGGCATCGCCCCGATCCTTGATCCGACCGGCCGCGCCGAAGCGGTCACCCAGGCCATCCAGGGCGGCCGCTCGCTGTGGGATGACGCCCGCGCGCGCCTCCTGCGCAACAAGGCGGCTGTCTTCTCGATGATCCTGTTCGGCATCATCGTGCTCATCGCCGCCATCGGCCCCTTCGTCTGGGTACACGATCACGAGACGATCTCTGACCTGCGCACCATCCCGCCAACGCTTGAGAACTGGCACATCCTCGGCACCGACCTGCAGGGCCGGGACCTGTTCGCCCGCCTGCTGATCGGCCTGCGCATCTCGCTGATGGTCGGCATTGTTGCCACCGTGGTCAGCCTGGTCATCGGCGTCACCTGGGGCGCCGTCGCCGGCTATCTCGGCGGACGCATCGACAATTTCATGATGCGGATCGTGGACGTGCTCTACGCCCTGCCCTTCATCTTCTTCGTCATCCTCCTGCTCACCGTGTTCGAGCGCAACATCGTGCTGATCTTTGCCGCCATCGGCGCGATCGAATGGCTCACCATGAGCCGGATCGTCCGGGGACAGACGCTGTCGATCAAGAACAAGGAGTTCATCGAGGCCGCCCGCGCCGCCGGTGTCTCGCAGGCCGGCATCATCACGCGCCACATCCTGCCGAACGTCATCGGCCCGGTCGCGGTCTATGTGACGCTGACCATCCCGGTCGTCATCCTCGCCGAGAGCTTCCTCTCCTTCCTCGGCCTCGGCGTGAACGAGCCGCTGACCTCGCTCGGCGTGCTGATCGCCGACGGCGCCGACATGATGGAAGACAAGCCCTGGATGCTGATCGCCCCCGCGGTCACCATGTCGGTCACCCTCCTCTGCCTCAACTTCATCGGCGACGGCCTGCGCGACGCGCTGGACCCGAAAGAACGCTAGGGCGTCATACAGCACGGGTTCAGCCGGCCGGCCACATATCGCGCGTCCGCTCAGGAGGCCCGCATGGAAAACTTCAAACGCAAGGGTCCTAAATCGACCCGCTCGGGCTGCCTCCTGTGCAAGCCCCACAAGCGCCAGGGCGCCAAATGCATCCACGCGCCGCGTGAAGCCGCGAGGCGCAAAGCCGCCGCCGAAGAGATCCGCACCGGCGGCACCTGAGCCCTCGCCTCGTAAAATTGGTTGCACACGAATCGTCTTGCGCGACCAATCCGGCCGCAGAAGGCCCACGGTTTGGCGGACCGAACAACTATTTCAGCCTTCCCAATCCGACCGGGTCCGCAGCGAGGTTATTCTCTTCCCCAAGCGTGAGGCCAAGGAGGTGAGAGCCATCCCTCACGCGGGTCCGGCGATGCGGGAAGGTTTCCGTATCGTTGGAAGCGGATGGGAGTCCGGAGGTCCAGTGCGCACTGGGGCATCGGAATACCGTTTAGACTGCCCTACAAGTCCTCAGAGCCATGGGCCTTCGCCCATCCGCAGGACCCGAATGATGCGATGACCGGAAGGGGAAGCCCTGTCCGGCTTCAGGCGCTCGCGCCATCGACCCGCCAGGGCGGAAACCGGCGGTTCTTGCCCGCCGTGTACAGACAAACGCGGTTACCGGCAGGATCGCGGAACCAGGCCTCCGTCCAGCGCCATTCCTGGCGTTCCGGCTCGCCGAGCGGATGGATGCCGTTCATGCAGCGACCGCCGACCTCGATGAACACATCCTTCACTTCGAAATAGACGGCGGGCCAATCAACTGCCAGCGGCGCGTCCACAACGTGGATCGACAGGGTCGCCGGCTCTTCCCCTTCCTCCGCGGGACACTCAAAGCGCGCATACTTCGGCGGCGAGTCGACGATCAGCTTGAGCCCGAACCGCTGCCACCAGTTCACACTGGCGGCATAATCCGTACAAGGAAGGGTAACCTGGTTGAGGCGCATCGGCAGTCTCCGGATCGGGGCTTTCCCCGGCAAGGTTTTGCAGACTTTAATCCGCCGCCCCGCCCGCTGGCAATCACAGACCTCTGGACGGCGCCGCAACCGACACGTCAACACTCTGCCCCACCAGTGTTGCAGCGCCGAAGATTGTCATGAAGCTGATATCAGTCGCATCGCGGCCAACCGCGATGCGCACGAGACTGTCTTCCGCCGCAAGCCGCGTCGGGTCGATCAGATGCCAGCCATTCTCGAGCCAGACTTCGACGACCGCATGGAAATCCGGCGGGTTGATCCGCGGCGCATAGGCCGACACCATCCGCGCGGGAATGCCGACCGCGCGGCAGAAGCTGATCAGCGTATGGGCAAAATCCCGGCAAACGCCCCGCCGCATCAGGAAGCTGTCGGTGGCCGTCGTGGTCGCATCGCTGACGCCGGGGGCGTATTCGAAGTTGCGATAGATCCAGTCCGCCATCTCCAGCACCTGGTCGCCGCCCTGAGCGCCGGAGGAAAACTGGCTTTCCGCAAACGGCGCGAGCCGGTCGGATTCGCAATAGCGGCTCGGCATCAGATAGGAGATCACCTCATGCGGCAGGTCGCGGCGCGGGGGCACGTAAAGACCCGCGATGTTGACATGCCCGCGCGTGACATCGACGAGCGCCTGGTACCGGATGTTCACATCCCCGTCCGCCGTCGTCCATTGCCGCCGGCCCATCAGCTCGGGACCATCCGCGAGCGTCAGCCCGCTCATCGGTGTGAGGATCAGCTGATCGGAAACGATCAACTGGTCCGGCGCGCGTATCGCCTCCAGCGCCAGCACGACATCCGCCTGCTGAGCAAAGTGGTATGAAAGTGAAGCGTCGATCTTCACGCGCATGGTCGAGGGTCCTGAGGTGCGGATGGAAATTGAAAGGTTCGAAGCGCGCGGCCGATCAAGCGCGCGGAACGCATTTTCGTTGCATGGCAGATGAAGAAAAAGGGCGGCCCGAGGGCCGCCCTTTGGATTTGGATCAGGTATCGAGGAAGCTTCGCAGCTTCCGGCTGCGGCTCGGGTGCTTCAGCTTGCGCAGCGCCTTTGCTTCGATCTGGCGGATGCGTTCGCGGGTGACCGAGAATTGCTGGCCGACTTCTTCGAGCGTGTGGTCCGTGTTCATGCCGATGCCGAAGCGCATGCGGAGAACGCGTTCCTCACGCGGGGTGAGCGAGGCAAGCACGCGGGTGGTCGTCTCGCGCAGGTTCGACTGGATGGCCGCGTCCACCGGAAGCAGCGCCATCTTGTCTTCGATGAAGTCGCCGAGGTTTGAATCCTCGTCGTCGCCGATCGGGGTTTCCAGAGAGATCGGCTCTTTCGCGATCTTGAGAACCTTGCGGATCTTCTCGAGCGGAAGGCCCAGTTTCTCGGCCAGTTCTTCCGGGGTCGGCTCGCGGCCGATCTCGTGCAGCATCTGGCGCTGTGTGCGGATGATCTTGTTGATCGTCTCGATCATGTGCACCGGGATACGGATCGTGCGAGCCTGGTCCGCGATGGAGCGCGTAATGGCCTGACGGATCCACCATGTGGCATAGGTCGAGAATTTGTAGCCGCGGCGGTATTCGAACTTGTCGACCGCTTTCATGAGGCCGATGTTGCCCTCCTGGATGAGATCCAGGAATTGCAGGCCGCGGTTCGTATATTTCTTCGCAATCGAGATCACGAGACGGAGGTTGGCTTCCACCATCTCCTTCTTCGCGATGCGGGCTTCGCGCTCGCCCTTCTGCACGGTCTGCACGATCCGGCGGAAGTCGTCGATCGGGATGCCGATCTCGGTGGCAATCTCGGTGATCTCGGCACGGACGATTTCGATCTCGCCGCCCTTGCCATCGATCAGGCGTTTCCACTTGGCCGAAATCGCGCGCACGCGCTCGGACCAGTTCGGCTCAAGCTCGCAGCCGATATAGTTCTCGAGGAATTCCTTGCGCGGCACGCCGTGCGCATCAGCGAGACGCATCAGCTTGCCTTCAAGGCCCATCAGCTTCTTGTTGATCGCGTAGAGCTGTTCGACCAGCGCCTCGATACGGGCGTTGTTGATGTGGATCGTCTTGAGGTTCTCGACGATCAGCAGCGACAGCTCGTCATACTCGGACTGCGCTTTCGGCGTCAGGTCCTTGCCTTCGAGACGGCGGCCGACAAGGCGGTCCTGCAGCTTGCGGAAACGGCCGAAGCTTTCGGCGATCTCGTCGAGTTTGGCGAGCACGCCTTCGCGCAGTTCGCCTTCCATCGCCGACATCGACATGGCAGCCGCGTCGTCTTCCTCTTCCTCTTCCTGCTGCTGCTGGCGCAGGCGCTCGGCTTCGACCTCGTCGATCTCTTCCTGGCTCTGGCGCTTCTTGCCTTTGACCGGAACGACCGGCTCGGGAGCCTTCTCTTCGATCACCTTCGGTTCCGGCGGCGGGTTTTCCGCGCCATAGGTCGCTTCAAGGTCGATGAGGTCGCGCAGCAGGATACGCTCGTTCATCAACTCGTCGCGCCACACCATCATGGCTTCGAAGGTCAGCGGGCTTTCGCACAGGCCGCGGATCATCGCATCGCGGCCGGCCTCGATACGTTTGGCGATCGCGATCTCACCCTCGCGGGAGAGAAGCTCGACGGCGCCCATCTCGCGCAGGTACATGCGCACGGGGTCGTCCGTCCGGTCAGAACCGCGCGCGTTGCCTTTCTTGGCGAGGACTTTCTTGTCCTCAAGCTTGGTCAGGGCCTTGCCCTGCTCCTCGGCTTCTTCCTCGGATTCGACGACGGCAATGCCCATCTCGGAGATCTGGGACATCACGTCCTCGATCTGGTCCGAGCTCATGTCCGCGTCCGGAAGCAGCTGGTTGATTTCATCATGGGTGATGAAGCCGCGCTTCTGGGCGCGCTTCAGGACCTTTTTGACGTCTGTCGCGTTAAAATCGACAAGACCGCCTTCGGTTTCCTTTTCGTCTTCGCCCTCACCGTCACCTGCGGTGTTTTTCTTCTTCTTGGTGGCTGTCGCCATAGTCCAGTTTCTCCCTGGCGAAGGTGGCCGCCTCTTGCCGCCCCACGCCTGTTGCCAATCGCCCCGTCGTCAGCTGTCGCTGCGCTTGCCTGCTGCTTCGTTCATGCGAGCCTTGAGGGCCCGCCGCTCCGCGACCATTTGGTGCCTTCGCCGCCAACCCGAAGGCGACGTCGAGGCTCCCCCGCTCGCATCATCCATGCCAGAGCCGAGGTTTTCCTGGCCGGGACGCCCGGCTGCCACATACTGCTCGAGGGCGATCAGCCATTCCCGTGCCTCGGGCCCATCGGCCGCTATCTGAGACGTTACGGGATATTCTTTGAGCAAACTGGCAGCACGCATGAACCCAGTTTGCGTTAAATGGGCGGTCACCACGGCGCGGTCAATAGGCTTTCCGGCATTTGCCATGTCGAGAAGCAGATCGCGGATTCTGGCGACATCGGGGTCCGGAAGTGCACAGGCAGCGAGCGTTTCGGCCCCGACGGCCAGCAGGTAGGGGCTGTCGACCGCCCGTGCCAGGGCGCCGAGGCCGCGCAGTTTTGCGGGCGCCCCCTTCTTGAGTTCCGCCTGGGCGGGCTCGCCTTCGAGGGGAGTCTGTCCCGAACCGGGCCGGCCCTTCCTGTAGCTGGTGCTGCGCTTTGCGTCGCGCAGCTGCCAGAGATGGTCGCGCAACCGCGACTTCAGATCACGCTCATAGGCGGCCTTCACGCTGCCATGCCGGATCTGGCCGCAGGCAGCCATGAGCCGGGCTTCGAGACCGGCCTGGCGTTCGGGCGTGTCCAAGCGTTCGGCGTCGCGTTCCCGGCGCCAGAGCAGCTCCGACAGCGGCAGTCGGCGCTCGATTTCCTCACGCATCGCCAGCGCACCGCGCGCGCGGATAAGGTCATCGGGGTCCATGCCGTCGGGCAGAAGCACGAAGAAGATCGACCGGCCGGGTTCCACAAAGGGCAGCGCCCGGTCCAGCGCCCGGTAGGCGGCGCCGAGGCCTGCCCGGTCGCCGTCGAAGCACATCACCGGCTCCGGACCGGCTTTCCAGATCAGTTGCAGCTGTTCTTCGGTCAGCGCGGTGCCGAGCGGGGCGACGGCGTGGCCGAAGCCGGCCTCGCTGAGGGCGATGGCGTCCATGTAGCCTTCGCAGACGATCAGCCCGCCGCCCTCGCCTGCCCCGAGTGCCTCGCGCGCGGCGCGGTAGCGGTAGAGGACGGTGGACTTGTGGAACAGCTCGGTATCGCCCGAGTTCAGGTATTTCGGCTTGGCATCCGGAGTCAGGCCGCGTCCGCCGAACGCAATGACGGCGCCGCGCACGTCAGTGATCGGGAACATCAATCGGCCGCGGAAAAAGTCGAAGGGCTCACCGCCCTTGTCGCTTTCCTTGATCAGGCCTGCGGCGATCATTTCTTCGTCGGTAAAGCCTTCGGATTTCAGGTGGGCGCGGGTGCGGCGCCAGTCGTCCGGCGAGTAGCCAAGCCGGTGGCGGGCCCAGGCGCCCGAATCGAGGCCGCGACCTTCGAGGTAGGTCCGCGCCGCGGCGCCCTCGCCCGAGCGCAGCCGGTCTTCGAACCAGCTGGCCGCGGCTTCGCAGGCGGCGACGAGGCGTTTGCGGTGGTCATAGGCTTCGGCGGCCTCGGGGCTCGCCTTGGGCAGCTGCATGCCGGCCTCTTCGGCCAGCTTCTCGACCGCCTCCATGAAGGACAGGCGCTCTGTTTCCATGATGAAATTGATGACGTCGCCGCCGGTGCCGGACGAGAAGCATTTGAAGATGCGCTTCTGGTCATTGACGTAGAAGCTGGGCGTCTTCTCGTTGGTGAAGGGCGACAGGCCCACCCATTCCTTGCCCTTCTTGGTCAGCTTCACCTTACGGCCGATGACGTCCGAAGGCCGGATGCGGGCTTTCAGCTCCTCCACGAAGCCGTCAGGGATGCGGACTGTCTGTGACATTGCCCCAGTCTACCGCTTTCGGTGCGGCGGGGAAACGCAGCAAATCATTCCAGTCCCAAAAGAAAAGGGCCCTGCCTTGCGGCAGGGCCCGACGCTCAGGCTTTGCAAGGCTACTCGCGGGGGTACGCAGGCGCGGCCGCAAAGGCCTGTGCATCTATGTCGAGGACCAGTTCGCCGTCGGCATCACCCTGGGCGACGGTGATCGCCTTGGCATCGACGACCAGCTGGTCGGTTGTGGTCAGGTTCGGCGCCAGGATGGCGTAACGGGCTTCGCCAGTTTTCGACAGAATCAGATCATTGATCCGGCCCGATTCGCCGTTCACCGCGATATCGACCGAAGCACCGATCATTTCGGAGGCGAGGCGGAAGTCGTCATCCTTTGCTTGCTCGAAGGCGGGCAGGCTGGCGACGGTCTCATCCGAAAGGGCGACGATCACGTTCGGCTCTTCGCCGGAGGTGGTGGCATCCTGACGGATGGTTGTGGCCGAATAGGCAACGGTGCGAAGTTCGCCGCCGACGCCGGCAACGCCGCCATCACGCAGGACAAACATCGGGGCGGAGCCGGGCGCGCCAAACCAGATATCGGCGACTGTGGCGATTTCCTTGCCGGACGGACTGTGAACCGACGCACCGATCAGGTCGGAGGCTTCGTGTTCGCCGGTCGCGAGCGTGTAGTTCATCGTGCTGGCTGTATCGACGGCGACAACAGACGATGTGTCGTCTGCAACCGTATCTACAGTGACGGTGGTATCCGCATCGCTGTTGTAGGGCGTGTCGGAGGGGGCGCAGGCGGTGGCGGATGCAATCAGTGCAAAGGCACTGGCAGTCGCAAGAAGGATTTTCATGAGAGTGTCCTTTTCAGAGGCAGGAACTCTCTCAACGGGCGGCGGCGGGTTCAGTTCCCGGAATACGGGATGTTGTGACTCGCGGCCAACCCAATACAGGCCCGTGCCGGCTTGGCGGGGCGCATTCCCGGGCTTCGATCCGCGTTCAGTGGGATTTGGTCAGCGCCGTACGCACGGCCTTGCCTGCGCTGGAGGCCTCGATGAGGCCTGGATAGCGTTCCTTGAGCGCGGTGACGCAGCGGCCGAGATCGGTCAGTTTCGAGGCGCCGAGATCGTCCACGACCTGCTTCACTGCGATGTCCAGCGCTTTGCCGGCGAGCTGGCGCGGTAGGAAGGTGCGGATGATGTCAATTTCCTCGCGCTCGCGGATCGCGTCCTCGATACGGCCTTCGTCATCATGCTCGCGGGCGGACTCTTCACGCTGGGCGACGAGCGTCTCCAGCACCCGGCGCACATCCTCGTCCGGACAGCCGGCGCCCTGGCCACGACCGCGCGCGCACACGTCACGGTCACGGATGGCGCACTCGATCAGACGCAGCGTTGCCCGCTTTGTCTCGTTGCCTGCCGAATCCGATTCATCCTTTAGTGCCTGCAAAATCCGGGCTCTGAGGCCCATGCACGCTGACACATCTTCGCGGCCCATGCCGTCCTACGCCTTTCCATGCCCGCATCCTGAGCAGCTTGCTTGACGATGCAGAGACTCAGCCCCAATAAGCGGCCAAGTTTTAGCCAGACTGGTTAACACCAAGTCAACCGTGATCCGGGGCGGAGAGGTAGTCGGTCCATGAGCAAGAATCAAGATATGGACTCAGCCACAGGCGCCCTGGCGCTTGCAGATGGCACCATTTTCGCGGGCTACGGGGCCGGCGCGGCGGGCATCAACACCGGCGAGCTTTGCTTCAATACGGCGATGACCGGCTATCAGGAGATCCTGACGGACCCGTCCTATGCCCAGCAGCTGGTGCTGTTCACCTTCCCCCATATCGGCAATGTCGGCGCAAACCCCGAAGATCACGAGGAATCGACGCCGCCAGCGGCCAATGCGGCGCGAGGGGCGATTTTCCGAGAGCCGATCACGGCGCCGTCCAACTGGCGCTCGGCTGAGCATTTCGGCGCCTGGCTGGCGCGCAAGGGCATCAT
>Ga0068877_10003273_pt1 | contig 12879 bp, 8 predicted proteins | sample NOAtaG_FD_66437 | JGI IMG/M metagenome (GOLD analysis project Ga0068877, IMG submission 66437) | Freshwater lake microbial communities from Lake Erie, under a cyanobacterial bloom - NOAA_Erie_Diel6S_1000h metaG | ecosystem: Environmental > Aquatic > Freshwater > Lake | place: USA: Ohio, Lake... | reverse complement strand
CTGACGGCCGGGAAGGCGGTGCTCTCCTCGGCCACCGTCACGGCCTGCGGCCGCTCGGCGCCGAGCACCTCGTTCAGGCGCCGCAGGAAGGCGATCGCCTCCAGGTTCTCGCGGCCGCCGTGGACGTTGGGGATCCACTCGCCCGCCTTGCGGCTGTAGTCGCGGTAGAGCATCGAGGCCACCGCGTCCACGCGCAGGCCGTCGACGTCGAAGCGCTCGAGCCAGTACAGCGCGTTGCCGACCAGGAAGTTGCGCACCTCGGTGCGGCCCCAGTTGTAGATCAGCGTGTTCCAGTCGTTGTGGTAGCCCTCGCGCGGGTCGGCGTACTCGAACAGCGCGGTGCCGTCGAAGCGCGCCAGGCCCCAGCCGTCGGTGGGGAAGTGTGCCGGCACCCAGTCGAGGATCACGCCCAGGCCCGCGGCGTGGGCCCGCTCGACGAAGCGGCGCAGTCCCTCCGGCGCGCCGAAGCGCGCGCTGGGGGCGTACAGGCCTGTCGTCTGGTAGCCCCAGCTGGCGTCCAGCGGGTGCTCGGCCACCGGCATCAGCTCCAGGTGCGTGAAGCCCAGCTCGCAGGCGTACGGGATCAGCTGCGCGGCGAGCTCGTCCCAGTCGAGCCAGTGGATCGCGTCGCGCCGCCGCCAGCTGCCCAGGTGCACCTCGTAGACGCTCACCGGCGCGTCGATCGCATTGGCGCGGCGGCGCTCGGCCGATGGCGGCGCGGCGGGCGGCAGCCCGGCCACGATGCTGGCGCAGGCCGGGCGCAGCTCGGCGCGGCGCGCGTAGGGGTCGGCCTTGTGCGGCAGCAGGCGCCCCTCGCGGTTGAGCAGCTCGAACTTGTAGTGCGCTCCTGCCTGCACACCCGGCAGGAACAGCTCCCAGACGCCGCACTCGCGCCGCAGGCGCATCGGGTGGCGGCGGCCGTCCCAGAGGTTGAAGTCGCCCACCACGCTGACGCGCGACGCGTTGGGCGCCCACACCGCGAACGCCACGCCGGCCACCTCCTCGTGCTCGCGCGGGTGCGCCCCCAGCACCTCGAAGGGCCGCAGGTGGGTGCCTTCGCTAAGCAGCCAGACGTCGAGTTCTCCCAGCACCGGGCCGAACCGGTACGGATCGTCCAGTGTCGACCGGTTGCCGTCGGCCCAGGTGACCTCGAGCCGGTAGGGCCGGCTGGGGCGCGGGCCCTCGAACAGGCCGGCGGGGTCGACGCAGTGCAGCGGCGTCGCACGCCCGGCGCGACGGGCGCCCGCGGCGGGCAGCGTGCGCGCCTGCACCTCGGCGGCGCCAGGCAGGAAGGCGCGCAACGCGCCGCGCGCGCCGAACGCGCCGTGCGGGCCGAGCACGGCGAAGGGGTCGCCGTGGCGTCCCTCGCACAGGGCGGCGATCGTCTCCCGGTCGAGCGGTTTGCCGGACATCGTGCAGGCCCCGGGGCGGGCCGTCAGGATCGCGGCGCGAGGCCCCAGACCCCGCGCGCGTACTCGCCGATCGCGCGGTCCGACGAGAAGAAGCCCATGCCCGCCACGTTGGCGATCGACCGCCGCACCCAGGCCTCGGGGTCGCGCCACAGCGCGTCGACCCGCTGCTGGGCCTGCAGATAGCCGTCGAAGTCGGCCAGCAGCAGGTAGTGGTCGCCGCCCCACAGCAGGGCGTCGACCAGCGGCCGGTAGCGCCCGGGCTCGGCCGCCGAGAAGCCGCCACCGCCGATGGCGTCGAGCACCGAGCGCAGCCGCGGGTCGTCCTCGTAAAGCCGCAGCGGCTGGTAGCCGGTGGCCCGCAGCGCGGACACGTCGGCGGCCGACAGCCCGAAGATGAAGATGTTGTCGTCGCCTACGCGCTGGCGGATCTCGATGTTGGCGCCGTCGTCGGTGCCGATCGTCAACGCGCCGTTCAGGGCAAGCTTCATGTTGCCGGTGCCGCTCGCCTCGGTGCCGGCGGTGGAGATCTGCTGCGACAGGTCGGCACCCGGCATCACGACCTCGGCCACGCTGACCCCGTAGTTCGGCAGGAACACCACCTTCAGGCGCCCGCCCAGGCGCGGGTCGTCGTTGATCACCGAGCCGACGTCGTGGATCAGACGGATCACGCTCTTGGCCGCCACGTAGCTGGAGGCCGCCTTGCCGGCGAAGATCACCGTGCGCGGCACCCAGTCGCGCCCGGGGGCGGCGAGCATAGCCTGGTAGCGCGCCACCACCTGCAGCAGGTTCAGCAGCTGGCGCTTGTACTCGTGGATGCGCTTGACCTGGACGTCGAAGAGGCTGGCCGGGTCGACCGCAACTCCGGTGGCGGCGCGGATCGCACGGGCGAGCCGCTCCTTGTTGGCGTGCTTGACGGCGGCGAACCGGGCCCGGAAGGCCGGATCGCCGGCGAGCTCGCCGAGGCGGCCGAGCTGCGCGAGGTCGAGCCGCCAGCCGCTGCCGATGCGTTCGTCGAGCAGCCCGGCCAGGCCCGGGTTAGCCTGCGCGAGCCAACGCCGCGGCGTGATGCCGTTGGTGACGTTGACAAAGCGCTCCGGCCACAGCGCGGCGAAGTCGGCGAAGATCGTCCGCTGCAGCAGCTCGGAGTGCAGGGCCGACACGCCGTTGACCTTGTGGCTGCCGACGATCGACAGGTGGGCCATGCGCACGCGCCGCTCGCCGTTCTCGTCGATCAGGCTCAGCCGGCGCAGGAAGTCGTGGTCGCCCGGGCGCACGGCCGCGGCCTGGGCCAGGAACTCGCCGTTGATGCGGAAGATGATCTCGAGGTGGCGGGGCAGAACATGCTGGATCAGCGCCACCGGCCACGTCTCCAGCGCCTCGGGCATCAGCGTGTGGTTGGTGTAGCTGAAGACCCGCCGCGTGATGTCCCAGGCCTGCTCCCAGGCGAAGCCGTGCTCGTCGAGCAGCAGCCGCATCAGCTCGGCCACGCCGATGGCCGGGTGGGTGTCGTTGAGGTGGATCGCGACGTGCTCGGCGAGGTTGGTCAGGCGTCCGTGCTCGGCCTGGTGGCGGGCCAGGATGTCCTGCAGGCTGGCGCTGGTGAAGAAGTACTCCTGGCGCAGCCGCAGCTCGCGCCCGGCCGGGGTGCTGTCGTTGGGGTACAGCACCCAGGAGATGTTCTCGTACTCGTTCTTGAACTCGGCCGCGCGGGCGTAGTCGCCGCTGTTGAAGGCGTGCAGGTCGATGTGCGACGGCGCCACGGCCTTCCACAGTCGCAGCGTGCTGACGCGCTCGGTGCCGTGGCCGGGGATCACCATGTCGTAGGCCTTGGCGCTGACGGCGCCGGCCGGTCTCCAGCGCGGGCCGCCGTCGGGGCCGGCGCCGGGCTCGACCCAGCCCCCGAAGCTAACCGTGTAGGCGATGCCGGCGCGCGGGAACTCCCAGGGCGAGCCGTCGAGCAGCCAGGGGTCGGGGTGCTCGACCTGACGGCCTTCCTGGATCGACTGCGCGAACATGCCGAACTCGTAGCGGATGCCGTAGCCCCACGAGGGCAGTTCCAGCGTCGCCATGCTGTCGAGGAAGCACGCGGCCAGCCGGCCGAGGCCGCCGTTGCCGAGCGCCGCATCGGCCTCGGCGGCCGCCACGTCCTCGAGCGTGGTGGCGTGCGCGCGCGCCGCCGCGGCGAGGTCGCCCTCCAGGCCGAGCGCCGAGAGCGCGTTGCCCAGCGTGCGCCCGATCAGGAACTCCATGCTGAGGTAGTACACGCGGCGGGCCCGGGCGGCGCGGTCGGCCGCCTCGGTGGCGACCCATCGGCGCGCCAGCCTCTCGCGCGCCACTTGTGCCGTGGCGTGCATGATGTCGAGCGGCGTGGCCCGGGCTGGCTCGGTGCCGACGGTGGTGAGCAGGTGGCGCTCGACGGCCTGGGCGGCGGGCTCGGCGGAAGTGGTCGTGGTCATGGGCAGGGCTTGTTCGGCATCATCCCGCATCGGGCGCCGCGCCGGCGGATGCGGCACAGTGTGTCGGACGAGGGCGGGAGCGTCAACGATCCAGAACGTTCAGTGCCGTAGCTTTGCTTCAGGAGAATTCGGCGCGATCTTCTTGTCGAAATTGAATATATATAAAAAACATAAGCTTGCGTCGACTTGTTAAAGTAGTTTGTTGGGTAAAACCTAATGGACGACCATTCCGCGAAGAAACAACACCTGTAGTTTTGGTGAAACCGCCAAACCGGAGACCAAGATGCCGACGCTCGACCCTGCCCAGAACTTCGACCTGCCGCGGCGCGCCGTGGCGCTGGTGCTGGCGGGCGGCCGCGGCAGCCGGTTGAAGAACCTGACCGACTCGCGCGCCAAGCCGGCCGTCTACTTCGGCGGCAAGTTCCGGATCGTCGACTTCGCGCTGTCCAACTGCCTGAATTCGGGCATCCGCCGCATCGGCGTGATCACGCAGTACAAGAGCCACAGCCTGCTGCGCCATCTGCAGCGCGGCTGGGCCTTCCTGAAGAGCGAGATGAACGAGTTCGTCGATCTGCTGCCGGCGCAGCAGCGGGTCGACGAGGAGAGCTGGTACCGGGGCACGGCCGACGCCGTCTACCAGAACCAGGACATCATCGCCGCCTACCGCGCCGACTACGTGGTGGTGCTGGCCGGCGACCACGTCTACAAGATGAACTACGCGCTGATGCTGGCCGACCACGTGGCCATGGGGCGCGAGTGCACCGTGGGCTGCCTCGAGGTGCCCCGCTCGGAGGCCACGGCGTTCGGCGTGATGGCCATCGACGAGCGCCGCCGCATCACCGACTTCGTCGAGAAGCCCCCCGAGCCGCCGACGATTCCCGGCAAGCCGGAGCGCTCGCTGGCGAGCATGGGCATCTACGTGTTCAACGCGCGCTACCTGTTCCGCGAGCTCGAGCGCGACATGGCCGACAAGGGCTCGAGCCACGACTTCGGCAAGGACATCATCCCGAAGATGGTGAAGGCCGGGGTCGCGGCAGCGCACCCGTTCGAGCTCAGCTGTGTCGGCGCCAAGCCCGGCCAGGCCCCCTACTGGCGCGACGTCGGCACGATCGATGCCTACTGGGACGCCAACATCGACCTGACCGCCACCGACCCGCTGCTCAACCTGTACGACACCAACTGGCCGATCTGGACCTACCAGCCCCAGCTGCCGCCGGCCAAGTTCGTGCACAACCAGGACGACCGGCGCGGCGTGGCGATCGAGTCGATGGTCTCGGGGGGCTGCATCGTCAGCGGCGCCGTGTTCCGCAGCGTGCTGTTCTCGCAGGTGCGGGTGCATTCGTACGCCGGCGTGAACTGGAGCGTGCTGCTGCCCGGCGTGCAGGTGGGCCGGCACGCGCGCATCCACCGCGCGGTGATCGACCGCGACTGCATCGTGCCCGACGGCATGGTGATCGGCGAGGACCCGCAGGCCGACGCCGCACGCTTCTACCGCACCGACAGCGGCATCACGCTGGTCACGCGCGAGATGCTGCGCCAGCTGTAGGACCGCCGGTGGCCAGGCCCGCAGGAAGCCCTGGCGGCGGCAGCCGCCCGCTGCGTGCGCTGCACGTCGCAGCCGAGGTGTTTCCGCTCGTCAAGACCGGCGGCCTGGCCGACGTGGTGGCCGCGCTGCCCGCCGCGCAGGCGCGCCAGGGCGCCGACGTGCGCCTGCTGCTCCCCGGCTACCCGAGCGTGCTCGAGGGCGTGCGCGACGCCCGCAGCGTGATCGACATCGGCAGCTGCTTCGGCGCGCTGCGCGTGCGGCTGCTGCGCGGCCGGATGCCCGGCACCGATTTGCCGGCCTACGTCGTCGATGCCCCCTACCTCTACCGCCGCGCCGGCAACCCCTACCTCGCCCCCAACGGCGAAGAGTGGCCCGACAACCTGCAGCGCTTCGCTCTGCTCGGGTGGGTGGCCGCGCACCTCGCCGCCGCGGATGCCGACCCGCGCTGGCACGCGGACATCGTGCACGCCCACGACTGGCACGCCGCGCTCGCGTGCGCCCACGTGGCCGACCACCCCGCCGGCGGCGTACGCAGCATCTTCACGATCCACAACATGGCCTTCCAGGGCCTGTTCCCGCTGCACGACTGGCCGCTGCTCGGACTGGCCTCGCGCCACATGTCGCCGGCCGGGCTGGAGTTCCACGGCCAGCTCTGCCTGATGAAGGCGGGGCTGCAGTACGCCGACCGCGTCACCACCGTCAGCCCGACCTACGCGCGCGAGATCGCCACGCCCGAGTTCGGCTTCGGGCTCGAGGGCGCGGTGCGCGCGCGCGGCGACGACGTGACCGGCATCCTCAACGGCATCGACGCCGAGGTCTGGAACCCGGCCACCGATGCCGCGCTGCCCAGCCGCTACGACGCGGCGCGGATGGGGGGCAAGCGCGCCTGCCGGCTCGCGCTGCAGCGCGAACTGGGCTTCGAGCACGACGACGGGGCGCTGGTGCTGGCCATCGTCAGCCGGCTCAGCTCGCAGAAGGGGCTCGACCTGGTGCTTCAGGCGCTGCCCCGGCTGCTGGAAGGGGGAGTGCAGCTGGCCGTGCAGGGCAGCGGCGACCCCGTGCTCGAGGCCGCACTGCGGGCTGCGGCGCAGGCCCACCCGGGCCGCGTGCACGTGCACGTGGGCTACGACGAAGACCGCGCCCACCGGCTGCTGGCCGGTGCCGACGCGATCGCCGTGCCGTCGCGCTTCGAGCCCTGCGGGCTGACCCAGATGTACGGCCTGCGCTATGGCACGCTGCCCGTCGTGCGCCGGGTCGGCGGCCTGGCCGACACGGTGCAGGACGCCGCGCTGCCCGAGGGCAACGGCTTCGTGTTCGACGCAGCCACCCCCCAGGCACTGTGCGAGGCCGTCGAGCGCGCCCGCGCGCTGCGCGCCACCGACCCACCGTCCTGGGCTGTGCTGCAGCAGCGTGCGATGGCCGCCGACCTCGACTGGACGGGGGCTGCAAGCCGCTATCTGGAGCTCTACCGGACGCTGCGCGAACGCCCGCCGGGCTGAGCGCGACGGACCGGCACTCGCGCCGGTCCATCGAGACAACCGCCGCCCCCGCGGGGCCGCCGATGAACTCTGCGCGACACCCTGTGCACCTTGGCGCCAGCGTCGCATCCGCGCCCGCCGGGTGGCCGCCCTGCGGAGCCCGACGCTGCTGCACGCGGCCCGGACCGTCTTCCGTTCGACGGGTTCTTCGAGGGGTAGAACGCTGACTCGGCGCGAGCTACTTGGTGCGAAGTGGCGGAGGGAGCGGGATTCGAACCCGCGGGGGGCTGTTAACCCCCACACGCTTTCCAGGCGTGCGACTTAAACCGCTCATCCATCCCTCCGCGGGACGCGCCTGATTCTACCGGCGGGGCACCGGCGCGCCGGCGCGGCGCAGCCAGTCGATCGGCAAGAAGTCGAGCGCGCGTTCGTCCGTGCTCTCCAGCACCACCGGCGGTGCGTAGCCCTGCTCGTAGGCCTCGCGCCAGCGCAGCGCGCAAACGCACCACTGGTCGCCTGGCTTCAGGCCGGGGAAGCGGAACCCCGGCCGCGGCGTGATCAGGTCGTTGCCGGCCTCGAGTTGGCGGTTCAGGAACTCCACTGTCACGCGGCAGCACACGACGTGGCTGCCGTGGTCGTGGGCGTCGGTGCGGCAGCAGCCGTCGCGGTACCAGCCGGTCAGCGGGTCGAAGGAGCAGGGCTGGAGCACGGTGCCCAGCACGTTACGCGCGGCGGAAGGCGGTGTGGCGGCCATCGGGACTGGGGCAGCCTCGGAGGTTGCGGGTGTCTGCAGTGGCCCGGGAGCGCGCTGTGCCCGCGGCGGCCTCAGCGGGCCTCGCCGCCGCGCCCTGCGGCAGCGGCCGTGCCGGCGCCGGCAGCGGCGCCGGCCTTGGCACCCTGGATGAGCGCCATCGCGGTGCCGATCAACCCGGCGACCTCGCCCATGTGTCCGGGCACGATCATCGTGTTGTTGGTGCGGGCCAGGTTGCCGTAGGCCTCGACCGCCTTCTCGGCCACCTTCAGCTGCACGGCCTGCTCGCCACCCGGCTGCTGGATGGCCGCGGCGACCTTGCGGATGGCGTCGGCCGTGGCCTCGGCGACGGCGACGATGGCCGAAGCCTGCCCCTGCGCGGTGTTGATCTCGGCCTGCTTTTCGCCTTCGCTGCGGGCGATGAACGCCTCGCGCTCGCCGGTGGCGATGTTGATCTGCTCCTGACGGCGGCCTTCCGAGGCGGCGATCAGCGCGCGCTTCTCGCGTTCGGCCGTGATCTGGGCCTGCATCGCGCGCAGGATCTCGGCGGGGGGCGTGAGGTCCTTGATCTCGTAGCGCAGCACCTTGACGCCCCAGTTCAGCGCCGCCTCGTCGAGCGCGTTGACCACGGTGGCGTTGATCAGCTCGCGCTCCTCGAAGGTCTTGTCCAGCTCCATGCGGCCGATCACGCTGCGCAGCGTGGTCTGCGCGAGCTGGGTGATGGCGACGATGTAGTCGCTCGACCCGTAGCTGGCGCGCATCGGGTCGGTGACCTGGAAGTACAGGATCCCGTCCACCTGGAGCTGGGTGTTGTCCTTGGTGATGCAGACCTGGCTCGGCACGTCGAGCGGCACCTCCTTCAGCGAGTGGCGGTAGGCCACGCGCTCGATGAAGGGCACGACGAACTTCAGCCCCGGCGTCAGGGTGCGGTCGTACTTGCCGAGACGCTCGACCACCCAAGCGTGCTGCTGCGGCACGATCTTGAAGGTGCGGACGACGAAGATGATCGCGACGATGGCGACGATGAGGGCGATTTCCATGGTGCGTGTCCGGGACGGGGTGGGGCCGATCAACCGCGGGCGGTTGCGGAAGACGGGGCCTGGGTGGCGGCGGCGGGCGCGAGGCCGAGCCGGTTGGCCTCGACCGAGACGATGACGTGCGCGCCGGGGGCGGGCGTGCCGCTGCCGGCATACCGCGCCTGCCAGGCGGCGCCACGGTAGGTGACGCGCGCCGAACCGTCGGCCGCCCAATGCTCCACGTGCACCGCGCTGCCGATGTCGAGATTGACATCGCGGTTGGCCTGGGCCGGGGCGCTGCGCGGCGCGCGTGCGCGCCTCAGGTGCCACAGCGCGGTGGCGCCGCCGCCCACCAGCGCCGCGGCTGCCACCTGGGCGGTGGCTCCGGCGCCGGCGTGCGCCACCAGCGCGGCACCTGCCGCGCCGAGCGCGATCATCAGCAGATAGAAAGTGCCCGTGGCCAGCTCGACGGCCACCAGCACGCCGGCGAGCACCCACCACAGGGTCGGGGCCGACAGGTCCATCGCATCACCTCCCGCTTGGACGACGGCTCGCAGTGTAGGGGGCCGGCGGTCGCCCTACACTGCGCGGCTGCTTCGCCTGCCGCCCCGAGGGTCCGCTGCCATGCTGCGCTTCCGCTTCCCGATCGTCATCATCGACGAGGACTTCCGCTCCGAGAACGCCTCGGGCTTTGGCATCCGCGCGCTGGCCCAGGCCATCGAGAAGGAGGGCTTCGAGGTCGTGGGCGCAACCACCTACAACGACCTGAGCCAGTTCGCGCAGCAGCAAAGCCGCGCCAGCTGCTTCATCCTCAGCATCGACGACGAGGAGTTCACGCCCGGCCCCGAGCTCGATCCTGCGGTGCTGAACCTGCGCAAGTTCATCGAGGAGATCCGCTTCCGAAACGCCGACATCCCGATCTACCTGTACGGCGAGACGCGGACCAGCCAGCACATCCCGAACGACGTGCTGCGCGAGCTGCACGGCTTCATCCACATGTTCGAGGACACGCCGGAGTTCGTGGCCCGGCACATCATCCGCGAGGCCCGGAGCTACCTCGACGGCCTGGCGCCGCCGTTCTTCAAGGCGCTGATGGACTACGCGCAGGACGGCTCGTACTCCTGGCACTGCCCGGGACACTCGGGCGGGGTCGCCTTCCTGAAGAGCCCGGTGGGCCAAATGTTCCACCAGTTCTTCGGCGAGAACATGCTGCGGGCCGACGTCTGCAACGCGGTCGAGGAGCTCGGCCAGCTGCTCGACCACACCGGGCCGGTGGCGGCTTCCGAGCGCAACGCGGCGCGCATCTTCAACGCCGACCACTGCTTCTTCGTCACCAACGGCACCAGCACCAGCAACAAGATGGTGTGGCACCACACCGTAGCACCGGGCGACGTGGTGGTCGTCGACCGCAACTGCCACAAGAGCATCCTGCACTCGATCATCATGACCGGCGCGGTGCCGGTGTTCCTGCCGCCCACGCGCAACCACCACGGCATCATCGGGCCGATCCCGCAGCACGAGTTCTCGGTCGAGAGCATCCGCCGGCGCATCGAGGCCCACCCGCTGCTGGCCGGCGTGGACGCCGGCAAGCTGCGCCCGCGGATCCTGACGCTGACCCAGAGCACCTACGACGGCGTGCTCTACAACACCGAGACCATCAAGCACGCGCTCGACGGCTACATCGACAACCTGCACTTCGACGAGGCCTGGCTGCCGCACGCGGCCTTCCACGAGTTCTACGGCCAGTTCCACGCGATGGGCCGCAAGCGGCCGCGGCCGCAGCAGCAGATGGTGTGGTCGACGCAGAGCACGCACAAGCTGCTGGCCGGTCTGAGCCAGGCCAGCCAGGTGCTGGTGCAGGACGCGGTGCAGGTCAAGCTCGACCGTCACCTCTTCAACGAGGCCTACCTGATGCACACCAGCACGTCGCCCCAGTACGCGATCATCGCCAGCTGCGATGTCGCCGCGGCGATGATGGAGGCCCCGGGCGGCACGGCGCTGGTCGAGGAGAGCATCCTCGAGAGCCTGGACTTCCGGCGCGCGATGCGCAAGGTCGACGAGGAGTTCGGCAAGGACTGGTGGTTCACCGTCTGGGGCCCGGAGAAGCTGGCCCCCGAGGGCATCGGGCGCCAGGCCGACTGGCTGCTGAAGGCGGGCGACACCTGGCACGGCTTCGGCGCGCTGGCCGACGACTTCAACATGCTCGACCCGATCAAGTGCACGATCGTCACGCCGGGTCTCGACCTGGCGGGCCGGTTCGCGCGCAGCGGCATCCCGGCCAGCGTGGTGACCAAGTTCCTGGCCGAGCACGGCATCGTCGTCGAGAAGACCGGCCTGTACTCGTTCTTCGTGATGTTCACGATCGGCATCACGAAGGGGCGCTGGAACACGCTGCTGACGGCGCTGCAGCAGTTCAAGGACGACTACGACAAGAACGCGCCGATGTGGCGCATCCTGCCCGAGTTCTGCGCCGCCCACCCGCGCTACGAGCGGATGGGGTTGCGCGACCTGTGCCAGGACATCCATCAGGCCTACGCCCGGGGCGACATCGCGCGCCTGGTCACGGAGATGTACGTGTCCGACCTGCAGCCCGCGATGAAGCCGAGCGACGCCTACGCGCGCATCGCGCACCGCGAGACCGAGCGGGTGCCCATCGACGCGCTCGAGGGGCGCATCACGACGTCGCTGCTGACGCCTTACCCGCCGGGCATCCCGCTGCTGATCCCGGGCGAGCGCTTCAACCGCCGCATCGTCGACTACCTGCGCTTCACTCGCGAGTTCAACGCTGCCTTCCCGGGCTTCGACACGGACGTGCACGGCCTGGTCGAGGACGACGCCCCGTCGCCGGCCCGCCGCTACTACGTGGACTGCGTGCGCGGCGGCTGAAGCGGGCTGGGCGGCCACCGGCGGCCCGACCGCACTTCGGGAGTCGGTTGGCGGCGGGGCGCACCGACGCCATGCCGCGGGCCGGGCGACGCGGCCACGGTGCAGGCGATGCCGCGGGCCATGTTGCGGGCCATCGTGCGGGCCAGGTCGCGGCCCGTCTCCCGGGTCAGGCGCCCTCGGTCGTCAGGCTCATCATCCGGCTGAAGCCGCCGTCGACGTAGGTGATCTCGGCCGTCACGCCGGCAGCCAGGTCCGACAGCAGGAACGCGGCGACGTTGCCGACGTCGTCGATGGACACGTTGCGCCCGAGCGCGCTGCCCTGGGCCGCGACGTTGAGCATCCGCGAGAAGTCCTTGATGCCCGAGGCGGCCAGCGTCTTGATTGGGCCCGCGGAGATGCCGTTGACGCGCACCCCGCGGCGCCCCAGGTCGGCGGCCAGGTAGCGCACGCTCGCCTCGAGCGAGGCCTTGGCCAGTCCCATCGTGTTGTAGTGCGGCACCGCGCGCTCGGCCCCGAGGTAGCTGAGCGTGAGCAGTGCCGCCCCCGGCCGCAGCAGCGGCAGCGCCGCCTTGGCCAGCGCCGGGAAGCTGTACGCCGAGATGTCGTGGGCGATCCGGAAGCCCTCGCGCGACAGCCCGTCCAGGAACGATCCGGCGATGGCCTCGCGCGGCGCGAAGCCGATCGAGTGCACGAAGCCGTCGAACTGCGGCCAGACCGCGCCGAGGTCGGCGAACAGCTGCGCGATGCGGGCGTCGTCGCCGACGTCGCAGTCGAAGACAAGGCTCGAGCCGAACTCGGCCGCGAACTCGGTGATGCGGTCGCGGAAGCGCTCGCCGACGTAGCTGAAGGCCAGCTCGGCTCCCTCGCGGTGGCACGCCCGCGCGATGCCGTAGGCGATCGAGCGGTTGGACAGCACGCCCGTGATCAGCAGCCGCTTGCCGGCGAGAAAGCCCATGGAGTCCTCCGATTCACTGGCCCCGGGGTGCCGGGCCTGGGGCGCCGAGCCGGCCCGGTCGGCCGCAGCGGGCGCGATTCTGGCACGGGCCCCATGGGATGTTGCCCGGGTCGCGTGGGGCGGCTATACTGCCGTTTTTCCCGGATTGTGCTGCGTGGGCGGAATCTTCCAGCCCATTTTTTTTGCGCGATCGGCAGGCGGCGGCATGTGGTGCCGCGCGCGGCCGGTGCGGCGCGATCGGCCAGGGGCGGGAGCGGGGGGCTGGCGCGGCAGCGCGGGCCCCGGCTCCGGCACTGCGCCGACAGGGGACGTCGGCAGCCCGCCCGGGAGTCAACGGGTCGGGACACAGCCAGGACGGACAAGCCTTGAAGGGCACGAG
>Ga0068877_10003270_pt1 | contig 12881 bp, 10 predicted proteins | sample NOAtaG_FD_66437 | JGI IMG/M metagenome (GOLD analysis project Ga0068877, IMG submission 66437) | Freshwater lake microbial communities from Lake Erie, under a cyanobacterial bloom - NOAA_Erie_Diel6S_1000h metaG | ecosystem: Environmental > Aquatic > Freshwater > Lake | place: USA: Ohio, Lake... | reverse complement strand
CGCCTTCCTTACCCAAAAACTTGGAATTCACTTGAAGCAGATCCGACCACTTATTGGTCCAGTGATCGACGAACGCTTCGCTACTCACCAACTCGTCAACCAGATTGTTTCGCTTTTGAGCCGACGGAGTCGTATCGGCTAAGAAAGATCGAACGCGATCTGCGGTCGGTGGCAAACCTGTCAAATCGATCGTTGCTCGCCGCAAAAATTCGCTGTCCGTACAGAGGTTCGACGGCTCGATCTTCATTCTCTCCAACTTGGTCGCGACGAAGTTGTCGATCACATTGCTACCTGGCGATGGTTTCCAAGCGTACCCGGTTCGATCTCCCATCACGGTCAATGTTGTTGCGGCATAAGCACCTTCGTAACGAGCCAAGATCGGAGCTTCACCGCGACGCACTGCCACAATCCTCGCACCCTCTTGCACGCCTGCAACCTCTGCATTGCCCGATTCGACGAAGGCTTCGCGAGTCACATCGCGTGTCGTGCCGTCGGTGTAGGTTGCCATCACCCGGAACTGCTGTACCGTACCAGCATCTGGCGAAATGGGATTTGTCGGGCTCAACGCAATCGATTGAACACGCGGAGTCGTCAAGTCTACCCGAGCTCCTTCAGCGATCCATTGTTTGATAATCAATGCATGCGAATCGCTCTCCTGAAAGAGCTTGCCGCCGACGTGTGGAACTTTGCCCAGCGGTTTCGTCATCATCAAGCTAGAGAGTGGCGAAGCTGTATTGAGTCGGCGGCTAGCCAGATCGTCAGCCAAAGAGCGAATATCAAATATGGGATCGTAACCGCGCAGCGAGAGTTTGAATCCTCCCTTACCAGCCTGCGCACCGTGACACGTTCCCGAGTTACAACCCAAACGCGAAAGAACCGGATTCACATCGCGGATAAAGTTTGCAGACTGGGGCTTCGATAGATCGACAGTCACAGGTACTGTTATCGCTTGATTCGCAAACTGGACGATGATCTTGCACTCGCCCGACTCCAGCGGCTGTACCCAGCCACGGTCGGAGGTCCAAACGACAGCGCTCGAGCTAGAGTATTTAGCAAGCCTCGTAATATCCCTCAACTCGCCAGAGTCAAGTTTCGCCACAACAACAAACTGCACCGATTCGTTCCAAGTGTTCATCTTGATTTCCGAGGGGGAGACTTCAATCCCACTCAACTTGGATATCGGGAACTGGTGAAGTTCCTGAAGCGACTCGGGGGCGGTTCGTTCTGATTGATGCAAAGCGGCAATCTGTTGAAGACGAGCAGTTCGCCCCTCGGACATCGACGCCGCGGTCGCGGTCGCATTCGAGTTTGGTGGGGTCGTGTCAAAGCTAGCCACCGATTGTTGGTCCGCGATGTTCCAGACTCGCACTTTGCCATCGGATCCGCCCGACGCAACTCTACCCTTGTCATCGATAGCGATCGAGTAGATCGCTGAATCCGCCACGTTCCACGTCGCGAGAACTGCTGGCTGCGCGGTGACGTAGGTCTCTAGTTTCTTCTTCTCTTCCTCCGTTCGTTGCTGGCTACGTTTGGATTGGATCTTTTTGATATCATCAGGCAATTGAGCATCAACATCGTAAGCCCAGACACGAATGGTGCTTTGATTGTCAACAGTCGATGCTGCGGCAAGGAAGCGACTATCTTTGCTAATAGCAACATCGAAAATACGCCCCGGAATCGGTTCTAGTTGGCGAATGAGATTGGCATCGTCACCGATGACTCGGGCGGTCTGCCGAAACACTCGATAGATTTTTGGCGAACCATCAGCGCCACCGACAACGATCTCATTTCGCGTTGGATGAACCGCGACTGCTTGCATGCCACCGCGCAATGCACCAGGCGTAATCGAAGTGATGTTGTCGATGAATCGTTCTGTTTCAACTTCGGTCAGCTTCACCGTCATATCGCGGCTGGCAGAAACCAGATGCTTGCCATCCACCGTAAAGGTTGTCGATCGCGCCCAATCCTCGTGAACGCGTTGGAATAGTTTCTGAACACCTTGTCGGTTCACGGCACGCACGGAATTGTCGCTGCAAGCGAACGAGATCAACTCGGAATCGGGAGACCAGTTGACACCGAAAAGAGTATCGGCCGCGATCGAATAACTATCCTCCAGTTCTTTCGTCTCATTATTCCAAATCTGCAACTCCCCGCGAACGCCAGGTTCACCTGCAGCGATAGCTATCCATTTGCCATCCGGTGAGTAGGCAATCGATTCGAGCCGAGGACTCATGCCGACCAATCGCTTGCTGAGCTGCCACGATTCCGTTTTGAAGATCAAGGCTTCGTGGAAGCCCGTCGCAATTAACTCGGACCCGTCCGGCGAGAAACGCAAACTGGAAATGGTTGGAGGTCGAACATATTGCGGAGGTCGGCTCGCACTATACTTCGGTTCCGAGCGTGTCGAATCGTTCTTCGCCCCTTGATCGATCCAACGTTGGATCAATTCGATTTCAGAGGCATGAAGCGGTTTGCCATTCTTTGGCATCTCCGCCTTGCCATCGACTGGGACGATCTCGTGAATCAGGTAGCTCTCGCTCGATTTGCCAGGGACGATGGCCGGATTTCCCGACTCCCCTTTGGCCAATAGAGATTCAAAATCAGTCATCAAGTAGCCACCCTGTGTCTTGGCGGGTTGATGACATCCCATGCAATTCGCTTGAAGAATTGGATAAATGTCTTTCGAGAAACTAACCGTTGCGCCTGAGTCGGCGATAGCAAACCGTCCGTCAAGCAAACATGTGGTTGCGACGATCAGGCCAAGTGAAACTAGCCATCGCCAATGAAATCCAAGCGACATATAAAGACCGTGTCCGAAAGATGGCTCCGGGGACAAGCCATGTTGATAATTTAGGTGGGTTGTGTGGTGTTCAGGCAGTAGCGAATGCAGTTAAACCATCCCAACGAGAATAGCCTGTGAGGGACAGTCCCTCGCTTACGCGTCGGGTTTGGATAGTTCCAATTGCTTCCAGCCTTGGGGTGTGACGCACTCCGAGAACAAATCTAGCATACCCCACAGACCCACCGGGGTCAATTATTGCATTATCCAGGGCGGTGAGTTGCTGCAACCGCCAATCTTCCCAGTTGCTCGACGACGGTCCGATCCAAGCGGATTCCAACACTTTCCACACAATTGCATGCGTCTGATGCTAGCGATCGAGCTTTTTGCAGCGTGTAACCCGACGCACCCGAGAGTTCCATCAAGTTGCGAAGCTCTAGACTAGCGAGAGCATCCTTGGCTCGAAGTCGGGGTGTTAGGTCCGATTCGCAACGAGGATTCAGTGCTATCGCGTGCAACGCAGGAAGAGTCGGTTTGAAGGACGCTAGATCTGTACCCAGCGTCTTTCCAGCAACGGAATCGTCACCCCACACATCTAACCAATCGTCGTATATCTGAAACGCCAGACCTAAAGTCATCCCAAACTCAGCGAACCGTTCATGACAATCGGCTGGTACTCCAGCAGACCAAGCCCCCAATTGGCAACTGACGCTGCACAAAGCACCTGTCTTTGCTTTCAGCAGCTCAAAGTATTCATCTTCTGAAATATCAAAGTTCCCAACGCTTTGCCCTTGTAGTATCTCACCTTCGCAAACCATTTTGGCTGCGGTTGCAATCCATCGGCCGGGCTGAGTGGATTCCCCTTGGTTCGCCAATCCGTATGCATGAGTGAATAACCAATCGCCAACCAATACACTGGCAGGTACGCCCCATAGGTTATGTAGCGTCGGTCGGTGTCTTCGTTTTTCCGCTCCATCCAACACGTCGTCATGCACCAGTGTCGCTGTGTGCAACAACTCTACAACTGCAGCTAGCCGGATCGTCTCCTCGGTAATCTTGCCGCAGGCTTTCGCACTCAACAACGTCAAGATAGGTCTCAGACGTTTCCCACCCAGATCACGAACGTGGTCTAACATTGGCTGCAAGGATGGGTTAGCAACTCGGAGACCATCCGAAATCCATTTCTCGACTTCGTTCAATTCGGATTGAATCGATGCGGTGACTGACCCGAGTACTTGCCGGTAGCCCAATTCGGGCTGAGGTGCCGTTCGCACATCCTTGAACCGAGCGGGCGGAACGAGCCGGACGGGAACGTTTCTTCGGTGCACCGATGTGTTTGCAATTGCGGAACGGATACCAGCTTCGGGTGCATTCATGTTACGAAATTTCTCTCGCGTAATCTCCGCGTTCACCGCCTGACTTTTCGATCAAGCAAATTTCGCGAATGGTAATGGAACGATCGATCGCCTTGCACATGTCGTAAACGGTGAGTGCTGCGATGCTCGCTCCTGAGAGAGCTTCCATTTCAACACCCGTCTTACCAGTCGACTTTACCGTTACTTTCCATTCCAACTCCGTTTCGGAGAGCCAATTACATTGTGCTTCTACCGAATCGATTGGAATGGCGTGGCATAGTGGAATCAAATGGCTTGTCCACTTCGTTCCTTGAATCGCAGCGATTCTCGCGACCTGAAGACAGTCCCCTTTGGCGAGTGCGTTCGCTCGGATTGCACTCGCCGCTTCGGCTGACATCGCGACTTTGCTGGACGCGATTGCGACTCTCTTCGAAATCGGCTTTGCTCCGACGTCGACCATCCAAGCTGCCCCACGTTTATCGACGTGAGTCATTGTCTCGGAATCGGTGTTGGTCGGAGGTTTGGAGGATGAAGACGACATAGCCAATATTTCCTTGAGATCCAGGGTGCGAGGTGGTCTTCGAACCTACTCGAAACGCTGTTTCCCATAAAGGCCTAGTCGGTGACCGATTTACGCAGTTCGAACTTAACCGGCCAAGGAAGAATCGCGGAAATAATTGTCGGGCAGACTAGTTGCTCGCGATCCAACTAGCCAACGCTGCGTGAAAAGTAGGCCGAGACCATTGTCCCGGCCGACATTAACTGTCCCGGCCGACATTAACTCCCTGGAAAATCCATAGCTCCCTGGAAAATCCATCCGCTCGGGGCAAAGGTTCAAAGCTACAGTCTGAGCAAGACTCTTGTCGGACGCGAAACAGGCTATCTAAGCTTTCGCCGAGTATTCCGCGTTGAAGAATGACTTGCTACCGTCGACGGTTGGCTTGATCGTGCTCTTGCCTTCTTGCCAGTTGGCTGGGCAGACTTCGCCGTTCTTTTCGAAGAATTGAAGAGCTTGGACCATTCGCAACGCTTCATCCACGCTACGTCCGAGAGGCAAATCGTTGACGACTTGGTGGCGAACAAAGCCATTTTTGTCGATTAAGAACAAACCTCTGAGCGCGACAGCGTCTCCCATCAGGACGTCGTAGTCCCTGGAGATTTGTTTGTTCAGGTCGGCGACCAACGTGTAATCGATCTGTCCGATACCACCCTGATTTCGCGGCGTATTTCTCCAGGCCAAATGCGAGAAATGGCTGTCGACGGAAACACCGATGACCTCCACTCCTAGGTCGTTGAATTCTTTGACACGGTCAGAAAAGGCGATGATTTCCGTTGGGCAAACGAAGGTGAAATCCAATGGGTAAAAGAACAGCAGTACATACTTGTTCCCCTTGAATTGACTGAGGGTAACCTCTGCAAAGGAACCGTCCTTCAGGACTGCTTGTGCTTTGAAGTCAGGTGCGGGTTTGGTGACCAAGACTGCCATTTTGCTTTACTCCGAATCTCTTTGTTTATTCGCTGCGATCGATACGCTTTGTAGACTGGTATCCCTGCGAAGACCAGAACTAGTAACTAACCTCCATACTCTCGAATGTTAGGCATTCGTCAAGGCAAAAGCATGCATAGCATCGATAACCCTAATGCACCGGACGCGAAAACGACGATTGCCGAAATCAAACGTTGGGTGGACGAATTCTCGACCGAACGGGATTGGGGCAAGTTTCATTTGCCCAAGAATTTGGCGATGTCGATTGCGATTGAAGCGGCGGAAATCATGGAGCACTTTCAGTGGTTGGAACCTGACGCCACTTTGAGTTTGGAGCAACGGCAGCAGATTGGCGAAGAAATCGCGGACGTTTTGTCGTATGTGTTGCGATTGGCCAGCGTGATGGGTATTGATTTGGCAAGCACTTTGGAGGCGAAAATGGTCAAGAATGCCCAGAAATATCCGGTCTAGACTAACCGCCAGCTCATTTTTTCAATGTTTTTTTGACAAAATACTTCAATTCCCAGGGTTTTTTGCGTGTTTTGCTTGTTTCCCGGTTGCATTTTACCCCCCGCATCCTTTAATTCAGCCAACTCGCATGTTCATTGTCGGACATGGAACCCATCCGTGATCGTTTGAAAGGGATTCGTCACATGGCAAAAGCAGCTGCCAAAGCAGAAAAGCCACTCACAAAAGTCCAGATTTTCAGCAACATCGCCGAAGCAACCGGCTTGACCAAGAAGCAAATAGCAGAAGTATTTGATGCGCTGAAGGTTGAAATCGCCAACTCGATTGGCAAAAAGGGCGTTGGCGCTTTCGTGATTCCTGACCTCTGCAAGATTCTTCGCCACCAAAAGAAGGCACTTCCAAAGCGACAAGTGCGAAATCCGCAAACTGGCGAAATGAAATGGGCAGACCCAAAGCCAGCGTCCACTACCGTCAAGGTCCGAGCTCTCAAGAAGCTAAAAGACATGGTCTAATCGACCTATTCAGTTATCAAGATCATTGCGTCGATATCCTCGCAAGTCGATATTCAAGCAGCAATGCGTGCGGCAAATTACCAGTCGCAGCACGAAACCACTGTTCAGTCCCGAATCTAGATCGGGACAGCTTGCCAATCGCTTCAAGACATTCAAAAGGGCGAGTCGATTGACTCGCCCTTTTTGCTTTGCAATAGTTGAGCTGCGATCATGGCCGATTCGATCCGTTGACGGAAGAATGGGGGCAGCAGAACAAGTATTTGTCTACGGCCTTCCAAAATGTGTAACTTCAGAGTGATAGCTTCGATCTGGGATTTCCCTCTTCCCTCTGCATTGTTCGATCTTTTAAGCTGGAGGCTGGCTAGTAAGGTGATCGTCTCATGAGAGTCTGCCATCTCAATACACGTTTGGAGGGTGGTGCTGCGCAAGCATCGAGGCGGCTTCATGAATCTCTATTGCGTGTCGGAGTTGATAGTACTTTTCGATACTTGAGCGAGCGAAAAACCAAGCATCCGGACAGATCAGATTACTCTCCCATCGAAAGTGGACTGACCTGGTACAAACAACTGTTGGTTTTGTTGCTGTATCGAATCGAAAAGAGGGCATTGAAACGATCGCTTCACGGTCGGACACCTGGCAATGAGCTATTCTCATTTCCCTATGGTAAAGCTCCGCTGACCCGAGAGACAACTCCTCAGGATTCGATCATTCATCTGCATTGGATTCCTCGGCTGATCGATTACCCTCGCTTCTTCGATACCTTAGCCCCAGAACAACCAATCGCGTGGACATTGCACGATATGTTTCCGTTCACAGGGGGATGTCACTTTGATTTCGGATGTGGCAAATTTCGGACGGGTTGTGGAGGCTGCCCACAATTGGTCCTTCAAGGTCCGAATGATCTTTCAAAAAAGTACTTCCAGGTGAAGCACCGAGCCTTAAAGGCGAATCTCAATTTGCATGTCGTTGCACCGAGTCACTGGCTCTTGGAACAAGCGAAAGCAAGTCCACTATTTCAGCATGTCAAAAGTTTTCATCATATACCTTACGGCCTCATGGTTGAGGACTATCAGCGGATGGAGAAGTCCGTCGCACGGGCCAATTTGGGTCTTCCACTCGAAGCAATGATCATAGGCTTTGGAGCTGATGGTTTTGACAATCGCAGGAAAGGATTCCATTTGATGATCGAAGCACTGGAAGAGCTCCACAAGACACAGCCAAGCCCTTCAATTCCTCTCCGAGCGATCGTGTTCGGAAACGGACAAATCGATCCAGAGGTCGCAACGCGATTGTCGATTCATTACTGTGGTTATCTTTCGAATCGTAAGGAGCTATCTGCTGTCTATTCAGCTTGTGATTTATTTGTTCTGCCGTCCATCGAAGACAACTTGCCGCAAACGGGTATGGAATCGATGGCATGTGGAACTCCAGTGGTGGCCTTCGAAACGGGTGGAGTTCCAGACTTTGTCCGTCCCGGTGTTACGGGTGGGCTAGCTCATTCGAAAGACTCGTTCTCTCTCGCAGACTGTATCCGACGAACGCTAGCATCATCGAGTCTCGACGCGATGCGAGAGAATTGTGTGAAGATGATTCAAAGTGAGTTCTCATGGCAGCAGGAAGCGCGGTACTACACAGATTTGTACCAAAGCATTACAGACAATCGTGAATTGCCCGAAGGTGATGGTTGAAACTGCAAAACCGCTATGTTCATGGGTCGCAAGATTTTGTAGGGTTGCGGGAATTATCACGGAAGAGGTCCTCGTCGCTTCTTCTTTATTGCCGCAAGGACAGAATCAACATGAAACTAGCGCGTTTACAAAAATCCTTGTCGTTGCGGAGTATGCCGTTGTTCGCAGTAACTTTGGTGTTGCTCGCTGGGATCGGGTGTGCCAATCGCAATAGTTGTATGCCGAACCAACCGTATGGGCCGTACAATGGTTATCCGTACGCAGGCCAACCCGGCCAACAGCCTGTCTATCCCAGCCAGATGGTGGGAACCCCGCTGAATCCTGGGGCGGTGATGCCGGGACAGCCAGGTCAGCCTACGACCTTTGCCGCACCACCGCAAGGATATCCGACCGGTGCACCGTATCCGCAACCCGGTTATGGACCTGCTCCGGGTGCTCCAGGCGGACAGCCATACTTGGGCCGCTAGGTCGCCCAATTCCAAATTCTTAACTCCAGTCGGCCGCTTGGCTTCGACCTAGTTCCACCATGTTGACGTACTGATCATCGCAGAAGCGGTCCGTCATGCCTGCGATGTACGTCGCCACAGCCCGTTCGACACCCCAGTGGGTGGCCCATAATTGAAAGCGTTCGGGCAATCGCTCGGGATATGCCTTGAGGAGGCGGAAGAGTTGATGAATACGTGTCGCTGCGCGTTGACGAATCTCAGCGAGCTTTGGATGACGGTAGACCTGATCGAAGAGAAACTCTTCTAACTCTTCTTTGTCCGACTGAAACTCAGCCGACATTTCCAGACGTATGCCGAGTTCTTGGACCGACTGAGAATCTAATTGTCGAATGTCTGCGAGTGTTTCGAAGGCAGAGGACAAGAAGTTTTCCATTTGGACATCGAGTAACGCGTGAACCAGCATTTGCCGTCGATTCCCTTGGCCGCACTGATCGAGTGGTGCCACCTTTTTGGCTCGTTGGACCAGCGCAAGTCCTTCGAGTTGTTTCCAGCTTAACAAACCTAACTTGAGTGCGTCATCGACATCGTGCGCGTCATAGGCCATGCTATCCGCTGCATCGACCACTTGCATTTCGAGCATGGGGGCAAACCCGGAATCTTTGTCGGAGCGAAACTCCTGGCCTGCTAGGACTTCGCGAGTGAGGTTCAGTCCACTGTACGAGGTGTAGCGTTGCTCGACCAAAGTCACGAGTTCTAGGGCGAATCGGTTATGCGAGAAGCCTCCGAGATGCTGGGTGCATTCATTCAATGCATCTTCTCCGCAATGTCCAAACGGCGGATGACCAACATCATGGAGCAGCGCGAGCGCTTCGATCAGATCTTCGTTCAGTTGAACGGCTCGGCCGATCGTTCTGGCCAACGACGAGACTTCGTTCGTGTGGGTGAGACGCGTTCGGTGATAGTCACCCATATCCCCCGTAAAGACCTGCATCTTGCCACTCAGGCGTCGAAAGGCAGCGCTATGCAATACCCGATCCCGATCCCGTTGAAAGGGACTGCGATAAGAATGAGATTCTTCAGGGTGTTCTCGGCCCTGGCTTTGCACGCTGAACATGGCGTACGGCGCCAAAAGAAAATGCTCGCGCTGTTGCCAGCTCATGGCAGGGAGATTGTGTTTCAGGACAGGGAATTTCATGGCTTTCCAATAATACACGGCCAGTCGCGTGAAAGTAACCCTCCCTCAACGCAAAGAGCCATCGATGACTCGATGGCTCTTTCCGTGTTTGAGGGGCGATAGGAGAAGGACTTTAAGGACTTGGATTACTTGTGAGTAAAGTCCAGGTACCACATTCCGTCATCCCATTCCAACGCTACTTTTCTCCATCCCAACGGCACTTGTGGGTATGGGTAGAATGGACCGATGTAGGGCCATGCCGAAGCGCTGTATTGTTTTGGATACGTTACAGCAGAGTAGTTTGGGTAAGCTGCGTAGCTTGGCCAAGCGTAGTTTGGCATCGAAGGTTGATCGTAGCGAGGAACGCCACCACCATAGGATGGACCGCCTTGCATTGGCACTGGAGCGGATGGGCCAGGGCCCATTGCTTGCATCGGTGCTGGAGCAAAGGATCCGTTTACCAAAGTGCTTGGGGCGAATGCACGTGGTGCACCGTTTCCAACCACTGGCATCGACGAAGCTGGAGCAGCCACGGCTGTTTGGTTGCTAACAGGTCGGACAGTTTGTCCAACTGTTACTTCATCCACCACGCGTGTAACGCCAGGTACGCGTTGTACGGTTCCGAGAACCAAGTTCTTCTGTTCTTGGGAAGCGACATGGCCACGAACCCAAACTTCGTTCTCAATGGTCGAAACATCGATATCGAAGTTTCGCAGGCTACCTGCCTTTTGAGCAGCGCCTAGTCGCGATAGAACTTCGGAAGTAATGTTCGCATCTTCCGGTCGGACAGTGCTTGCAGTCTCTGTAGCTGCAGTCTCTGTACCTGCAGTCTCTGTCGCTGGCAAGTTCAACAAAGCTGGAGCTTCGTCACTTGCAGATGCTGGAACCACAGATGGCTCAACGGCAGGAGCAGCAATGGGTGTTTGCTGAACTTTGACGTTGTTCACTACCTGAGTCACGCCAGCAGTGGTGGATGCTACCTTCAAAATCGAATCGAGTTGGCTTTGGTTGGCGACGGCACCGTCGACCAAAACTTTACCTTCTTCGACGCTCAAGTTGATATCAAATCCCTTGAGACTGCCTGTAGACTGCTGTTGCTTCAACTGAGTGATGATGGCATCGGCGATCTCGCGATCCCCACCGAACGCCGTCATAGGTGCACCGGCGGTCAGCGAGGCGATCGCCATGCCCATAAAATATCGTCGCATGGAAACCCTCCTACGGTTTTTTTTGCGGGAAAAACGGCGCTTTGGAGCTGTGTGTCAACTTCAGCACCTGCAAACTTCCTCGCCAGCTCTATTCGAAAGATCTCTTCGACGCACCGATTGAACAATTCGCTCGTAGCGAATTGTCATGGCTCGTCTTAGAGGCCCCCTCCTATGACCAGACTCATGGTTTGCGAATACAAACCTATCTTTCGGCAATTTCGAGCTAGGAACGAAGTGTTTTTACCAATTTTGACGACCATCGCGATGAATCCTAAGATTCTGCACACGCTTACCTGCGTAAAGTTTTCCTAGTCCGCCCATCGCCGTCTGTGGTTATAATCCGACTGATGATTACAGTCCCCTTAGATTGCCTAGATGCATGAAGTTCCAGGTTCAAATCCATCATTCCGACCAAACCGAAGCTATTGATGCTTCCCGACTGACCAAAGCTATTCGAATGATGGCATTGGACGTCGGAATAGAGCAGGGACGTATCTCTATTGCAATTCTGTCAGATCCCGAAATGAAGGAACTCAATCGACAGTATCTGGATCATGACTATGAAACGGATGTGATCAGTTTCAATCTGAGCGACGACGACGATTTCCTCGAAGGAGAGCTATTGCTGGGTGCAGACACGGCAAGGCGAGTTGCGGCGGAGGTCGGTTGGCGATCCGAGGATGAATTGCTTTTGTATGCAATCCACGGCATGCTGCACCTACTGGGCTACGAAGACGACACGCCCGAGCAACGCGATGAAATGCGAGTCCAGGAATGTCACTACTTGCAGGCGCTACAAGTGAATGGCTGGGAACGTCATCCAACTCACGGCGAAGCACACAGTCATTTGCACGGTGATTCGCACGGTGGTGGCTCCTCCGAGGAAACTGAGTTGTAGACGATGGTTCATGTGGATTGGATGATCCTATCAATAGCCGGACTGGTGGCTGCTGCCGTGGGCGGTCTGGGAAACCATCTGCTATCGAACTTCCGTGGCCGAGCACTCGAAGCCTACTCTCGAATGAAAGGACGCCGAGAAAGATTCGGATCAATCTTGGATGGACGCGAAGATGCACAGATTGCGACGAATTATCTCTTCATCTTAGGAGCGAGCATCGCATTAACTGCGGGGGTCACATGGCTCTGTTTTGCATGGAATTGGGGTGACGCTGGAACGCTCGCCAGTACCCCTATCTCCGTTTGGCAACTGACTTCCGTCGGAGTGATCGCGACCGGAATCTTAGCCAGTCTGTATTCATGGATCCCCAAAATCCTCGTGCGCAACAGCGCCTCCGTACTCCTCTTTCATACTTGGTGGCTGTGGCAAGGGGTCAGCATGATTGCTAAGCCCTTTCGAGCCCTCGAGTATCTTTTTCTGAGCGTTGGGTATCGTCTAAGCGATAGTCGTATCGATCGCGCTTGGGAAGAAGAATCCTTGGAGGATGAAATTCGCAAGATGGTGATGGTGGGGGAACGCGATGGATTGGTTACCCGCTCCATGCGAGACATGATTACGAGTGTGATGAATCTCGACGAAGGCCAAGTGTCTCAGATCATGACACCGCGAAGTCAAGTCGACGCGATCGATGTCTCCTTGTCGTGGGAAGATATCTTGACGAGTATCATATCGTCTGGACGCACGAGAATCCCGTGTTATGAAGAGTCCTTGGACAACATCGTGGGCATCTTGTTCGTCAAGGATCTGCTGCCTCTCCTTTCCAAGGGAGACAATCAACTCGATGGACCTCAGCTTCGACGTATTCTA
>Ga0068877_10003263_pt1 | contig 12898 bp, 12 predicted proteins | sample NOAtaG_FD_66437 | JGI IMG/M metagenome (GOLD analysis project Ga0068877, IMG submission 66437) | Freshwater lake microbial communities from Lake Erie, under a cyanobacterial bloom - NOAA_Erie_Diel6S_1000h metaG | ecosystem: Environmental > Aquatic > Freshwater > Lake | place: USA: Ohio, Lake... | reverse complement strand
CGCTCGCTACGGGCATCCTGCCCTTCGCTCGCTCGATGGCGGCTGCGCTCTCGGCATCCTGCCTTCGCTTGCCGCCAACGCCGGCGAGCGGGGTGCGGGTCACCCGAAGCCTCCCTCTTCTCGAGTGGACGGAGGCTCGGGCCTGCATATGCCCTCTCGCGGGCTATGGAAGCGAGCGTAGGCAAGGGCACCGATCCGCCCCAGGCGGATTGGTCTCCGAAGCGAAGCGGACATGCAGTGAGCGAAGGACAGGATGTCCTGAGCGAACGTCCGCCGAGAGGGCATATGCAGGCCCGGGCCGGGACGGGCGAGTTGAGGCCTGACTCGCACCGCCCAGGGCTTACCGCCGCGGGGGTCGCTTCCACTGCAGGGCGTAGCGGCGCTCGACGTCCTCGATCCAGCGGCCGATGGCGTCGCCCTCCTGCTGACGGGCGATCATGGCGATCCGGCGCTGGTCGAGGCTCGGATCCACGAATTGCTCCCGCAGCTTCTCGTCGGTCGGCTCGTAGGCCACCAGCCGGATCGCGTAGCAGACCGTCCGCGGCTCGTTGAACGCGACCGCTGTCTCGCCGGGCTGCAGGGCGAACACCGCCTTCATGAATTCCTCGCCCGGCATCGAGAGGCCGTCCGGCTGCGAGAGTGTCGGGGCCGAGCCGAAGGCGCCGCTGCGGGAGAGCCAGGTGAACGGTCCCGCGGTCGCGGCCGCCAGCTTCGGGCCATCCGTGCGGTCGGCGATCGCCGCCTCGAGCGTCTTGCCGCCCACCGCCTGCTTTGCGAGTTCCTCGGCGATCTTCCGCGCGAGAGGCCGCCCTTCGACGATCCGCCAGGCGCGTTCGACGTCGTTGCGCGCCTTGTCGAATGACGGAGAAAACGCCGGCTGATCCTCCGTCTTCCACGAGAGGTAGCGGTTGCCCGCCACGTCGCGACTGCCGGCCGGCCGCCAGAGCGAGGCCGTGGGGGCGAAGACCTGCTCCTCCCAACTCACCTGCCGGAAGCCCATCGGGCTGTTCTGATCGAGACTGAGTTCGAAGCTCGTGCCGACGCCGCCCGCGGCGACCGCCTCGCCGGCGCTCACCCGCTCCAGCCGGCCCGCCTCGAGCCCCTGCTTCTTCGCGATCGCATCCACGTCCGGCGGCTGCGGCCGCGCGCCGGCGCCGGCGACCTGGGCCTGCCAGAGGGCGAGGTCTTCGGCGTAGCGGGCGAAGTCGGTCGTCACGGCCGTGAACACGGCGTCGATCCGCTTGGCGGCCGCCTCCGCGGCGAGCCGGTTGCGGATGTCGTCGGCCACTTTTTCCAGCGGCTCGAACTGGGCCGCGTCGTCTTTTTTCTCGGCCGGCTTTTCCGTGCGCGTCTCCGCGGGGGGTGCTGCGGACGCCTTCGCCTCAGCCTGCTCGGCGGGCTTGTCAGCAGGCTTCTCGGCAGCCGTGCCGGGCTGGCGAAACGCTGCGGGCATCACACGCAGCCGCTTCGGGACCGCCGCCTTCGGCTCCGGCTTGGCCGGCGCGGCCTCTGGCTTGACCGGCTCGGTGGCCGCCGGCGCAACGGACGCGTCCGGTTTCTTCTCGGCATCATCGGCCTTCGCCTCGACGTCGGCGGCCTTCTTCTCAGCCTCGCCCGCTGGCTTGGCAGCGTCGCTGGCCGGCTCCGCGGCCTTCGCGCGGTAGAGCCGCTCCTTGTTCTCCTCGTAGTACTTGCTGACCTGCTCGTCCGTCACGTCCTTGCGGGTCTCGGCCTCGATGACCTCCCGCTTCGCCAGCAGGTATTCCGCCGAGATTCGATGGGGCTCCTTGAAGCCGGGCGTGGGGCTCCGGGCCACCGGCAGGTCGTTCTTGTACTGCTCGAAGAAGTTCAGCAGCGTCGCCTCCGAAGGCAGCGCGACGGCCTCGACGAGTGACTCGACCGCCACGGGCACCACCTCGACGGTGGCCGACTGCTCGAGCCGCCGGAAGTAGTCCCATCGCTGCGCGGGCGGGTCGCCGGCGAAGCCCGTGAGAAACAGCCGCTCCATCCGCCCCGCCGCGAGCACCGTTCGCAGGGCCTCGAACACGTCGGCCTGCGACACGGACAGCGGGCCGCCCTGACGGCGGGCGATGAGCGCGTCGAACTGCTCCGGGCGGACCATGTTGTTGGTCCACTCACCCAGGAACTGGTTGATGGCGGCGTTGCTCACGACCACGCCGTTGGCCTCGGCCTCCTTCGCCAGGAGCATCGTCCGCACGACGTCCTCTTCGTCGTCGGGCAGCAGACGCATCCGGCCCGGGTCGCGGCCCGAGGCCGCCACCGCGTCCAGAAGGAACTGGTTGAGGACCGTCCGCATGGCGACCCCCCGCATCATGTCGCTCTCGCGGATCTCGCCCCCGGACCAGGCGGCCACGACGGGATCCGTACCTCCCATCCCCGCCCCCATTTGCAAAAACGGGGGCAGCACGAAGAAGGCGAGCATGGCGAGAATCGCCACGAAAACGAGCAGCGAACGCTGATATTTGCGAAAAACGTCGAACGAGCCGGCCATGGCACCGCCTGAAGTCCGTCCGCCAGACGGCAAAACCGCCGAGGCTTGACAGGGAAAGAGAGGGGAGGGTAACGCTTTCTGGCTTCCAACAGGCCGAAGATTGTGAGCGCCGGGGCTGCCGGCGCCAATCCCAGCGCCTCATGCCGCATCCTCTCACCCCCTCAGGCGACGATGGCCAAGAAGACCGCCAGACGAGCATCAACCGCCAGGACGCGCGGCGATTCCGGGGCCAGCCGCGTTCCGGCCGGCGATTACGAACTGGTCATCGTCGAGAGCCCGGCGAAGGCCAAGACGATCGAGAAGTATCTGGGCAAGGGCTTCGTGGTGAAGGCCTCGATCGGCCACATCCGCGACCTGCCCAGCAAGGCGCCGAAGGGCTCGAAGCAGCCGGTCCCGGGGGTCGACCTCGAGGACGATTTCCGCCCCACCTACGAGATCGACAGCGACAAGCAGAAGACCGTCACGGAACTCCGCAAGCTCGCCAAGGGGGCCAAGGACGTCTGGTTCGCCACCGACTTGGATCGCGAGGGGGAGGCCATCGCCTGGCACCTCACGCAGGTGCTCGGCGTCGATCCCGCCGATGCCAAGCGGGTCACGTTCGATGCGATCACGAAGTCGGAGGTGCAGCGGGCGTTCCAGGCGCCGCGGGCGATCAACATGCCCCGGGTCGAGGCCCAGCAGGCTCGGCGGATCGTCGACCGCATCGTCGGCTACCGCGTATCGCCGATCCTCTGGAAGAAGGTCGCCGGGGGCCTGAGCGCCGGCCGGGTGCAGAGCGTGGCCACGCGGATCGTGGTCGAGCGGGAGGAGGAGATCCGGGCCTTCACGCCGAACGAGTCGTGGGACATCAGCGGCATGATGACGTTCGACGTCTCCAAGGCCGCGGCGCTGCACGGCGACTGGACGTCCTTCATGGCCCAGCGGGACGAGCGCGGGCGGCCGCCGTTCGTGCGCGACCGCATGGCCTGGCTCGCCGAACGGCGCGGCCTGGCCTGCGACCTCGTCGAGGTCGGCGGCAAGCCGTTCAAGCTCGAGGCCGAAAACGACTCGACCGACGACCTCGCGCCCGCGGCGCGGAAGGCCGCCGAAGCGGCCGGCCTGATCGACGTGAACGTCGTCCGCGAGACCGACGCCGACGGCCGCGGCCGGGCGAAGAACCTCGTGCGGATCTCCGGCAAGCCCGACCCGAAGGCCCGCTTCACGGTCGATTCGATCGACGTGACGCGAACGAAGTCGCGGCCCTTTCCGCCGTTCATCACGAGCACGCTCCAGCAGGCGGCCAGCAGCCGCCTCGGCATGTCGACCGACCGCACGATGCGGATCGCGCAGCAGCTCTACGAGGGCATCGACCTGCCCTCCGAGGGCCGCGTGGGCCTGATCACCTACATGCGAACCGACTCGACGAACCTCTCCCGCGAGGCGATCGAGATGGCCCGCCGCTACCTCGACCAGCGACACGGCAAGGCCTACGTGCCGGAGAAGCCGCGGTTCTACGCCAGCTCCAACGAGAGCGCCCAGGAGGCCCACGAGGCGATCCGGCCGACCGACGCCTTCCGCGAGCCCGACGCGATCAGGGACGCGCTCTCGGAGGAGCAATACAGGCTCTACCGGCTGATCTGGCAGTGCTTCGTGGGCTGCCAGGCCACGGACGCCGAATGGGACTCGACGGCCGTGCGGCTCCGCCGCAGCGACCGCGACACGGGGGCCGTCTTCAAGGCCAACGGCCGCGTGCTCCGGTTCGACGGCTTCTATCGGATCAGCGGCACGCCCAAGGATGACGGTGAGCAGGTGCTCCCCGACTTCGAGAAGGGCACGGAGCTCGCCCCGTTCGACATCGAGCCGAAGCAGAAGTTCCAGGCGCCGCCGCCGCGATACACCGAGGCCACGCTCGTGAAGAAGCTCGAGGAGGAGGGCATCGGCCGCCCGTCCACCTACGCCAGCATCATCAACGTGATCGAGAACCGCGGTTACGTGGAGCAGCACGACCGCCGCTTCTACGCCACGGCGCTCGGCGAGGCGGTGACCGGCTTCCTCAAGCGGGGCTTCCGCGACCAGTTCATCGAGATCGGCTACACCCGCGAGATCGAGCGGGAGCTCGACCAGGTGGCCCAGGGCACGAAGCGGTGGATCGACATGCTCCACGAGTTTCACGACGAGCTCGAGCCCAAGCTCGACACGGCGATGAAGGAGCAGCACGAGAAGGCGAAGGGTGAGCCCTCCCCCTACGCCTGCCCCGAGTGCGGCCGTCGGCTGGAGTACCGTCTCGGCCGGACGGGCCGGTTCCTCTCCTGCAGCGGGTTCAACGAGAAGATTCTGGAGGAGCCCGCCGCCCCGAAGACCACCGCCAAGGGCAAGAAGCGGAAGCCGCCCAAGCCCAAGGAGGTGCCGGCCTGCTCCTACGCGATTCCCGTGGGCCGCGACGGCAAGCCGCGACTGCCGGAGCAGATCGACCTGCTCTCGCCGGCCGGCGTTCCGATGGTGAAGCGGACGGGGCGGTTCGGCGACTTCCTCGTCGAAGACAAGCCGCGACCCGTGAAGTCGAAGGGGAAGAAGGCGGAGGGCGAGCCGGCGGAACCGCCGTCGTTCATCCTCAACATCGACAAGAAGGGCAACGTCAAGTTCCCGTCGCCGCCGCCGCTGGTCACCGACATCGCCTGCCCGAAGTGCGGCGACATGATGAACCTCCGCGAGGGCAAGCGCGGCCCGTGGCTCGGCTGCCGGGCCTTCCCGAAGTGCCGCGGCCGCGAGGCCTTCGGCAAGCTGCCCGAGCCGAGGCAGAAGGAGCTGGAAAAGGAGCTCAAGGCCCACATGAGCGGGCAGACGAAGCTGCACCTTACCCGCCGGGACGGCGTCACGCCCGTGCAGGACGGCGCGCCGCTCTCCACGCTCCTGATCGAAGGGGGCGTCGCCGAACTCCCGCAGTTCACGGGGTGAATGGCCTCACACGAGCGGTTCGCCGCCGAAGGTCGTCGGTGTTTCGTCGAGCGCGACGGCGTAGGCCGTGGCGTGCGACCGGCAGTGGGAGATGCTCACGAGGATGCAGCGGATGCCCATCCGCTCGGCGATCTCCTGCGTGCCCCCCTTGAGAAACGCCTGCGGCCGGCCGCCCGCGTTGTTGCGAATCTCGATGTCCCGCCAGCTGATGCCCCGCCGCCAGCCCGTGCCGAGCGCCTTGAGCACCGCCTCCTTGGCCGCCCAGCGGCCCGCGAAATGCTGCGTCGCCATCCGCCGGCTGCGGCAGTAGTCGATCTCCAAGGGCGTGTAGACGCGGCCCACGAAGAGCTCGCCGTGCCGCTCGATCATCTGGGCGATCCGCAGGCATTCCGTGATGTCGGTGCCGACGCCGAGCACGTTCATGTTTTGCCTCCACCGACCGAGACACCACGGGCGAGGCCGCAGGCTCCCCGCGCCCGGTCGAGCACCTCGCGGGCCTTGGCCCGGGCCTTCGCCGCGCCGGCCGCGAGGATCGCCTCGATCCGGCCCGGATCGGCCTCGATCGCCTGCCGCCGCGACCGTGCCTCGGCGAAGAACCGGGCCGCCGCCTCGACGAGCGCCTTCTTCACCTCGCCGTAGCCGAACCCGCCGCGCCGGTAGAGGTCGGCCATCGCCTGCCGTTCCTCCGGGGTGGCCATGAGCGAATAGAGCTGGAAAAGGTGGTCCCCCTCGGGATCCTTCGGCTCCTCCATCGGCCGGGAGTCGGTCGTGATCCGCATGATCTTCTTCTTCTGGGCGGCCGGTTCTTCGAACACCTCGATCGTGTTCTCGTAGCTCTTGCTCATCTTCTGGCCGTCGGTGCCGGGCACCTTCGCGCCCCCCTCCACGAGCCGCGGCTTCGGCAGCGTGAACACCTCGCCGTAGAGATGATTGAACGTGCCGGCGAGGTCGCGGCAGACCTCGATGTGCTGCACCTGGTCCTCGCCGACGGGGACGACCGTGGCATCGTAGGCGAGGATGTCGGCGCTCATGAGCACGGGATAGGTGAAGAGCCCCGCATCGGCCGGCAGGCCGCGGGTCTTCTTGTCCTTGTAGGCATGGCACCGCTCGAGCAGTCCCATCGGGCAGACGGTCATGAGCAGCCACGTCAGTTCCGTCACCTCCGGCACGTCCGACTGCACGAAGAGCACGGCCCGTTCCGGATCGAGGCCGAGGGCCACGAGATCGACGGCCGCGTCGTGCACGAGCCGCCGGAGCCGGGCGGGATCGCGAACGGTCGTGAGCGCGTGGAGATCGGCGATGAAGTAGTAGGCCTCGTCGGCCGCGGCATGACCGCTCCCCGGCTGCAGGTCGATGTATTGCCGGATCGCGCCGAAATAGTTGCCCCAGTGGAATCGCCCGGTGGGTTGGATTCCGGAGAGGGCCCGGGTCGGCCGCGGCGGCACGGGAACCTTGGGGGCGGCGTCAGTCTTCATCGGCTTCCTTTTTGCGGGCGACTCCGGCAGCGAGCGGCGGACGGCAGGGGGCGGATTGGCCGGGCAGCGCGAGCGTGCCGACCACGTCGGCCAGCCGCGCGGCGCCGAGTTCGGCGAGCGCCGCCGGCAGCTCGTCGAGCAGTCGCGCCGAGACGACGGGCTCGGCGAAGCTCGCCGTGCCGATCTGCACGGCCGAGGCACCGGTGACGAAGAACTCCATGCAGTCGTCGATCGTCATGATGCCGCCGACGCCGATGATCGGAATGCCCACCGCCTGCCGCACCTGGTGCACGCATCGCAGCGCGATCGGCTTGATCGCCGGCCCGCTCAGCCCCCCCACCACGTTGCCGAGCAGCGGCCGCCGCCGCCGCCAGTCGACGGCCATGCCCTGGCAGGTGTTGATGAGCGTGACGGCATCGGCGCCGCCATCCGCGGCGGCCCGGGCGATCGTGGCGATACTCGCGACGTTGGGCGTGAGCTTCGCGATCACGGGCAGCCCCGTCGCCCCCCGGACGCCCGCCACCACCTTCCGGCAGGCTTCGGGATCGGTGCCCAGATCGACGCCGTGACTCACGTTGGGGCACGACACGTTGAGTTCGAGCGCCGCAATGCCGGCCACGCCGTCGAGCCGCGCGGCGAGTGCCACGAACTCCTCGACGTTCGCGCCGGCGATGCTCACGATCACCGGTGCCCCACAGCCGAGCAGCCACGGCAGCTGCTTGGCGAGGAATGCATCGACGCCGTCGTTGTCGAGGCCGATCGAGTTGAGCAGGCCGGCCGCCGTTTCGACGGTCCGCCACGGCACGTTGCCCTGCCGGGGCAGCGGCGTGATCGTCTTGGGCACGATCCCGCCGAGCCGCCGCAGGTCGACGAAGCCGACCATCTCGCGGCCGTAGCCGAACGTGCCGGAGGCGACGAGGATCGGATTGGGGAGCCTCAGCCGGCCGAGGGATACCGAAAGGTCGGAGGCGAATGAGGCCGGACCGTCAGGCACTGGGGCAGAATTCGTGGGCATCACGCTGAATGCGTCTTTTGGGTGGGCGCCGGCGAGTGGGCGGTACAAGTCTCGTCGCGGTGGACCTCGAGGACTCGGTCCAAATGCTCCTCGAGCTTGTACCGACCCCCTCGCCTTCCGTTTCGCCGGATTCGCGGTCGGCGGCCTACGTTTGGGAAGAGCGTTTGGGAGGTGGTTGGTCCGAGTGTACGAATGGCTGCCTGTTCCCCGTAGCCCCTCCCGATTTCACCGGAAAAGTGGCCGTTCCGATCGGGTCAAGTTTTCCGGTCGTGCGGACGATACTGTCTGGGACGGCAGATACGTGCCCGGATGGCCCAGCAAGCCGTTCGTTGACATTAGTACTTGCCAGACCTAGCCTTGCGTCGAGGAGTGACGCGGGCGTGACCAAGAAAGACATCGTCAAATCGATCGCGGAGCAGCTCGATCTTCCCCAGCTTCGCACCCGGGATCTCGTGCAGCGGACGTTCGATGCCCTCATCGACGCCCTGGTGCGGGAAGGCCGGGTCGAACTGCGGAATTTCGGGGTGTTTCAGATCAAGCGACGGGAGGCCCGCATGGCCCGCAACCCCCGCACGGGGGAGCAGGTGGCGGTGCTGGCCAAGAGCGTGGTGATCTTCAAGCCCGGAAAGGAGATGGAGGCACGGGTCAGGGAACTCGACAGGCGGCCGCCACAGGCCCCCGCTTCCTCCCCCTCCACGACACCACATGAACCCACGACCGACCACGGAACGGCGACGAACGGACCCCGCGAGGCCTGATCGGCAGGCTGGAGAAACTGGGGGTTTCAACAAATATGACTTCGCCTCGCTCCGGCGGGCAGGATCGGCTACATCCCCGGCTCCCGAGTGAGTCGGCGACAGGTCAGGAGGACCGTGCGATGCGGAAGGCAGTCTGGTTGGCATGTGTGGTCGCGGTGCTCGCCACGAGCACGGGCTGCCTCATCCCGATGTACTCCGGCGACCCGATCCGCCGCGCACAGCAGCTCATCTACACGTCGGAAGACCTGCGGGCGATCACCGATGAATGGGAGCGGATCTGGTTCCTCGACCAGCCCTCGCACATGACCCCGTGGCGAACGCACGGCGGCATACTGTGATGATCGCCCGCGGGCCATCCATGGCCCCGCGGGCTTTCCGCTGGCGAGGCAAGCCGAGGTTGCCTGCGCCAGCGAGGGCGAGGCCTCCAGCCTCGCCATTCTCCGCCAGATGTCGTGCGAAGGGCGTGCATCCAAGCCCCCATGCGCAAGCAGGGGGATGATGCGGCCGCAAGCACCACCTTCCGGCCCCGATCGAGAGACCACGCGGATTATCCCCCGGCTCGCGCCTGGGGGCTTTCATGAGACGGTCCGGCCTGATGGCCCCGCTCACACCCGGATCTTGCTCGCCTGCTCGACGATCGTTTCGAGCGGCACGAGGTTGCCCTTGTTGCAGCCCGGGCAGGCCTCCGCGGCTTCGGCCCAGGCCTCGGGTGACCGGAGGTTCGAATCCCAAAACGGCCAGGTGCGACACTGCCGCGGCCGCTCCTCGTAGGCCGTGCACTTCCGCGTTTGCTCGTCGAGCAGCACGCAGTCGCCCCCCGGCCGCTCCTTGAGCGACCGCCGCACGCCGACCTGCTTCACGAAGGCCCGCTCGAAGGCGGCCGTCGTCATGCCCTTCCGCGCGGCCATCGCGTCGATCTCGGCCTGGTTCACCCAGACGTAGCCCTCGGCCCCCGAGCAGCAGTCGCCGCACTGGGTGCACTTGAACCGCAGCCCGCCCGCATACCACACGTCCTTCGGAATGCCCGCCATGGCTCATCGGCCTCCTGTGATCGTCTCGATCGCCCCGACGAGGGCCTCCACGTCGTCGGCCGTGTTGAACGGCCCGAAGCTCGCCCGCACCGTGCCGCTCGCCTGCGTGCCCATGTGGCGATGAATGGCCGCCGCACAGTGGTGGCCCGACCGCACCTGCACGCCCGCGAGCTGCTCCACGAGCACCGCGACGTCGGCCGGATCATAGCCCTCGACCGTGAAGCTCACAATCGGCGGTCCATCCGGCGCGGCGATCACCCGCACGCCCCGAATCCCCGCCAGCCGCTCCGCGGCAGTCAGGGCGAGTCCGCGACACGCAGCGCCCACGGCGGCGAGCGACTGCGTCTCGAGCCAGCCGATGCCGGCCGCCAGCGCCGCCAGCGCCGGCACGTCGGGTGTGCCGGCCTCCAGGCGGTCGGTGAACGCCTCGGGCATGTCGAGCGAATCGCTCGTGCTCCCCGTGCCCCCCTGCATCAGCGGCTCGATGTCGATGCCGGCGCGAGCCCAGAGAATGCCCACGCCCGACGTGCCAAGCAGCCACTTGTGCCCGGGCGCGGCGACCACGTCGGCGCCGAGCGCCGCCACGTCGCACGGCAACTGCCCGAGCGACTGGGCCGCATCGAGCAGCAGCAGGCCTCCCCGCTCGTGCACGAGGTCGGCGATCGACCGCACCGGCTGGGTCGCGCCGGTCACGTTCGAGGCGTGCGAGAGTGCCACCAGCCTGGTGTCGGCCCGCCAGGCGGCGGCGATCGCGTCGGGATCGACGCTTCCGGCGGCATCGCAGGGCACGACCGCGAATTCGATCACCCCGCATCTGGCAAGCCAGTGCAGCGGCCGCAGCGTGGCGTTGTGATCGGCGGCCGTGGCGATTGCATGGCCGCCGGTTCGCATCAGCCCGTGAATCGCCATATTGAGGGCAAGCGTACACCCGCCAGGCAGCGCCACCCGCATGGGATCGACGCCTCCCAGCAACCGTGCCGCGGCCGCGCGGGCCCGGCTGCGGATCGTGTCGGCCTCCACGGCGTCGCGATAGGCCGCGCGGCCGGCCGTCGCCCCCACGTCGCGGGACGCATGCAGCCAAGCGTCGAGCACCTCCGGCGGCTTCGGCCAGGTGGTGGCAGCGTTGTCGAGGTAGCGGCGCGGCGGAGCGGTCTGCGGCATCGTCAGCCCCCGATCTGATACATCGCCCGTGCCGGGCGTTCAAAGCCGGGCGTGTCGATGCCGTGGGCCGCCTTCTTCGCGGCCACGCACTCCCGCAGCAGGGCCGCGACCTGCTCGTCGTCGCCACCGCCGCGAATCACGCCGCGGACGTCCCACTCCGTCGTGGAGAACAGGCAGTTGCGAAACTGGCCGTCGGCCGTGAGCCGCAGCCGGTCGCAGCGGCCGCAGAAGGGCTGCGTCACCGGATCGATGAAGCCCACGCGGCCGCCGCCGTCGATCCACTCGTAATCGATCGCCGGCTGGCCCGGATCCGTGCCGACGACGGGCCGCAGCGGGCCGATCTCCCGCTCGAGGATGCCGCGCACCTCCCGGCCCGAGAGCACCTGCGACTTCGACCAGCCCTCCTCGGCGTCGAGCGGCATGAACTCGATGAACCGCAGCTGGAATCCCTCCCGCCGGCAGAACTCCGCCAGCGGCACGATCTCCTCCTCGGTGAGCCCGCGGATCGACACGGCATTGATCCGGATCGCCGCGGCGCCCTGCCGCGGATCGAAGCCGGCCTGCTTCGCGGCGGCGAGCCCGGCGAGCACGCGATCGAGTCCCGGCCGCCGCGCGAGCGTCTCGAACACGTCGTCGCGCAGACTGTCGAGACTCACGTTGAGCCGGGCGAGCCCGGCTTCGCGGAGCGCCACAGCCTGCTCCGCGAGCAGCAGGCCGTTGGTCGTGAGAGCCACCTCCTCGATGCCGTCGAGTGCGGCGAGCTGCCGCACGAGCTCCGGCACGTCGCGGCGGACGAGCGGCTCGCCGCCGGTCAGCCGGATCGTGCGGATGCCAAGCCCGGCCGCCACCCGCCCCACGCGGGCGATCTCCTCGAAGGAGAGCAACTCCTCCCGCGGCTTGAACGTCACCTCCAGCGGCATGCAGTAGGTGCAGCGGAGGTTGCAGCGGTCGGTGACGCTGATCCGCAGGTCGGTGTGCTCGCGGCCGAAGGAATCGAGCAGCGGGCCCGCCCCGATCATCTGCGGCGCCTCCGCCCTCGCGACCTCCGGGCGCCGGGATCGACCGGGCCGTCGCCCCGTTCATGCCCCGCGCCACCATCCCGCGGCGCGGGTTCGGCATGCACCCAGGCCCGCCGGCCGTCGGCCCACTCCTCGCACTTCCAGATCGGCACTTCCCGCTTGATACGCTCCATCAGCCACTCGGCCGCCTCGAAGGCCGCGCGGCGGTGCGGCGCGCTGGCCGCGATCCCGACCGCGGCCTCGCCGATGGCGATGCGGCCCAGCCGGTGCTCGACCGCGCAGGCGAGCAGCGAAAACCGATCGACCGCAGCCGTGCACAGCCGCTCGAGCGCCTCGGTGGCCATCGAGTCGTGGGCCTCGTACTCGAGCCCCGTCGTCTCGACGCCGTCGGTGAAGCCGCGGGCCGTGCCGAGGAACAGCACGTTGGCGCCGGCCTCGGGCGAGGCGACGGCGGCCAGGAGCCGCTGCGGATCGATCGGCCGCCGCACGAGGGCGCCGTCGGCATCGGGCCGGGCATGATCTCGATCGCCGCGGTGTGTCTGTTGCATCCGTGCTTCCGTTCCTTGTCCTTGCATGTCGTCAGCCTCCGCTCACCGGGGGCAGGATCGCCACGTCGGCGCCGGCAGGCACCGGCACGTCATCATCCGCATACCGTCCGCCGATCGCGACGGCACTGCGGTCGAGCAGGCCGGCGACGGCCGGGCGGGCATCCACGATGGCCCGCCGCAGGTCACCGACGCTGCCGCCATCCCAGGGAATCTCGAGCGACCGGGTTCCGGCCAATTCGGCGAGCCCGGCAAACAGGGCGAGCCGCAGCCGACCGGCGGCTGATGGAGAAGCATGCTGCACGATGGAACCGCCTCGATGGTAAAAACCGTATCGTACCTTGACCCAAGAAAAAGGTGTCAGGACTCTTTATCTGTGCGGCGAGCCAACATCGAGCCGCAGAAATACTTCCTCAACAGAAAAGAGTCCTGACACCTTTTTCAGGTC
>Ga0068877_10003260_pt1 | contig 12903 bp, 6 predicted proteins | sample NOAtaG_FD_66437 | JGI IMG/M metagenome (GOLD analysis project Ga0068877, IMG submission 66437) | Freshwater lake microbial communities from Lake Erie, under a cyanobacterial bloom - NOAA_Erie_Diel6S_1000h metaG | ecosystem: Environmental > Aquatic > Freshwater > Lake | place: USA: Ohio, Lake... | reverse complement strand
GCCACGGCCCGCAATTGCAGAGTCCGTCCAACCAGCACTTGCGATGAATCCGAAGTGATTTGTAGGGAGAACGGAGTTTGCGCCTCGAGCGCCAGCGCCAGCGCACAAAGCAAAGCTAGGCGCATCAGCCCCAAACCTCTTCCACCGGTACATAGTCACCTTCCGCCGATCCAGGCACGTAATGGAAGCGGCGCTTTGACGGTGTATCGTCGATCGATTTCGTCCAGTCGATTCCCAGCGCCGAGTAGATCGTCGCCGCAATGTCCTCCGGATAAATCGGGCGTTGCTGCGACCAGCCGAACTCTGTAATCCTCGCTCCATTGCTGTCGCTTGCCCCAATTACCCGCCCGCCTCTGACTCCTCCCCCCAGCATCGCCACGCTCATCACGTCCCGGTAATGGTCTCGCCCCGCGCGCGAATTCAGCACTCCCGGCGTCCTGCCAAATTCCCCCATTAGTACGATCAGCGTCGAGGCGAAGTCTCCCGAAGACTTCAAGTCGTCCACCAGGTTGCTCACCGCCCGGTCCAACTCGTTCGTCAACGTATAAATGTTCGGCAGGATCCCCGGGTCAAATTGCCCGAAATGCGTATCCCACCCGCCTTGCGTCACGTTGATGAAGGTCGCGCCATTCTTGGCCCGGACCGCATTGCGCGCCACCAACAACGATCGGCCAATCGCCGTATTCCCGTAGCGATTCTGCTCATCCGTCGTAAAGCGAAAGACGCTGTCCACCGCCGCGTTGTACATCATCGCCCTTGCCCGGTCGTAGTACGAGCCGTAGGCCGCCATCGCCTCATTGGCCGGCGCCTCGCGCAGCGCGGCGTCCAGTTCCTTCAGCAGACCGAAACGCCGGTCGAAGCGTGCCTGCGATTGCACACTCGTGCCAAAAAAATTATGCGTAAGCGTCGAAATTCCACCCGTCGAAGCCGGAGGCATCATCGGCATGAAGAGCCCGCCGAGAAACGTAGCTCCCTGCAGATTCGTTTGATTGAAGCTCAGAAAGGGTGGTACGACTCCGTTTGCCCCCTTTTCCCTCGCGATCACAGCGCCGATGTGCGGAATTTCGCTAGCCAACGCCGGGTTCTGCGAATGAGCCGTTTGCATGTAGAACTGTCCGCGTTCATGCGCTGCTTCCCAGGACGCGCACGACCGCATCACCAACAGATCCTGCGTCATTGTGGAAAGCCGCGGAAAGTATCGTCGCGACATCCTTACCCCGCCCGGATAATCCCGTATATCGGCATCACGGGGATTCCAACTTGCATCCTTCAAGTCGAAGGTGTCCAGATGGCTCGGCGCCCCGTTCAAGTTAATGAAGATACATGTTCTCGCCGAGTTGCGCACCGTGGCATGGCGACCAGTCGAGACCGCCGAATCCGCATGCGCCGACAGCAAGCCGGCGTTGGCCGCGCCAAACAGAAAATGGCGCCGCGTAAATGGCAGGTGGCCCGCACAGTTCTTACGAATGAAATTCATGGGTGACGGCCTCAGCGGTTAAAAATGAAATCGAGTTTGTTGACCAGAGCCCACTGCAGATCGCTTAGCCACTGGGCCCGCGCTCCACTGCGATATCGCAGCACCGCGCTCATCTCGGCGTCGCTTGGCCAGCGCGACAGGGTTGCCAGAAAGATACGGCGAATGGCCTCTTCGTCAGTGGGGCTGCTCGAGTCCACCTCAATCACCCGGCTGCGCGAAGATACCGTCGCCGTCGAATTCCCCAGGGTCCGATTGACGTTCTGGGAATCGTTCATCGAATAGAGCAAGCCCAAGATAGTCGGCTCCGCGCTCCGCTCGATCGTAATCCAGTTGCCGCGCCCCAAGTTGTTCATAAAGTCCACAACGCGAAAATCCGTGGACGGCTCCGTGGGATCAGGCAGCTGATTGGCGTACCAAACCACCCGGTCGAGCCCCGCCACCATCATCGGTTGCTCCGTTCGCGTCGCCGTAATGAGCGAGTCGTAAAGCTCCTCGGCGGATAGACGCCTAGCTTCATGACGCGCAAAATACTTCACAAACGCCGGTTTCCACTGACCGCGGTACGTGCTCGACAACTGATAGGCGTCCGAGTTCAGTATCTGCCGCAACAGAGGCTTGAACTGATAATTGTTGCTGACGAAGAAGTCCGTCAATCTCTCCAGCAGTTCCGGGTGGGAGTTCTGTAGCGGCCAATCCCCCGGCGGCGGTTTCCGCGGATCCGTCCGCTCAAAATCCCAGGCTTCCGGCGGATCCACGATGCCATGGCTGAACAGATAGGCCCAGATGTGATTGACGGTCGCTCGCGCGAACTGCCGGTCCGCCGTCAGAATGCGGCCCAACTCCTGCCGCCAGTTGCCGTTGCCCGGTGTTGCGCCCGTAGTCAAATAAGCCGGTTCCGTTTTCGCGTTGATCCGGATTGGCCGGTTGCCTGGGTTCGTCGCCGGCACAGACCCTGTATATGTGCCGTAATTCCGGTCATTGATAATCAGGCGCGGCCGAAAACCGATATTGTCATCCGACCAGCGCACAAACTGCATCCGGCTCAGCCAAGCCGACATCTGCCAGAATTGGTTGCGCGTCCGCCGCGTCAGATACAGGTTGATCTTCTCAAGATGAGCCCGGCCGTGATGGCAGGAAATGCACTCTGTCTTGTAGCCCAAAAAAGTCGTTGTGATCTTGTCCGTGATGTCGTCCCAGGAATCCTGTATCGGTCCGTTCACGTCCATGTGACGGGCGAAGAACTGTGTTCCCGGCACCCTGTCTACTTCTCCCGCCGCCCCTAACATCTCACGTACAAGGGAGTCATAGGGCCGGTCCTCGCCGATCGACTTGCGCAGCCACTCGTAAAAAGTGTTGCGCCCCAACGTCCCGATCGATTCGTGCGAGCGGGTCACCTTGAACTTATTTGCCCAGAAGGTCGTCAGTTGATCGGTATAAGCCGGAGATTCGAGTAACTGGTCTATTAACTTAGCTCGTTTATCCGCCCCGCTCGACTCAAGAAACTCCCACGCCGCCTCCGGAGCCGGGATTCGCCCCGTCACGTCGAGGTAGACCCGGCGCAAAAACTCTTCGTCCGTCGACTTGGCCGCCGGTGTGACGCCGTCCTCCTTCATCTTGGTGAACAAATGCTGATCAACAAAATTGGCCCACGTCACTTGCTCCGGCTTTGAGCCCACTGAGGCCTTTCGCGCCTCCGCGCCGTATTGCTGGAATGCCCGGTCCAGTTCCATCAATTCCATCTGCTCGGTGCGCAGCGCCGTTGGATAGCGCGGGCAGCCCGGGTCCGCTGCCGATAGTGGTCCCACTGCAAGCAGAGCGATCAGTTTACGGATGTCTCTAAACATAGCAATTGCCTGAGTTTATCTGATTTGGCGCCGGAGCGGAATGATCCGGAAGTACCTATGCGAGAAGTTCCCGGACCACGTTTCCGAAAACGTCAGTCAGCCGCATATCCCGCCCGCTGTAGCGGAAGGTAAGCTTCAGATGATCCAGTCCGAGCAGATGCAGCATCGTGGCGTGAAGGTCATGCAGGTGCACCTTCTTCTCCACGGCAAAATATCCATATTCATCAGTCGCCCCATGGATGTAGCCGCCCTTCACCCCACCTCCCGCCATCCACATCGTGTAGCCAAACGGGTTGTGGTCCCTGCCAACTTTCGTTGTATCGCCGTCGTCCGGCAATTGAGCACAAGGCGTGCGTCCAAACTCCCCACCCCAGACCACCAGCGTGCTCTCGAGTAGTCCTCGGCCCTTCAAATCCTGAAGCAAAGCGGCAATCGGTTGGTCTACCGATTTCGCGTTCAGCCGGTGGCCATGCTCCAGACTCGCGTGTTGGTCCCAGCGGTCCAGCCCGCGCCGGAACGGCGTCAATACCTCGATAAACCGCACGCCCCGCTCCACCAGCCGCCGCGCCGTCAGGCACGATCGGCCAAACTCGGCCGTCAAATCGTTATCGAGACCGTACATATTCCGCGTCAACTCCGACTCGTCATCGAGCCGCGCCAACTCCGGTACCGCCGTTTGCATCCGGTATGCCAACTCATAGTTCCCGATCGTCGCCTCCACCTCGGGAAAATTTTGGAATCGCTCCAGCACGCCCCGGTTCAGATTCCCCAGCAGCCGCAGCTTCGCCCACTGTTCCTCGGCGGATTTTTCCCTTGGCTCAAGGTCAGCCACCGGCGTGGGCCCAGGCCGGAATAGTGTCGCCTGGTAGCTCGCCGGCAAAAAGCCGGACCCAAAGCAATCCAAGCCCCCCGGTGGAATCAGACCGTTGTCGAGAACAATAAAGCCAGGCAGGTTTTCGCTCTCGCTTCCCAGCCCATAAGTCGCCCAGGCACCCATGCTCGGCCGCCCCTGAAAGCCCGACCCCGAATGCAAAAAGTAGTTCGCCGCCGTGTGCTCGGAATGATCGGCCACCATCGACCGGATCACCGCCAGATCGTCCGCACAGGAAGCAATATGTGGAAACAACTCACTCACATCCAATCCTGATTGCCCGTAACGCCGGAATTGAAACGGAGAGCCATAAATCCGGTCCGTGATGTTAAACACGGTCGTCGGCGGCTTGAACGGAAGTGGATTGCCTGACTCCCGGTTCAATCTTGGCTTCGGGTCGAACGTGTCCATCTGCGACGGCCCGCCGTCCATGTAAAGAAAAATCACCGATTTCGCCCGGGCAGGGAAGTGCGCCGGCCGTGTCGCCGCCTCCCCCGATCGCACCATCAGGTCCAGCAACGCCAGGCCGCCAAACCCGTTGGCCGTCCGGCAAAGTAGTTCTCGCCGGGAAGGTCTATTCGACATACAAAAACTCCGCGGAATTTAGCAAAACATGGCACAGGCTGTCCCAGGAATGAGCCCCGAGATACTGCGCAATTTGTTCTCGCTCACCGGCCAGCGGAGCCCGGCCGAAACCGCTTTCGTACAACCAGCTCACCGGGTCCGTTTGTCCTTGCGCTGCCTTGGCCCAGCGTGCCGCCGACTGCTGCACAAATTCGTTGTTCAAAAGCAATAGCGCCTGCGCCGGCACGGTCGAGGCGCCCCGCGCCCCAATCGTCGAGATCGGTGGCGGATAGTCAAAGGCAAGCAAGAGCGGCGTCAGAAAATTCCGCCGTACCTGCAAGTAAATCGAGCGGCGGTTCCGCCCGTCTACCGGCCCGCTGGCTGGTTTCCCCCGCCCGTCCTGAAAACGGCTGATATGCGGCGGAATCGAGGGTCCATAAAGCTGCCGGTCGAGTACCCCCGGGACGGCCAACAGGCTATCGCGCACCGATTCGGCGTCCAGCCGCCGCGGCGGCCTGTGCCACAGTAATTGATTGCGCGGGTCGATCCGCCGCGCCTTCTCATTGCCCGGGGCATAGCCTTGCCGGTAGGTCGCGCTCAACAAAATCCGGCGTTGCAACTTCTTCAGACTGCCGCCGGAGGCCGTAAATTCCGCTGCCAGCGTATCCAGCAAGTCTTGATTTGCCGGCGCTTCTCCCATGCGCCCAAAGTTGTCGACGCTCGCCGCCAGGCCCTGCCCAAACAAGTAGTGCCACACCCGGTTGACCATCACCCGCGCGACCAGCGGATTGTTCGGGCTCGCCAGCCACTCCGCCAACTCCATTCGGCCACTTCCCCCTGCTACCTCCACCCCGTGCGGCCATGCCGAAAGCGGCCCGCGCCGCACCGGAGCCCCTAAGTTTTCATGGCTCCCCCGAATATGCAACCGCACGTCCCGCGGCACCTCATCAAAGCTGATCATTCCGAAAGCCGACTCCGGAATCTCCACCGCCACATCCTCACCAAGCGTGGGAAACGCCGCTCCCTCACTGTCCGGCGGCAGCGGATGATCGGACAGAACAATCGCATCGACGGCAATAAAGCCCGTCCGCGAACGATCGACGATTTCAAAGAAACACTCCCGGCCTATCTCCTTGGTCATTCGCATCGACTGCCAGCCCCACTGCCGCGATGCCGCGAAAAAATCCTCGCTCTTGTGATCGTCGGCCACCAGCGTCACGCGCAAATCCCCACCGCTATACACCTTGCGGTTTGGCTCGCTCCCGGCCAGACGCACATGTATATACATACGCGGCATGCGCATCTTCACCGACGTCAACGAACCCACCAGTGCCAAATGCCCTTCCGCTCGCGAAGACAGCGCCTGCCCGCGCCTGCGTATCCCGAACGCCTGCCCCTCGGCATGCCACCAATCCTCCCGCTCAAAGGAGGGCAGTAACTCATCCCCCGGCCTCAAATGAATCTTCGCCGCCTCAAGCCCTGGATCCGGCTTCCTCTGGGCGATTTCCGCCCGCGCTGCCGCAATCTCCGCCCGCCGTCTCGGACTGTCAATCACCGCCTCCCTCACATAGCTGCTGTGCATCACGCCCGCCAACGCGTAATAATCCCGCGTCGGTACCGGATCGAATTTGTGATCGTGACAGCGCGCGCAACTCACCGTCAGCCCGAGAAAAGTCTTGGTCAGAACATCGATCTGATTGTCCACACGATCCGCCCGCGCCTTCACGGAATCCGTCGCGCTATTTAGCACTTCCCCAAACCAGAAGAAGCTCGTCCCCAGCGGCGACTCGAGAATCGCTCCATCTCGGCTCAACCGCGGCTCCGCTAGCAAATCCCCCGCCAGATGCTCGCGAATCAACTGCGGATATGGAAGGTCCTGGTTGAAGGTGCGGATCAGATAATCGCGATAACGCCAGGCGTCGTTCTTATCGTTATCGAATTCGTGGCCATTCGTCTCGGAATACCGCACCAGATCAAGCCACCGCCTTGCCCACCTTTCCCCGTAATGCGGGGAGTCGAGCAACCGGTCCACCAGCCTGCTGTCGGCATCCGCTGCCGGATCGCTCAGATACTCATTTATCTCGGCCGGCGTCGGCGGCAGACCATGCAGGTCAAACTTGAGACGGCGCAAATAAGCCCGCCTGTCGACAGGCGGGGCCGGTGATAGATTCTTCTCCTCGAGCCGCGCCAGCACAAAACGGTCGATCTCACCGCGCGGCCAACTCTCATTGCGTACTGCCGGCGCTGCCTTTGCCCGCGGCCGCCGCAGACTCCACAACGGCGCGGCTGCCTTTGTCTTCGCCGGCCCCACGGAGCCCGTTCGCGGGTCCGGTGCACCCATTTCAATCCAATGACGGAAATCCGCGATCACCTCTGCCGACAGCTTCCCGGTCGGAGGCATCAGCACCCTCCGATTCGTCCCGTTCAACGCATGCAGCAACAAACTCTCCTCCGGCTTGCCGGCCACCACGGCCGGCCCGGAATCTCCCCCTTGGCGCATCGCCTCCCGGCTGTCGAGCCGCAGCCCGCCAAACGGTGCTTTCTGTTCTCCGCTATGACACGACAGGCACTGCCGCACCAGCACCGGCCGAATCTTCTTTTCAAAAAAATCCTCGCCCGGATCTCCCAGAGCAATCCCACTCAGCCCCAAACAAAACGCAATACACCGCACGGTCATTGCCCATATTGTATGAAACTGAAGGGCATGTGGATGCTTGTCACGCTGCTTCTCGCCAGCACCCTGGCCCCGGTCAACGATGCCCCGCGCGACAAAGACTTCTCGGCATATCTCAAGAAGCTTCGGGGAGCCGTGGCCAAGCGCGACCCCCTGGCACTAAAAAAGTTGGTTTCCGGCAAAGTCATCCTAGGCGGCTTCGCCGAAAAGGATGAGACCGGTTGGTCCCGATTTGAGGCCCGCTGGCAGCCCGCCCGCGCTGACAGCGAGCTCTGGGACGTGCTCGCCGATCTTCTCGATCTCGGCTTCTTTCGCGAATCCCCGGATACCTTCGTCAGCCCCTATCTTTGCTGGAAGTTCCCCCGTGAACTCGACCCCTCCCAACACCTCGTGGTCCTGCGCGATGCCCTCCCCCTGCGAGCGAAACCAGACCGTGGTTCTCCCTCTATTGCCACCCTCGCCTTCGACGTCGTCCGCCGCAAGGACCCCGCGCTCGCTGGCGGCGCCTTCGACTGGGTTCTTGTCGAAACAGCCGCTGGCCAGACCGGCTACGTCCAGCGGGCCAATGTCCGCAGTCCCTTGATGGCCCGCGGGCAGTTCTCGCGCCTCAATGGCCAATGGCTCCTCGTAGCTCTCGATCGCGCCCAACCAGGCGCGCAACATTAATTTCCTTCGGTCCCTTACCGGCCCGCGTGCTTTGGGAATCCTTTCTTGCTGAGCCACGGGTTTTCCGCACAACGGTCCTCAACAGCAAATGCCGGGGGCGGCACGGCCCCCGGCGTTTTGGGTTTGCCTGCCTTTGTTCTGCCTTAGCTGCCCACTACTCCCCGGCCCCAAGCCTTACGCACAAATACGACTGCAGGCCTGGGCAGGCCCGAACCTGTTGGCCAACTGGAGATCGGACGTTCAAACGTCCCTCCCTCTCCCGGATGCTGCACGGCGAGGAAAAACGTCGTGTTGTCCGGCGTAAACGTTGGCCCACACGTTTCCGCTCCAATCGGAACGCTCATGAATGGCAGCAGCGTCCCGCGGTCCGGACCTTCCGTGACGCAGGCATAAATCGCGTCCTGCCAGCCCAGCGCCGCTTCCATCCCGTCCGTGCCAATCCACAAATTGCCTTGATTGTCGAACGCGATGTTGTCCGGCGCACCGATCGGCGAAACCTTCTCGCGTGGCGCGCCCGCGAAATACGTGCCCTGCGCCGGAACGTTCGGATCACCGCAAAGCATGAAGATTCCCCACTGAAATGTTGTTGCCGCATGGTCATTGCCCTGCTCACGCACTTCAATGATGTGGCCCGAGCGATTGTTCGCCCTTGGATTCGCCGCATCCGTGCCAGGGCTCGAACCCAGCCCCCGGTTCGTGTTGTTCGTGCAGACTATGTAGAGCAGACCCGTTACCGGGTTCACTTCCACATCCTCCGGCCGGTCCATCCGAGTTGCTCCCAACGCATCGGCCGCCTGCCGGCAACGAATCAGCACATCTGCTTGATTCCGCCAGCCATTGGCTACCGTCAATCCGCCCGTACCATGAACCAGCGGCAACCACACCCCGCTGCCATCGGCATTGAATCGCGCTACATAAAGCGTTCCGTTGTCCAGCAAGTCCATGTTCGACCCCCGGTTATCCGGGTTGAACACGCCCGCCGTGACAAACTTATATGCATAATCGAAGCGCTCATCGTCGCCCGAGTACACCACCACTTGGCCGTTTTTGGCAATCGTGCTCGAAGCATTTTCATGCTTGGCCCGTCCCATCGCCGTACGCTTCTTCGGCATCGAGTTCGGGTCATAGGGATCGATTTCCACCACCCAGCCGAATCGGTTCGCTTCGTTCGGTTCCTTCACCTGGTCAAAACGGTCATAGAATCGTTCCCATCGCCGGGCTGAGGCCGCTGTCGGCGTCCCGTAGCGCGCCATATTGTCCCGGTTCACCCCCGCCGGCATCTGCGCCCGGTTGGCGAAATACTGGTTGAAATTCTCCTCCGCCGTCAGAAATGTACCCCACGGCGTCTGCCCTCCGGCGCAGTTGTTCAACGTCCCGCGCACCCGCGTGCCCGAGCGGTCTGCCGTAGTTTGCAGCATCATGTCGCCCGCCGCCGGCCCCGTGATCAGCATCTCCGTCTCCCCGGTAATCCGGCGATTGAACCTGGAATTAGCGTTGTAGTGCCAAGAGCCGTAAAACTCCTCGATTTCAATCACCGACACCCCATGGGCCGCAATCTCCGCATCGACGAAGTCCTTTGTCGTGCGGTCCGGGCTCCAATTCGGAAACATCTGCTGCGGGTCCGTATACTCATGATTCACGCACATCAGCGCCCGTCGGGAACTGTTCGACCGCCAGTCCGGCAGCGGGTGGTACGTGATCATGTCGCAGTTGTAACCGAATTGCTGTGACTGCGTTGCCCCATTTTGCATTTGCGGGTTGAAGTCCGGCGCGTTCTGCACCACCGGGTCTCCCCACTTAATCAACACTCCAGCTTCATATCCTTCAGGTATGTCCAGATAGTCCTGATCTTTTCCCAGACGAATCGGCTTGAACGTCAATCCTGTCGATGCCGCTGCTTGCGCCGATTGGCTTCCCGCCGCCACCGCCGCCGCTCCGCTCAACAACGTCTTGATCAGATCCCGGCGCTGCATGCCCCTTTCCACGACTTCCTTAAAGTCGGGGGAATCGTTTTTCCCCGGTACCGTCTCCGCGTTTTCTGCTTCTTTGTCGCGCCACGGCGCGTTCAAAATCGCTTTATGTTCCTGCACATTACACCTCTCTCCGGTCAGATACTAACCCAGAGCTTAGGATCCTAATGTGAACTAACCATGGCAATCAGATAAATGTGTGAATATTATCTGGTTACGGATTCATAACGATAGCCCGGCCCCCGCAAAATCTTCCCCGGTTTCGCTCCCGTATGCTTGCCGTTCAGCACCACAATCTCGCCATTTACAACAACTTGACTGATCCCCGTCGACAGCCGGTGCGGATCCTCGAACGTCGCTTCATCCTTCACCGTCGCCGGATCGAAAACAACCAGATCCGCGGCCATGCCCGGCCGCAATAATCCCCGCTCCTGTAAATGCAGCCGCGTCGCCACCGCACCCGTCATCTTGAACACCGCATCCTCGAGCGGAATCGCCTTCAACTCCCGGCTGTAATAACCCAGTACTCGCGGATAAGTGCCATAAGTGCGAGGATGCGTCGGTCCATTCTTCGCTTCCGGGTCAGCCCCCCCGGCATCCGTCGAAATCTTGATCCACGGCTGCTTCAACTGCGTCGCGATATTCGACTCATTGATCGTGAAGTAAATTGTCGAAATCGTTTGCCGCTCACTGCGCAGCAGCGCGATCACCGTCTCCGGCCAAGGCAACTTCATGTCCTCGGCAATTCGATTCAGCCGCATGCCCTTGAACCGTTGATTCTCCGGCTTCTTCAATCCAATCGGCTGCACCAAATCCGGATCGCGGCCCTTATTGTCCCGCAGCATCTCCGCCATGATCTTTTCGCGCATCTCCTTGTTGTCTAGATTCGCCCATAACTTGCCGTCGGCCGCCGACCAGTCCGGCAGCATCGCTGTCAGCGCCGTCCCCGATGCCTCATACGGATACATATTGGCCTGAATGTCCACGCCGGCATCGCGCAGATTCTGAATTCGCTGGATTGCCGCCGGCATCAACTGCCAGTTCTTGCGGCCCGCCGCCTTCAAGTGGTAAATCTCCGCCGCGACCCCGCCGTTGCGGCCAATCGATGCCGCTTCCTCGATTGACTCCAGCAGCTTGTCTGCTTCCGACCTTACATGCGAAATGTAAGTTCCTCCCCACGGCGCCATCGCCCGAGCCAGCGCCGTCAGTTCCGCCGTCGAAGCATAGGAACCCGGCGGATAAATCAGTGCCGAAGCCAGTCCGAAGGCGCCATCCCCCATCGCCTCGCTCAAAGCGCCCGCCATTCGTCCCAATTCCGCCGCGCTCGGCTCTCCCATCGCGAAACCCTTGCCATAGGCCCGGATCGTGCCCGCCCCCACAAAGGATCCGAAGTTCGCCGAAGCCCCACGCCCGGCCATCGTTCGCAGCCAGCGATCGAACGAGTGCGGCCCGCTGAAGTTTGAGTCCGCCTGATCCCCCGTCTTCTCGTTGGCCGGCGCGTTGGACCACCCCTCCCCCATGATCTCGCTCGTGATTCCCTGGGTGATCTTCGACACCAGCCGCCCGTCTCCCCTCGTCAGCGCCTCTCGCGAATGGCTCTGGATGTCGATAAAGCCCGGGCTCAGCGCCAGCCCCTTCAAATCGAAGCTTTGCCGCGCGCTCGCCCCGTTCAGCAACCCCGGCGGCGTCATCGCCGCAATCCGCCCGCTCTTCACCGCCAGATCTCCGGAATACCAGCCCGCCCCCGTGCCATCAATCAGCCGCGCATTCTTGTAAATAATGTCATACGCCTGATTTGCCCCCCGCCCGTAGCCCGGCCCGCGAACAATCGCTCCTGGCTTCGCGCCCGTGTGCCGGCCCTCCCGCCAAACCGCCACACCATTGACATAAACCGAATGGATGCCACTCGAGACCTGATGCGGTTCCGTGTAGGAAGCCGTGGACCCTACCGTATCCGCATCAAAAAGAACCAAGTCGGCGTGAAAGCCTGGACGCAGTAAACCCCGGTCCAGAATCTGCAGCCGCAGCGCCGTCGCCGACGTCAGCTTGCGCACGGCCTCCTCAAGCGTAAGCACTTTCTTCTCGCGCACATAATAGCCAAGGATCCGCGTCGCGGTTCCATAACTGCGCGGATGCACCAGCCCCCGCGGATTCTCCGGGTCCACCCCACCCGCATCCGTCCCGAACTTCATCCACGGCTCCCGCATCATCGCCTCGACATTGCTGTCGCTCATCATGAAATACACCGTGCTGATTCGCTGCTTCTCGCTCCCCAGCAGCCGAAAGACCGCCTCCGTCCAACTCACCCCCATCGATGCCGCAATCTCCGACAGATACTTTCCTGCATACTGCTTGTTCTCCGGTTTCATCACCCCTAGCACCAGCACTCCCTCCGGCGTCGAGGCGTTGCAAAGGTTCTCCCACGAAGTCCTTTCCCGCAACATCTCCTCCCGCATCTTCTCGCGAACTTCCGGGTTATTGATGTTTTCATACAACTTGCCATCAGCCGCCGACCACGGCGGCAGGCACGAACTCAGCCCCGTCGAACCCGCCGTGTACGGATACATGTTCGCCTGCAGATCCACTCCCTGCTTCCGCGCATTGTGGATCGAGGTGAGTAACTCCCCCGCCTTCCCCCAATTTCTTTTTCCCGCCGCCTTCAGGTGATAAATCTCCACCGGCACCCCCGCCTCCTTCCCAATGCGCACCGTTTCCTCGAAGGCGGGAAACAAGTCATCGGCCTCCGAGCGCATATGCGTAATGTAGGTGCCGCCATATGCAGCCATTACCTTTGCTACCGCAATCAATTCCTCCGTGTCGGAATAGGACCCTGGCGG
>Ga0068877_10003258_pt1 | contig 12908 bp, 12 predicted proteins | sample NOAtaG_FD_66437 | JGI IMG/M metagenome (GOLD analysis project Ga0068877, IMG submission 66437) | Freshwater lake microbial communities from Lake Erie, under a cyanobacterial bloom - NOAA_Erie_Diel6S_1000h metaG | ecosystem: Environmental > Aquatic > Freshwater > Lake | place: USA: Ohio, Lake... | reverse complement strand
ACCTGGATCACGTTCGGGGCGTACTTGTACATCGCGCCGGTGCCGTAGTCAGTGCTCGAACCGGGCAAGCCGCCGATGATGATGTTGCCCCAGAACGAACCTTCGACCTCGGTTGCCAACTGGACGGTGCGCTCCTTGAAGCCGTCCTTGCGAACCGTCACTGATGCGGTTGCGCTCTTCTTGACCTGTCCGCTGAAGGGCGTCTTGCCGATCAAAACGCCATTGAGCAGCACGTCTGCGCCACTGACATTGGAGTTGATCTGCAGAGCTTGTTCCTGCCCGCTCACGATGGTGGAGCAGCCCGCCACTGCCATTGCCGCGGCAAGAGTCATTGCCAGAATCGAAACACGCAACACGAAATCCTCCCGATGGATTGATGAATGCCAGGCTGGAACCAGACCTACTGGCGAGCAGTGTAGGCGGAGGCCAGCTCGGTCTTGGAGAGTCGCCCACTGAGTGCGGCGAGGATTTTCCCTAGTCGCCGCTTGCAACTCAGCGATGGAGCATTTCAACGCGCCGCCGGCCGCCCCGTGCCGAGGCGTCCTTCGGATCGGGCCGAGAGGTACGCGTACAGATCCAACACGTGCGCGGTCACCACGGGCTCGCCTTGCCAGGCCGGCATGGTCAGCTCGCCACGGCGGCGCTCCACGACCTCGTCAACCAGCGCCTCGCGCGGCGAGCCCTGGCCCGGCGGCAGCAGGTCGGCCTCGTAGCGGCGCAGCACCACATCGACAAAGCGCTGTGGCCCGAGCCCTTGCAGGCGCAGCAGCAGGTTGGGTGCACCGCCACCGCCATCGGCGGCGCCGCCATGGCAGCCAGCGCAGCGCTGCTGGTACACGCGCCAGCCGGCGTAGGCCGAGCCGGGCGGCTCGGCGGCCCGCGCCAGCTCGCGCGCGGGTTCGGCGTTGCGCCACTGGACCGCGCAGCCGCTGAGCGAGGCGGCCACGACGAGAACGGCTGTCACGAAGGCGGGCTTGTTCATGCGTCAATGCTCGCGCAGCCGCTGCAGCGGGGGCTTGATCTGGCGCAGGTCGGCTTCGAAAGGCGTGCGTGCATCGCCCCAGTGGCGCTGGCCCCATCGCGCCTGGGATAGCCTCGCGCGGCCGTGCCCGCATCGGTGCACCTCACGCCCACTCCCATGCCCAAGACCACCCTCGTGTTCGCCGCGTTGCTCATCGTGCTCGGTGTCGGCGCTTTTGCCGTGTCGTCCAGCAACACGGCGCTGTTGCCGGCGGGCTTTGGCGTCTTGCTCGGGGCCTTGGCCCTGCTGGCCGATCGGCTGGGTGGCGCACGCAAGGCGCTCATGCACGTGGCGGCCGTCGTGGCCCTGCTGGGCGCACTGGCGCCGGCCGCGGCACTGGGCATCCGCGCGGCGGCCATGAGCCCGCTGGCGCTGTCGGTCAACCTCGGCATGCTGGCGCTGTGTGGCGGCCTGCTGGTGCTGATGGTGCGTTCGTTCATCGCGGCGCGGCGGGCGGCGTCGTGATCCGCTGAGGGCGAACCCGGCCCGCGCGCCGGGCGTTGGATACTCCGGCTGCAACGGAGGAACCCCCGCCCATGCGATCGCCGCTCGACCCCGCCTTCATCCTGCCCTGGTACGAGTTCCCGGAGCTGCAGTCGCTCGAAGCCCGCGAGCGCGCGCGCCTGGTGGAAGACGCTGCCGAGCGCGTGACGACGCAGCCGCCCATGCTGTGGGCCTGGGCCGTGACGCTGGGCGTGCTGGCCGTGCTGGCCGTGGTGTACCTGGCGCCGCTGCGCGACGCGCCCTTCCTGCTGGTGCTGGGGGGCGCGCTGCTGGCCTTCGTGCCTTTGCTCGCCGTGCGCCGTGCGCTGGTGCGGCGCACGGCGCAGCAGCTGCTGGCTCAGGCTCGAAACGCTTGAGCCTGTTGGGCGCAGGCCGACCTCAGCTTCAGCGCGGGCCGATCTTGCCTTGCAGGCTGTGGGCTGCTCTTCAAGGTCGCACTGCAGTGCGCGTCGCGGCAGGCGGTACACGGTGCGGGCGCTAGGTTTGGCGGTCAGCCCTGCGGGCTGACTCCCCTGCGCTGCTCGCCTTGAGGGGGCACCGCAAAACTCGCTACGTTCGCTGGCGCGAACTCCGCTCAAACAGTTGCGGTGAGTCAGTCCACGAAGCGCGCTGCGCGCGCCCCCCTCAAGGCTGCGCTGCTCGGCGCCCCACATAGCGCCCGCACCGTGCACCGCCTGCCGCTCATCCACCATCCTGGCTTTCGGTCCGAGAGCCAACCCCGGTTGTTGCAAAGGGCTGTGCGGGTGGGGGCTGCGGCGTGATCTTGAAGCGCCGAGCAGCGCAGGGTTCATGGCCGCGCGCGAAGCGCGCTTCGTGAACTGACTCGCCGCAACTGTTTGAGCGGAGTTCGCAAAGCGAACGTAGCGAGTTTTGCGGCGGGCCATGAACTCGAGCAGCACAGGGCAGTCGGCCCGCAGGGCCGACCGCTTCAACTCACGCCACAGCCCCCGCCCGCACAGCCCTTTGCCGCCTCGGTGCGAAGAACGCGAGCGCCGCGAACGCCGCGACCCTCCGCCAAGGCCCGAGAACGGGCCTTGGCTCCACGCCCCACTAGCGCGGCTCGCGGAACTCCGGTGCGGCAGCGATGCCGCGCAAAAAGGCCTCGGCGCGCGCCAGTTGCTCCAGGCTCACGTACTCGTCGGCCTGGTGGGCCTGGCTGATGCTGCCGGGGCCACAGACGACCGTGCTCATGCCGGCGCGCTGGAAGAGGCCCGCTTCGGTGCCAAACGCCACCAGCGTGGTGCGCGGGCTCGCCGCCAGCCGCTGCGCCAGGCGCACGGCCGGCTCGTCGGCGCGGGCGCTGAAGGCCGGCATCGAGGCGAAGCGCTCGAAGCGGAAGCCGCTGGCGGCGTCGACCGCGTGCATCTCGGGCTCCAGGGCGCGGGCCCGTTGTTCGACGCGGGCTTGCATCGCGTCGGCATCGCGGCCGGGGGGCAGGCCGGGCAGATCGCGGAACTCGTAGTGCACCCGGGCCAGCTCGGGCACGATGTTGTCGGCCACGCCGCCCTCGAAGCGGCACACGGCGGCGGTGCTGTAGGGCACGTCGAAGCCTTCATAGCGCGGCTCGGTGTCGCGCAGCTCGTCGGCGAGGTCGGCAATGGTGCTCACCAGGCGCGCCGCGGCCTGCACGGCGTTCACCGAGCTGGGCGTCTGCGACGAATGCGCCGCCTTGCCGTGCACGCGGCAGCGCCAGCGGTGCACGCCCTTGTGGGCCAGGGCCGGCACCATCGACGTGGGCTCGCCCACCACGCACATGGCTGGGGCGATGCCGGCGTCGCGCAGGTCGGCCACCAGATTGAGGGCGCCGAAGCCGCCGGTTTCTTCGTCGTAGCTGAAGGCGAAGTGGATGGGGTGCGGCAGGTCGGCCTCCAGCCAGGCGCGGGCCTGCGCGACGACGAGGCCGATCCAGCCCTTCATGTCGGCGCTGCCGCGGCCGTACAGGCACGGTCCGTCGGGGCCAGGGCGCAGCTCGGCACCCAGCGGGTCGACCCGCCAGTCCTGGCCCTCCCAGGGCACGGTGTCGGTGTGGCCCGAGAGCACCAGCCCGCCGGGCGTGGCGGGCCCGAGCGTGGCAAAGAGGTTGGCCTTGCGGCGCTCGTCGTCGTAGGTCAGGCGCAGGGGCACCTGCAGGGCACGCAGGTGGTCGGCGATGCACTCGATGAGCGGCAGGTTGCTCAGCTCGCTGCGGGTGTCGAAGCGCACCAGGCGCTGCGCCCAGGCCAGGCCGTCGTCGGATAGAAGGTCGTCGCTCATGGCGTGCACTCTAGCGCCGCAGGGCATCAGGGCTTGGCTGCGGTCGCCGGTTGTTGCTGTGACGCCAGCAGCCGCGCTTCGCGCATCAGCACGCGGTGGAAGCTCTGGGCGCGCTCGAGCCAGGCGTTGAACGCGTCACCGGTCATCGTCTCGTTCTTGAACGCGCCCTGGGCCATGAACTGGCGCCACTCGGGCAGCGCACGCACCTGCTCGAGCACGTCGGCGTAGTAGGCCACCTGTGCCGGCGTGGCGCCCGGCGTGGTGAAGATGCCGCGCAGCATGAGGTACTGCACCGGAATGCCAAACGACATGCAGGTGGGCAGGTCGGACCAGGCCGAGGTGGCGGTGATCTTGTCGCGGTAGTCGAGCGGGCGGCTGTCGAACACGCACAGCGGGCGCAGCTTGCCCTCGCGCCAGAGCTTCTCGCCTTCGATGGGGTTGTTCACCGTCATGTCCACGTCGCCGGCGGCCAGGGCGCGGGCGACGTCGCCACCGCCCTTGAGCGGCACGTAACTCACGCGCGCGGCGGCCGCGGTCTCCAGCAGCACCGACACGAGTTGATCCTCCTGCTTGCTGCCGGTGCCGCCGAAGCGCAGGCTGCCACGCGGCGCCTGCCGCATCTGCGCCATCAGGTCGCCCGGCGTGCGCACGGCCGAGTCGGCGCGCACCCACAGCAGGAACTGGTCCTGCGCGAGCATCTTCACGGGGGTCAGGTCGGTCCAGCGGAAGTCAGTGCCGGTGGCCAGTGGCGTGGTGAACAGATTCGACAGCGTGATGATCAGCTTGTGCGGGTTGCCACGCGCGGCCTTCAGGTCGAGCAGGCCCTCGGCGCCGGAGTTGCCGGCCCGGTTGACGACCTGGATCGGCTGCTTCATCAGCTTGTGCTTGGCAATGAGCTCGGCCAGCAGCCGCGCCATCTGGTCGGCACCGCCGCCGGTGCCGGCCGGCACCACCAGTTCCACCGGCTGGCTGGGCTCCCAGGCTTGGGCAGCCGCAACTCCCGTGAAGAGAAGCAGCCCGAAGGCCAGCAATGAACGTCGGAACATGGGCAGCGCTCCTGGCGCGTGGGCAAGCAGTGAAAGATCGGGCCTCGATGGCCCGTTGTCGACATTGAACCACCCCGCAGCAGGGCGTCAAGGCAAGCAGATGTGTCCGGCGCCACAGAGCGGGCTGCGCCCGGATGCATACATCAGGGCAGCCAGCGCCGGGCCAGTTCCGTGAAGTCGCTTGCAGTGTGCCAGAGGGGCATCTGCATCTGCGCCGGCAGGTGGCTGTATCGGTGCAGCAGCAACAGGCGCAACAGCGCGTCGCGCCGGTCGCGCGGCACCGGCAGGCCGTAGCCGGCGAAGAAGGCTTCGGCGCGTGCCGCCTGGCCTTCGACGAAGAAGCACAGCGGGCCGAGCCAGTCGTATTCGCGCGGGCCGACCAGGCCGTCGCCGAAGTCGATCATGCCGCTGAGCCGCGGGCCTTCGGCGAGCAGGTTGAAGGGCGTGAACTCGCCCGTCAGCATCACATCCGGCCCCTCGGGCACCGGGCCCTGGAGGAAGGCGCCGAGCTGATCGAGCAGATGCGGCGGCAGCCCGGTGCGGCGCTGCCGTGCCTCGCAGCGCTCGCGTTGGCCGCGCAGGAACTCGGGCCAGCGTGGCGCCACCGCCTGCATCGGCGCCACCGGCAGCGCGTGCAGCTCGGCGGCCACGCGGCCGATGGTGTGCAGCAGCGCGCGTTTGTCGGCCTCGCTGCAGTCGGCCCAGCCGTGTTCGAGCGTGCGGCCGGGCAGGCGGGACATCACCAGGTAGGACCAGCCTTCGTGCTCGCCCTCGGCCTGCAGCTCGGGCGTGGGCAGCGACAGCCGGCCCTGAACCTGGGCCAGTGCGGCGCGCTCAAAGGCGAAGTGATCGCGCAGAAACGGCGGGTAGAGCTTGATCACCGCGCGCTCGGCCAGGCCGACGAGCACGGTGCTCGAAGAGGGCGGCTGCAGGCCCTGCAGGCCGTGGCGCGCGGCCAGCGCCTCGAGCACCGGCAGCCAGCGCGCCGGCTCGTCGGTGAGCGCGTCCAGCTCGGCCGGCGTGGGGTTCGGCGGCAGCGAGGGCAGGGCGGGCGTCACCCTGGGGCCGTCCTACTCGGCCTTGGCGCCTGAGGCCTTCACCACGGCTTCGTAGCGCTGGTACTCGCGCTGCATCAGCGCCGCAAACTGCTCCGGCGTGCCGCCCACCGGCTCGGCCATCAGCTGGGCAAAGCGCGCCTTCACCTCGGGGGCAGCCAGCGCACCGGCGAAGGCCGCGTGCAGCTTCTGCACCTCGGCCCTCGGCGTGGCGGCGGGCACGACCAGGCCCCACCAGGTGTCGATCTCGAAGCCGGGCAGTGTTTCGGCCAGCGCGGGCACCTCGGGCATCAGCGGGCTGCGCTGCGCGCTCGTGACGGCCAGCGCCACGATCTTGCCGGCACGGATGTTGGCCGCCGCGCCGGCCAGGTTGTCGAGCGTGTAGTCGACCTGGCCCGACACCAGCGCCAGCTGCGACGGCGCCGCGCCGCCGTACGGAATGTGCACGGCAAAGAAGCCGCCGCGCTGCTTGAGGATCTCGCCGCCCAGGTGCCCGGCGCTGCCGTTGCCGCCGCTGCCGTAGTTGAGCTTGCCCGGGTTGGCCTTGGCGTAGGCGATGAAGTCCTTCAGGCTGGTGATCTTCAGGCGCTGCGCGACCTCGGCGTTCATCACCAGCACGTTGGGGATGCGCACCATCTGCGTGACAGGCGTGAAGTCCTTGATGGGGTCGAAGGGCAGCTTCGCGAACAGCCAGGGGTTGATGGCATGCATGGCCACGGCGGCGATGCCGATGGTCAGGCCGTCGGCCGGCGCCTTGGCCACGAGGTCCACGCCCAGGTTGCCGCCGGCGCCGGGGCGGTTTTCGATGACCACCGGGCCGAGCGTGTCCTTCACGCGTTCGGCCAGCAGCCGCGCCGTCACGTCGATGGGGCCGCCGGGCGCGAAGGGCACGACGATGCGGCGGGTGGCGGTGGACTGGGCGTGCGCAGACCAGGGCAGCGCGGCGGTGGCGGCCAGCGAGGCCAGCGCGGTGGCGATGGAACGGCGGCGAAGCATGGGGGTGTCTCCTCGGGTTCGATTGGAGCCGCATTGTCGGCGCGCGTGGCTACAGTCGCGGCCCATGAATGCCCCACCCGATGCTGTCGTGGTGCGCGAGGTCGGCCTGCGCGACGGCTTGCAGATCCTCGCCCGCACGGTGCCCACCGCCCACAAGATCGCCTGGCTGCGCGGCGCCCATGCCGCGGGGCTGCGCGAGTTCGAGGTGGTCAGCTTCGTGCCGCCGAAGCTGATGCCGCAGATGGCCGACGCCGCCGAGGTGGTGGCCGGCGCGCTGGCGCTGCCGGGCGCGTTGGTCAGCGTGCTCGTGCCCAACCTCAAGGGCGCGGCGCGCGCGCTGGCCTGCCAGCCGCACGCGATGCTGATGCCGGTGTCGGCCAGCCACGCCCACAGCCTGGCCAACCTGAAGCGCACGCCCGACGAGGCCGTGGCCGAGCTCGCCGCCATCGCCGCCGCGCGCGATCGGCATGCGGCCGAGACCGGCCACCGCGTGAAGCTGGAGGTGGGCATCTCCACGGCCTTCGGCTGCACGCTGCAGGGCCGGGTCGACGAGGCCGAGGTGCTGCGCCTGGTGCAGGCCGCGCTGGCCGCGGGGGCCGACGAGGTGGGCCTGGCCGACACCGTGGGCTACGCCGACCCCGAGCACGTGAAGCGTCTGTTCACGGCCGCGCGCGCGGCGTTCGGCGAGCGCATCGCCTTCGGCCACTTCCACGACACGCGCGGCATGGGCGTGGCCAATGTCTGGGCGGCGTGGCAGACGGGCGTGCGCTGCTTCGATGCCTCGCTGGCCGGCCTGGGCGGCTGCCCGCATGCGCCGGGCGCCAGCGGCAACGTGGCCACCGAGGACGTGGCCTACCTGTTTGCCAGCATGGGCGTGCCCACGGGGCTGAACCTGCCCGAATTGCTGCGCCTGCGCGGCGACCTGGCGCAGTGGCTGCCCGGCGAGCCGCTGCACGGCGCCATCGCGCGCGCTGGCCTGCCGAAGACGCTGCAGCCTGCCGAGGTGTCGGCATGACGGCGCCCACGCTGCCGCTCGCGGGCCTCGTCGTCGTCGAGTTCACGCACATGGTCATGGGCCCGACCTGCGGCATGGTGCTGGCCGACCTGGGGGCCGATGTCATCAAGGTCGAGCCGCTGGGTGGTGACCGCACGCGCACGCTGCTGGGCGCCGGCGCGGGCTTCTTCCCGATGTTCAACCGCAACAAGCGCAGCATCACGCTCGACCTGCACCACCCGCAGGGTGCCGCGCTGGCGCGCGAGTTGTGCGGCACGGCCGATGTCGTGATCGAGAACTTCAAGCCCGGCACGATGGCCAAGTACGGGCTCGACCACGCGGCGCTCGCAGCCACCAACCCGAAGCTCATCTACGCCAGCCTCAAGGGCTTCCTGCCCGGCCCGTACGAGGCCCGCACGGCGCTCGACGAGGTGGTGCAGATGATGGGCGGCCTGGCCTACATGACGGGCCGCCCCGGCGACCCGCTGCGCGCCGGCAGCAGCGTCAACGACATCATGGGCGGGCTCTTCGGGGCCATCGGCATCCTGGCGGCGCTGGTGCAGCGGGGCATCAGCGGGCGTGGCCAGGAGGTGACGAGCGCCCTCTTCGAGAACAACGTGTTCCTGGTCGGCCAGCACATGCTGCAGTTCGCCGTCACGGGCCGCAAGCCCGCGCCCATGCCCGCGCGCGAGAGCCCCTGGGCCGTGTACGACGTGTTCACGGTGGCCGGTGGCGAGCAGGTCTTCCTGGCGGCCGTGTCCGATGCGCAGTGGCAGACCTTCTGCGATGCATTCGGCCTGGCCGACCTGAAGGCCGACCCGCACCTGGCCACCAACAATCAGCGCGTCAAGGCTCGCGACACGATGATGCCGGTGCTGCGCGAGCGGCTGGCCACCCGCCGCGCCGACGACATCGCCGCCGCGATGGAAGCCGCGGGCCTGCCCTACGCGCCGATCCGCCGCCCAGAGGACCTGTACGACGATCCGCACCTGCTGGCCACCGGCGGCCTGGCGCCGATCACGCTGCCCGATGGCGAGCGCGCCGGGCAGACCGTGGGCACGACGCTGCTGCCGTTCACGATGGCCGGCCAGCGCCCCGGCGTGCGCCTGAGCCCGCCGCGCGTGGGCGAGCACACGCGTCAAGCTCTCGCCGCCCTGGGCAAGACCCCCGCCGAGATCGATGCCCTTCTGGGCGGCGGCGCCGTCGCCTGAACCTTCTCTCTTCAACAACGACACCGGAGACACCCCATGACCGCATCCACCACCCGCCGCCTGATGCTGGCCGCCGCCGCGGCCAGCGCCTTGCCCGCCTGGGCCCAGACCCCGGGCGAGAAGACCATCCGCTTCGTGCTGCCCAACGCCACCGGCTCGGGTGTCGACGCCATCACGCGCGCCGCGCAGCCGGCGCTGGCCAAGGCGCTGGGCCACCCGGTGGTGGTGGACAACCAGCCCGGCGCGGGCGGCGTGATCGGCCTGCAGCAGCTGGCGCGCTCGGCGCCCGACGGCTTCACGCTCAGCGTCGTCAGCAACAACGTCGTGATCTTCCCGAGCGTGATCAAGAGCCTGCCCTTCGACATGCCGGGCGACTTCACGCCCATCGCCATCGTCGGCAGCACGCCCATCGTGCTGGTGGTGAACAAGAACGTGCCGGCCAACAACAGCAAGGAGTTCGTCGCGCTGCTGAAGAGCAAGCCGGGCCAGCTGAACTTCGGCTCGGGCGGCAATGGCACCATCCTGCACCTGGCCGGCGAGATGTTCCTCGACGAGGCCGGCGCCACCGCCAAGCACATCCCGTACAAGGGCGTGGGCCCGATGGTGACCGACCTCATCGGCGGCCAGATCGAGTTCGCCACCGTGGCGCTGCCCAGCGTGCAGCAGCACATCGCCAGCGGCGCGCTCAAGGCCATCGGCGTGGGCACGGCGCAGCGCATCGCGGCAGCACCCACCGTGCCCACGTTCGTGGAGCAGGGCCTGCCGGGCTACGTGATGGAGGCCTGGTTCGCGGTGCTGGCGCCCAAGGGCCTGCCGGCGGCGGATGTGAAGCGCATCCACGACGCCGTGGTGGCCGCCTTCAACGACGCCACCGTGAAGGAAACGATGGCCAAGCAGGGCAACACCATCGCCATCTCCACCCCCGAGCAGGCCGCGGCGGCCTTCCGGCGCGAACTGGTCAAGTACGCGCAGCTCGTGAAGAAGGCGGGGCTGGAGGCGAACTGAGCCCGCACGGGCGCAGCAGGCCCGTGCCCCTGGCCCGATAGCATCGGGTCATGAGCGACCCCACCTCCCGCATTCCCGGCCGGCGCCTGTTGCACGCGCCGGGCCCGAGTCCCATCCCCGACGAGGTGCTGCACGCGATGAACGTGCAGAACATGGACCTCGCCGACCCGCGCGTGGACGCCTCCATCGCCGCCTGCGAGACCGGCCTGCGCGCCGTGTTCGGCACCGGTGCCGCCACGCGCGTGCTGATGTTCATCGCCAACGGGCATGGCGTGTGGGAATCGGTGGTGCAGAACCTCGCCGCGCCGGGCGAGGCCGTGCTGGTGCCGGGCACCGGCCACTTCGCCGACCAGTGGGCGCGCGTGGCCGAGGCGCTGGGCCGTGTCGTCGTGCGCACGCCCTGGCGCGAGGGCTTCCCCATCGACGCCGAGGCCGTGGCCGCGGCGCTGCGCGACGACCGCGCACACACCATCCGCGCCGTCTTCGCGGTGCACACCGACACCGCCAGCGGCGTGACCAGCGACCTCGTCGCACTCCGGCGTGCCATCGACGACGCCGGCCACCCCGCGCTGTTGGTGGCCGACGCCGTGGCCTCTCTGGCCTGCGAGCCCATCGACATCGAGCCCGCGTGCATCCATGTCGTCATCGGCGCCAGCCAGAAGGGCCTGATGTGCCCGCCGGGCCTCGGCATCGTCGCAGTCAACGACCGTGCTTTTGCCGCCGCCCAGGCCTGCACCGCGCCGCGCTTCTACTGGGACTGGGTGGCGCGCGACGGCGCCATGAACTACCAGAAGTTCTGCGGCACGCCGCCGCTGCCGCTGCTGCACGGACTGGCCGCCGCGCTGGCGCTGCTGCAGGCCGAGGGCCTGGACGCCGTGTACGCGCGCCACCGCCGGCTGGCCGGCGCGGTGCATGCGGCGGTGGAGGGCTGGGCCGAGGCCGGCACGCTGGGTTTCGTCGCCCAAGAACCGGCGACACGCTCGGTCAGCGTCACGGCCATCAGCGTGCCCGAGCGCATCGATGTCGACGCCTTGCGCACGCTGGCGCGCGAGCGCTTCCAGGTCGCGATGGCCGGCGGCCTGGGCGCGCTGCGCGGGCGCGCCTTCCGCATCGGCCACCTGGGCGACCAGAACGAGGCCAACATCCTGGGCGCCATTGCCGGCGTGGAGTGCACGCTGCGCACGATGGGCGTGCCGGTGGGCGACGGCATCCGCCGCGCGGTGCGCGCGCTCGCTGGCTGAGCGGCTTGTTCAGGCGCTTCGACTCGGCCCGGCTGCAGCCGGTGCCGCTGCCCGACACCGGCCCGCGCCACTGCGAAGCCACGGCGCGGCTGCTCGCGGCCTGCCGCCTGGGTGCCGGGCCGGCGACGCGGCCCTTGTGGATGCCCTGGGCGGCGCCGCGCATCGAGTGGCCCTTCGGCGTGCTGCACGTGGCCGATGCAGCAGTGGCACGCCGCGCCGGCCTGCTGCTCGATGGCAGCTGGGCCATGGCCGATGCGACTGGCGCCGCGGGCCGCCTGACCTTGCGCGGCCGTGCACTGCTGGCCGATGCCGCCTGGTGGCGGCCTCTGCAGCCCACCGACGCCTGGGACGCCGGCATCGCAGCGCAGCCGGCCGCGCTGCAGGGCTTCGTGCCGCGCCGCGCGACGCTGATCGTGATCGACGCCGCCACGCTCGACGAGGCCGGCGTGCGCGTGCTCGGCCAGTTCGAGCAGGCCGCCTGGGGCTGGCCCCGTGCCGTGCGCGTTGTCGTGGCGGGCGGCCCGGTGCCGCCGTTCGCGCGGCCGGTTTAGGGCCGGCGCGGGGGCTGGTTCAGCCCTGCCGGGCCACCACGGCGCCCGCCAGCGGCATCGGCACACTCACCGGCAACGCAGCCGCATCGGCCAGCGCCCAGGCGCGGCGCAGCACCGGAGGCGGGGCTGCTTCTTCGGGCGTCAGCAGCAGCGAATGGCGCCGCAGCCAGCGGCCCAGCGCCGGGCTGGCCGAGGCCACTGCGATGGGCCAGGCCAGCAGCAGCGGCAGCGCCAGCGGGGCGACCCACAGCACGAGGCCGTCGCCCAGCATCAGCGCCACGCCCAGGGCCGCCAGGGCCACGCCGGCCAGCGGCAGCAGCGCCGGGGCGGCGTCGCGCCAGCCCAGGGCCACGGCCTCGCGCGGGGGGCTCTTCCACTGCAGCGGCAGGCCGGTGAGCGCGCCCACCACGAACAGCGTGTGCGCGGCCATGCGCACGGGGGCCTGCAGCGCCGACAGCAGCGCTTCCAGCAGCGTGCCGGCCACCAGGCGTGCCGTGCCGCCGTACTGCGCCGTGCGGCCCTCGTGGCGCACCAGCATCACGCCCAGCACGCGCGGCAGCATCAGCAGGCCGATGGTCGCGGCCCATAGCGCCTGCACCGGGGCCAGCGGCACCAGGCTGGCCAGGTCGTGGCGGCCGATCCACCACAGCGCCGTGCCCAGCAGCACGAAGGCCAGCCACAGCGGCGCCGACAGGTAGGCCATCGCGCCGGTGACGAACATCGCGCGGTGCACCGGGTGCAGCCCCGGCTCGGCCACCAGCTGCGCGTTCTGCAGATTGCCCTGGCACCAGCGGCGGTCGCGCTGCAGCTCGGCCAGCACGTGCGGCGGTTGCTGCTCGTAGCTGCCGGGCAGATCGGAGACCAGGTGCACGCTGTAGCCGGCGCGGCGCATCAGCGCAGCCTCGACGAAGTCGTGCGAGAGGATGTCGCCTTGCAGGCCGCCCTTCAACTGCCCTGCGCGCCCGTTGATCGGCGCCAGGCCGCAATGCGCCATGAAGGGCGCGATGCGGATGATGGCGTTGTGGCCCCAG
>Ga0068877_10003253_pt1 | contig 12918 bp, 13 predicted proteins | sample NOAtaG_FD_66437 | JGI IMG/M metagenome (GOLD analysis project Ga0068877, IMG submission 66437) | Freshwater lake microbial communities from Lake Erie, under a cyanobacterial bloom - NOAA_Erie_Diel6S_1000h metaG | ecosystem: Environmental > Aquatic > Freshwater > Lake | place: USA: Ohio, Lake... | reverse complement strand
ACGCCGCTCACCGGCACCTGGCAGCCGGATGGACGACGGGTGAATCCCACGATCAGCCTCGACACCTCGCCCCGGACCACGTCGCTGGAGCCGCTGGGCAGGATGGATCCGAACGGATCCTGGACCCTGTTCCTTGCCGACATGGAGGCCGGCGGCACCGGCAAGCTGGTCGAGTGGGAGGTCCGTGGCACGCCGAGGGGGGTCATCCCCGAACCTGGGTCGACGGCCCTGCTGGCGGTCGGTGCCTTCGTGCTGGGATGGGTCCGCTATCGTCGCGGCACAACGCGTCGCTGAGCAGCGCACCCGGGGGGCGGTCGGCGGCTTCCCCGCGATCGGCAGGGGGGTTCCCCGACACTGCGGTCGGTCGGGATGATCCCATGCTCCGGGGATGTCATTCCGCTTCCGATCCGGCGAGTCCCCGGCCGACGCCATCCAGCGCCTGGTCGTCGAGCGGACGCGTTCTGCCCGTTCCCGGTTGAAACGCGCTCCCGACGGGGATGCGGTCCATGAGGCGCGTCGGGATCTCAAGCGACTGAAGGCATTGCTGGAATGGGTCCGTCCTGCGGTTCGCGGGCGGGACCTCCGACGCTGGCTCCGAGCCGTGGACCGGTGCTCCCACCCGTTGTCCGATGTCCGGGATGCGCAGGTTCGCCTGCGAAGCCTGTCTTGGGTGACGACCGGCCCGCGTGACCAGGTCCTGCCGGCAGGCTCCTGGAATCGGCTGGCCCGTCGGCTGCGGCAGGAGCTCTCCCGCCATGTCCGGCTGGCGGGACGGGGGCGGCGGATTCGTCGGCTCCGGGAGCGGCTCTCCGGATGGCTCCGGGAGTTCCAAGCCCGGGGCCCATCGGCATGGGATTGGCAGATGGCCCAGGCCGGGCTCCGTGCCAGCTATCGGCGTGCCCGTCGCGGCTTGGCCCGCGCGCAGGCATGCTCCGATTCCGCGACCCGGCACCGTTGGCGTCGGCACATCCAGATCCTGTCCGACCAGTTGGCCCCGCTCGGGCCCGCGGCTTTTCCCGCCATGGCCGCCTGGGCCTCGGGCCTCGAAGCGTTGCGCGCGTGCCTCGGCCTGGACCATGATCTCTGGCTGCTTCGGGAGTTCCTCCGCGGTCCCGGCAGGGACACCTTGCCGTCGGGGGAACGGGATCGGCTGCTCCGGGTCCTCCGGGTCCGGCGCCGGAAGTTGGCTGCCGACGCCCTCCGCCTGGGCCGACGGTTGTTCCTGTTGCGGTCCTCGAGGTTCCTGCCGGCCTTCCAGCGCCTTGGGCAGGCCCGGCAGGCAGCCTTCGAGGACGTGGACCTGACGGGTGACACGTGGGCAGGTCGGGAACCGATGACAGGGCCGGAGCCGGCAACCCTCGCGGACGGCAACGGGGTCCGCTTCCCCGGTCCAGACGAGCCGCTCAGGCGCCGATGAGTTCCCGCAGGGCCACGCCGCCGTCGGTCACCGGGCGGGGGCGGCCGAGGGGATCGAGGAACTCGGTGCTCGGCGAGATGCCGAGCAGGTGGAAGAGGGTGGCGGACAGGTCGCGCGGCCGGACAGGTCGCGAGTCGGGATAGGCCCCGATGCGGTCGCTCGAGCCGATGACCTGACCGCCGGGCACACCGGCTCCGGCCATGGCCACCGAGAAGCAGGCGCCCCAGTGGTCGCGTCCACCCACGGCGTTGATCTTCGGGGATCGGCCGAATTCGCCGAGGGCCACGACCAGGGTCTCGTCGAGCAGGCCGCGGGCGGCCAGGTCGTCGATCAGGGTGGCGAAGGGCCCGTCGAACTGCGGGCAGAGCACGTCGCGCACGCGGCTGGCGTTGTTCGCATGGGTGTCCCAGAGAGGGCTTCCCGCGACCTCCGCCTTGCCCTCCCGGGGCCAGTTGACCTGCACCAGCCGCGTGCCCGCCTCGACCAGGCGGCGCGCCAGCAGCAGGCTCTGGCCGAACTTGTGGGGACCGTAGGCCTCGCGGACCGCGGCGGGCTCGCGTTCGAGTTCGAAGGCCCGGCGGCTGGCGTCGGCGTGCAGCAGCTCGAAGGCCTTCTGGTGGGAGTGGTCCCAGGAGGCCACGGCTCCGCTGCCCATGCCCTGGCGGAAGCGGGCGTCGAACTGCTCCAGCAGGCTTCGGCGATCCTCCAGGCGGAGGTCAGACACCCCCGGTTGCCGGCTGAGTCCCTCGATCTGCATGGGCAGCTGCGTGGGGTCGCAGCGCATCAGCATCGGGTGCCAGGCAGGGCCCATGAAGCCCCCGTTCTGCCCGGGCCAGAGGATGTTGCCGTCGTTGGCCAACGGTTCCGGCAGGACGACCGAGGACATCGGCGAGCGGGTGCTCGGCTTGAGCATCCCCACCATGGAGGCGATGCTGGGCCAGTCCTGCGGGCCCGGCGGCACGTTCTCCGCCTTCGTCTGGGGTTCGTACCCCGTGAGCATGAAGGCACCGCTGGTCGAGTGGGCATCGATCTCGGTGGTCATGGACCGGAGGATGCTGAGGCGGTGGGCGATGCGCGCGGTCCGCGGCAACGTCTCGCAGAAGTGTGTCCCGGGCACGCTGGTCGGGATCGACCGGAAGGTGTCGCGGATCTCCGACGGGGCCTCGGGTTTCGGGTCGAAGGTCTCGTGTTGGGGCGGACCACCGGCCAGGAAGATGAGGATGCACGACTTGGCTTGCCCGAAGCGGGATCCGGGCACCGGGTTGCCGGCCGCGGCCGCCCCCCTCAGGCCCGGGCCCAGGAGGTGGGCCAGCGACAGCCCGAAGGCACCCAGCCCGCCAACCCTCAGCCATTCACGCCGCGTGCTCAGCGGGCCACTGCAGACGATCCTGGGGTTGCTCATGGCGTCGGTCGGGAGATTCCGAGGTCAGGCTGCCACGGGCACGGGCCATGGTCCAACGCGTTTTGAGGCGCCCGGGCTCACTGGGCGGGGCCTTGCGAGCCCGTCCCCGACGATGAGCTGTTCCCGGGTTCGGGGGCGTTTTCCGCATTTCCGACGGGGCCGGGGCCGCCTACGGTCGACCGCATGGTACACGTCGGCATCGGATACGATGTCCATGGATTGGTCGCCGGCCGCAGGCTCGTGCTGGGTGGCGTCGAGATTCCCCACTCCAAGGGATTGGACGGGCACTCTGATGCCGATGCCCTGCTGCACGCCATCACCGATGCGATCCTCGGCGCGGTGGGCGAGGTGGACATCGGTCACCTCTTCCCCAACACCGACCCGGCCTGGAAGAACGCCCCGAGCCGGATCTTTCTGGAGGAGGCCGCCCGGCGGGTGCGGTCGCGGAACGGCCGGATCGTGAACATCGATGCGACCCTGATCGCCGAGCGGCCCAAGATCTTTCCCCACCTCGCCGCCATGAAGGCGCACATCGCCGAGGCCCTGGGCATCCCCGTGGCGAAGGTCGGGGTGAAGGCCACGACCAACGAGACGCTGGGGTTCGTGGGGCGCGAGGAGGGCATCGCCGCGATGGCGGTGGCCTCGGTGGACCTGCCGGAGAATCCCAACCCAGAATCCTGACCAAGCATGGGAGCCAAGGCCGACATCGGGTGGACCACCCCGGGACCCGACGGGATCAAGCGCCACGTCTACGCCCAGCACGTGGGCGACCAGTGGAAGTTCTTCGAGCGGCCCAAGCGGCGCGGTTCGGACATCGAGTGGACGCCGATGCCACAGCCGCCGCTGGAAGATTGGCTCGAGCTGCTCGACGCCCTCGAGCGGGGCTACGTGCGCCGCCGCTACCCGCCCGAGCACATCGAGGCCGTGCGCAAGCGCATCCGGGAGCTCTTCCCCGAGCACCGGTTCCGCTGAGGAGCTCCCCGGGGTGGCCGGGGTGTGGGCGCGGTTTGGGGAGGCCCCCCGGGGAGTCTTTGGCGGTTGAATCGTCCCGGGTTCGGGACAGAGTTTCCCCGTGAGCCGTCCGATCATCCTGGTGACGCCCAGCACCCACGCGGCCGGGGCGGAGTTCCCCGACCACTCCATCAGCGTGAGCAGCCGGTACCTCGAAGCGGTGCTCGAGGCCGGGGGGCTGCCGCTGGCGTTGCCGCAACTGACCCGGCGCGACCGCCTCGCCGGCTACCTCGAGCGTGCCGACGGCGTGCTGTTGACCGGGGGCGACGACATCCACCCGAACCTCTATTGGCCCGGGGTGCCGGCCGACCTCGTGGCCCGCTGCGAGTTCCCGGAGCCCGACCGGGACCTGATGGAACTGACGCTGCTCGACGAGTTGTTCCGACGCCCGAAGCCCCTGCTGGCGATTTGCCGTGGGCACCAGCTGGTGAACGTGGCCCTCGGCGGCACGCTGTATGTGGACCTGCCCACCCAGCGACCCGGCGACATCGCCCATGCCCAGATGGACCGGCGCTTCGAGCCGGTGCACCCGGTCGAGGTCGCCCCGGACAGCCAGGCGGCGGTGATCTACCGGCTGCGGACCCTCGGCGTGAACAGCACCCACCACCAGGCCATCCACCGCCTGGCCGATCCGCTGCGGGCGACGCTGACGGCGGCCGACGGCGTCATCGAGGGCACCGAGCTGCAGGCGGCGAGCGCCGGCCTGCTTCCGTGGTTCGCCTCGGTGCAGTTCCACCCCGAGCGCCTGTACGCCAACCATCCCGAGCACGCGCGGCTGTTCCGGGCGTTCGTCCGGGCTTGCGGGGGCGCGGGGTGAAGGCCGATGGTCGGGAACGTTCCCTCCCGACGCCCGCGACGTTTGCCCGAGGCCGCGCCACCCAGTCTGCCCGCCCGCACGCACCCCCTGTCACCCGACGACCCGACCACAGCCCCATGAACACCCTTCGGATCCTCCTCCTCCTGCTCGTCGCCCTCGGGTCATCCCTGCGGGCCGCCGAGCCCCAACCTCCCGCCTACGAGTTCCGACCCGGGTCCTTCGACGGGACGGGCAAGTGGTTCCTCGGCCGCGAGATCGCGCACTTCATGTCCCACCAGGGGGCGCCGTGGCTCGAGCGCCAGGAGCGGGAACTCGAGGAGGCGCCCGCCCGCCTGGTCGCCGCGCTCGGTCTGAAGCCTGGGCAACGGGTCGGTGATGTCGGCGCCGGCAGCGGTTACCTGACCTGGCGCATGGCGCGGGCGGTCGGGCCCACCGGGCGGGTGTACGCCAATGACATCCAGCCCGAGATGATCGCCATCCTGAAGACCAACCTGGCGGTCCGGGGCATCACGAATGTCGTGCCGGTGCTGGGCACCTCCACCGATCCCGGGCTGCCCGACAACAGCCTCGACCTGATCCTGCTGGTCGACGTGTACCACGAGTGCGACCACCCGTGGGAGATGGCCCGGCGCATGACCGACGCCCTGAAGCCCGGCGGCCGGCTGGTCTTCGTCGAGTACCGGGGCGAGGAGCGATGGATCCCCATCAAGCCCCTGCACAAGATGACGGCGGCCCAGGTGCGCCGTGAGATGGCCCTGCATCCCAGGCTCGAATTCGCGGAGAACCTCACGAACCTGCCACGCCAGCACATCCTCGTGTTCCGGCGCAAGGCCGCTGACGGACCCGGTGGACCCGGGGATGGGTCGGCGCCATCGACGGCGCCTGCGCCTGCGGCCTCGGCGGTCGCGGATCCCCGGGCCCCCTGAGAGTCGGGGTGCCCCGGGCTCACATGAGCTTGAGCTTGGGCAGGTCCTGCGAATCCACCAGCCCGACGGGGCGTCGGCGGGCGTCCACCACGATCAGGTCGTCGATGTTGCGCTCGTTGAAGATGCGCAGCGCGTCGACGGCGAGGGCGTCCTCGCGGAGGGTGATGGGCTCGCGGGTCATGACCTCCTTGAGCGGACGCTGCAGGATGTCCTCATGGGCGGCCAGGCGCCGCCGCAGGTCGCCATCGGTGAACACCCCCACCAGCCGCCCGCGGCCGTCGACCACGCTGACCGAGCCGGTCCTGGCCCGGGTCATCGTCAGCAGGCCGTCCTGCACGGTCTGGTCCTGCCGGGCCACCGCGTTGCGCTGGTCCCGGCGCATGATGTCGCCCACCTTGTAGAGGAGTGCCCGCCCGATCGCGCCGGCCGGGTGGCGTTTGGCGAAATCCTGCTTCTTGAACCCCCGGGCCGTCATCACCGCCACGGCCAGCGCGTCGCCCATCACCAGCGCCGCCGTGGTCGAGGCCGTCGGGGCGAGGTTGAACGGACAGGCCTCGCGCGGCACCCGGACGTCGAGCACCACCTCGCTGTGGCGTCCGAGCGTCGAACGCGGGTTGCCGGTCAGGGCGATGATGTGCACCGAGAAACGCTTGAGCGCCGGCAGCAGGTCGTTCCACTCCGACGACTCGCCGGAGTAGCTCAGGGCCAGGACGGCGTCGCCATCCTGCACCAGGCCCAGGTCGCCGTGCAGGGCGTCGACGGGGTCGAGCACCACGGCCGTCGAGCCGGTGCTGGTGAGGGTGGCGGCGATCTTGCGGCCGATGTTCCCGGATTTGCCGATGCCGAGCACCAGGAGCTTGCGGCGGGCGGCCAGGGTCGCGCAGACGAGGTCCACGGCCCGGTCGAAGGCGTCGTCGAGCGCGCCGCGGACGGCACGCAGGGCCGCCGTCTCGATGTCGAAGACCCGGCGGGCGAGGGTGGCATGGCTCACGCCGGGACGGTGTCACCGGCCCGGCCGCCGATCAATGGCCGGGCCGCCGGACCCCGTGACCCGGCCCACGTGCTCGCGCAGGATGTCCATGAGGGCGGACATCGCGTCGGTCGGGGCCCCACGCCACACGGCCCCGAGCCGCAACGGCGGGACCCCCTCCACGGGCAGCACCCGGAGGTCCCGGTCGGCCGGCCGCCCGGGGATGGACAGTCCGAGCCCGATGCCGAACCCGTGCCGGACATAGGCGTCCACCAGCTCGAGGTCGGTCACCTCCACCCGTCCCGCCCACTCGAGGGACAGGCCCTCGAGGTGCTCGCGGAAACGCCGGGGCGCCGCCTCCGACGGCCCCACGGTCACCAGCGGCTCGTCGAGGCTCTCGCCGGCCAGGGCCTCGAGGATATCCTGGTAGCGCCGGAACCGCGATGCCTTGGGCACCAGCAGCACCAGTGGCAGGTCCAGCAGGGGCTCGTGCTGCAGTCCCTTGGCGGCCTGTCCCTCCAGCAGCGTGATGGCGAAGTCGATCTCCTGCCGCTCCAGCCACGATTCCACCTGGGGCTGCGTGCCTGAGCGCAGGCCAAGCTGCAGCCTCGGGAAGCGCGCCCGCACCGCCTGCAGGACCCGGGGGAGGTGGTCCCGCAGGGCCATGACGGGAGCGGCGATCCGCAGGCTCTGGTCCGCCCCGGTGCGCAGGCGTTGCTCCATCGGCCCGAGGCCTTCGAAAAACGGGCGGATGAACCCGTAGAGCTCGGCCCCGGGCGGCAGCAGCTCGAAGGGGCGGCGACGGAAGAGCTTCACCCCGAGATGGGCCTCGAGCTGGAGGAGTTGCCCGCTGACGGCCGGCTGCTGGATGCCGTAGGGCATGTGGCGCACCGCCTCCATGATGCCGCCGTGGCGGGCGACATGGTAGAAGAGCTCGAGGTGGTGGATGTTCACGCCGCCAACCAACCACGGCGCTGTCCGGGCGGCAATCGTCCCGTTTATTCCGCGCCCGGGCCGTCTTTGGGATTCCCTTCGTTCCCCGGGACGTTGAAACTGGAGGTGAAGCCTTCACCACAACGTTTCGTCCAACGACTTCGCATGAAGATCCTTTCCTCCACCGTCCTGATGGCCGGTCTGGCGGCCTTCACCGCCCGGGCCGCCGTCGATTTCTCCAAGGACATCGCCCCGATCCTCACCGAGAACTGCCTCAAGTGCCATGGCACCGAGAAGCAGAAGGGCAAGTACCGCATCGATTCCAAGGAAGCCGCCTTCAAGGGGGGCAAGAGCGACAAGCCGGCGATCGTCGCGGGCGACGCCGACAAGAGCGAGATCATCCACCGGGTCAACCTGCCCAAGGACAACGACGAGCTGATGCCGCCGGAGGGTGGCCCCTTGGCCGAGCCGCTCCGGGCCAAGCTCCGGGAGTGGATCAAGGAGGGTGCCAAGTGGCCCGATGGCGTGGTGCTGGCGGCCGCCGTCGCCGCGCCGGCCCCGTCGGCCAACCCCGCCCGGCCCACGCGCCCGGTGCCGCCATTGCCGCAACTTCCCAAGGAGTTCCAGCCCGCCTCGTCCGAGGCCACCGGGATCGCCTCGCTGGCCAAGGCGGGCGTCGAGGCGCGCCCCATCGCCCTCGGGGTGCCCTGGAAGGAGGCCAATTTCCGGCTCAAGGGGCCCGAGGTGACCGACGCGACCCTCGCCCCCGTCTCCGGCATCAACAGCCTGGTCGAGTTGCGCCTGGGCAACACCAAGATCACCGACGCGGGCCTGAAGCAAATCGCCGGCCTGACCCACCTGCAGACCCTGGGCCTCGAGTTGACCGGCATCACCGATGCGGGCCTCGACCATGTGCAGGGCCTGCAGAACCTGGTGTACCTGAACCTCTACGGCACCAAGGTGACCGACGCCGGGTTGGCCAAGCTCGCGGGCCTCAAGCACCTGCGCAACCTCTACGTCTGGCAGACGCAGGTCACCCCCGAGGGCGTCAAGAAGCTCCAGGAGGCCCTGCCGGGACTCGACATCAACACCGGTTGGGTCGCGCCGCCGCCCGAGAAGAAGGACGAGCCCAAGAAGGACGAGGCCAAGAAGTAGCCTCCGGGCCCCGCCCGCCCGATGAAACGGGCATCCATCGGCGACAACCCACCCCCGCCTCCGTCACTGGAGCGGGGGTTTTCCGTTCCCGAGCGACCCGGCGTCGGAACGCTCGCGGGCTGCTCGCCGGACTCCGGCCGCCCGGATCTCCGGGACGAGGAACCCGCAGGCGCCGACGATCATCGCCGAGGCGATCCAGCCCATCGTCGCCGGGGCCAGTGACTGCACCGCCTGGAAGGCGCACAACGGCGCCAGCACGCCCCGGATGCCGGTCGCGAAGGTGTGCACGGCCATGTAGTCGGTCACACGCCCGGGAGGGGCGATCTTGGTCACCCACAGCCCCCACGCCACATCCCCACCGGCGGCCGAGATGCCGTAGACCACCGCCCCGAGCATCAGGCCGGTCGGCGTGTCGCTCATGAAGAAGGTGGCGATGCCGATGGCGAAGCCGGCGTTGAGCGTCGCCCGGAGCCGGAAGAAATCCATGCGGTCGAACAGTCGGCCCCAGACCGGGCTCATGACCCAGCGCGCGGCGTTGGGGATCACCAGCGTGAGCCACGCGATCTCGGCGGCTCCGAGGCCGAGCCCGAAGCGCGGGTTGCCGAGGTATTCGACGCGGATGGGCAGCATGGCGAGGTTGGCGAAGCCCATCAGCATCCAGGCCGCCAGCGCGTTGCGGAAGACCGGGTCCTCACGCACGAACCTCAGGCCCTGCAGCGGGTGCACGGCCGTCCCGGCCTCCAGCGGACGCGAGGGGATCCGTCGGACCGCGGCGGCCGCCGTCAGGTAGGCCAGGGCGAAGAGTCCCAGCATCCAGCGCCACCGCTCCGAGACGGGAGAGCCATCCGGCGCCGGCGCCGGGATCGCCGACACCTGGGTTCCGGGCCCTCCGCCGAGGATTTGTCCACCGATCCAGCCGAAGGCCAGCGCCGCGGCGATGCGCACCATGAAGGCCCTGGAATACAGGCGCCCCCGCTGGTCGGCCGGGTAGTTGTCGTGGTAGATCTGCGTCATCAGCGGGATGGCGCAGGTCGAGGTGAGCAGCGCCAGCACGCATCCGGCGGTGTAGACCCCGCCGTGCGGCACCAGGCCCACGACGAGGCAGCTGCCGCCCCCCAGCCCCAGCAGCGAGGACACGGCCCGGGACGGCGACAGGCCGAGCGCGCGTGCGCCGTTGACCACCAGCGGCGAGAGCAGCAGCCCGACGGAGGTGCCCGCCGCGATCAGCGCCTTGGCCCAGGGGCCCAGGTCGAAGACCCGCGTGGCGATGAGCAGGAGGAAGGTGTTGGCCGCCGTCTCGATGACGCCGCCGGAAATGGAGCGCCATCGCTCCATCCGGAAGGTGATGCGGGCCCGTTCGGAGGCTTCGGTCATGGTCCGGGGAGGTGGCATCCGCGCCCGCGGACCCGGCAGGGCGGGGGATCCCGGCGGGTCATTGGGCCACGGTCTCCGGCGACTTCACCGCGTCGGCGATCCGGCGCAGCCACTCCCAGGTGTAGAGACCGGTGGCATGCCCGTCGCCCCAGGCCGGCTGCACGGCGTAGTTGCCCACGTGCGCCAGGCGCCGCAGGACGAACGACTCGGCCGCGTAGGGGCGCTCGGGCGGGCGGTAGGTCTTCCCGAAGATGTCCGTTTCGCCCAGGCAGGCGGCGCACGGACAGAATCGGCGCAGGCTTTCCAGGGGGATGAAGTCCTCGCGGCCATCGTCCCAGCGGATGGCCAGTTCCTGGGCGAAGGCGGTGATGTCGGCCGGTTGCATCCGGCCCACGGTGGTGCCGGTGGGCGGTCGCGTCCAGCGGCATCCGGGCAGGGTGGCGTCCCCGCCGCCGGGGGCGTCGTTGCGCCGGGCGCCGTTCGGGCCAATCCTAGGGCCATGTGGCGTTGCGTGTGGTGTCTCCTGCTGTGGATCGGGGCGACGGGCTGGGCCCGGGGCTCCGGTCCGGCGGTCCCGTCGGCCGACGAGGTGGTGCGCTCGATGGTCGAGCGCCTGAAGTCCCTTCCCGAGCGCCACCAGGGCCGCGCGCAGGTGTGCCGGCGGGTGGCCGTCATCGAGACCCTCGAGGCGGACGGCCGCGTGTCCGAGCGCAAGACCAAGGAGTACCGGGTGGCCATGACCAACGGCGTGGAGACCGTCCGGTTGCTCCGGGTGGACAACCAGGAGCCGCCGGAGGCCGACGCCCGCAGTGAGGAACGCCGGGACCGTGAGGCCCGCGAGCGGTACGGCCGGTCGAGTTCGTTCAAGAAGCGTCGTGGCGTCGAGGTCATCGACGAGGCGCTCATCCGGCGCTTCGAGTACACGTGGGAGGGTTTCGAGGTGATCGCCGGCCGCACCAACCACGTGCTGCGTTTCGCGGCCAGCACGACCGATTCCGGTCGGGGCGCGCCGCAGGGGTTCGCCGACCGGCTGATGTCCCAGCTCGAGGGACGGTTGTGGGTCGATGCCGAGGAGCATGAGTTGGTGCGTGTCGAGGCCGGGCTGGGCAGGAGCTTCGACGTCCTGGCCGGGGTGGTCGCCTCCGTGCAGCGCCTGAGCCTGTTGATCGAACGCTTCCGGCTGCCGGACGGACGCTGGGTGGACGGACGGTTCCACACGGCGCTCGAGGGGCGGAAGTTCTTCAGTGCGCTCCGCATGCGGCTGCAGGTCGAACAGGACCGCTACGAGACGGGGCCGGCCGACCCCGGTTGAACCCGGACCCGCAATGGGTCATTGCCTCGGTGGATTTCCCTTGGATAGAACAGGCGGCCGTGTCGTCCCAGCACACCCTCAAGCAATCGGTCTCCTTTGCCGGCATCGGCCTCCATGGCGGCAACCGGGTCTCGATGAACCTCCTGCCGGCCCCCCCGAACTCGGGCCTCCGGTTCCGGCGCATCGACCTCGAGGGCTCCCCGGAGATCGAGGCCAGGGCCGAGCATGTGGTGGACACCCAGCGGTCGACCACGCTGGGCAAGGGCCCGGTGAAGGTCCACACGGTGGAGCATGTGCTGGCGGCCTTCGCCGGGGCCGGCATCGACAACGCGGTCATCGAGATCGACGCCAACGAGCCGCCCATCGCCGACGGCAGCTCGCGCGAGTTCGTGCGGTTGATCAAGGAAGCCGGGCGGGTGGCACAGGCCGACCCGGTCGAGGCCTGCCGGATCACCGCGCCGATCGAGCTGAATGTCGGGGAGTCGCACATGGCGGTCTTCCCCCATCCGGGCTTCAAGATCACCTGCACCAGTTCCGACAAGGGAGGACGCTTCACCCAGTTCTTCAGCCTTGAGGTCACCCAGGCCAGCTGGGAGAAGGAGCTGAGCCACGCCCGGACCTTCTGCTTCTACGAGGAGATCGAGTTCCTCATCAAGAATGGCCTCATCAAGGGTGGCAGCCTCGAGAACGCCATCGTCATCCGCGACGATGCGGTGCTGACCACCGAGCCGCTGCGCTATCCCGAGGAGTTCGTGCGGCACAAGATCCTCGACATCGTCGGCGACCTGGCGCTGGTCGGGCGGCCCATCCAGGGCCACGTGATCGCCACGCGCCCGAGCCACCGCGCCAACACCGAGCTGGCCAAGGCGATCCTCGCCCAGATGCGGCGTCCGCTGGAGGCCGCGCAGACCTTCGCCCCGCCCCCGTCCCCGGCTCCGGCCGCGGCCACCCCGCCGCCCGTGCCAGCCGCCGATGCCAAGCCCGCCCCCGCCAAGTCCGCCAAGACCGCCCCCGCGACCGTGAATTCCCCGACTTCCACCGAGACCCTCGTGCGCGACGGCGCCACCCTCGACATCATGCAGGTGATGCAGATCCTGCCGCACCGTCCGCCCTTCCTGATGGTCGACAAGGTCACCCTCATCGACGGCCCGCGGATCGTCGCGCAGAAGAACGTCACCATGGGCGAGCCGTTCTTCGAGGGCCATTTCCCGGGCCACCCGATCATGCCCGGGGTGCTGCAGCTCGAGGCCATGGCCCAGGTGGCCGGCATCCTGATGATGCGGCAGGCCGAGAATGCCGGGAAGCTGGCCTATTTCATGTCGGCCGAGGACGTGAAATGGCGCAAGCCGGTCCGACCGGGCGACATCCTCATGATCGAGGTGGAGATGACCAAGGCCCGGGGCAAGATCGGCAAGGCCAAGGGCCGCTGCACCGTCGACGGCGAGGTGGTCAGCGAGGCCGAGGTCACCTTCATGCTGATGGACCGGTGAGCCCAGGCGCCATGATCCATCCCACCGCCATCGTCCACCCCGGGGCCCGCCTCGGGTCCGACTGCCGCATCGGCCCCTATTGCCTCATCGGCGAGCGGGTCGTGCTGGGCG
>Ga0068877_10003251_pt1 | contig 12923 bp, 11 predicted proteins | sample NOAtaG_FD_66437 | JGI IMG/M metagenome (GOLD analysis project Ga0068877, IMG submission 66437) | Freshwater lake microbial communities from Lake Erie, under a cyanobacterial bloom - NOAA_Erie_Diel6S_1000h metaG | ecosystem: Environmental > Aquatic > Freshwater > Lake | place: USA: Ohio, Lake... | reverse complement strand
AACAGCCAACAAACAAAGATGCGCCTGGGACTGTTAACACAAGGTATTTCGCACCACAAATCATCCAGGAATGGCAAAGTTCGCTATAGACCTCAAATCCGGGGATATAAAAAGAGAAGGAGACCTGATCGTAGGCATTGACCTCGGTACGACCAATAGCCTGGTAGCCTTCATGCAGGACGGAAAAGCCGTGGCGGTCAAAGGCCAGGACGGGCAAAACGCGCTCGTACCCTCTATCATCCACTTTGATGAACATGGAACCGTGACCGTTGGCGACGAAGCCAGGGCACTGCTCATTGCAGCTCCTCAAAATACCATCTATTCCGTCAAGCGCCTCATGGGGAAATCCTATCGGGATATCCACCAGATCGAAGGCTACTTCGGCTACCATATCATTGACGATGACCCCGACAGCCTGGTGAAAATCCGTGTGAACGATAAATACTACAACCCCATCGAACTCTCCGCCGAAATCCTCAAAGCCCTCAAACGGCGCATCGAGCTAGCCCTCGGAGAAGCGATCAGCAAGGCTGTGATTACCGTACCCGCTTATTTCAATGATGCCCAGCGACAGGCGACCCGCGACGCAGGCAAGCTGGCCGGCCTCGACGTCCTCCGTATCGTCAACGAGCCTACCGCAGCCTCCCTGGCCTACGGGATCGGGCTTGACCCCAGCAAAACAGAAACCGTCGCGGTCTATGACCTCGGTGGCGGTACGTTCGATATTTCCATCCTTCGCATCCAGGACGGTATCTTCGAGGTCCTTGCCACAAATGGCGATACCTTTTTAGGAGGTGACGACATGGACAGGGCCATCATTGACTTCTGGCTCAAACGCGCAGGCGAAGGGCAACATGACCGTGAACGCAGCCAGGCCCTGCGCCTCGAGGCAGAAAAGGCAAAAAAAGCCCTCAGCACGGCAGATGTTTATACCGGCAGCCTCGAATCCATTGATTGCAGTATCACCCGCGAAACGTTCGAAAATCTCATTCAACCCCTGGTGGACAAAACCCTCGAATGCTGTAAACAGGCCGTGGCCGACTCGGGCTATGCCCTCAAGGATATTGACGAAGTCATCATGGTCGGCGGTTCGACCCGCGTACCGCTCGTCAGGAAATCCGTAGCACACTTTTTTGGCAAACCAGTATTCGACCGGCTCAATCCCGACGAGGTCGTCGCCCTCGGAGCCGCAATCCAGGCAGATATCCTCGCGGGCAACCAGAAGGACCTCCTGCTTCTGGATATTACCCCGCTTTCCCTGGGCATAGAAACTATGGGCGGGCTCATGGACGTGATCATTCCCAGGAATTCCAAAGTCCCTACCCGCGTCGGACGCCGATATACGACTTCCGTTGACGGGCAGCGCAACCTCAAAATCGCCGTCTTCCAGGGCGAACGCGATCTGGTCGCCAACAACAGGAAACTAGGAGAGTTTACGCTGCAGGGTATCCCACCAATGCCCGCCGGACTACCAAAAATCGAAATCAAGTTCCTCCTAGATGCCGATGGTATCCTCCAGGTAAGGGCGCTCGAGGAACGCTCGCAAGTGGAGCAATCTATCGAAGTGCGCCCACAATACGGGATTTCCGAGGAAGAAATGGGGCGCATGCTGATCGAATCTATACGCTACGCACAGCAGGATATGCTCGCACGTGGCGTCCTGGAAGCAAAAAACGAAGGGAATATGATCGTCCTCAGTGCCGAGAAATTCCTCCAGCAACATGCCGCGATTCTTTCACTATCTGAATTGGAAAAGACGCGGGAACTTACGGAAAAACTCAAAATGGCGATGGAAGGCCAGGATAAAGATGCCATCAACCGCGCCATCGAACAGCTCAATACCTACACCGCACCCCTTGCCCACCGCGCAATGGACAAGACCATTGCCGAAGCAATGGCGGGTAGAAAAATAGAAGCACCATAATTCTTTCGCAATGAGCAAGAACAAACCACCGGAAGGCATTGGGGGAATCGTTTTTTCTACTAACCCCAACTTTTCTTTCGAACCATCAGATGATCACCAGGAGCCCCTGCAACCGGGTCAGCAAAAACTCCGTATCCACCTCGACAAGAAACAACGCGGCGGCAAAGTCGTTACCCTGATCAAAGGTTTTGAAGGGCCCGAAACGGCGATGGAAGAGCTGGCTAAATACCTCAAAAGCCGATGTGGAGTCGGCGGAGGCGCTAAAGACGGGGAAATCCTTATCCAGGGTGACCACCGCGACCGCGTGCTGGCCTTACTCCTGGAAAAAGGCTATTCCCAAACCCGTAAATCCGGTGGCTGAATACCCGCTTTCTTTTTTTCATACGCCGACATCAGCAACAACACACGGTCGTAGTTGAGCATGCCCTCCCCTATCCCCTGGCTCTTCAGATAAGCATCATATACTTTGTATTGCAGCCGGGGAACCCAATCTGGAAACCGCTGCATTGCCCTGCGGATATCCTCCAGATCGCCCTTTACTGCAAGCGGCAAGCCCTCCCTCAGCCTGGCAAAAGCGGCCGGATCGTACTCCCGGTAGGCTGCGGCCAGGCTGCGCCAATAGGACATCGCCCCCGCATACCGTATATAGGGGTTTTTCGAAGTACGGCATGCAAGTAAGGCCCAAAAGCTGCATACGCCCTCATCCCCAAACCCATAACCATGGGATAATTCGTGTGCCATCACCGCAGGCCACTGTAAAGGCGCCAATCCCGGATCTACGTGCCCCTCTCCAGTAAAAGGCAGGTATAACCCCGCCGTACTGAACCGCAGAAAAGTACCCTCCGGACGCATCCAGCGCGCCCTTACACGCCCCTCCACCGGAAATCCATGCCCCGAAAGGACTTTTTCGACAACCCGGCGCAGCTCCTGCTCCATCCCCGGCCCTATCCTGCCCGCAGTTATACCGCCCGCCGGCAATGCAGCACGCATGGCAGCCAATTCCTGCGTGAGCCCCACAAGCCGCTGTTCAATTTCCACTTTGCCTAAAGGCACTATGTCCAGCCCAAGCTGCTTTTCCACCGGGATCCGGTTGTAATTATACCCCCAGAGCACATAAAACATAAAAAGAACATATCCCGAAAAATTGCCCACTCCCCGCAAAAATGCTACTGATTTCCAGGTAATCGGTGCCGGCTTACGCCATAAGCCCCGCAAAAAAGCAATCACGACCGATAACAAAATAACAGCCAAAAAATAAATGCCCGCAAAAGGCAACTGGCCAAATGTTAAATCCAGGACCTTCCGGACGAACTGAAAAAAAAACCGGCTGTACCAGATTTCTGCAAATACAGGGTCTGCAATAAAAAAATAACGGAGGAGTACGGATAGTGCCCCTAAAATTATCCCGAGATACCGTAAGACTATTTTTCCTCGCATTTTCAAACTTTTCAGGATATCTGCAACGCGACCGCACCAGGGTAATCCCGCCTTTTTCAACGCCTCCGACCGGATGATATTCCCCGTAAAGCCGTGACCCCTCATTAAAAAATCCCGTCGTTTAGAACCCATTTTAACAAATCTTTGTTCTACATCTTTATTGTTTCATTAACAAACCAAATTCAATCATGGCGTTCAAACTCACCGACGAAAACTTCAAAGAGGCAGTCCTGGACAAACAAGGGGTGGCTGTTGTTGATTTCTGGGCAGAATGGTGCGGGCCCTGCCTCATGATCGGCCCTGTCATCGAAGAACTTGCAAATGAATATGAAGGGAAAGTGCTCGTTGGCAAACTCAACGTGGACGAAAACCCAGGGATATCCATGAAGTACGGTATCCGGTCTATCCCTACGATACTGGTCATCAAAAATGGCGAGGTGGTGGATAAACTGGTCGGCGCAGCTTCCAAGCAAGCCTTCGTCAATAAAATCGAGGCAGCACTCTAACTGGTCGTGTGCCCTCCCAACGGATGCCACATGCTTGTTCTCAGAGGCTGTCTCACAAGTCTTTTGGCGGCTTGCGCCGCCAAAGAATATTTTCCTGAAACGCCGGTTTTATTGATTTTGCAAAGCAAAATCAATAAAACCGGCGTTTCAGGAAACTTCGAGGATGTCTCATAAGTCCGAGGTTGTGTGAAAGGTGTTCCGCCGCCGGGGGCGGCGGAAGAAAGTTTTGAACGAACACTGTTTTTACTGATTTTGCTTTTCAAAATCAGTAAAAACAGTGTTCGTTCAAAATATTATTTGGCAGCGTCAGCCGCCAAATGACGGCCTCCGGCCTTTTCACACAACCTCATAATCATGAGACAGCCCCTAAAAAATATAAAAAAACACTCTTTGGCGGTACAAGCCGCCAAATAATTTGCCGGAGGCTTTTTGCGCCACCCCGTATTCATGAAGTGGTCGCATATCCCCTTATTCCAAATAATATTCACAATCATTACCTATTCTTTCAAGCCCGCAATACCATGGATCTTTTCAACAATATTGAAATCCGGGACTTTGGAAACCTGGAGCTGTTAGCCAAACAAGTCGTGGAGGGTTTCATCATCGGGCTGCATAAAAGCCCGTTCCATGGGTTTTCCGTAGAATTCGCGGAACACCGGCTGTACAACCAGGGCGAGTCCACCCGCAATATTGACTGGAAGGTCTTTGCCCGTACCGACAAGCTCTTCACTAAAAGATTTGAAGAAGAGACCAATCTGCGCTGCCAAATCGTCATAGATGCCTCTTCTTCAATGTATTTTCCGGAAGCCGACCGCCCTCAACAAAAAAATTATATCAATAAAGTCCGGTTCTCCGCACTTGCAGCAGCTTCGCTGATGAACCTGCTACAGAAACAACGCGATGCCTACGGCCTCAGCATATTTGACGATGAGCTCCGCCTCCACTCCCAATGCAAGACCAACAATACCCACTACCGCCTGATGCTCACCTACCTGGCGAAGACTATCGAGGCTGCAACGCCTAATAAAACGACTTCTGCCGCCAAAGCCATACACCAGATTGCCGATAGCATCCATAAACGCTCCCTGGTCATTATTTTCAGCGATATGTTCGAACAAACAGAACACATGGACCACCTCTTCGCTGCACTGCAACACCTTAAACACAATAAACACGAAGTGGTCCTATTCCACGTCGTAGATAAATCCAAAGAAATTCAATTCGAATTCGAAAATCGCCCCTACCTGTTCATTGATATGGAAACCGGAGAAAAGCTCCGCCTCCAGCCTCAGCAGGTAAAATCCCATTACCTGGAGCAAATGAATGCCTTCATGGAGGCGCTTAAAGTCAAATGCCTGCAATACCAGATCGACCTGGTGGAAGCAGATATCCAACAGGGCTTTCGCCCTGTCCTACAGGCTTATCTGGTGAAACGCAGCCGTATGAGGGTGTGAATGGTTGCTTCGTGCGACCTGCAGTCGCATAAAGCATGCTTGTTCGAGGCTACCCTGATCGTAGCGTTGTGTAAAAAGGCCGTAGGCAGCGAAATTAAATTTTTCAGAGCCGCGTTTTCAGCGATTTTGCTTCGCAAAATCGCTGAAAACGCGGCTCTGAAAAAATATTCTCGGAGGCTTTTACACACCCCCATACACTAAAATTTTTCGTCAATGATCAACCTTACACAAATTCCCACTCATCCACCAAAACACGTGGATAAAAAAGAAACCCGCGAAAAAACAGAAGTGCTCGTCAAACGTCTGGGGGAACTACAAAACATGCTCCAGGCCCAGGAAAAGCATGGCGTGCTGGTCATTTTTCAGGGTATGGATGGCAGCGGGAAAGACGGTGCCACGGAAAATGTCTTTAAAGCATGTCATCCCGGAGGGATCCGGGCCATTTCCTTTAAAAAGCCTACCGAGGAGGAGTTCTCCCATGATTTCCTTTGGCGCATCCATAAAAATGCACCGCCAAAGGGCATGATCCATATTTTCAACCGCTCCCACTATGAAGATATCCTCATTCAAAGGGTACATAAATGGATTGATGATGACCACGCCGTGAAGCGCATGCAGGCCATCAACGCCCTCGAAACCCTGCTCCAATTCGACGCCAATACCCTCATCTTTAAGTTTTACCTGCATATTTCTTTCGAACAACAGGGCAGAGAACTCCAGGAACGTATAGACTCCCCGGAGAAAAACTGGAAATATAATCTCAACGACTGGAAAGAACGGGATTTCTGGCAGGACTATATGCGCTACTATGAATTTGCGATCAACAACAGCATTGTCCCCTGGACCATCGTCCCGGTGGACGAGCGCTGGTACCGCGATTATATCATCGCCTCTACCATAGTGGAACATCTCGAAAAACTCGATATCCGATACCCCACCGTGGAGATTGCCCACAAATAGGGGTTGTGTAAAAAGCCTCCGGCACGTCATTTGGCGGCTTACGCCGCCAAAGAATATTTTTTCAGAGCCGCGTTTTCAACGATTTTGCTTCGCAAAATCGTTGAAAACGCGGCTCTGAAAAATCTAATTTTGCCGCCGCAGGCGGCAAAATACTTTTTACACAACCTCATAATATTTTTTTGGATCGACATGGGGTTGTGTAAAAAGCCTCCGGCACGTCATTTGGCGGCTTATGCCGCCAAAGAATATTTTTTTAGAGCGCGGATTTTGTTGATTTTGCAAAGCAAAATCAACAAAATCCGCGCTCTAAAAAATTTTATTTTGCCGCCGCAGGCGGCAAAATATTTTTACACAACCTCATAATATTTTTTTGGATCGACATGTTGACTGATTTTGCTTCGCAAAATCAGTCAACATGTCGATCCAAAAATTTTATTTCGCCGCCATCGGCGGCAAAAGTCTTTTCACCAACCCCAAATAAACCATTAACAATGGAAAAAATCCGGGTGGACAAATGGCTATGGTGTGTGCGCATTTTTAAATCGCGCACCATTTCGATAGAAGCCTGTAAAGCGGGTAAGGTGCGTATTAATGGCATCCCCGTCAAACCTTCTTATCTGGTTAGCCCAGGCGAAACGATCGAAGTGCGCAAAAACGGTTTTAGTTTTCAGTTCAAAGTGGTCCAATTGCTCAAAAGCCGTGCTTCCGCCCCGGTCGCACAAGCCTGCTACCTCAACCTCACGTCGGAAGAAGAACTCAACAAGTACAACGACTGGCATGTCGGCAAAGGATCAGCAGAGCGAAGGGAAAGAGGCGCTGGCAGGCCGACAAAGCTGGAGCGCCGACAAATAGACGAATTCAAATCAGGGGACTGGGACTGGGCGATGGATTGGGAAGATCCGGATTAGGGCCTTTCACCGTTACCCGTGGGGGCAGTAGTTTATACAATATCGGCGTCACAATCCTGCTGAGCAGTGTAGAACTGATCAGCCCTCCAATCAGCACAAACGCCAGAGGCGAAATCAGGGGGGAACGCTCAATCGCCAGCGGGATCAACCCGCCAATAGCCGTAAGCGTTGTGAGCAATATCGGAAGGAAACGCGTTTCCGCCCCTTCCCGGATAGCCTGCTCCAGTGGCATTCCGCCCTCGCGAAGCTGATTGGTGTAATCCACCAGCAAAATGGAATTTTTTATTTCTATGCCAATCAGTGCGATCATCCCGACAGTCGCGACGAAAGAAAGGGTCTCCCCAATCACATACAAGGCAATTATCGCTCCGATCAACCCGAGAGGAATGACCGACAGGACGATAATCGTACTTTTGAACGTACGAAACTCCAGGACCAGAATCGCCAGTAGTGCAAATGTGACGATCAGGATGATGGTTCCTATCCCTCCAAAAGATTCTTCCCTGCTCTCCCGCTCTCCACCTGCCACAAAGCTCACCGCTTCCGGGGCATTGAGGGACTCCAGCTTTCCGAGCAACTGATCGGTCAATGCATCAGTATTATAGCCGGTGGCCACAAAGGCAGTCACCGAAGCAAAGCGCTCTTTGTTGAAGTGCTTCAAAATAGAAGGTGAGCCCTGAAATCCAAATTGCGCCACCTGGGTCAAAGGTACCAGGCTACCCGAGCGGGAGCTGACGTACAATTGCGAGAACACCTGGAGTGGGTCTTCCTTCATTTCGGGTGCAGATACCCGGATCACGTGTTCCTTGCCGTCTTCAGTGCGGAATTCCCCGATATCCAGGCCCGCAAGACCCAGCCGGACCGTCCTGGCTACCTCGCTTACCGATACGCCGAGCATACCCGCCTTTTCCTTATTAATCGTCACCGAAATATCTGTCTTGGGGATCCGGAGTGGGTTATCAATGTAAATCAACCCCTCGATACCTTGCATGATCCGCTCCACTTTCGTCGCCCAGGTAAAAAGGGTGTCGAGTTGGTCGCACACCACGCGTATTTCCACTGGTGCATTGACGGGCGGCCCCTGCTGAAAGCGCCGGACCTGAATCCGTGCCCCGGGAAACCCATCAAAACGGGCACGAAGGGTATCGGTCAAGGCCGTGATTTCCGGAACAGTGGTCTCAGTGGCAAGGCGCACGTACATCTGGGCAAAATTCGGCGCGTTTTTTTCCTGAAATTCATTGTAGTAAATCTGCGGGTTGCCCGAGCCGATGTTGGTACTTACCCCCTCTACCTGCGGATGCTGACGTAGCTCCTGCTCCACCCGCTTCGCCAGGGCATCTGTTGCATCCAGCGAAGTACCCAGTGGGGCACGGACATCCACCAGAAATATGGGCTTCTCCGACATCGGAAACAAACTAAAGCCCAGGCGGGGAATTAGTGAAAGGCTGCCCAAAAAAATCAGCAGGGCAGCAAACAGCGACACATACGGATAGCGGAAAGCTACTTCAAGCAGCCGGCGATAAGGGTCGTTCAATACCCGCTTGAACAGGCGCAGAAAAAAATTGCCCTCCACCTGCTCGTGCCGCTTGAGTATTAGACTAGACAAAAAAGGGATAATCGTAATTGCCACAAAAAGCGAGGCAATTACGGTCAAAATAACGGCCATCGGCAGGCTCCGGATAAAATCCCCGGAACCCTCCGGCAGAAAAACCAACGGCAGAAAGGCCAGGATAAGGGTAGCCGTACAACCGATGACCGCGATACCGATCTGTTTGGTTGCCGCTACGGCCGCCTCCTTACGCGAATAGCCCATGCGCATGAAGCGCTCGATATTTTCTACAATGACAATGCTGTCGTCCACCAATAAGCCCAGGGAGACCACCAGGCCCACAATACTCAACTGGTTGAGCGAGAAGTTGGCGAGATCCAGCAGGGCTAATCCCACCGACAGCGACAGCGGAATTGAAACCATCACGACCAATGAAGCCCGAAAGCCCAGGGGCAATAAGGTAATCAGCACCAGGGAAACGGCGATCAGAAAATCCCGGCCAAGGCCGCTGAGCCTGCGCTGCACATTGGTAGGCTGGTCGAAACTCACTTCCATGCGTATATTAGATGGGAGCTGGCGGCGAAAAGCCTCCAGGACCGGATCAATTTTCTGATCCGCTTCTACGATGTTGCGCAAATCTTTGAGTTTTACAATAATCCAGACCGCTTTTTTCCCATTGTAGCGCGCCCGGTAGGCGTCCTCTTCATCCGCAAAGCGCACGGTAGCGATATCACGGAGATAAACCACCCGACCTTCCGGTGATGCATGGACGACCGTATTGCGGATCTCTTCCAGGTCGGTATAGCGACTATTGGTCTTGACGTTGAACTTCCTGCGTCCGAGTTCCAGGCTGCCGCCGGGAATATTCAGGTTATTCGACTGGAGGGCGCCAATGAGCTGGTTTGCCCCGATGCGGTACTGGGCCATCCTGGGCAGATCAGCCAGCACCTCGATTTCCTGTTCCGGATACGCCTGAATCTCGACATTTTGGAGGTCCTGGATGCGTTCCAGGCGCTTTTTGAGCACCTCGGCCTGGGCATACATATCCTTGTACGCGGCACGCTCAGAAATCAGCCCGAGTTGCAGGATGGCTACATCGGCAGAAGAGGCCCTGGCAACCTGCAAAAGGGCCAGGTCTCCGGGCAGTTGCGGCTCCAGACGGTTTACCTCCCTTACCACATCGTTATTTTTCGACTCGACATTTACCCCATAGAAAAATTCCACCCGCATCACCATGATGCCGTCGTTACATTCGGTAGCGATTTTTTTGATGTCCTCCAGTTCGTACAGTACCGCCTCCAGGGGTTCTGCTACCAACTCCTCGATATCTTTGGGGCTCGTACCCGGCAATATAGCCGTTACCACAAAAATCGGGGAATTGAACGGAGGATCCTCTCCGCGCGGCATATTGAACAAGGAACTCAATCCAAGCAGCAATACCAGCAGGAATACAATGATGGTAAACTGATAATTTTTAACTGAAAATTCTGCTGCTTTCATGTGTGGCCCTTATTCGATAATGGATACTTTACTACCCTGCTGCAGGAATGCGCCACCGGTAGTCGCTACCCGGTCGCCGGCTTTCAACCCGCTTTTCAGCAGGATACCTTGCTGGGTGATGGCTTTGATGCGCACCGGGCGCCTGACAGCCCGAAGGCTGTCGTCTATTAGAAAAACCGCACCAGTTTCCCCGTCTGCCTCGATGAGGGCATCCACCGGGATAACGAGATCGGCTCCTTCTGTACGGGGTTGAATCTCAAGAGCGGCCACCATCCCGGCTGCCAGGCGCGGTGGCTTGCCATTGAGTTGCACCTCAACGTCGAAAGTACCGGACTGTGGATTGACCGTCTGGGCAATTTCGCTCACCTCCCCACGGAATTCCTCCCCGGGAAAAGCATCAAACTGTAACACGACCGGGTTGCCCACGCGGACGCGTACCCAATCGCGGTCTGTTACACCTGCCTTGATCCGCCAATCGGATGACCCGGTTCCGACGATATAAAAAACCGGCATTCCCGGACCAGTGATTTCCCCTTCCCGGCTTAAGCGCTGCACCACCTTACCATTGATGGGTGCGCGCACTTCGGCGTACTGGCGGTTAAAAACGACGATAGCGCGGGTTTCTTCCGCGAGGCGGAAGGCCGTTTCTGCATTTTGTACCTGTTCCAGGGTAGCAGCGCTGTCGGCCAACAGGTTGCGGGCCCGCTGCAGGTCCCTGCGGGCCTTTTCCAGTCCGTTTTCCGCCTGGGCGACCTGGGCATTGATTTCTGACATATCGAGGGTGGCCAGCAACATCCCTTTGAACACATTATCCCCGGCATCAGCAAAGGTCCGCTTGATGACACCGCCTACTTTGAACGATGGCTTCGCCTCGTTTTTTGAAATGACCAGGCCCGTAGCCCGCACGGGAAAAGCAATTTCCTGTTCCAACACTACGGCCACTTCAATCCTGGCGGTTACCACCTTTGATTCTTTTCCCGCTGCGGGCATTTCCTTTTTTTGGCCACAGGAAGCGGACAATAAGAAAACAGGGACAATTGCACAATAAACCAGGTTCTTCATAGCCGGGAAAATGTATTTAAAAAGAATAAGCAGCGAGGGCGCGTTCCAGTTCTGCATACCGGACGAGTACCTCATATTTTGAAATCACCTCCTGGGTTTCGAGGTTGGTCAACTGGGTCTGAGCATCGAGTAGTTCGAGGTACAGCGTACTCCCTTCGCGATAGCGCCGGGAGAGGTCTTCGAAGTAACGCCGGGCACCCGGCAATTGCCCACGATAGCTTTGTTGAGTCGAACGCGCCGTTTCCAGGGCATTGCGGGCCGAAAAAACTTCCAGTTGAAGCACCTTTTCCAGGTCATTCGCCTGAACTCCGACAATATCCGCATTAATTTGTGCTTCCTGGACTTTCAGGTTTTGTCTGCCAGCATTCCAGAGTGGAATATCCAGGCTTATCCCGAGCAGGGCATAGCCGCCCCATTTAAAATCAAAATTCTGCGAGCCGAAATCGAGCTGTGCCCCCACCTGGGGTTTGCTGAGGGCCTTTTCCCTTGTGACCAGCAATTCCTGTATCCGCTGGATTTCCTGCAACCTGGACAGTTCCTCCCGCTGACGTCCTGCCGTGAGATTTTCTTCCCGTCCGGTCTGGAGTACGGGATCGGAAATCACAGGGGATTCCAGTTCGCGCCCGAGGAGGTAATTCAGGAGGGCAGCGGCTGTTTTAGCTTGTAGCCCGGACTGCCGTAGCAGATCCTCTACGCGGGCAATTTCGCCGTCGTCGCGCAGCAAAACGGAAGGTAGTACCACCCCGTTTCGGACGTACGTTTCGTTGAGCCGCTTTCGGGCGCGGAGCACGGAAAGCGTATTTTCATATACCGAGGCGAGTTCTACGCTCTGCAAATAGCGGAAATAGGCAATTTTGACCTCTTTCACCAGCATGCGCTTCACCACCATCACCTGGATTTCCTGTTGTGCCACCTGCGCGCCCCTGATCTGGCGGTTGAGCCGTATCTCGGCATTCAGCAAAGGCTGTACCGCACGAAAGCGGACGTCGTAGAAATTATTCGGCAGGAATTGCTCGTTGACATTCTCGATCTGGGGAAAATTGTTGGTCCGGGTTAGTGTATTCAGGGTCGAATAGACGGGGTTCAGCAGATCACCGACAGGGAAGATAATGCGCCGTCCGCCCTCGGCAAGGGTATAGGAGCTGCCCAGCCGAAGCTCCGGCAGGTTCAGGCGCGTGGCATGCTCTAACGCTGTTTTATCGGCCTCCAGGCGCAGTAATTCCTGCTGGACGACCGGGCTGTTCGAAAGCGCCATGCGCACGTATTCGTCCAGGACGGCGGATGATTGGGCCTGCACCAGGCTGGCCCCGCCTAATACCTGGAACAAAAAACAAATGGCAGCGAAAAGATAGCGCCTGCGCTTACCCATGTCTGTATGGTTGTTGTGATCTGCAATAGTTTGGAAAACGTAACACTATTAAAAGAGTTTCGGAATTACCGGGTTCTTTTTTAGATTAGTATGGTCTAAAAAAAGCATAAGACAAATATCCGTTTAATGCGGGAGTGGTGCCTGACACAAATGTGTCAAAATGCCGGGATTGTGTAAAAAGCCCCCGGCTTTTCATTTGGCGGCTTTCGCTGCCAAATGTTATTTTGAACAGACGTCGTTTTTATTGATTTTGC
>Ga0068877_10003249_pt1 | contig 12925 bp, 12 predicted proteins | sample NOAtaG_FD_66437 | JGI IMG/M metagenome (GOLD analysis project Ga0068877, IMG submission 66437) | Freshwater lake microbial communities from Lake Erie, under a cyanobacterial bloom - NOAA_Erie_Diel6S_1000h metaG | ecosystem: Environmental > Aquatic > Freshwater > Lake | place: USA: Ohio, Lake... | reverse complement strand
CGCGGCGGCCCGCAGGCCGAGCGTCGCGGCGGCCCGCAGGCCGAGTGTCGCGGCGGCCCGCAGGCCGAGTGCCCGGGCAGCCGGCGGGGCTGCGGCCGCGGAGGCCGCGCACGGGCAGCCGGTGCCGCGCCGACGGTGCGGCAGCAGTGGCGGGCGGGCGATCCGGGTCGGCACGGCGGCTGCCAGCATGGTGGCTCAGGCGGCGGTGCGCGCGGACAGAAAGCGGTTGGAGACGACCAGGATCACCACCGACACCGCGGACACCGTCAGTGCCAGCAGCAGGGCCGCGTCGTCATGCCCGGCCTGCACGGCGTCGTAGATCGCCATCGAGGCCGTCTGGGTCTGGCCGGGGATCGAGCCGGCCACCATCAACGTGGCGCCGAACTCCCCCATCGCTCGCGCGAAGGCGAGCAGCGTGCCGGCCAGGATGCCGGGCCAGGCGAGCGGCAGCGTGACGCGCACGAAGACGCCCCAGCGCGACTGGCGCAGCGTGCGTGCGGCGGCCTCGAGGCTGCGGTCGACGCCGGCGAAGGCCGTGCTCGCGCCCTTGAGGGCGAGCGGCAGCGCCGCCAGCGTCGAGGCGATCACCGCACCGTGCCAGTGGAACATCACGGTGTAGTCCAGGTGCTCGCGCAGCCAGCCGCCGACCGGACCGTGCCGGCCCATCAGCACCAGGATGCCGTAGCCGATCACGGTGGGCGGCAGCACCAGCGGCAGCATGCACACGGCCTCGAGCAGCCCGCGCCCGGGCAGCCCTGTGCGGGCCACCACCCAGCCGAGCGCCAACCCCATCAGCAGCGCCAGCACGGTGGCCACGCCGGCCACGCGCAGCGTCAGCAGCAAGGGCGCGGCGTCGAAGTCCTGCAGCAGCGGCATCATCACGGCAGCGTAATGTAGTCAGATACATCATGCAAGCCTCGGGGCGGTCCGGCCCCGACCCGGTCGACTCCGGTCGACTCCGGTCGACAGCGGTCGACAGCCGCCGAGCCCAGGCGGCCCGCCCCGCCCCCGCGAGGGGCCGCGGGCGCCGGGGCAAATGTCCTATTGACAGTACATTGGGACAATGCCACCGTCAGGGCCGTGGATCCTGCCCTGCCGCTGCCCAAGTACCACCAGGTCTACCTGCTGCTGCGCGAGCAGCTCGCCGAGGGCCGCTACGCCGGGGCGCTGCCCGGCGAGCTGGCTCTGGCCGGGCAGTTCGGGGTCGCCCGGGTCACGGTGCGGCGCGCGCTCGAGCGCCTGGCGGCCGAGGGCTGGGTCGAGCGCTCGCCGGGCCGCGGCACGGTGCCGCGGCCGCGGGGCGCCGAGGCCGCGCCGCCGGCATCCGGGCCTGCGCCCGCCGTCCCGGCCATTGGCGGTCTGCTCGGCCGCCTGGTCGATGCCAGCCTGGCCACGCGGGTGCGGGTGCTGGAGCTGTCCGACGTGCCGGCCACGGCACCGGTGGCCCAGGCGCTCGGCCTCGCGCCGGGCGCCCTGGTATGCCGCGCGCTGCGGCTGCGCCGCACCCGCGCCGGCCCGCTGTCGCTGATCACGACGCACGTGCCGGCCGGCCTGGCCACCGGCATCGGGCGGCGCGAGCTGGCGCGCGAGCCGATGCTGCGCCTGCTGCAGCGGAGCGGCGTGCGACTGGGCGCCGCGGAGCAGACCATCAGCGCGCGGCTGGCCGACGCGGCCGCCGCGCGACACCTGGGCGTGGCGGTCGGCTCGGCGCTGCTGTCGGTCACGCGGCTGGTGCAGGACGACGCCGGCCGGCCCGTGCAGTGGCTGCAGGGGCTGTACCGGCCCGACCGCTACGAGTACCGCATGACCCTGTCGCGCATCGGCGCGGTCGATGCCCAGGTCTGGGTCGGCGCCGAGCCGGCCCCGCACCTGCACTGAGCGGAGCAGCCGTGCCCGGAGCCGCACCGCCCTCACACACCGCCGCGGCACGCGGCGTGCACACCCCCGCCCCAAGACGACCCGAGGAGACCCGATGAGCACCGAACCCCAAGGCCGCCCGGCCCTGCGCCGCCGCAGCTTCCTGTCGCAATCGACCGCCGCCGCGTCGGCGCTCGCCTTCCCGCTGGTGGGCGGCGCGCAGCCGCGGGCGGTCAAGGTCGGCATCCTGCACCCCGTCACGGGGGCGCTCGCCTTCAGCGGCCAGCAGTGTCGCGAGGGCGCGCTGCTGGCCATCGAGGACATCAACAAGGCCGGCATCAAGTCGCTCGGCGGCGCCAAGCTCGAGGTGATGCTCGGCGACGCCCAGAGCCAGCCGCAGGCCGGGGCGGCCGAGATCGAGAAGATGAACGAGGCCGGCTGCTCGGCCGTGGTGGGCGCGTTCGCCAGCGCGATCTGCCTGGCGACGACGCAGGCGGCGGCCAAGCACAACCTGCCGCACGTGGTCGACGTCGGCGTCGCCGACCAGATCGTCGAGCGCGGCCTGAAGAACACCTTCCGCTTCGGGCCCGGCTACCGCACCTGCGCCCAGGTGGCCGTGAGCAACCTGCACGTGCTCAACGTCGCCGCAGGCCGGCCGGCCAAGAGCGTGATGATCATCCACGAGGAGAGCCTGTTCGGCACCGGCACCGCCAACCTGCTGGCGCGCGAGCTGCCCGGCTACGGCTTCGACGTCCGCGAGGTCGTCAAGCACGCCAACCCCACGCGCGACTTCAACAACATCGTGCTGCGGATGAAGTCGGTCGCGCCCGACATCGTCATCCCCGCCAACTACTACAACGAGTACGCGCTGCTGGTGCGCACGATGCAGCAGCAGAAGGTGCTGCCCAAGGCCATCTACAGCGTGCTGGGCGGCGCGGCATCGAGCTACAAGTTCCTGAAGGAGTTCCCCGACGCCGCCAACGGCATCATCGACTGCAACCACTGGTTCAACCCGCGCGACAAGCGCAGCGCCGAGCTGCGCCGGCGCGTCGAGGCCAAGGGGCTGTTCTTCACCTACGAGGTCTTCATGACCTACACCGCGGTGCGCCTGCTGGCCGACGCGATCGAGCGCGCGAAGTCGGCCGACCGCGCCGCCATCACCGCCGCGCTGGAGGGCAGCACCTTCTCCGACCACCTGATGCCCTACGGCCCGACGAAGTTCGTCAACGGCCAGAACCAGGGCGCCCAGCCGCTGATGACCCAGGTGACCAAGGGCGACATCCGCGTCATCGTCCCGCGCGACTACCGCGAGGCCGAGCCGGTGTTCCCGCTGCGCGCCTGAGTCCGATCGCGAGGCTGCCGCGGTGCTCGAGTTCGGCATCCTCTTCCCGTCGATCCTCAACGGGGTGACGACGGGCGCGGTCTACGCGCTGATCGCGCTCGGGCTGACGCTGATCTACGGCGTGCTGCACATCATCAACTTCGCGCACGGTGCGTTGCTGATGGTGGCGCTGTACGCGGTCTACCTGCTCAAGCGCCACCTCGGCATCGACCCCTACCTGGCGCTGCCTCTGGTGGTGCCGGCGATGTTCGCGCTCGGCTACGCGCTGCAGCGCGTCGTGATCAACCGCGCCAGCCACGGCAAGGACGAGAACATCCTGCTGGTCACGCTCGGCCTGTCGATCGTGCTCGAGAACCTGGCGCTGATGGTGTTCAAGAGCGACACCCGCACGATCGAGACGGCCTACACGCTGACGACGGTGCAGATCGGCCCGGCCTTCATCGCGCTGCCCAAGCTCGTGGCCTTCGGCGGCGCGCTGGTCGCCTCGGCGCTGCTGCTGCTGATCGTCACGCGGACCGACGTCGGCCGCGCGATCCGCGCCGTGGCGCGCGAGAAGCAGGGCGCGCGGCTGGTCGGCATCGACGTCGAGCACGTGTACGCGATGTGCTTCGGCATCGGGCTGGCCTGCCTGGGTGCCGCGGCCTGCTTCCTGCTGCCGGCCTACTACGTCAACCCGCAGGTCGGCTCCGGCTTCGTGCTGGTGGCCTTCACGATCGTCGTGCTGGGCGGCATGGGCAGCTTCGCCGGCGCGCTGCTCGGCGGGCTGCTGATCGGGGTCGTCGAGTCGCTGTCCGGCCTGCTGCTCGGCGAGTCGCTCGGGCAGATCGGCATCTTCGCGATCTTCATCGCGGTGCTGCTGCTGCGGCCGCAGGGCCTGTTCGGAGCCCGGGCGTGACGCGCGGTGCCCGTTGCTGCCTATGAAGCGCGACCTGGCCGGCATCGCCGCCTTCGCGCTGGCCGTCGTCGCGCTGGCCGTGCTGCTGGACAGCGGCGTGTGGCTGACCTTCGCGATGATGGCGCTGTACGGCGCGCTGCTCGCCCAGGCCTGGAACCTGCTTGGCGGCTACGGCGGGCAGTTCTCGTTCGGCCACGCGCTGTTCTTCGGCGTCGGCGCCTACGCGCAGGTGATCGCGCAAGTGACGCATGGGGTCAACGCCTGGGCAGCGCTGGCGCTGGCGATCGCGGCGGCCGGCGGCGTGGGCCTGTTCGTCGGCGCGCTCGCCTTCCGCTACGGCCTCAAGGGCAGCTACTTCGCGCTCGTCACGCTGGCCTTCGCCGAGGTGTTCCGCATCGGTGCGCTTTCGGTCGAGTTCACGGGCGCCGGCGTCGGCATGATGCTGCCGCTGAAGGAGTCGATCGCCAACCTGCAGTTCGGCTCGCGCCGCGGCTTCCTGCTGCTGATCGGCGGCTTCGTGGTCGTCGCGCTGCTGGTCACGGCCTGGCTGCGCCACTCGCGCTTCGGCGCCCGGCTGCAGGCGGTGCGCGACAACGAGGACGCCGCGATGGCCGTCGGCGTCGACCCCTACCGCGTCAAGCTGGCGGCGATCGGGCTGTCCGGCGCGTTCATGGGCGCGGCCGGCGCGTTCTACGTGCAGGTGTTCCAGTACATCGATCCCGGCATCGCGTTCGGGCCGCACGTCAGCGTCGAGGCCCTGGTGGGCGCCATCGTGGGCGGCATGGGCACGCTGTGGGGCCCGCTGCTCGGGGCGCTTGCGCTGCACGCGCTGGCCGACGTCACGCGCAACCTGTTCGGCCAGCTGCCGGGCCTGAACATGGTGATCTACGGCGTGGTGCTGGTGCTGATCGTGATGTTCCTGCCGCGCGGGCTGACCGGCGCCGGCCAGCCGCTGGTGCGCTGGTGGAGGCGGCGGCGTGACTGAGCTGCTGCGCCTGGAGGGCCTCTCGCGAGCCTTCGGCGGCCTGCGCGCGGTGCAGGACGTCAGCCTCTCGGTGCCCGGCGGCACGCTCACCGCGCTGATCGGCCCCAACGGTGCCGGCAAGACGACGCTCTTCGCGCTGATGTCGGGCTTCCTGACGCCCGACGCCGGCCGCGTGGTGTTCGACGGCGTCGACGTCACCGGCCGCGCGCCGCACCTCAACGCCCGCGCCGGCATGACGCGCACCTTCCAGATCGTGCAGCCGTTTGCCGCGCAGACGGTGCGCGAGAACATCGCCGTCGGCGCGCACCTGCACGAGCCGCGCCGCGCCGCCGCGCTGGCGGCGGCCGACACGGTGGCCGCGCGCGTGGGCCTGGCGAGCCAGCTCGACAAGCCCGCGGCCGACCTCACCGTGGCCGGTCGCAAGCGCCTGGAGCTCGCGCGGGCGCTGGCGACCCGGCCCCGGCTGCTGCTGCTCGACGAGGTGCTCGCCGGCCTGAACCCGCAGGAGGTGGCCGAGATGATCCCGGTCGTGCGCGGCATCGTCGCTGGCGGTGTCACCGTGCTGATGATCGAGCACGTGATGCAGGCGGTGATGAACCTGGCCTCGCACGTGTGGGTGCTGGCGCAGGGGCAGCTGATCGCCGAGGGCGCGCCGGCGGCGATCGCCTCCAATCCGGCCGTGATCGAGGCCTACCTGGGCCACGGCGCGGCTGCGCGGCTGCGGGGGGCGGCGGCATGAGTGGTGGAATGAGCGGTGGCGTGAACGGCGCCGTGGACGCTGACCGTGGCCGCGCGCAGCGGGCTCGCGGCGCGGGCGATGTCGCGGGCGGCACGGTGACCGATGTCCTGCCCGACGCCGTGACGAGCGGCGTGCCCGGAGCTGCCGCCAACGTCGCCGGACCGGTGCTGCTCGACGTGCGCGAGTTGCGCGCCGGCTACGGCCGCGTCGAGGTGCTGCGCGGCGTCAGCCTCGAGGTGCGCGCCGGCGAGATCGTCGCGCTGCTCGGCAGCAACGGTGCCGGCAAGAGCACGCTGAACAACGCCGTCTGCGGCGTCGTGCCGCCCACCGGCGGCCGCGTGAGGTTCGACGGCCGCGACCTGACGCGGGCGTCGAGCCGCGACATCGTGTGCGCGGGGCTGATCCAGGTGCCCGAGGGGCGACGCATCTTCCCCAACCTCACCGTGCTCGAGAACCTCGAGCTCGGCAGCTACGCGCGCGGCCGCCCGCGCCGGGCCGCGAATCTCGAGAGGGTGTTCGCGACCTTTCCGCGGCTGAAGGAGCGTGTGGCGCAGAAGGCCGGCACGATGAGCGGCGGCGAGCAGCAGATGCTCGCCATCGGCCGCGGGCTGATGGCCGAGCCGCGCCTGCTGATCCTCGACGAGCCCTCGCTCGGCCTGTCGCCGCTGCTGGTGGAGGAGATGTTCGCGCTGATCGGCCGGCTGCATGCGGACGGCCTGTCGGTGCTGCTGGTGGAGCAGAACGTCGGCCAATCGCTCGACATCGCCGACCGAGCCTACGTGCTCGAGAACGGCAGCTTGCGCTTCGAAGGCTCGCCGGCTGCGCTGCTGGCCAGCAGCGAGCTGAAGCGGGCCTACCTGGGGCTGTGACGGTGGTGCCTCCCGCTCTCTCGGCACACTCGGCAGCCGAGGCACCCGCGGCGCCGGCAACGCTGGCCCAGAAGCTGGTGGCGCGCGCCGCCGGCCGCACGCAGGTGCGCCCCGGCGAGATCGTCACCTGCCGGGTCGACCTGGCGATGTTCCACGACTCCAGCGGGCCGCGCCGCCTCAAGCCGATGCTGGAGGAGCTGGGCGCGTCGATCTGGGACAAGGGCAAGGTCGTGCTGGTGATCGACCACTACGTGCCCGAGGCCGACGACGAGAGCCGACGCATCGTCAGGCTCGCGCGCGACTGGGCGACCGAGCAGCGGCTGCCGCACGTCTACGACGGCCTGGGCATCTGCCACGTCGTGCTGCCCCAGGCCGGGCACGTGCGGCCCGGCATGTTCGCGGTGGGCGGCGACTCGCACTCTCCCACCGGCGGCGCCTTCGGCGCCTACATGTTCGGCATCGGCGCCACCGAGATGCTGGGGGTCGTCGTCACCGGCGAGATCTGGCTGCGGGTGCCGCAGACGATCTTCATGCGCTGGTACGGCCGGCTGGCCGACGGCGTGTCCGCCAAGGACATGATGCTGCACATGCTCGGCCGCTTCGGCATGAACGGCGGCCAGTACCAGGCCGTCGAGTACTGCGGCGAGGCGGTCGCGGCGCTGCCGATGGGCGAGCGGATGACGCTGGCCAACATGAGCGCCGAGCTCGGCGCGCAGACCGGCCTCGTCGCCCCGGACGCGGTCACGCGGGCCTGGCTGGCCGAGCGCGGCGTGCGCGTCGATGCCGCGGCGCTCGAGCCCTGGCACAGCGACGAGGGCGCGGACGGCGTGCGGCACGCCTTCGACGCCAGCGCGCTGGTGCCGCAGGTGGCACTGCCGCACAGCCCCGCCAACGTGGCCAGCGTGACCGAGCTGCCGCCGACCCGCATCGACGTGGCCTACATCGGTGCCTGCACGGGCGCCAAGATCGACGACCTGCGCGCGGCAGCGCGCGTGCTGGCGGGCTATCGGATCGCGCCGCACGTGCAGCTGCTCGTCGCGCCGGCGAGCCGCCAGGACCAGCAGCAGGCCGAGCGCGAGGGGATCCTGCGCCGGCTCGTCGAGGCCGGCGCGACCGTCCTGCCCACGGCCTGCGGCGCCTGCGCCGGGTACGGCGGCGCGATCGGCGAGGGGCGCACGGTCATCAGCAGCACGGCGCGCAACTTCCGCGGCCGGATGGGCGCGGCCACCGCGCAGGTGCTGCTTGGTTCGCCGTTCACCGTGGCGGCCTCGGCGCTGCGCGGCGTGGTCAGCGACGCGCGCGAGATCATCGGCTGAGGGCCGAGCGGCTGGCACGGCACGGAGCACGTCGTGAGGACCTGGAGGCTGCCCGCCGACGTCGACACGGACCAGCTTGCGCCCGGGCCGGCGATGAAGCACGGCATCGATGTCATCGCGCGCCACTGCCTGGAGGCGGTGCGGCCAGACTTCGCCGCAGGCGTGCGGCGTGGGGACGTGATCGTGGCCGGCCCCCACTTCGGCATCGGCAGCTCGCGCGAGCAGGCCGCCGCGGTGCTGGTGCACCTGGGGGTGGCCGCGGTGGTCGCGCCCTCGTTTGGCGGCCTGTTCTTCCGCAATGCCTTCAACGTCGGCCTGCTGCTGCTGGTGTGCCGCGAGGCCGAGCGCATCGGCGACGGCGTCGGGCTGGCGCTCGACCCGCTCGGGGGCCTCGTGCTGCCTTCCGGCGGCGCGCCGCTGGCGGTGGAGCCGACGCCGCCGTTCCTGCTGGACATGGTGCAGGCCGGCGGCCTGCTGCCGCAACTGAAGGCGCGGCTGGCCGCGCGCAAGGAGAGCCGACATGGCACCTGAATCTTCCGGTCGCACCGGGCCGGAGTTCGACCTGCTGATCAAGAACCTGCGCGTCGTGCGTCCTCACGGCAACGTCGTGCACGAGGCCGACGTGGCGATCCGCGACGAGCGCTTCGCGCTGGTCGCGCCCGGCATCGACCCTGCCCGCGCCCGGGTCGTCGAGGACGGCCGCGGGCTGCTCGCCTTTCCGGGCGTCGTCGACGCGCACATGCACAGCGGCATCTACTCGCCGCTGGCCGAGGACGCCGTCACCGAGAGCAAGGCCGCGGCGGTGGGCGGCGTGACCAGCTCGCTCAACTACTTCCGCACCGGCCAGTACTACTTGAACAAGGGCGGGCCGTACCGCAAGTTCTTCCCCGAGGTGCTGGCGATCTCGAAGAACCGCTTCCACGTCGACTACGGCTTCCACCTGGCGCCGATGGACCGCACCCACATCGGCGAGATTCCGATGCTGATCGAGAAGTTCGGCGTGGCCAGCTTCAAGATCTTCATGTTCTACGGCAGCCACGGGCTGCATGGTGCGAGCGACTCCCAGCGCGAGTTCCTGATGATCGGCGAGGACGACCGCTACGATGTGGCCCACTTCGAGTTCGTGATGCGCGGCATCCAGGCCGCCCGCGAGGCGCTGCCCGACAAGGCCTCGCAGGTTTCGCTTTCGCTGCACTGCGAGACCGCCGAGATCATGACCGCTTACACGAAGCTCGTGCAGAGGGACCGGCGCTACGCGGCGCCGGGCATGGGCCTCGCCGCCTACAGCGCGAGCCGGCCCGCGCACAGCGAGGGGCTGGCCGTGTTCACCGCGGCCTACCTGGCCAACGAGACGGCGCTGCCCAACATCAACCTGCTGCACCTGTCCAGCCGCAAGGCGCTCGAGGCGGCGATGGCGATGAGCGAGGTGTTCCCGCACATCGACTTCAAGCGCGAGGTGACGATCGGACACCTGATGCTCGACGTCACCAGCGCCGCGGCCGAGTTCGCCAAGGTCAATCCGCCGATCCGGCCGCGCGAGGACGTGGAGTTCCTGTGGCAGGCGCTTCTTGCCGGCGAGGTCGACTGGGTGGTGAGCGATCACGCCTGCTGCCGTCAGGAGCTGAAGGTGCCTCGCCGCTACTTCGGCAACGTCTGGATGGCCAAGAGCGGTTTCGGAGGCAGCGAGTACCTGCTGCCCGCGCTGGTGAGCGAGGGCACGAAACGCGGCCTCGGCTTCCCGGAGATGGCCCGCTTGACGAGCTGGAACCCGGCACGGCGCTACGGGCTCAACCGCAAGGGCGACATCGCTCCGGGCTACGACGCCGACTTGGCGCTCGTCGATCCGGCGCACACCTGGGTGATCCGCGCGGGCGATTCGCCGAGCACCCAGGGCTACACCCCTTTCGAAGGGCTCGAGCTGTCGGCGAGCGTTCGTGCGACGTACCTGCGCGGCACGAAGATCCACCAGGACGGCCGGGTGCTCGGCAAGCCCCGGGGCCGCTACCTGCACCGGCCGACGGCGTAGACCGTGATGGCGGTCGTGGGTTTGGATGGGGGCGGCGCGCCCCGTGTGCTCGACGCGGCTGATCTGCCCGACGATGCACCGGAGGTGCCTGTGGCGATCGTCGGCGGGGGGGCCTGCGGCCTGACGGCGGCGGTGTTCCTGCGCGAGCGTGGCGTGGAGTGCGTCGTGCTGGAAAGCGACGCGGCGCCGCGCGGGAGCACGGCGCTTTCCTCGGGCTTCGTCCCGGCGCCGTGCACGCGGGTTCAGCGCGCCGCGGGCGTGGCCGACGACAGCGTCGACCTCTTCCTGGCCGATGTTCAGGCCAAGGCGGGCGGCCGGGCCGCGCCGGATCTTGCCCTGGCCTATGCGTCCGCCATCGGTCCGGCGCTCGACGCGCTGCAGGAGCGGCACGGCCTGGCGTTCGAGCTTCTCGACGGCTTCGTCTATCCCGGGCACAGCCGGCGGCGTATGCATGCGCTCGTCGAGCGCACCGGCCTGGCGCTGGTGCTTGCACTCGAGGCGAGGGCGTGTGCGCTCGGGGCCACGCTGCTCATGCGGTCGCGGGTGCGGGATCTGTTCCGCACCGAAGGCGGTGTGATCCAGGGGCTGGGCTTCCAGCGCCCGGACGGTTGTGTCGAGTTCCTTCGTTGCCGGGCCGTGCTGCTGGCCTGCAACGGGTTCGGCGGGAACGCGGCGATGGTTCGGGAGCATCTTCCAGAGCTGGCGGCGGCGCCGTTCGTAGGCCATGTCGGCAACGACGGCTCCGCGCTGGCCTGGGGGCGGGCGCTCGGGGCCGCGACGGCCGATCTGTCGGGCTGCCAGGGGCATGGGTCGTGGGCTGTTCCGCATGGCGGTCTGGTCACTTGGGCTCTGATGGCCGAAGGTGGCGTGCAAGTCAACGCGATGGGCGACCGGTTTCATGACGAGCGCGGCGGCTACTCCGAGGCCGCGGTGGCGGTGCTCGCCCAGCTCGGCGGGGTGGCGTGGAACGTCCTCGACGCTCGGCTGCTCGCACTGGGTCGCGAGTTTCCGGACTTCGTCGAGTTGGAGCTTGCCGGGGCTGTGCGGCCGGTGTCCGGCTTGGCCGATGCGGCCCGGCTGATCGGCTGCGACGAGGTGCGGTTGCTCGCGGCGCTGGAGGGGTCCCGCGTTGGCACGCCGGCGGCGGTGGTCAAGGTGACCGGCGCCCTCTTCCACACGCAGGGCGGCCTCGACGTTGGTCCGGACTTGCGAGTCAGGCGCTTGGGCGGCGGCTCGTTCGCCAATCTTTGGGCGGGTGGGGGTGCGGCTCGCGGCGTGTCTGGCGATGCTGTGTGGGGGTACCTTTCCGGCAATGGCCTGTTGAGTGCAGTGGGCGGCGGCTATGTCGCCGCGAACTCAATCGCGAAGGGTCTGGGATGAGCGCTGGGAGTTCTCTTCGAACGTTGCTTGCCGGCGATCGGGCGCCGCTGGTCGTGCCAGGTGTCTACGACGCGTTGACTGCGGTGCTCGCCTGCGAGGCAGGCTTCGATGCGCTTTACCTGAGTGGCGCGTCGGTGGCCTACTCTCGGCTCGGGCGGGGCGATGTGGGCCTCGTGACTGGAACGGAGATGGTCGATGTGCTCGGGCGCATCTGCTCCCGCGTCACGGTGCCCGTCATCGCCGATGCAGACACCGGCTACGGCAATGCCGTGAATGTGCAGCGGACCGTGCGCGACTATGAGCACGCCGGGGCGGCGATGATTCAGCTCGAAGATCAGCTCTTTCCTAAGCGCTGTGGGCATCTTGCCGGCAAGGCGTTGATTCCTGCGGCCGAGATGTGCGGGAAGCTGCGCGCTGCGCTCGATGCGCGACGCCGTCGGGATACGCTGGTGCTCGCCCGGACCGATGCGGTCGCGGTCGAGGGGTTCGAGGCTGCAATGGCGCGAGCGGCGGCCTACGCCGAGTGCGGCGTGGATGCGCTGTTCGTCGAGGGTCTGCGCGACGAGTCGCAGTTGCGGTTGCTTGGCAGGACCTGGGGCGGTCAGCTGCCGGTGGTTGCAAACATGGTCGAAGGCGGCGTCACGCCGTTGTTCGATGCCGCCACGCTCGGCCGCTGGGGCTTCCGAGTGGTGCTCTATCCTGGTGGCACCGCTCGCGCCGTGGCGGGCGCCTTGCTCGGCTACTTTGCGGCGCTGGGACGCGATGGGACAAGCGCGGCTTGGCGTGACCGGATGGTCGACTTCGTGGAGCTCAATTCGCTGCTGGGCACGCCGGAGCTTCTCGAGCAGGCCCAGGGCTATGAAGGCATTCCGGGCAAGCGGGGGGCTCGCGATTCCTGAGGCGGGCGCTTCGGATCCTGGTTGCGGGCCGCCCGGGCGGCTCGGCGTCGGCGGCATTTGGGGCCATGCGCACGAGACAGACCGGATCAGCGCTGTGCGGTGATCCACCGAAGTCTCGGCTTCGCCGCCGGGAAAAGGAAAAGGCCCGGTCTAACGACCGGGCCTTCTCGGGTAATTAGCCTGACAATGTCCTACTTTCACACGGGAACCCGCACTATCATCGGCGCAGAGGCGTTTCACTTTCCTGTTCGGGATGGGAAGGAGTGGGACCACCTCGCCATGGTCGTCAGACTTGACTTTTCCCCGCACGCAGCAGCGTGCAGGACAATTCATAGAGCCGAATCAGCTGGATTGCGACCAGCTTGGCACAACATTCAGACTCGATCGAGGCAGCTTGAGCTGCTTCTCGTCAGAGTTATAGGGTCAAGCCTCACGAGCAATTAGTACCGGTCAGCTGAACGCATTACTGCGCTTCCACACCCGGCCTATCAACGTCCTGGTCTCGAACGACTCTTCAGGGGGCTCGAGGCCCCGGCAAGACTCATCTTGGAACGAGTTTCCCGCTTAGATGCTTTCAGCGGTTATCTCTTCCGCACTTAGCTACTCGGCTATGCCAC
>Ga0068877_10003247_pt1 | contig 12929 bp, 13 predicted proteins | sample NOAtaG_FD_66437 | JGI IMG/M metagenome (GOLD analysis project Ga0068877, IMG submission 66437) | Freshwater lake microbial communities from Lake Erie, under a cyanobacterial bloom - NOAA_Erie_Diel6S_1000h metaG | ecosystem: Environmental > Aquatic > Freshwater > Lake | place: USA: Ohio, Lake... | reverse complement strand
ACCCACACCTTCCGCGATTGCCGATTGCCAAATCCCGATTCCCCTCTTCCCAGTGCCCAGTGCCCAGTGCCAAGTGCCCAGTGCCAAGTGCCCAGTGCCAAGTGCCCAGTGCCTACGGCCTCAATGCGGCACTTCCTTCACCGCATTCCGGTTCCACGACGGAACCCGCACACAGATCGGCCCCTTCCCACCCCCCTGCGCCTGCACCACGCACTGACAGCTCAACCGGCTGTTCCGCTGAAGGCCCGGCGCTTCCTCAACGCGGTCCTCTTCCGCCTCCGTCGCCTCGGAGAGTTGGTCCATCCCCTTCTCGACATAGATGTGGCACGTCGAACACGCGCACACCCCGCCGCAGGCGTGTTCGATGTTGATCCCGTTGCCCATCGCCACCTCGAGCAGATTCTGCCCCGGCGCCGCCATCAGGTTCACCAGCGGCTCGTTCTTGCCGCTCAGTCCTTCCGGGTCTTCAAGATAAAACTGCACCGGGACGGTCGCGGTCGCAGGATCGATCGGACGGATATGCATCGCACAAACCTCTCGTACATACTCGATTCGCCCTCCACGCCGCGGCGAAAAAACCAATCCCGCGGCCATTGAGGACAGGGTGGGTCAGACAGGTCCAGAGTTTAGCGCTCATCCCCCCTTCGGGGCATCTCCAGCCCGCTCCGTCCACGGTTCTTGCGTAAACTGCCCGTTCATGCCCAGCCCCCCCACCCCCTCCACCTCCGACTCCCCCCTTCCCCACCTCTCCCACGCCGCCGCGAGCCAGGCCCAGAGCGCCGGCGCGCCGGTCGACCACGCCCCCGTCGGCATCTCCCTCATCGCCCCCGCCCACAACGAGCAGGAAAACATCCAGGCCCTCGTTGACCAGGCCGAGAAGGCCCTCAAGGCCACCGGGCTCACCTTCGAGTTCCTCATCGTCGACGACGGCTCGACCGACCAAACCCGCGCCGCCGTCGCCGCCCTCATCCCCTCGCGCCCCTGGCTCCGCTGCATCACGATGCTCGACACCCCATCGGGCAAAGGCAACGGGCAATCGGCGGCCTTTCACGCCGGCATCCGCGCTTCGCGCGGCACCCTCATCGCCACCATCGACGCCGACCTGCAGAACGACCCCGAAGACCTGGTCAAAATGCTCGATCTGCTGCGATCCTCCGGGGCCGACATGGTCCAGGGCGACCGCTCCCACGCCCGCAAGGACAACCTCATCCGCCGGGTCAGCTCCTGGGTCGGGCGGTTCTTCCGGGCGCTGGTTCTGAAAGATGTCGTCCGCGACACGGGCTGCTCCCTCCGCGTGATGAAACGCGACCCGGCCCTCCGCCTGCCCCTGGAGTTCAAGGGCATGCACCGCTTCATCCCCGTCTCGTTCTCGCTGATGGGCTACCACGTCACGCAGATGCCCGTCAACCACCGCCCCCGCGTCGCCGGCACCAGCAAATACGGCATGGGCATCCTCCAGCGCGCAATCCCGGGCCTGATCGACCTCTTCGCCGTCCGTTGGATGGCCTCGCGCCGGCGGCCTGTCCGTTCAATGCCCGTGGGCGGCCAATCTTCTGAAAGCCCGCAAACACGCGCGCCGGAGGGGCCACGGTGAAGTGGGAACCCCTGCTGGTCATGCTGCTGCTGGTTGCGGTGGGGTTCTGGATCACCTACCGCCCGGGCACCCCCCACGCGCTTCGGCCCGGGGCCGAGACATCCAAGTTCACTATCGGCGCCGCCAAGGGCGAACTCGAAGTCCTCGAAGCACCCGCAGGCGTACGAACCTACCGCTTCCTGCCCAAGACCGGCGAAGCGTCACCGGTTCTTTCAGAATCTCAAATCACCAGCCTCTTGGGCCCAGAAATCGTTGATCAGGCCGTCAGCACCTCGGGGAACCGGCTCTTCCGGGCCTTGAACGTCTCGTCGTGGGGTTCGTTTGTCTGGCTGAGCATCGGGTTTGTCGGGCAGGTGCTCTTTGCGGGGCGGATGGTTCTGCAGTGGATCGTTTCGGAAAAGAAAAAACAATCCCACATCCCCGAGAGTTTTTGGTGGTTCAGCCTCATCGGCGGGGGGATGCTCTTGATCTACTTCATCTGGCGACAAGACCCGATCGGGGTTTTGGGGCAGGCGCCGAATGTCGTCATTTACGTGCGCAATATCAGGCTCATCCGCAAGCAACGCCGCCGGGACGCGAAGGCCATTGGCGGCGAGGAAGGAACCGGATTATGAAACTCTGGCTCGACGATCGCGAACTGCACGTCCCAACGGACGATCTCGATTCCGCCCTGAAGGCCGCCCGCGACGCGGCCCAGCAGGCCGGGCGGGTGATCATCGAGGCGGAATGGGACGGGCAGTCGATCCCGGACGCGATGCTGGAGAACCCGCCCAAGTCGCCTTCGGGTAAGGGTGAAATCCGCTTCACGTCCGCGAACCCGCGGGCGCTGGTCTCGACGACTTTGCACGAGATCAGCGACGTGCTGGGGAAGCTCGGTGCGTTGCAGCAGGAGACGGCCGAGGCGTTGCAGAGCGGGCGGATGGACGAGGCCTTCGAGGCGCTGGGTGAGGTTTTTTCGACGTGGGAGACGGTCCGGCGCGCGGTTGAGGAAGGTCCGGCGCTGCTGGGGATCTCGGTGGCAACCCTCTCCGCACCCGCGTCGTTAGGCGGCCCGTCGGAGGGCATGTTGACGCACATCGGGGCCCTGACGGACCTGCTGGGCGATACCCGCTCGGCGCTGCAGAACGAGGACTGGTCGACGCTTGCCGATTTGCTCTCCGACGAACTGCGCGTGCAAGCCGACCGCTGGGGCGTTATTCTGCGGAGCCTGGCGGAGCAGATCGATCGGCGGTGAGAGGTTTGGTGTTGCGGAAGGTGATCGTTCCACGCCCAGGACGAGCGGAGGGATCGCGCAGCGTGCCTGAGACCAAGACGAACCCGACCACCCAACGCATCGACGCGCTGATGGAGCAGGCCAGCACCGCGCTGGTTGCCCGGCAGTACTTTCAGACCGAGCGTTTGTGCCTCGACGCGCTCGAACAGGCTTTTCGAGCCGCGGACTTTCACCGCATGGCCCGCATCATCCTGCCATTGCAGGAAGCGCGGCGTCAGAAACGCGACATCGCGGTGGAAACGAGCAAAGTCTCCGTCGTCGATTCGGTGGTTCCCAACCCGGGGGAGATCAAAGCCGGGATGTACCTGATCAAGCCGCCGCGCGTCGGGCTCGACGGCCGGCTGCTGCGTGAGGCGGCCGACCGCGAGGAAATCCCCGTGCTGATCGTGGTGCGCGAACCGACAACCCGCGCGGGCCTGTGCCCCGTGGTGGCCCTCGGGCCCGTGACCGTGCGCACGCGCGTGGCGGAGTACGTCCCGCGAACAAAGAACCCCAGCAAGGGCGGCAAGGGCGTCGACTCCAAATCCGCGAAGAAACCCATCAAGGGCAAGGCGGACAACACGAACGCCGATGACAAGACCGCAGAGCTCATCCCCGACGCGGCGTGGATGCTCGCGGCGAGCGAAGCACTCGGCGACGCGTCGATCGCCGAGATCGACCCGGCGCGCCCGGTTGTTTCACGCGTTGAGGAGCTGTACCTGCGCCTGCAGGGCATTCCCGATCACGAAAAGCTGCACCAGGCGCTGCGGGCAACCTGTGAAGAAGCCGCTCGGCTGGGCCCCGCGGCCTTGAAGCGCCGAGCCGAGATCGACGACGATGAGTTTGAGGACGACCTCGACGATCAGCCCGAGTCCGACGATGAAGAGCCGTGAGACCGCGAGAGAAACTCGCCGCGGTCAGGCCCGCCGTTGAGCATGACTCAAAGGATGACTCAACGAACTGTTCAGGGCATCAGCATCGTGGGCTGAAGGCTGGGCTGAAGGCTGGGCTGAAGGCGTTGACCGATCGGCTTAGCGCCCGTGGTTGCGGGCGTTGCGTTCGTTCTGATCGCCGATGACCGCGCCGCCGATGGCGCCGCCCACGGCCCCGATGGCGGCACCCTTCCCCGCCGAGCCCGTGAGCGAACCGATCGCCAGCCCGCCCAGTGCGCCCAGCGCAGCGCCGGAGAGCGCACCTTCCCCCGCGTTGTTGCACCCGCCCATGGTCATCGAACACAGCGCAAGGCCGGCGGCGGTGAGGGTGAGCTTCGAGCGGTTGAAAGATCGGTTGCGGTTCATGTCGGTTACCCCTGGTACAGAAAGTGTTTTGATCGGCTCGTTCTGAGCCCCGATGGATTCGACGTCGGAACAAACTTGGTTTCACGCCTCGGGCGCTTCCCGTGGCGGATCCGTGAAACCACGAAGCTTTTTATCGGTCAGCGGGCGTTCGGATGCAGTGCGGATAAGGGCGAGTTGAAGGTTCGATGCACCCGCCTCCCCCTCGGCGATTCACCCAAAGTCAGTTCCAGTGACAGCCCTTGGGCGCGTCGTGGGTACGCTGCGGCTTGGCGCGGTCCAGCAGACGGCGCAGCTCCGCAAGCTGCGATTCGATCAGCTCGGCGCGCCGGTTCACATCACCCTCGGCCAGCAAGCGATACCGCAGCTCTCGGTCGTCGATCAGCGCGATGCTCACGAGTTCGAGAATCGCCGAGGTCGGGATCGCGTCGTCCTCAAGGTGCTTCGCCACCGCGTCGGCCTCGCTGAGATCACGCAGCGACGTATCACGCATCAGCCGCAGCAGCCGCTGACGACGATCGGCCAGCCCCCGCCGCACCTTGGGCTCGCTCGAGGCAAGCTCCGCACGCAACGCCAGCTCGGCCTGTTCGGCGCGTTCGGCGGCGGCTTCTTCGGTCAGTCCCACCGGTTCGAGCATCGCAAGGCGGTACAGGCGCTGCTCGATGCCGGGCAGCTCGCGGACGATCCGGGCGCGGCAGACGCCGTGGAGAATGATGTTGTACCGCCCGTCGGCGAAGGAGTGGTGCTGCACGAGCTGACCGACGCAGACCGCGGGCTTCAGACGGACCGGCACCGTTGAAAGATCGAACGCGTCGGGAGAGTCGTTTGAAGCCTCCGCGTCGTCGTCGAGCAGCGGGCGAGAGAAATCCATGACCGCCAGGGCGATCTGACCCGGCCCGTCGAGAACCTCACGGACGAGCTTGCGATACCGCGGCTCGAAGATGTGCAGCGGGAGCATCGCGTGCGGCATCAGGGCCGCGTAGGGCAGCGGAAAGATCGGCATAGGCCTGGCGAAGTTCACGCGGATGGTGGATTCGTCGGACATCGACAGAATGGTAGGTTCGCTGACGACCGATCGAACGACATGGCCTGATGAACACACGGCGCGAAGGCGTTCGGAGGGTCTCGGTGGCGAACCGACCCGAGCAAAGAAGCGTCTTCGCGTGCGCACTTGACGTGCAGATGGTTGCTCAGTGGTTGCCGAGGGTTTCGCCCGCGGGTTTGGCGGTCTGTGCGTTGCTCGTCGCCGCACGGCGGATCAGCGCGTCCATGACTTGTTTCGCCATGGCCTCGGCCGTTGCGACCTCTTCCACCACCACCAGGTCAGCGCCGAACTGCATCGCCTGCATCGCCTTGGAGAGGAAGCTGTTCCGAGCGGCGATGTACACGTCGGCGCGGTGCTCGCGAACGACCTTGCACGCACGCAGCGTCGCTTCGTCGTCGGGGATGGTGAGCATCACCGCGTCCGCGTGGGAGATGCCGGCGGATTCGAGAACCTCGGCGTTGGAGATGTCGCCGTAGATGGCGCGCCGACCGAGCTTGAGCTGGGTGTTGATCGTCGATTGGTTCATGTCCACCACGACGAAGGGGATATCGATCAGGTCCAGACGATCAGCCAGCGAACGCCCAACGACGCCGAACCCCGCGATGATGACGTGCTTGGGCGCCGCGTGCCGGGTGGGCGCGGCTTTCACGCTTGACTCGGCGCTGTTCTCCGCCGCGTTTGGCTCTGGGTGGCTGAGTGCGGAGAGGCGCTTGCGACCCGGGGCGGTCGGCGGCGGCGTGTGCACCGGATCAGCGAAGGCGTTGGGCTTTGTCCAGCCCGCCGGCTTGATCCGCGCCACCAACGGGTCGAAGCGCGCCAGCGTCTTGTACAGCGGCGGGATCAGCAGCAGCGTCAGCACAACAATCGCGATCAAACGCGAGTTCGCCTCGCTGTCGACAAGCCCCGCGGCACTTGCGGCGGCCAGAACCACGATCGTGAACTCGCCGGCCTGACCGAGAAGCAGCCCGGCCCGCGCCGCCAGCGTGCTGGTTGCGCCCAGCGCCCAGGCCGTGGCGGCGATGATGAAGGTCTTCAGCACCAGCACACCCACAACGCCCAGCAGGATGAGCATCCAGCCGTCACGGATGGCCGAGAACTCGAGCTTCATCCCCACCGCGGTGAAGAAGATCGCCATGAACAGGTCGCGCATCGGGGAAAGCTGACCGGCGAGCTGGTGCTTCGCGGGTGTGCTGGAGAGCAGAAAGCCCGCGGTGAAGGCGCCCAGCTCGGGTGAGAAGCCAAGGCCCGAGGCCACAACCGCCGCAAGGAGTGCCGCGCCCGCCGAGAAGACCAGCGCGATCTCTCCGGATGCGCCGCGCGAGGCCTCAAGCACCAGCCGCGGCAGAATCGCACGCCCGGCGAGGATGAACAGCGCAATCCCCAGCAGACCGCCCACGGCCTTCATGCCCGTGCCCCAGTCACTCGGCAGAAGGAAAGCCACGTGCGCGGACGTGTCGGTCGAGGCCTTCACCCCGGCCCAGACAGCCAGCAGCGGCATGGCCGCCAGCGCCGCCAGCGAGAGCAGATCCTGCATGATCGACACGCCGACGACGAGCCGTCCCAGCGCACGCTGGGTCTCGCGATAGTCGCTCAGCAGGCGCATCGCCACCGCGGTTGAGCTCATCGCAATAGCCATGGCGATGGCAAGGCCCGTCGGGGCCGAGCCGGTCGCCACAGCCGACAAAGGCCAGAAGACCGCGACCACCGCCAAAGTCGAGACCACGCCCACGGTCAGCGTGCGGACCATCCCCCCGCCGCGGAGATCGGAAGGGTTCAGGTGCAGCCCGATGGTGAACATGAGCATGACCACCGCCAGCGAGGTGATGGCCTGAACACTTTCGGGCGATGAGACAAAGCCCAGCGCGCTGGGCCCGATAATCGCCCCGGTGATGAGGTAGCACGGGATGGTCGCAAGCCGCACGCGACGAAGCACCATCGCCACCAGCGCCGCGGCGATGAGCATGACCACCAGCGAACGCACGATCGCGGTGTCGGAGTGTGCTTCAGCGCCGCCGCCGCCCGATGCAGCAACGGGGCCGCTGAGGTTCGCCGTCGCGGTGTTCAGCAGCGACGAGACGCAGAAGGTCATGGCGGAGAGACTGATCATCACGGCGATGGTACGGGCGGTTGGCCCTCGGTTCGACGCGCCGTTTCCTGTCGCCACTTCTTCACCAGCACGCCCAGCAGCGTCACATCCGCCGGGGTCAGGCCCTCCAGCCTTGACGCCTGCGCCAGCGTGACCGGGCGGAACTTCGCCAGCGCCAGCCGCGCCTCGGTCCTCAGGTGTACGAGATGCGCGTAGTCGATATCCGCGGGGATGCTCCGCTTCTCAAGATCGTCCTGCAGCGTCATCTGGTCGCGCGATTTGCGCAGGTAGTGGTGATAAAACCGGTCGGTGTGAGCCGTAAAGACCACGCCCCGCGGCCAATCCCGCCCCAAACCACGCAGATGCCCCCTCAGCTCGTCAACCGTGAACTCGGGCCTTCGGCACAGCTCCGCCAGCGTCTTGTCACCCACACGCACGCGATCAAGCTCCGCACCCAGCTCGCGAAGCTCGCTGGCCCTGCGTTCATACCGCTCAACACGAAGCCGCGAGAGAGGACCGTGGTTCATCAGCCCGTGCCCCCGCGCGAGGACCGTCAGCCGATCCGCCGCGTTATCCGCCCGCAGGTTCAAGCGATGCTCCGCACGGCTGGTGAACATCCGGTACGGCTCCGTCGGCGTCTTCGTCACCAGGTCGTCCATCATCACCCCGATGTACGACTCATCGCGCCCGAGCGTCACCGGCTCTTCACCGCTCGAACGCCGCGCCGCGTTCAACCCCGCCAGCAACCCCTGCCCCGCGGCTTCTTCATACCCGCTCGTTCCGTTGATCTGCCCCGCCAGCATCAGCCCGCGCACCGCTCGCGTCTCGCACGTGGCATAGATCTGGTGCGGCTTGACCATGTCGTACTCAACCGCGTATCCAAACCGCAGAATCTCCGCGCCCTCACACCCCGGCAGCAGCCGAATGATCCGCTCCTGCACATCCGCGGGAAGGCTCGTCGAGATCCCGTTGCAGTACACCCAGTCGTCGCTCAGCGATTCCGGTTCCAGAAAAACCTGGTGGCTCTCACGCTCGGCAAAGCGCACGACCTTGTCCTCAAGACTCGGGCAATACCTCGGCCCGACCGACTCGATCTGCCCGCTGTACATCGGCGCGCGGTGCAGATTCTCGCGGATCAACGCGTGGATCCGTTCGTTGGTGGTCGTGATGCGACAATCGGTCTGCGGCAGAACCGGAAACCGCTCGATCGACGGCGCACAGCCCCGACCGACCGCTTCGCTCAACCCCGTCCCGCTCAGGTCGCTGAACGCCACCGGCGCTTCGTCGCCGAGTTGCTCGGTCAGCTCCGCCCAGCGGATCATCCCACGCCTCAGCCGCGGCGGCGTCCCGGTCTTCAGCCTCCCAAGCTCAAACCCCAGCCCCGACAACGCCGAAGAAATCCCCGCCGCCGGCGCTTCGCCAAACCGCCCGCCCGGCGTCTGCTTCTCCCCCGTGTGCATCAACCCACGCATGAACGTCCCCGTCGTCAGGACCACCGCACCCGCTTCAACGATCATCCGTTCGTGCGCCCAAACCCCCGACTCGGCAAACACACCCCCGCGCGTGCCCACAGCCGCGCTCGGCTCAAGCACCACCCCACGCACCGCACCTTCGTCAACCAGCAGCCGCTCCACACTCCCCGCGAAGACCCGGATCTCCGGCCGACTCGCGATCAGCCGCTGCACCCCCGCCGCGTACGCGTGCTTGTCGCACTGCGCACGCGGGCCATGAACCGCCGGCCCCTTCGAGGTGTTGAGCACCTTGAACTGAATCCCCGTGGCATCCGTCGCCAGGGCCATCAGCCCGTTGAGCGCGTCAATCTCCCGGACAATCTGCCCCTTCGCCAGCCCGCCGATCGCCGGGTTGCACGACATCACCCCGATCTTCCCCGGGTCCTGCGTCACCAACGCCACCGTCGCCGAACCGTCCGACGCCACCCCCAGCACGTTCGCCGCGGCCCACGCCGCCTCGACGCCCGCGTGCCCCCCGCCGATCACGATGACCTTGTACGCACTCTTCACGATAACCGATTGTTGCAGGCATCACCCGCCGGCGAGAAACGCAAGAACACCCCTTCAAAAGCCCATCCGTCCACCCCTCGGCCGCACATTCTCACTCAAGACGCCGCAACCGCCGCGAATCTCATCGTTTTACCCAAGCGAACACACCTTCCTTCACCGCACCACCTCATCCACGCCCAAGGCCGCCGCACCCTCACCCCGATCGCACCGGAGATCCCTCATGCCAGCCACACTTTTCAAACGCCCCGCCCTTCCGCTCTTCATCGCCGTCGCGCTCACGCTCTTCTCGGCGCTGCTCATCGCCGCACCAACCAGCGACACACGCGCCCCACGCGTGCTCACCTACGAGTACGCCTACCTGACCATTCACCCGCACGCCGCGGTCCTCGAAACCGCCGATGCGCTCACCGCCGCCGAAGTCCGCCAGCCCTTCACCATCGACCAATCCGTCGTTCGCGCGGCCGACAACTCCACCACCGGCAACTTCAACGCCCTGCTCAAAGCCCTCAACCGCTACGGCGCACAAGGCTGGGAACTCCCGCCGCTCACCGACATCAAGCCCGACGTCCCCATGCTCATCCGCCGCCGCACCGAATGACCCGCCCTCGCCTTTTCCACTCCCCTTCCACCCGTCGCCGCAGACAATCGGCGCCCAGTCCTTCCTTCACCGTTTCACTTCCCCCGCTCTCGCCGCGCCTTCCCTGCGGGCCCAAACTCCTCACGCGTCGCAAAGAAACTCGCGTACAGCTCTTCAAACAGCTCATCATCCACGCGATGCGTCCGCGCCTTCGGGTCCGCCACGTTCGTCCAGCGGAAGTGCATCGTCCCCACCGCTTCACCGTCGCTCTCACCCCGCGCCCGCGCTTCCGCCGCCATCAGCGCACGGTCATACGCCGACCGCCGCCCGGCATCCGACAAAGCCTCATACGCCGCCTGCACCGCGGCAAACGCCGCCGTCGCCTCGGGGCTCGGGTTGACATCCGGGTGCGTCCGCCGCGCCAGCGCATGGAACGCCCGCTTGATCTCCGCCGCCGAGGCCAACCGCGACACGCCCAGCGTTTGGTAGTGCGTCTTCACGCCACCCACATCACCAACATCACGCCGCGAAGCAGACGCACCGCCTCCCACCGCGTCCTCTTCCGGCGCACGCGCCCCCGCCGCCGCCCCGCGCTTCGTCGAACTCCCGGGCTTCTTCGCGCTCATCACGGATTCTTCGGCTGTGCAGGCTGCGGCGCAGGCTGAGCCCCACCCGCCGCGGGCGTCGGCATCGGCGCCGGCTGCACCGCCGGCTCGCCCACAAAGACCGCCTCGATCTCAAAGACCAGCGTCGCCCCGCCGGGAATATTCGCCCGTGGACGCCCAGACTCACCATACCCCAACGCCGCCGGAATGATCAGCCGCCGGAACTGCCCCTTGCGAATCCCCGGCAAGCCCTCGTTCCACCCCTGGATCAACGTCGGCGGAATCCCCGTCACCAGCGGCTCACGCCCATCCCGCCGCGAGCTATCAAACTGATACCCGTCCAACAACCACCCCGAGTACTGCACCGCCACCTGCTTCCCCGTCGACGCAACCTCGCCGTCCGCCGCGTTCATATCAATCACAATCAGCCCGCTGTCACGCCGATCCGCCTTCACCTCCGTCGCCTTCGCCGCAAACACCACGCTCTCACCCTTCCCCGGGCCCCACACCTGCGCACCCTTCGCATCAAACCCGCGGTCCGTCCACGTGATCCCGCCACCCCCCACACCACCAATCTTCACCTCACTGTCAAAGCTCACCGCACCACCCACCAACGTCGCCAGCCCGCTCGCCGAGCCTTCAAACCCCGCACCGTCGGCCGTGGGCTTCAGCGCGATCTGCGTGTTGACCACAAACTTGTCCAAACCCATCAGCGGGAAGGCCTCCGGCGCCGCAAAGAGCCCCGCGACCGCATTGCCGAACCCCGCGTTCACCCGCGCCGGGTCAAGCACCCGCATGAACAGCGTCCCCTTCGCGTCCTTGTAGAACGTGATGATCCCCTGACGGAACGGCGCCCACCCCGAGTCCTCACGCGCGATCTCGAAGTACACCGCGTTGTCCAGATCCTTCACATTCACCACCGCGCTGCGGAAGACGAGCGCCGGCAGCGTCCCCACCGCCTTGCTCGCGAAGCTCCCGCTGACCAGCTTCACCGCCTTGTTCACGTCCGCGTCGGTGCTCGTCACCGCCGGCGCCGGCAACGCCACCGGCGTAACCGCCTTGGGCGCCTCCACCGGCTGCGACCCGCCCGCCCCCCCCATACCCGCCGGCGGCTGCGCAGTCGCAGCCGAGCCAAGCACCAGCACGCCCGAAAGCACACCCGCCGCGGCACACAACGCCGCCGCCTTCGTGCCAACCAAACGCGAGGAACCAACCAAACCGCGGGCCGTCACGCTGAACATCGCAGACTCCAATAAAAAACACAACCCAAGCGTCACCAATTCGTCACCAAGCCACTATGCCACTATGCCACTGCTTTTCTTTGAGCTTTGAGCTTTGAGCTCTGAGCTCCCACTCACACCATCTCCGGGTACAGCTTCTTCACCACGCCCACCAGATCGCGCACGTGGCTGATCGACTCGTCCATGAACTTCTTCTCCGTCGCGTCCATCTTGAACTCGATGATCTTCTCTACGCCCTTCGCCCCAAGCACCGCCGGCACACCCACGAAGTACCCCTTGCCCTTCTGCCCCGGCGCCACGCCATAGTGGTCCTCGCAGTACGCAGCCGAAGCGATCACACGCTTCTTGTCACGCACGATCGCCTCGACCATCTCCACCGTCCCGGCACTCGGCGCATACCACGCGCTGGTGCCCATGAGCTTCACCACCTCGCCGCCGCCGCCCTTGGCACGCTCCACGCACGCGTTGATCTTCTCCGCGCTCAGCAGATCGCTGATCGGGATCCCGTTCACGCTCGTGCGGTTCGGCAGCGGCACCATGTCGTCCCCGTGCCCACCAAGCAACAAACCCTGCACGTCCTCAACGCTCACCCCAAGCTCCCACGCCAGGAACGTCTTGTACCGCGCCACGTCCAGCGCACCCGCCTGCCCGATCACCCGGTGCGCCGGGAAGCCCGTGGCCTTCCACATCACATAGACCATCGCGTCCAGCGGGTTGCTCACCACGATCACAATCGCGTTCGGCGCAAACTTCTTGATGTTCTCCCCCACGCTCTTGACAATCCCCGCGTTGATCTGCACCAGATCATCCCGGCTCTGCCCCGGCTTCCGCGGCACCCCCGCCGTCACCACCACCACGTCCGACCCCGCGATCGCCTCATAGTTGCTCGTCCCCACCATCTGCGCGTCAAAGTTCTCAATCGACGCACAGCACGCAAGGTCGAGCGCCTTCCCCTTCGCCACGCCCTCCTTGTCGGGGATATCCAGCAGCACCACGTCGCCCAGCTCCTTCATCGCCAGCGACCGCGCACACTCGCCACCAATGTTCCCGGCCCCAATCACGCTGATCTTCGCACGACGCATCATGGAAAAATCCCTTGTCTGGTTGCTGTTGATCAAACCCGTACACACTCCCAAGCGCCGCATCGTATGGCCGCTTCAACCCCCTTTTCAGCACGCCCCGTGCCACCGATCGTCCAACGGACGATCGGTGC
>Ga0068877_10003246_pt1 | contig 12930 bp, 11 predicted proteins | sample NOAtaG_FD_66437 | JGI IMG/M metagenome (GOLD analysis project Ga0068877, IMG submission 66437) | Freshwater lake microbial communities from Lake Erie, under a cyanobacterial bloom - NOAA_Erie_Diel6S_1000h metaG | ecosystem: Environmental > Aquatic > Freshwater > Lake | place: USA: Ohio, Lake... | reverse complement strand
CGTCCCCCCCACCACCGCCCCCAACCTCCCCAGGAGGGCTGCCGGAGAACCCTCGGTTCCCCGGCGCTTGCATCGCCCGACCCAAAAGCCCGCCACCTCGCAAACCCGTACACCGCCGTTCGGGTGCTACCGTCGCTCATTATCAAACGTCAGCATTCACCTTGGAGAACAACTCACTGATGCCTCATGTGCTTGAATCGGGCTTCGTCGCGAGGGGCAGATTATCCGGTATCCGAATCAGCGGTTCATAGTTGACCTTCCAGATGTCCAGTTCACGTGGCTCTGAGCAGTCGTCAACATAGAGCGTCGCCATCACATCAACGCCATCAGCATCTTGGAAACACACTTCAGCACCTACGGAATAAACCACACGATCGCCCGTGACCTTGGAGCTGACCTGAAGCCTGAGACTGCCCATGCCGCCATCGTTCATGGCTTCTACACGAACGTGGTCAACCCAGTCAATCCGCCAACCAGCCCCAAACGCTGCCGCCGCGAGGCAACGAAGCAACCGACGCTCGTCTTCAGTTGGATCACGAAATGCCATGGCTCCGCCCTACGCTGCCCAGAATGATCGACCGACAAACCTCTCGGTCGCGCACGCTCGCCTGCCGCTCCAGCCGCACGATGCAATCGATCGTCACCGAGCCGACCAGTTTACGCACCCCCTGCCCCATCCCCCATCCAGAGCAGTCTCTCCGCACTGCCCATCCGGGCCACACCGCTCCTGCCACCCCGCCATGGGCCCGACCACCTCAGCAACCACCGCCCCATCAACCGCTCTTCACCTGCCAATCCCCACCCGCCGCGGCGGCCACCGCGAGCCAGACCGCAAAGCGACTGTATCGTCAGTCAGCCGACTCTCGAGCGCGCGGCGCGGAGGGGGACGCTACGTGTAAACGATTAGTTATACAGTGAATACACTCTGCAGTTTGAGCCTCTTGCTCGAAACAGACTGAAGAAACTCACCGATTGCTCGATCGACCAACAAGTATGGGCGAGGAAAATCGTTGTCACCAGACAAGTTCATCGGGAGCCTTTCCTCCTTCGCAATACACTCCCATGACCTGCACCAAGGCACCTTCTTCACATGCGCAAAGGTCTTTGACTTATACACGTATACATGGGATGGATCATTGCAATAGCCTCGCCGTCCACACACAGTACACCAGCACGACTTTGATATGTCCATGTGAGAATATTGATGCTCCATCGGACCAATGATGCAAGAAGGCTGGATCAAGAACAAATCAACACTCGTTTTTCTTCCCATTTGGACCGGAATCAAGTCTTCTGTGTCCACTCCGTACTTGTCCACTAGCCGCTTGGCCACTTTGGCTGAACAAAGCCAATCGCTCTGGTATGACTCCATAATCTCGGCCTTTGGCATCCGAGCAGCACTCACGGGAAGACCGCCAATGAACATGCCGCCCGCTCCGCAGTTCATGCAGGCATGTTTATAGGAGGCCTTTGCCTGTTGATACTCAATATCTCCAGTGAACAGCGCACTCCCGATGAGCCCCACCATGTGAGTAAGCACCGCGTCCGCAGGTCGTTTCTTTCCCCCCTTGGGTATGGCGTGACGCTTCATCAGATTGCCCATAGCGATATCTCAGTTCATTGTTTTCAGGTACGCGTTTTCGCGTTGAAACCAGTGTGGTTTGCCTATCGCCGCATAGGTGCCTTCATGCGCTTTGACCATGCCCACCTTCCGTTGACATACTTTCCTCATCCGTTCCCAGCGGCCTCGAACCGTTCGGGGCTCAGGGAGCCGGGTGCGGCGTGCAGGCGCTGGTGGTTGGAGAAGACCTCGATGCACTCAAACACCGCCGCCCGGGCCTGCGCCTTGGTCCGGAGGCGCTCATGATACTGACTGTACCCACTCTCCGTTGACACACGTTCCTCATCCGTTCCCAGCGGCCTCGAACCGTTCAGGGCTCCGGGAGCCGAGCGCGGCCCGCAGACGCGTGCGGTTGGAGATGCCCTCGATGTACTCGAACACCACCGCCCGGGCACAGTGTCAACCCACCGCCCCGCCAAAGCCGCCGGCCAAACGGTCGGGCCTCGACCCCGGCGCCGCATGACCCCGCCCCCGGCGGGCGATGACCACCCGCAAGTCGGTCTGCCGCCACCCGCCGCTCGCGATGCATCCCCGAGCCGCCCGCCGCGGCCCACCTTCCCCACGTGCAGATCGCAGGCCCCACCCCAAACGCCATCACCTCAGCCGCCACCCAACCGCCCCGCCCCGAATCAGCCGCTCACCCCGCCAGGTTCGGCGCCCGGGGAACCACCACCGCCCCCTCAACCGCTCTTCACCTGCCAAACCCCACCCGCCGCGGCGGCCGCCGCAGCGCACCTCACCAGCCGTCACAGAATCAGCCCCGCCTCACGCATCTGCTCATAGACGGACCACAGGGCCCAACCGTCAGACCAGTCGTAACCCGCTTGACGACCGACTCTCTCGCTTGGCACGAACGGATCCACACAGGTCACCACGTGCCACCCGCGCTGCATCTCGAAGAGCCGCGTGAAGTACCGCTCCTTATCGGCCTGCCGTCCCTCCTCCAGCCACCCCTGCACCTTCTCCACCATGCCCGCCCGCTCAACCATCGTCCGGCGAAGATACACCGCCGTTCCGATCCGCAGCACCCGCTCCGGCACTTGACCATCCAGCACCCGCTGATAACGCCGCCACCGGATCTCCTCCTCCAGCGAGCCCGCCTGAACCCTGTCCGTCTCCAGCAGCGACAAGCCGCCGCGAATCTCTTCGCCAGGCGTCGGCCACTCCACAGCATCAAGCCATGCACAATGTGTCTCACATGCTCGGAGCACCCTTGATGCGGCGAACTGCCGCGCTGCTCCCTTGTCATCGAGCAGCATCTCGTGCACCGCTGTCGCCAGGCAGAGCGCGGCCCGCGCTTGCCCATCCACCATCACGGTCCGTCGCTCACACGCAAGCATCGCGCGCACCCCATGACACGCATCCACCTCGGGCCCCACTGGCCCATCCCCCTCTGACACCACCAGCACCACGCGATCAGCCCCGCCGCCCTTGCCCCAGCGCTCCAACCCCGCGCCCAGGGTGCTCTCCGTCGGGCTCAGGAAGCCGGCCTGCCACATCCCCGCCGGACGACCCAGCGCTCGCACGCCGAACCACCCCGCCAAAGCCTCTGCTACCGGGACGCAGTCGCCGGCATCCACCAGAATGGCCTTGAGTGCCAAAAACGTGCGCGCCGGCTCCACCCGATCGTCAAGGCGCAAGCGCCGACGCTTCGCTGCGGGCTTGCGGGCCCCATCGCGGCGACCCGTCTTCTTCCTGGTCATATCCGCAGCCTCCGAGCATCCAGTTGCTCCGCGAGCCAAACCCCCACCCCGGCCGCAACCGAGTAATCCCCCGGGCCGACCGGAGGTCCCACCAGCCGCTCCAGCCGCTCGTCAAGCACCACCACCACGCCGCCCCGGCCCGTCGGCCGCAGAGCCACCTTGACGTCCACACTCGGGTAAACCAGTCCCAACTGCTTCCAATGCTCCAGCGAAGCCGCCATGGCATCGTGGCCGCCCAACTTCCCCACCACATCCGGCGGCAGATACGTGACACATCCAATCGCCGGAACGTGCGAGGCCAGCCGTCCGGCACGAATCCGCTCATACCACACATCTTCGCTGAGTGCCTGCTCGAGCAAATGCGACGAGGTGAAGTCGGCCCAGGAATAGCTCAGGCCCACCCCGTTGTGGGTAATGGGGCCGATATCCACATGTGCCTGCATCCCATTGAAGTCGGCTGCACCTTCAATGTCCTTGAGTGATTGATCGAATCTACCAATGAACTGTTTCAGAGGCTCCATGTGCTGAGGTTGAATGAGCAATCCACATATAATAAACTGCCATTCAACATGTATTGATGGAGCAAAGTACTGTATCAATCGCGATTCAGCCAAGCCCCAGTTTTCATGTCCGCCATCAAACGATGCGATCAGCAAGTCACCACGTTTAGATGTAGTTGATTGACAGGCCTGACGAATGATCTCGAAGTTGTGCTTTCCCCTCTTCAGTACACTGTCATGTGCGCAGCGGGCATTTTCTTTGGAAGAAGCATGCAGGATATATGAATGGCCCTTTGAGTGCTGATTGCCGAATGGAAGCACTATCGCATCAAGTAGCGTTCTGAGGACGCGCAAAGGGCACGGCCCAATCCCCCATCGAACCACGACGATCATCGCGACCCCGCCGCCTAGGGACTGCATCACCATAGTTTATCCTGTAGTAGAAGAGAAGGGTTCTTCATGACTTCTTTTGCGCGGCCTGGAGTCATTGGTCGGAACTTAACTGAGACCCCCGGGTTTGTGCGCTGAATATCTGCAACATCAATGTCCCACTTGGCGTGCGCGGCGGCAACAGACTGCGACTCACATATCTCGACTATCACCAGCGTCTTCTGTCCGTGCCCGTGGTCAATTTCAAGTTGCAGATCTGGGCGTTTGTTTGATATGTACTTTCCGCCCAATGTCAACTGCTGGTTCGAACGCGCTTGCGACGCCCTTCCTTTAAACGCCTTCTTTGCCGCCACCCAAGCGTCCTGCATCCCGCGCCAGTGCGCTCGTGACCCGTGCATCTTCCGCCCAGCGAACAGCGCTCGCTTGCCGGTTGCCGACGCGCCAACCGCGCCCCCGCCCGCCATGACCAACTCCTCCCCACCACTGAGCATATCCACCAGCAGCCCGCCCGTCGGGTCCAAGGCTTCCATCGCGCCCTGCACCATCCCGTCGGCGAAGCTCCGCATCACCCAATCAGAGGACTGGTACGAGTGGGCCCCATCGCCCTGGCTCCAGTCCGTTGCCCAGTCGACGTTGTCCTCCAACGCCATGGCGTACTGGCCGATCATCGCGCCAAGCCCGCCGCGGAGCCCCCCGACGGCCACTTGAACCGCCGTGTCCACCAGATCGGTCACCACCAACCCACTCGGATCCCCCGCCCCGCGCATCCGCCCGCGCAGGTATCCATACGTATTCACCCCATCCCCCACATGCCCCGCCAGGTCCAGCCCCGTCACCATCGCCACCGGCGCCGCCCCATGGCTCCCCAACCCCCCAACCCCCCCGCCGCCATACAGCACCGCCCCGCTCGCGTTCGGGTCGCGCTGGATGAATCGGCCCGCGGTTGCGCCGGCCGGGCCCGGGTCGTAGACCCGATTCCGCATGTGGTACAGCACACGCTCGTTCGGCACCAGTACGCGGCCGTCAACCCAGGCCGATGCGGTCTCGATGGGGTCGCCCAGGTCAGCGTCAGGCGTGCCGACGGTGCCGACGGTCAGGCTCTCGGCGAACAGGCCGCGATGCCCGGCCTTGAGCGGCGGGTGCACCCCATCCGTCCGCTGCCCGATCACCGCCCCGTACGGGTCGTACACGAACTCGGCCACCACCGCCCCACCATCATCCACCACCGCCACATTGTCCCCGTCGCTGTCCTGCAGCACCCCCCACGGCTGGCCGTCGCGGTCACCGGCTTGGCCGCGGCAACCCCCCTTCACCATTCAAGACCCGCACGCCGCGGGGGGTGGCGCGGGCTGGGCAGCCGAGCGCGGCCCGAGATCGACGAAGCCAATGGGGCTCTTCATTCGTCCAACCAAGCAGCGAGGGACAGAGCCGCGACGCACCCGTGGCACAGGCACGGGGGCCCCCGCTAAGGGATCGCCATGACCTCACATCCCGGCAATGCGCCCCGAAGGTCGAAGATCCCGCCGAGTGTCACGCGCGGACAGTGGTTGATCTCGATCCGCTTGAGTGTCGGCACCATGCCGAGATGCCGGAGCCCCGCATCGGACACTTCGTCCGACCCGCCAATCATCAACTCTTCAAAGGGGCAGCAGCGGCAGACGGCACCAATGAACTCGTCGGTCAGCCCGCGCGTCGCCAGCACACCAAGCCGCCTCAGCGACTTGGCTTCGGCCAGCCGCAGGATGCCGGCAGTAGTGACCTGCTCGCAGTGGCCCACATCGAGGCTTGTGAGTTGCGGAAGCGCCCGAAGCGACAAAAGGCCCGCATCGGTCACCTCTGCGAGTCGAGACACCTCAAGGCGGTTGAGAGCCGGGCAACCCGCAAGCGCCGCCAAGCCGCGATCGGTGATCTCTGAGAAGCCAGGGAGCTCAAGCTCGCGGAGTTTCGGCAACCTGTTGAGGGCTATCACGGACCGATCCGTGACACTTGTCTGATCATCAAGGCAGAGTCGCTCAAGCGACGCGGCTCTGGCCAGGTGCTCGATCCCGACGTCGGTGTAGCGGAAGCACCAGCGGGCCGTGAGGACGCGGAGATTGGGAAGTTCCGCGATCGCGCTGAGCGCCGCATCGGTGGTATGGTGGCAGGAATCGATGCTCAACTCCTCCAGCCGGCTGAGCCGTCGCACGTGCTCGATCCCCACATCCGTGATCTCCTCGCAGAAGGCGATGTCCAAACGTGTCAACGCCGCGAGGCCCGCCACCACTGCGAGGAGTTCGTCGGTGACATCGTCACTACCGCCCAACTTGAGCGACTTCACATGCCGGAGCTGCGCAAGCACTGGCGCGTCAGTGGGCCTGATGGACCACCACTCGAGGTCCTCAACAGACAACGGAAAGTTGCCAAGTTCGCCGCCGGTTACTCGGAGCATGGGACTTTCACCAGAACGAGCCAATCTTGAACACGCCGCCTTCCACAATTCCTTTCACCCAGACTGTAACACCTCGAACCGTCACTTGGAATCTGCCCACCGTGCCCTCTGCCACACCAGCCGCTCTGAAGCCAGCCTGCGCCGACCTTTCCACCGCGCTGAATGCGGCGATCCGGTTACCTGCAAACGCTCTCTCCAAGTTATGCAACTGACGCCCAGTTTTATCAAATATATGATGTATTTTATTTGCATCACAAGTGTTATGAACCCACGCCCGACTCTCACCAGCAAAGTACGTGTGTGCCCGATGAACCTCTAGGTTGTAGACGGTCGCCTGCGTACCCGGCAGCTCAACCCTTTCGACCGTTGTCTTGCCCGTCAGCGTACGCACCGCTTCGCCAGTTCGCAGTTCGTCCGCCCGCACCCATGCCGACCGGTCGTCGGAATAGAACGGGTGGGCCGCTGTCGTACCGATCGGCTTGCCGGCACCGTCAAGCCATACCTGAAGGATCTCCGCCCGTTCCGTGACGAACGTCCCCGTCACAATCTGGCTGCCCGGCGGAGCCTTCTGGATCTCCGGGCAAGGTCCGATGGCAACGACACGGGCGCACCCGTTGACGCCCAGCTCTTCCAGGTGAATCTCAAACTCGCTGCCGTCACGCAACCCGGTTGCCTGCAGCCACTCGATGGGTCGCAGGAGCGCCACCCGAACCGTGCCGTGCTGGGCGTCCGTGAGTTGCAGATCGACCCGTCGCCACATCGCCGGATCGATCGTCTCATGCTCATCAGGGTGGGGCGAGCCGACCACGGTCTGACCCGGAGCGGTGTAGTACGCCGAAGCCACACTCGCACCGAGCGGCAGCGATTCGATGCTCTGCTGCGAGCCATCGGCGAGCGTTACCGGCGTTCCCGCCTCGAAGCAGATCTTCGAGAAGAACGTCCCACCGACCATACTGATGAGGATCGCCTCGTCGCGATCCATGACCAGTTCAGACCACTGGAATGCAGCCCGCTGATACGCCTGGATCGCCTTCTGTCCTTCCTTCGCCACGAAGATGGCTTGGTTGATGGCGACCAGCCCACTCCACGTGTGCTCCGCGCTGATCGCAGACGCTTCAGCGAACGGATCCCACCGCAGCCCGTCCGGGTCCCCCGCGCCGCGTGGTCTGCCCCGCAAGTAGCCGTATGTGTTGACGCCATCCGCAACATGGGCGGCCAGGTCCAGCCCCGTCACGATTGCCAGCGGCGCTTCCCCATGGCTCCCCAGCCCCCCACCCCCACCATACAGCACCGCCCCACTCGCGTTCGGGTCGCGCTGCAGGAACCGCCCCGCGGTGGCCCCACTCGGCCCAGGGGGGGCGGGTCATACGCCCGATTCCGCATGTGGTACACCACCCGCTCGTTCGGCACCAGCACCCGCCCGTCCACCCAGGCCGCGGCGGTCTCGATCGGGTCGCCCAGATCCGGGTCCGGCGTGCCCACCGTCCCCACCGTCAGGCTCTCCGCGAACAGGCCGCGGTGCCCGCTCTTCAGCGGCGGATGCACTCCATACGTCCGCTGCCCGATCACCGCCCCGTACGGGTCGTACACGAACTCGGCGACGACGTCCCCGCCATCGTTCGTGATCGCCACATTGTCCCCGTCGCTGTCCTGCAGCACGCCCCATGGCCGCCGCTCGCGATCAAAGTAGACATGCAGCTCGTCGACCCCGCCGCCCACCCCCATGCCCCAGATGTACTCACGATTGAGCGCACGGAACGGCACGCCCGTCGGCGGGCCTGTCTCCGCGTTGACCAGCCCCGTGGTGATGTACTCCACCAACCCCTCGGTGCCGTACTTGTGCACCACATACAGCAGGTCGGTCGGATCAATCACCACCTCCTGGATCCGCCGCGACCCGTCGTACCAGAACCGCTCCACCCGCTCAAGCTTGCCCCCCCCGTCCGGCCAGTCCGGCCCGGCCATGGGCGAGACCACTTCAATCAGTCGCCCCAAAGCGTCATAGCGGAGCCGCTTGACCCAGTTGCCCACCTCCACACCCGCCAGCGGTGCACTCGCGCTCGGCAATACGGTCGCGTGATCCACACGCCTGGCCTTCCACACCGCCACCAGCCGGTTCCACGCATCAAACGCGTACAGGAACTCCCCGCAGAAGCGGACGTTGCCGGCGCCGTCCTCCACCGCATCCACCTTGAAACCGGCGACTTCCGCCTGGCCCGCCGTCTGCCCGGCGGTCCCTGTCCATGAGGCACCGATGGTTTGGTCGAACTCGGCCGCCATCCCGCTCCAGGCGATCGTCCGCGTCGTGCCGTTCTCCAACTGCACCTGAAGCAGGCCGTCGGGGTTGTCCGTCCACCGACCGTACTGACCGTTTGCGTTGGCCCGCGCCCCGGCCCAGTGCCCGTGCACGTCCAGGGCCCAGGTGTCCGTCCGCCACGGCTGCGGCGTCATGGTCCCCACCACCTGCTTGCTCAAGGCGCTGCTGATCAGCCGCCCCAGCCCGTCATACCCCTCGGTGAACCGCTCGCCCAGAGGCTCCTCAATCGCAGGCGTCTCGGGGTTGTACCGATCCACGCTGGAGGCGGTCCGCCGGCCGCCGGCGTCGTAGGTGTTGCTCTGCTCAAACAGCCGATGGTTGCTGGAGTTGCGCCACGAGCGCGCCATCAAGCGCCCCAGACCATCCCGCACGTGCAACCCGTTTGCCGCATACGCAAATGGCGCCGTCGGCGTCGTCTGCACGCCCAACAGGAATGTTCCCACCCGACTGCCCGACCCGGTGTAGGTCGCTGCCGCGGCGGCGAGCACCGAGCTCGGCTGCATGTCTCCCGTCCAGGTGAGCAATCGGCTCGGCCGCGACAAGATGGTTGTCGACGGCGACCCGGCAACGTCATACTGGACTTCCACCCACCGCCGCGGGCCACCGATGTCCACCTCCACGTGGTGCGGGTAACCCATCCGCACCAGCCGATGGTGCGCCCCGCCCGGCGCCCCCTCGCCAGCCCATGACCACACATACACCGTCGCGTCTGCCGGATCATCGCCCGAGGGCCATGGCGTGTTCCCGGAGAAGCCGCCCTCATGCGAGATCCGCTCGCCAGTCAGCCGATCGCGGCCGTCGTACCGGAAGGCCACCTCGCTGGCGACTTCCGACACCTCGCCAGCGGCAGTCACCCCGCGGCCGTTCCGAACGAGGGTCAGGTTCCCCCGGCCGTCATACTCGTACTTGTGAACGTTGGAAGCCCCAATGCTCGCGAGCACACCCGCCCCCCCGCCATCCGCAAAGCCCTGCTGCCAGCCGCCGTCCGAGAGGTCTGATCCGCTCGGGTACTGCCCCGCCATGACCCTCACCAGCCGCCGCTGATCGTCATATACATATCGCAGCGACACGGAGGCCTCGCCCGGGTTGCCCCGGCTGACCCGCTCAGCAATCAGCCCATCGAAGGTGTAGCGGAAGCGCAGCCGCTCGCGCATGCCCGCTGGCGGACCACGCTCTTCGACATCATCCGGGATGACCCCGCTGTGCACGCTGCCGATCAGCCCGCCATGGGCCGACACGACCTGGAAGTCGTCATTGACCACCTCGGCGCGATACCTGAACCACTCGCCGGTCTTGGTGCCCCCTGGCACGCCCGATGACACGCCCTCCAACCGGCCGAGTCGTGAGAAGTTTCGCGTATCACGCTGCGGGCCAGACGCCGCAGATCCGCCAGCGTTCTCCACTGTGCTGACGCTCTGGCCATTCCAGCCAAAGCTCTGCCGCGTGATGATGCCGTTCGGATCGCGCATGGCGATCTTCAGGAGCAGCGCTTCGACTACGATCTGATCAGGCGTCCGCTTGGGCAGGACGCCTGATGCGCGTTAGACGACGGCTGGCCGCAGGGACTTCATACAAAGCAATCAGCACCCACCTAGCAGCAGACGCCGGCAGATCACTCAGAACGATTCTATCTGCAACATCTGCCGTAAAGCGATTGGCAGTGCAGCGAGGAGTGTCTGCTGGCTTTCCTCGTCCTTGCACTCTACGTCGATGGAATCCTCATCAATCTCCCATCCTGCGTAGTCAGTAGCGATGTCCGATGCAAAGGCGTCAATAGTCGAATCGTTTGTTGAGTACATTCTTATAAAATTGTCTTCAATCAAAGAGGACATTACTACTCTCAATCCGCTTTGATCACATATAAGAAACGCACCGACGCCTTGCTTAATTGACGATCGCCGCATCTTCCAATACACTTGACATTTGATTTGTTCGGCAAATATTCTTGCAAATTTACGAGTGTCTGCTCGGACCACCATTAAATTGTCGGTGGTCGCCCCCCGCATCGCGCCTGCAACTGAACGCTGTTCGGGTCCAATCAAGCAGCCTCGCATACTTGTTTGATTCAACTGCAATTCACGCACGTCTGCACCGGCCAGTGATGCTTCGTCAAGATTTGCCCCGCGGAAGTCGCACCCCCGAAGATTGGCACGCGACAGCCGTGATTGCACAAGGCATGAGCGAGCAAAGCACGAATCAGGAAGATAGGCCCCCGCAGCATCGAGCCGCAGCAAATCAGCCCCAGAGAAGTCATTGCCGCTGTAAAAGGATTCAATATCTAACGTATTCGCGGTGATCTGTGAACACGCTAAACTCGACTCATTGAAGCAGCACTGACGCATCCGGGCACCAAATCGACATGAAGATAACAGGGCTCTCCGCAGCGTGCACCGATTGAGCACCGTAAAGGAAGAGCCAATGGCATCCACCCCGTCTAGATTACAGTCTTCAAGAGGAGGAAACGCGACGCCCCGACAGCGCGCGCCCCTGAAATCAACCCCCTTCATTGACGCGTTGACCAAGAAGAGCCCCGAGATGTCAAAGCCATCAAGTCGAGCGCCATCTATCCCCGCGTTCTCATCCGACGAGCAGATTTCGTCAATCAATTGCTGCCGATTCGGAAGTCCGCGAGGAAGGCACAGAATGTCCATGAGCGTTCTCATTCGCCCTTCTCCATGAGTTGACGCAGATGATCTTGAGAGCAAACCAGTTCGTCGCAAACGTGTTGTGAGTCTCCATGATGCAGCAATTGACCATCAATGCATGCTATTATACGTCGTGGACTTGATCCGCCCGCATCTTGCACGCTTGACCGTGCATTGTGTATCCATGACCTTTGCGCACATCTCGGCGTCCGCCAGCCGGGCTTGGATACAAGAGAAAGTCCGCATTGTTCATCCTGCACCCGTGCCCGCCTCTCACCGGCAAAGCACGCATGTGCCCGATGAGCCTCCAAGTTGTAGACGGTCGCCTGCGTGCCCGGCCGCATGAATCGATCGAACGTCGCCCGAGCAATCAGTCTATGCACCCCCTGCCCCATCCCCCAGCCGGGGGCAGTCTCTCCGCACTGCCCATCCGGGCCACACCGCTCCTGCCACCCCGCCATGGGCCCGACCACCTCAGCACCGCCCCATCAGCAGCTGTTCACTTGGCAAACCCCACCCGCCGCGGCTCACATGGCGCCCTCAGTGGTCCGTGCTCGCCATTACCACGTGCCCAGCGTGGATGGGGGACGGGACATCACCTCGGGACATAGCCATCCTCGCAGAAGTCGCACTTCGTTCCGTCGAGCACACCGTCGCCAAGACACACAGGGCAGCCGTGCTCAAAGATGTGCAATCTCCATCGGTCTTCAGTACTCCGACGAAACGTGCATCGGAATGGCCAATTCCCAGGCACATAGCCCATTTTGATAATCAGTTTGTCAGTTTCCCAATGCGCGCTCAGAATATCAATGTCTTGGTCGTACGTACCTTGGAGCGCCTGATGATCAAAATCAACTGTCACCAACTGGTCTACAGGTCTCTTCGTCGCATGATAATGTAAAACAGTCATGATAGTTTTTACACATGCGGATAGATCGTCAATCTTCAATTGTGTGTGCATCTACTGTTCACTCCGTACTGACTGTACCCACTCTCCGTTGACACACGTTCCTCATCCGTTCCCGGCGGCCCTGAACCGATCGGGGCTCCGAGAGCCGAGCGCGGCCGGCAGACGCGTGCGGTTGGAGATGCCCTCGATGCACTCGAACACCACCGCCCTAACACAGTGTCAACCCACCGCCCCGCCAATGCCGCCGGCCAAACGGTCGACCCTCGGCCGAGGCAGCCCATCAACCCGCGCCCTGGCGGGCGATGACCACCCGCAAGCCAGCCTGCCGCCACCCGCCGCTCGCGACGCATCCCCGAGCCGCCCGCCGCGGCCCACCTTCCCCACGTGCAGATCGCAGGCCCCACCCCAAACGCCAT
>Ga0068877_10003245_pt1 | contig 12932 bp, 7 predicted proteins | sample NOAtaG_FD_66437 | JGI IMG/M metagenome (GOLD analysis project Ga0068877, IMG submission 66437) | Freshwater lake microbial communities from Lake Erie, under a cyanobacterial bloom - NOAA_Erie_Diel6S_1000h metaG | ecosystem: Environmental > Aquatic > Freshwater > Lake | place: USA: Ohio, Lake... | reverse complement strand
AGGGTGTGCATCAGAAAGGTCGGAGGTGTATCGGCTCGGACGTTGCGCTCGCTGGCAAACGCTTGCAGGGTTTCCTTCGAAGCGTTTTCTCCAAGCAGATTCACCTCGCTGCCACGATGGGTAAAGCTGCTGCCCATCGAAATAACGGGATAGCAGAGGATGGCAAAATCGGGTCGTGAGGATTGCTGGGCGATCGGATCCGAAGCGTTTTTGTCTCCGGTGTCGAACTGGGTGATGACCGTCGACACCAAATGCCCACCAGCCGAAAAGCCGATGATCCCAATTTTGTTTGGATCGATGTTCCATTCGGCGGCCTTGGCTCTGACGGTGCGCACGGCCCGCTGAGCATCCTGCAGGGGGGCCGGATGGCCGTACCCCTTGCCCCGATGGCGATAATCGCAAAGCACGGCCGTCAATCCGATCGAATTGGCCCACTGGACCATCTGCTTGCCCTCGTGATCCATGGCCAAGCCGCCGTAGCCACCCCCTGGACAGATGATCAGTGCACCGGTCGGTTTTTCGGATGGGACTTTCCGAACCGTAATTTTCGGCACGTCCTTGGCTTCGGTGCCCAAGGCTCCCGGTGCGCCATCGGCCCAGAGCGACATTTCCAGATCTTCCTGGTATGCTGATTCGATCGGATTTTCCAAGGTGGCCCCGTCGACTTGCCCAACCCCAAGCATCATTCCCAGCAGGAGCATGCACCAGAGCCAAGCCGAGCCAACTCGAAGCTTCCTTCCAACAGGATCGCTAAGCGACATTGTGTTATTCTTTCCTATGTAGTTTACTTAATTCCAAGAGAACCGGACTCAAAACGAATACTCCAGCGGAGTGACTATCCAACGGAGGTTCCACAAGAAGCCCCTGAGGACATCCCTTTAACGAACATCTTTACCGAACATATCGTACAGGATTTTTCGGACCGACCCATGAAACGAACTAGAGTTTTTGCCGCCCCATCGATCGATCCGAGACCCGTCGCTGGAAATCCCCTGCGTAGAAACACCCCTTGCGAGTCGAACTCCAGGCGGGCTAAGGTCTGGGTGCCTTGCTTCTTGATGGGTTTCCTGACAAGCTCGCTTCTTGCAGGCTTGGCTTGGGGCCAAAATGCTCCGACCCCTAAGCCTCAGACGCGAGAGCCTCAGACGCGAGAGCCTCAGACGCCAGAGACTCAGACGCTTAGCAAAATGATCGATGCGATTGCGAACGTCGAAAAAACCGATTGCTTGGGTAAGCAGTGGAAATGGGCCGAGTTGGCCGGGAGCAAAGGAACCGTCGTGGTGTTCCTAGGAACGGAATGCCCGCTGGCCAAGCAGTACACGCCTCGGATCGAGGAGTTGCGCAAGAAATACCTCGAGCGAGGGATCGGCTTTGTCGCAATCGATCCGAACATCCAAGACTCCTTGGCCGAGATGGCTGCCCATGCTCGTCGCTTTGAACTCCAAACCCCTTTCCTCAAGGACCCCGACCAATCGCTCGCCGATTTGCTCGGTGCGACCCGAACCCCCGAGGTCTGCCTGATCGATGCTCAAAACACCATTCGCTATCGAGGCCGAATCGACGACCAGCACGGCATCGGATTTTCTCGCGAGACTCCGACCCAAAACGAACTTGCCGATGCGATCGAATCGCTCATCGCCGAGCGTCCTGTCTCGACCTCCTGGACCCAAGCCTCCGGATGCTTGATCGGTCGCAACCGATCGAAGGCCGAGTCGGCCGACGACTCCCAAGCGATCACATACGCACAGCACATCTCGCACCTGCTCGAGAGCCGCTGTGTCTCCTGCCATCGTTCCGGGGATATCGGACCGATGGACCTATCGACCTACGACGATGCTGCAGCTTGGGCGGACATGATTCTCGAAGTCACCCAAAACAAAACCATGCCCCCGTGGCATGCGACCGACGAGCACGCTCAATTCCGAAACGACCGACGCCTGAGCCAAAACGAACTCGATCTGATCGAGCAATGGGTATCGCAAGGCAAACGGCGAGGGGACACGAGCTTGGAGGCCAAGCCCCAGGCCGGCCGCATCGCCGAGAACACAGGCTGGCTCTTGCCAAAAACTCCCGACATCATCATCCCGATGAGCGATCGGCCCTACAGCGTCCCTAAAACAGGGGTGGTCAATTACCAGTACTTCCGCGCCGACATGAACAACGACAAAGATCTATGGGTCCAAGGCATGGAGATCATCCCCGGGGCTCGCGAAGTGGTCCACCACGTGTTGGTGTTTGTGAGAGACAAAGGCTCTAGAAAAAGAGATCTAGGAGGAGCACGATCCTTCTTGGCCGGATACGTCCCAGGCACGCGAGCCGAAATGATGCCCGAGGGTTACGCCAAGCGAATTCCCGCAAATAGCGAACTGATTTTCCAAGTCCACTACACGCCCAATGGAACGGCGCAAACGGATTTGAGCAAAGTTGGATTCATCTTGGCCGACCCCGACCAGATCACCCACGAGGTCAAAACCACCAGCGCCGTGAGCCTCAATTTCCAAATCCCCCCTGGGGCTTCCGATCACCGCGTCACAGCCTCTCTCCCGGAAAAGCTTCCCGAATGCGAACTGCTGGCCATGAGCCCTCACATGCACGTGCGAGGCAAATCGTTCCGCTACAGCTTGGTCCACCCCGACCGCAGACGTGAAGTCCTACTGGATATCCCCAGTTACGATTTCAATTGGCAAACCGAATACCGGCTAGCGACCCCGATGAAACTACCAGCAGGCACCAGGATGTTCTGCGAAGCGACCTTCGACAATTCCGATGCCAACCTCAACAATCCCGACCCCAAGGCTTGGGTCCGTTGGGGGGACCAAACCTACGAAGAAATGATGATCGGGTATTTCCACTACGCGGAAAAACGCCGACAATAAGCCGCCAGTAAATCGTCGGCTTTGGAGCATCAGGCTCGAAGCATCATTGCGTACCTGCTCTGCGTTTCGAATCGGTGGATCCTATGACATCACGAACCCTACGAGCGGGCTTTTGCCTCGTCGCATTGCCCATCGCTTCTTGGGCGATCGAATCCGTTGCTCTTGCCCAGGAACCTTCGGTGGCCAAACCCACTCCGATCGGCCGCTACGATCGACCTTCGGGGCCCATCTACCAGAGTCGCTCGGTGGTCGTGGCTCAACATGGAATGGCCTGCACATCGGATCCACGGGCTACGGCCGCCGCGATTGGTATCTTGGAAAACGGCGGGTCGGCGGTCGATGCGGCCATCGCGGCCAATGCCGTCTTAGGAGTCGTCGAACCGATGAGTTGCGGTATCGGCGGCGATCTTTACTCGATCCACTGGGATAGCCACACGGGCAAAATCTCTGGGCTGAACGCAAGCGGCCGCTCGCCAGCAAAACTGAATCGGCAAGTCTTCGCCGATCAAGGGCTCAAAGAGATCCCGCTATATGGTCCGATGTCCTGGAGTGTTCCAGGTTGCGTCGCGGGTTGGTATGACCTGCATTCGAAGTTCGGGAGAAAGAGCATGGCAGAGGTCCTTGAGCCCGCCATCGCGTTGGCCGAAAATGGGTTTCCTGTCTCACCGGTGATCGCTGGGTATTGGGCCAAAACCGAACAATCGTTCCTCCCTTGGAAAGACTCCCAAGCGACCTTCTTGATCGACTCCAAGCGAGCTCCTAAGACGGGAGATAAATTCCGCAATCCACGCTTGGCCGAAACTTATCGCCGCATCGCTCAGTTCGGACCGGATCACTTTTATCGAGGCCCCATCGCCCAAGCGATCGTCGGGTTTAGCGAAAGCAACGGAGGGTACTTTAGTCTCGAGGACTTTGCCAACCACACCAACGAATGGGTCGAACCGGTCTCGACCAACTACCGTGGATACGATGTTTGGCAAATCCCACCCAACGGCCAAGGCCTTGCGGTATTGCAAATGCTCAATGTGCTCGAGCGGTACGATCTTCCATCCATGGGCTGGGGATCTGCTGACTACACGCATCTGTTGATCGAGGCCAAGAAACTCGCTTATGCCGATCGAGCTCGATTCTATGCCGATACGGCCTTTGAGTCCGTTCCCATCGAGCCCCTGAGAAGCAAATCCTATGCAGAGATTCAAAACCGACGCATCGACCCCCAGCGGGCTCTGGTCGATGTCCCCCATGGCGACCCGAAACTGGTCCAGGGCGATACCGTCTATCTGTGCGTGGTCGATGCGGATCGCAACTGCTGCTCCTTGATCCAAAGCAATTTCCACGGGTTCGGGAGTCAAGTTGTCCCAGGGGAAGTCGGCTTTGCACTTCAAAACCGAGGCAATCTTTTCTCCCTCTCGGAGGATCACCCCAACCGATTGGAACCCAAGAAACGTCCTTTCCATACCATCATCCCATCGTTGGTCACCCGCGATGGCAAGCCCGTTTTCGTCTTTGGGGTTATGGGAGGTGATATGCAACCGCAGGGGCAAGTCCAAGTGCTCGTCAACTGGATCGACTTCGGGATGAACATTCAAATGGCCGGCGATGCGGCTCGCGTCCGCCACGAGGGGAGCGCCTCGCCGACGGGAACCCCCGCCGATGCAGACGGAGGTGTCGTCCATTATGAATCGGGATTGCCCCAAGAGACCCTTGAAGCACTTGCCCGGCGAGGCCACCGACTCCAAGCCTCTCGGTCCTCGTTCGGCGGCTACCAAGGGATCCTTATCGATTGGCAGCGCGGGATTCTCCAAGGTGCTACCGAGAGCCGCAACGACGGGTTAGCCCTCGGAATGGATCGATAGCCCGTAGCGTTTAAAAGATTAAGTGAACCCTCGACGACGCAGGGACCTTCTCTGGCCCATAGTCCGCTACGCGAAGTCGATCGAAACTGCTATCCTAGACGGCACAGGAGTTGTTCCGGGGAATCCAGTTGTTTCAATCGCTTAGCAACACGTAAGTAGCCCCCCTTCGAAGCCCCCACGCACAAGAAGCACCACGCAAGGAGCACCGATGGTCAAGCACTGGTTGCTCAATCTGCTCTATGCAGCGCTGCTGCTTGCGATCTCGCCATGGATCCTCTGGCGCAGAGTCCGACAAGGAAGGTATCGAAATGGATGGAGCCACAAGCTCCTAGGAGCTTTACCTCAACCGACCCAAACACTTGGACCGAACCGAACCTACACGATTTGGTTCCATGCCGTCAGTGTCGGTGAACTGCAAGTCATCCGGCCTCTTGTCGAGCGAGCTGTTCGGGAGTTGCCGACGGCCAAACTGGTCGTTACCACCTCGACCGATTCGGGCTACGAACTGGCCCAAAAGCTCTACCATGCACACACCGTTGCTTATGCTCCCATGGATTTTACTTGGGCAATCCGCCGAGCGCTCGATCGCATCGAACCGGATCTGTTGGTCTTGGCAGAACTAGAACTCTGGCCCAATTGGATCTCGATCGCCTCGCAACGCCAGGTTCCTATCGCAGTCATCAACGGTCGGCTTAGCCAGAAATCCCTTGAAGGCTACCGCCGCATCGCCTCGATTGTCCGGGGGATCGTGCGCAAAATCGATTGGATCGCTGCGCAGAGCGACACGGTCCGCGAGCGGTTCATCGAGCTGGGTTACGATCCTGCGAAAATCCAAGTCGTTGGGAACATCAAGTTCGATGGTGCCAACAACGACCGTGCGCATCCCGAGGTGCTCGCTAGGTCCGGTCCACTCGGACTTTGCGATGGCCACTCGACCGTCTGGCTCTGCGGGAGCACCCAAGATCCCGAGGAACGCATCTGCTTGGAGACCTTCGGACAGATCGCCGATGAATTTGCGCATTTGAAGTTGATTTTGGTTCCGCGCCACGCCGAGCGATTCGAGGAAGTTGCCAGGATGGTAGAAGCGACCGGATTTGCATGGGGACGTCGAAGCCTTATGCACAGCCAGGAGCTGGATCCTTCGTGGCGGATCTTTCTGGCCGACAGCGTCGGAGAATTGCGTTGGTGGTGGGGCATGGCCGATCTAGGGTTCGTCGGCGGGAGCTTTGGGGCACGAGGTGGCCAAAACATGATTGAGCCCTGCGCCTATGGCGTCGCGACCTGCTACGGCCCAAACACCCGAAACTTTACCGACATTGTCCAGATTCTCGATCAGGCCGATGCGGCCCGTCAACTCGCAAGTCCCGAGGAGCTCAAGCCCTGGTTGGTGGGAATGCTCCAGGACGAGTCGTTGCGAACTGGTTGTGCAGGCCGGGCCGTATCGATCACTCAAAAGCATCGTGGAGCGACCGACCGGACCTGGAGCAAACTCGTTAGCTTGCTAGAAAGTAAGGATCTGCGATCGCCCAGGGATTAGGTGCGATGGGCTCGTCGAGCCAAAGCCCATCGGGAAATTCGTGAACCTTGACAAAGGCTCTCTTGCCGGTGGAAAGCTTGCCGGTAGAAAGCTTGCCGGTGGAAAGCTTGGCAGTAGAATGCAAGCCTGCATCCAACGCGATGGTCGTTTCGGCGATGCGCCGATGTGGGGTTTCCTTTTTGATACCAGAGAATCCGATCCGTGGCGGAAAAAACCTCAGCAAAAAGCAAATCGGAGGCCACTGTGCATGCCTTCGATTACTTGGCCCAAAACGAGACTCGGGAGTTGCCGGTGCTCGTCGTGGCCATTGGACCCGACGATTTCCTGCGCCGCGAATCGATCCAACACGCCCTGAAACTCGGTGGGCTCGAGCCGATGAGCGTTACCCGATTCGACGGCGAGGACGCCCAGTGGCGGGATGTTCATGACGAGCTCTCGACGCAGAGTCTCTTCGACCAAGGGGGCCCGAAGGCAGCTTATGTGCGCAAGGCCGATTCGTTCGTCAGCAAAAATCGCGAAGCACTAGAGCGGTGGATCGAACAGGCCGAACTCGGAACGACACTTCTTCTGGACATGCAGACGCTACCGTCGAACCAGAGGCTCTACAAGCTTGCGCAGAGCAAAGGTTTTTTGGTGGGCACAGCCGAGAGCAAGGGGGCAGCGTTCCCTGCCTGGATCGCTCGATGGGGAGCCGCTAGGCACAGCGTTCAACTGACCGTCGCCCAAGCCTCTTTGGTGGCCGATCGTGTCGGATATGTCTGCGGAATGGTCGATTGCGAGTTGGCCAAGCTCGGGCTTTTTTGCGACGCCAAGGGCAAAGTCTCCGACGCGCGTGTCGACGAGTTGGTCGGCGGGTGGCGGACCCAGACGGTTTGGAATATCAGTTCGGCGATTGCCGAAGGGAAAATTGCCGAAGCGATCGATGGGGTCGATAAGCTCATCATGGCAGGTCAAACCCCGGTGGGGATCGCCGCTCAACTCTCCTGGAGTCTTAGACGCTACGGGGTCGCGGCCGCTTGGATCGACCAACAGAAGCGGTATGGCGTCCAAGGCGTGACGCTTTTCGATGCGCTTTCGCGAGCGGGATTCCGTTTCGAACACGCCCTCGAGGAAAAAAGGCTCAAAACGATCAGTTGGAATCGGGCTAAAGATCTCCTGAACTGGTTGGTCGAACTCGAAAAGGAATTGAAAGGAAATCACAGCCAGGAGGATCTCGCCCGTCTGGCTCTGGAGAAATTCATATTTCGCTTTCGATAGTCGTCGGCGGCAAGAAAACTCCGGCGGATCGATACCCAGAGACCGGACTTCGAAACTTCGACTACAATCCGATTACAATTCGATGAAAAGCGATTTTTTGGGGCTTGCCCAGGTACACTCTGGCCGATGAGGTTTGCGATGAAGAATCGATCTGCGATAGAATCAAGCTTGCACCTGCGATCGGCCATGGTGGTGTTGGCCAAGTTGTTTTTGATTGGCATTGCAAGTTGCGTTTTTGGTTTTTTGTCCAACGCATCGGTCGGTCGGTCTCAGGATTTCTTCGTATTGCGTGCCCCTGGAGTGGCCGTGGAGTCGTCGGCAAGGCTCAGTCTCGAGGAGTTGCAGATCCGAGACCAAGCTGGCCAGATAACCGTCTATTCGAGGCTTCGTCGCTACGACACTCCCGATGGTGGGTATATCGGCTACGGATCTCGCCAAGCCCAGCGCGTGATCCAGTGGCCGGTGGCAAACCGTGGCAACATGCGCATCGGAATTTTGAGCAATGGACAGATCGAATTTACGCCCAGCCGGATGGCTGTCTTTGCGATCGATCCGACGAATGGGGCAAGTCTCCCGACGGAGACATGGACATTGCCGCAGGGCTCATCGGCAAGCAGTGAGGCTGGCCAGTGGAACAAGACCGGCGAGTTGAGCAAGTCCGTGCTGTTGTCGACCGGGGAAGTCGGAAATCGATGGTTCATGAAGGCCGGAGGCCAAGGCCAACTTCAGTGGATTCCAGGCGGTGCGGCTGGAGCACCCCTGAATGACCCGCAGGGGGCTTGGATGATCACCCCCGTCGGGAGCGACATGGTTCGGATCCAGCAATCGGTCGGCAATCAGTGGTTGGCGCTCAGTGCCGATCCGCAGCAGGCGGGTAACTTCGGCAACGGCGTTTTGGCTCAAAGAGGCCAGAGGTCTTCGGTCCGCCTCATGGGGATCAACAATTCGATCGCTCAGTGTTGGAGGTTGCAGCAATTCAATGGTGGTTACTGTTTCGAAAGCGTCATGATGCCAGGCTGCGGATTGACCTATATCCCCAACAACGGCCTATGGCTTCAGCCGATCCTCTATTCCCCTTGGCAAGTTTGGTGGCCTCAGCAACCCGCATTCGCCTTGCCAGCCCCAACTTACCGAGTGGTATCCGAGCAAGTCGTCTCCAATGCGCCCTTAGGTCCGGTGACTCTGCGGATCGCCAATACCCACAGCGATGGGTTGTTGGTGCTTTTGGCCGACCGTCGCAACTCCGGGGCAGCCAAGAGGATTCGGATCCCTCAAGGGGGATCCGAGACCGTGGTGCTCGAACGCGACAGTGGGTCGACCGTCATTCAAACGGTCGAATACCTAGATGGTTTTGGGAACTGGGATCGGCGGGAGGTTCAGGTTCCTGTGCCGCCCGTGGTGCTCTACGACGTGAGTGTTTACGAGGAATTCTTGCAATCGATCGCTATCGATGCGACCGGCAAGAGTCCGAATGTCATCGAGGATATCAATTATCAGCCTCGGAGTGTTGGCTTTTTATTGCTCCCTGCGGGGGATCAGTTGCAAGACAACAGCGTGATCGATGTCTACCCCGCAGCGGCCGATTCGCGTAATCCAGGCGCGGTTCGTCGTTTGGCGCCAACCGACTACCAACGCAGTTCCTCGCAGGCGACTCCGAAGGACCCGCTTAAGGAACTTCTGGAACAATTGCAAAGCAAGCGAGGCGCGTTTTGACCGAACTGGATTCCTCCTTGGATCCGTCTCTGGATCCGTCTTTGGATCCGTGCTTGAATCCATCCCTAAGTGGTCCCATTCGAGCGCGCCGCAAGAGTTTGATTTCGTTGCGACGCGATTGGCCCCTGATGCTCCTGCTCGCAGCGGTATTTGCTGGCTGGGTTTTCTACGCCATGATCCTCCCGCCGATTCAAATCCGGCACAAGATCGCTGCATCGCCTTGGAAGATCGACCCCAGAGATCCCGAGATTTCCTTTGGCCTATGGTTTGCTCGTCGGACCTTGGAATACTGGATGGTCTGCTGGTTCTTCTATCTCGGAGCGAGCATCGGTAGTTTCATCAATGTCGTTGCGAGCCGAACGCCCAAGGGGCAGACGATCGTCACGCGAGGATCGCATTGCCCCTACTGCGATCGCGCGCTGAGCATGATCGACAACTCACCGGTCTTTGGTTGGCTCATGCTGCGAGGACGCTGTCGGGGATGTCGGCTGCCGATCTCCCCGAGATACCTCTACATGGAGATTCTCTTCGGGTTGATTTTCCTTCTGGTAGCAGCCATCGAACTGCTAGCCAACGGCCTGAATCTGCCTTACCGGGAATGGCGCATCGGGACCGGGATCGTCTGGACTGTGTTCTATCCGAAATGGGATTTGATCGGGGCATTGGTCCTGCACTTGAGCCTGTTTTCCGTCGCGATCATGCTCATCGCCACGGAGTCGGAGCGATTGAAGTTTCCCAGAACGCCGCTGCTGGTGATCTTGGGGATCTATATCGCGGGTTTCGTCTCGAATCGAGTCGTGGCTCGCGTCCGCTGGACCGAGCCTTGGGGGGAACGCTTCCCCAGTTATGGAAATCCGTTGACCGATGGATCCCTGGCGGCGGCCCATGCCATGAGCTCAGGAATCGGACTTGCGCTCGGAGCGATTCTCGGCGTACTCAGCGGCCTGCTCCTGCGCCACCTGTACTGGCCCAGCCCTCAGGTCACCGGCTCCCCCGAAGACATTACCGGGCCCGAAGAGACGGGCGAACGTCAAGACTTCCAGGCTCGGCAGGAGCAGGGCAGGGGAGCATTTCTTTGGCATTGGAGCATCTTGCATGCCCTCTCAGGAGCCTTGCTCGGCTGGCAAGCCATCGGCCTGACGAGCCTCGTAGCGAGCTTGATCGCGATGATTCTCTGCGGATGGCTTGCGAGGAACTGGAACGATGGCCGCATCCAATTCCGAGGTCCGGTTATTGCATTGGGAATCTGGACCTGTACTCTATTGATTCACCATTGCGGGTGGAGATGGATCGCGATGGCTTGGTACGGGTTCTGACCCGCAGCACGCAGCTCCTACTGACCCTCCTTGATTTCCTCCCTGTTGTTTTCGTCTCTTTGAAAGGTCTTTGATTCCCATGACCCAACTTGTATCGACTGATTTGAATCGAATTCGATGGTCTCGGCGCGGATTGTTTTCGATCGCGTTGCTAGCCGGAACTTTTGCAGCCGACGGGGCTATGGCCGAGGTCAAGCTCCCGAATATCTTCACCGACTCGATGGTGCTTCAGCAGAAGCAAGAAAATCGGATCTGGGGCAAGGACAATCCTGGCCAGGCCGTCACGATCAGCGTTGGGGAAACGAAACTAACTGCGACAACCGATGCGGCGGGGAATTGGGAAGCCAAACTCCCAGCGATGGAAGTCGGCGCCCCGTTGACGATCACCGTAGTCGGGAGTTCGACCAAAACGATTTCGGACGTGTTGGTCGGAGAGGTCTGGGTCTGCTCAGGCCAGTCCAACATGCAATGGTCGGTGGCCCAGTCAAACGATCCGGATTTAGAGCGACTGGCCGCGAACTATCCGAACATCCGAATGATCAATTTCCCGCAGACCGGCTCGCAGGAGCCGATCTGGAGCCATGACGATCGAAAGTGGAAAGTATGCAATCCAGAGAACGTGCCCCAGTTTTCCGCAGTGGGTTATTTCTTTGCTAGGCAAATCCACCAAACGACTGGCGTTCCGATCGGGATGGTCAACAACGCTTGGGGGGGGTCGGCCTGCGAAGCTTGGGTCAATCCTGAATTGCTCAAGTCCGATGGTCGCTTCAACAAAATGATGGACAACTGGTCTGCCAATGCAGCGCGATTCAAGACGCTGAGCGATAAAACAGATCGCAGCCAAGAAGAAGAGGACCAACTGAAAAACCTCGGCAACCAAATGCGAGGTAATCAGCGTCCTGCGAATATTTACAACGGGGTCCTCAAGTCCCATCTCGGTTATGGCATCAAGGGAGCGATTTGGTACCAAGGGGAATCCAACGCATCGAGAGCCTACCAGTACCGTGACTTGTTCCCGTTGATGATCGACAACTGGCGCAAGGAATGGGGCCAAGGGGACTTCCCATTCTATTGGGTTCAATTGGCCGACTTTAAGGCCGAAGCCAAAGAACCAGCAGAGAGCGATTGGGCCGAGTTGCGAGAGGCTCAGACGATGACCCTTGATCGACTGGCCCATACGGGCCAAGCGGTCATCATCGACATCGGAGAGGGCAAGGACATTCACCCGAAGAACAAGGTCGACGTCGGCCGACGGTTGGCACGGCTGGCTTTGGCCAATGAGTATGGAATCCAAGTCGATCCGCAAAGTCCTCGGTATGCATCGATGCAAGCCGACGCCGATGCGATCGTCTTGAGCTTCAATCATCTAACCGGCGGATGGCGTCCATTTGACGTCAACGAGCCGATCGGCTTTACGATTGCAGGGGAGGACAAGAAGTTTTACCCCGCGGTGGCCAAGATCGTCGAAGGGAACAAGGTTCGCGTCTCGAGTCCTAGTGTGCCCAAGCCGGTATCGGTGCGGTATGCTTGGGCCGACAATCCGGTTTGCAACATGTTCAGCACAAGCGGCTTGCCATTGACCCCATTCCGGACCGACGACTGGCCCGGGGTGACCGCCGGCCGCGAGTGATTTCGGCTGCTGCATCTATGGCTCCCGCTCCGCGCGCCGGAGAGGTAGCCGGGGTCTGAGGGTTGTTGGTTCATCGTAAGAGATTCATTGGTTTTTTGCCCCAACGGGGCGCAAGGTGATAGCCCAGGGCAAAGCGAAGCGCCGCCCTGGGTTCGAATGTCCCGTAAAATGGGTCTGCGACCCGTTTTGGATGATCGCGATCGATTCGCCACCTACTCGCACGGCCTCGGAGGGCCATGCTACGCTTGGCAACTCACCTTCCGTTAAATGGGTCTGCGACCCGTTTGTGGGTGATCGCGATCGATTCGCCACCTACCCGCACGGCCTCGGAGGGCCATGCTACGCTTGGCAACTCACCTTCCGTAAAATGGGTCTGCGACCCGTTTGCGGATGAACGCGATCGATTCGCCACCTACTCGCACGGCCTCGGAGGGCCATGCTACGCTTGGCGCCTCACCTTCCGTTAAATGGGTCTGCGACCCGTTTTTGGATGATCGCGATCGATTCGCCACCTACTCTCGCACGGCCTCGGAGGGCCATGCTACGCTTGGCGCCTCACCTTCCGTTAAATGGGTCTGCGACCCGTTTTGGATGATCGCGATCGATTCGCCACCTACTCGCACGGCCTCGGAGGGCCATGCTACGCTTGGCGCCTCACCTTCCGTAAAATGGGTCTGCGACCCGTTTGCGGATGAACGCGATCGATTCGTCACCTACTCGCACGGCCTCGGAGGGCCATGCTACGCC
>Ga0068877_10003242_pt1 | contig 12933 bp, 14 predicted proteins | sample NOAtaG_FD_66437 | JGI IMG/M metagenome (GOLD analysis project Ga0068877, IMG submission 66437) | Freshwater lake microbial communities from Lake Erie, under a cyanobacterial bloom - NOAA_Erie_Diel6S_1000h metaG | ecosystem: Environmental > Aquatic > Freshwater > Lake | place: USA: Ohio, Lake... | reverse complement strand
TTTTTCAATGGTCATGTTGTCTAACGGCACATCGGGATGTTGCGTACTTCTTCCCAGAACCGTAGAGGGTCGGGGACTTCGGATTGGAGGCCGCGCAAGCGGAACAGCGCGGCGATGAGCAGCATGAGTGCCGGGGCAAAGCGCCTGAGCCTGCTACGCCGGGCAGGATTAAGGGATTGATCCGCCAGGCCGGTGAAAGCCATAAGGGGAACGGTACCAGGCCCAAACAACCTCATGAAGGCCGCTCCGGAAAGGATATGCCCGCTGGTGACTGCCCCGGCAATGGCCATATAGACGAGCCCACAGGGGATAAGACCATTGAAAATGCCGATCATGCGTACTGCTTTTATACCTTTTCGGCCGATCCATCCGCTCAGTTGCCGCACCCGGTCCCAGGCACCGAGCAGGGTCAGCAGGCCGTTGAGCACACCTCCCCAGGACGGGGCAATCAGCATGATAGAAAAAACCGTCCCCAGGGATTGTGCCCAGTCGGGGAGGGAAGTGTACAAAAGATGGTGAGGATCTACCCAGATGTAGATGAAAATCAGCGCCCAAAAGTCTAATGGGATTTATTTGAATATTTGTACATTATAAGGTATTTTGCAAGATTATTCATTTTAAAAATAAAACCTTGAAAACCAATATTGTGTATTTATTTTTTCTTTTCTCGGCCACCATGGCCTTTGCCCAGGAAGGAAAGCAAAAAATTGTTTTTGATTTTGACGGGGACAAAAAAGCTGATGTTTTTCAGATTAAAGACGGCAAGTTGTCCTACGCGTTGACTTCACAGGGCAATAAAACGATTACCAGTAAGGGGGGAAGCTATGCCGACCAGACCTACCTGGAGCTGAAGGGCAATGTCGTCATTTATCATTGTATCTTCATGCGGGCGTCCAATACCTTTAAATTCCGCTATGACGCCAGGCTTAAAGCGATCCGCCTGATTGGATATGATAATGAACAATTCGGCAATGCCGTTAATGACGGTGCGGGGCTTTCGAGCTACAACCTGCTCACCGGTGACTATAAGGCCCAGTGGAACTACTTCGATCAAAAAAAGGGAGAACTTATCGCTGCCCCACCGGTTTCTAAAAAGTATCCTGCTAAAGTCTATCTGGTTAAAGATTTCGGAGATGAAGTAGTGGACGCACTCTACCAGGTGGATGCCCGGCATACCAAATAGCCCGGGCTGTTAAGCAGGACGTTTGGGGCTGTCCCGAAAGTCCTTTGGCCTCCTTTGGTGGCAGAATACTTTTCGGACAGCCGCATACTGATGAGACAGCCTCCAAAAAAATATTCGGGGTTGTGTAAAAAGCCTCCGGCACGTCCTTTGGCGCCGTAGGCGGCAAAATATTTTTTACACAACCTCAAAACAGGCCATGGGCTTTTCACACCATCCCAATAAAATTTTTTAAAACAACACATTGTCTATAATCAGCGTGGAAAGGGAAATCATACCGATGTACTCCCCCTGCTCCTCTACAGGTGCTACGCGAAGGTTGGCCCGCATCATCAGGCTCGCGACATAGCGGACGTCCATATAGGCAGGTACGCCGATGACGGGTTTGGTCATGATTTCATAGACATTTACTTCTTCTGAACGCATATCGGGGATAATGACCCCACGGATAAGGTCCTTGATGACGACAATACCAAAAGCGTCTTCTGGCCGCCGTTTATTTACGATGAGGGCTTCCACTTTCTCAAGGCGCATCAGTTCGACGGCTTCCCTGGCAGTAGCCATCCCGTCTATGAAAACGATTTTTGGGGACATGACGTCCCGGGCGCTTTGAAATGCTCTCTTCGATGGGTACATAGCATTTTTATTAAATTTATTAAATAAGACGGGCAGATTAAAAATACTGGTCCCGGGCTTGTTCCCGGAATTTTTGCATCTGGCTCTCCAAACCGATAACGTGTTCGATCGGTACGACGAATGCGATTCCGGTACCCGGTTCGTCAAATTTACCCGCCGTATAGATGGCTTCGAGCAACTCGTCCACAATATGTGCCTCGACAAGAAAAACAATGATGTCGGTCTGGTTGACGATGCTGAGGCCAAAAAAAGATTTCGCCTCGTGGATACCAGTCCCCCGCGCAGGGATAATCGTGGCCCCGGTAGCACCGGTTTCTTTAGCCGCATCTACGATGTGATCCGTAATATGGGGTTTGACAAAGGCCATAATGATCTTGAACTTCATGGTGCTTTAGATTTTGATTTGCGGATGCGCCATTGCACAATCTGGGCATAGCCCAATACGGAAATAATGGGGAACAAACAAGCCAGGGCGATGAGCCCGAAACCATCAATTGCCGGATTTCGGCCCGGGATAGAACTGGACAGCCCTAAGCCCAGTGCAGCGACAATCGGCACGGTGACCGTAGAGGTGGTGACTCCCCCGGAATCGTAGGCCAGGGCGATAATTTCCCTGGGCGCAAATAGTGTCTGCAGGATTACTACGCAATACCCGCCAAGGATAAATAGATACAGAGGTACACCGCTGACAATTCGGAAAGTACCAAGGGCCAGGGCAACCGAAACCCCGAGGGCAACCGTGACCCGCAACCCGAGCTGGTCTATCGTCCCGGCAGATACTTCCCTGGCCTTGAAAGCCACCGCGATCAGCGCCGGCTCAGCAATGGCAGCCGAAAATCCCGTCAGCGCTGCAAACAAATATATCCAGTAATATGCGCGCCAATCGTAGTCGGCAAAATGACCTTTGTTCACGAAACCAGGGTCAGCGAGTTGGGCCGCCATAATATCGCCAATAGGAAACAATGCCTTCTCCAGGCCCATCAGAAAAAAAACCAACCCCAGGACGACATATACCATCCCCGCTAAAACACGCCTGAGCTGCGGGATTGGCTGCTTCAGAATTATAAGCTGAAAAAAAACAACCAATACCGTGATGGGCGCCAATCCCAAAAGCGTATTGCCCAATAATTCAATAAAATCCCGGATAAATGCTTGCATGGGATTTATTTTGTCCCGAATACGAAAATGCCAAACCCCATTACAAAGATCATCGGCAACAGGGAAGCAAAGGCAATTAGCCCAAATCCGTCCAATAAGGCACTCCGGCCTTTGATCACATTCGCCAGCCCAACCCCCAAAGCCATTACCAGAGGAACGGTAATGGTAGAAGTAGTCACCGCCCCGGAATCATAGGCCAGCCCGATAATCTCCCTGGGGGCAAAAAGGGTCATTGCCATCACGGCGGCATAGCCACTTATAATGACATACTGGACTGGCCACCCTTTCAGAATACGTATTACGCCGACTACGATCGAGACCCCTACCGACACCGCCACGGTTAACCGTACCCCAAGGGCGTATGCTGCCTTCGCTGCCGGGCTGTTTTCAATCAACTTGCTCTCCGCAAAAGTTTTTGCTGCCTGGTCGGCAATGGCAATCAACGCAGGCTCCGCTACGGTGGTCGAAAAGCCAAGTGCAAATGCAAAAATGACCAGCCAGAATAAACTGCCCCTGCGGGCAAGGGCATACGCCAGGGCTTCCCCAATCGGGAATAACCCCATTTCCAAACCCTCAATAAACAACATCAGCCCTACTACGACCATTAGCGCACCCACCACAACGTCCCCAATTACAGGAAAAGGCTGGCGCAGTACCACGGCCTGGAAAAAAACGACGACTGCAATAATCGGCAGCAGGTTCATCAGCGCATTCCCCAGCTTTTTTGATAATCCTACGCCGCGGCGCCATAAATCCTTCGTCATTTAGCCCTGTTTTCATGTCTGACCAAAATACGGTTTTTTCTCTTTTTGTCAAAACTCTTTTTTACCTTTGCGCACTCAAAAGCGGGGTGTTTTATTTTTTTCGTATTCAGGAAAAAGAAAAACAGCGGACATGAAGAAGATCGAGTTGGAAATTGTGGCGCTTTCCCATAGCGTGGCCCAATCCCATAATTATGCGGTAGTCCTCGGGGAAAAAATGGGCTCCCGTCGTTTGCCGATTGTCATTGGCAGTTTCGAAGCTCAGGCAATTGCAGTGGCCCTGGAACGCATGAGCCCCAACCGCCCCCTTACCCACGACTTATTCAAAAATGCCCTCGACACTTTTCAGATACGCCTCTCAGAAGTTGTGATCAACAACTTGTTAGATGGTATTTTCTACGCCCGGCTGGTGTGTGAAAAAGATGGTGAGATCCTGGAAATTGATTCCCGTACCTCCGATGCACTCGCCCTCGCGGCACGCTTTCGCTGCCCGGTCTATACCTACGATTTTATACTCGATACCGCCGGGATCGTATTCGACGATGCCGCCGGGGAGGCAGGCTCCCAGGAAGAGGGGACGTCGGTTGACGATACGTCCAACCCCCTTGCTGCTTATTCCCTGGAAGCACTGATGCGCATGCTGGACGAAGTGCTGGAAGAGGAAAACTACGAACGCGCAGCACAAATCCGCGATGAGATCGAGCGCCGTAAAAAAGAGGATTGATCAAAACGTGCAATCTGTCACCCTTTTCTTTTGAAGACGGCTCACATCCCACGCAATACGTCGAGGGTATATCCGATCATCGCCCCGTCAATGTCCAGGTGGGTCACAAACCGCACGGTCTGTGGCCCGAAAGGAGAGGCTTTTATGCCCTTTTCCAATAGGCGCGCAAGGAAAGCGGCCGCAGTCCAGGGAGGCTTTACATCAAAGATTACAATGTTCGTTTGAACGGGCCTGATATGCCCGACGTAAGGCAGATGCCCGAGCAATTCCCCCAGTATCCGTGCATGCGCATTGTCGTCCCGCAAACGCCCGACATGGTTGTCGAGGGCATAAATGCCAGCAGCCGCGAGATAACCTGCCTGCCGCATTCCCCCACCCATAGCCTTGCGCACCCTCCTGGCCCTGCGGATGAAATCGGTATCCCCGAGCAACAGCGACCCTACAGGCGCGCCCAGCCCTTTAGACAAGCATACGGATATACTGTCGAATTGCGCACCCACGTCCAGGGGATGCTCTCCGGTCTCTACCAGGGCATTGAAAATACGGGCACCGTCGAGGTGTAGCGCAAGTCCTTTTTTCTGACATAATTCGCGGATCGGACGGATTTCTTCCAGGGTGTAGTAGCTTCCGCCACCTTTATTGGCCGTATTCTCCAAAACGACCAGCCTGCTGAGCGGAAGCCAGTCGGCAATTGGTTTTATCGCAGACTCCACCTGTTCCGCTGTCATTTTTCCGTGCGTACCCCGGACGAGGTTCACCCCGATACCCGAGTGAAATGCATATCCGCCGACCTCATATTGAAAAATATGGGAACTTTCCTCGCAGATGACTTCGTCCAGGGGTTGGGTATGTACCTTGAGGGCAATTTGATTGGTCATTGTACCCGAAGGACAAAACAACCCTGCCGCCTTCCCGAATAAAGCCGCCCCTTTTGCCTCCAGGGCGTTGATGCTGGGGTCTTCCCCAAATACGTCGTCGCCCACCTGTGCACTGAACATGGCTTCCAGCATCCCCGGTGTAGGCAGCGTCACAGTATCGCTGATTAGGTTGACTTGCATGGTCATCGTTTTTTGCTTTTCGGAAACATCTGTTTTCTACGCTGCGAAAATAGGTTTTTGGCCTTCGCGTACAAAAAAGCGCGGTGCTTTATTTATGCTTTTCTGCAATGGACGTTAAAAAACAGAGGGTAATTTGGTGGGAATGGTGCTTACACCGGGTGGGATGGGGGGGGCGTTGGGCGCAAATGATACATTCGAAGGATAAAATATCGGCGTTGCGCAAAATATTTTTGGCGAAGTGACCCCTTTGCCCAGCATTGGCGTTATCTTTAAAATATGCTGCAAGATGCTGCCGGACGGATGGGAAAATCCTTTCGGTACGTCGTCGCGTCGTTTTGCAGCAGGTCTTTTATACACCATATTATAGGTATTACAGGTTATGATTTTCAGGCTGCAAATTTGGAAGCGTGCGCTTCAAAAATACTTTCCTTTTTTCCTGAGCGCATTTACAGGTGCCTTGCTGGCTTTATTGATTTATCGTGCCGTTGCCCGTCCCAGGGAGCTGGTTATGCAAAGTATAGGGCCTGCTGGGAATCAAATGCCTGAATGGGACGACCTTCAGTCGGGGACCATCGCTGCCCCGTTGCCGGGGTCAGAAGGGCACTCGGGGTTTGTTGCCGCGGCGAGGCTGGTGACCTCTGCAGTAGTGAATATCAAAACGGTATCGGGCCGGAGCGGGTTTCGCTTTTTCAGAGGGAATGAACAGGGCGCCTCCAGCGGGTCGGGGGTAGTCCTGTCGCAAGATGGATATATTGTCACGAATTACCACGTAATTGAAGGAGCAGGGCAGATTCTGGTCACTTTGAGCGATAAGCGCGAGCTGCAGGCAAAGCTTATCGGTATGGACCCTTCCACCGATTTGGCCCTGCTTCGTGTAGAAGGAGCCAACCTTCACCCGGTCGCGTTCGGCAATTCAGATTCGCTCCAGGTCGGGGAATGGGTAATGGCCGTAGGCAACCCTTTTAACCTGGAATCAACAGTTACGGCAGGTATTGTAAGTGCAAAAGGGAGGAGCATTGATATCCTCGAAGGGATGGACCGTATCGAATCGTTCATCCAGACCGATGCCGCGGTCAATCCGGGCAATAGTGGCGGGGCATTGGTAAATACTAATGGCGAACTGGTCGGGATCAATACGGCGATTATCACCAGGAGCGGCAGATATGAAGGCTATTCTTTTGCTGTTCCTTCCAATCTGGTAAAGAAGGTGATAGACGACCTGCGCGACTTTGGTATCGTACAGCGCGGCCTGCTGGGGGTATTTATAGAAGATCTGAGTACAGTATCGGCACGCCGGCTGGGCCTGAACGCTCCTGAAGGGGTACTGATTACCCGGATCACTCCTGGGAGCGGGGCTGAAGATGCCGGGCTCCGGCCTCGTGACGTCATCCTGCGCATCAACGGGGTTTTGACGCCCTCTGTTCCGCGTATGCAGGAACAAGTCGGCCGTTTTCGACCTGGGAACGTCCTGCAAATCGAATTCTGGCGCGATGGCAAACGCAGGAAGACACGGGTGACTTTGAAGAACAAGAATAATTCTACAGATCTGGTACAGGCCGGCGATGCAGTGCTGCTCGAAAACCTGGGCTTCGAGCTGCGCGACTTGTCCGCACAGGAAATCGGACGCATGGGTATCAATGGGGTGAAAGTGATCAGCGTACGCAAAGGGAGTATTGTGGATGCTACCAATATGCGTCCGGATTTTATTATCACCCGTTTGAACAACCGGAAAGTGGACGCTGTGGCACAGCTGGTTGATCTACTCCGTAGTGCCGGCGGGATGCGTGTGACGATACGGGGGATTTATGAAGGGGACGAAGAACCCTATTACTATGTGTTTGACCTGGAAAAATAGGCAGCACTCAAAGGGTTTTCAGGTATTCGATTACCGCTTTTCGTTCGTCATCGCTGAGCTTGTCCCCAAAATCGTGTCCTGCGTTGGAATAGCCGGGCAGGGTGGTGTTATAAGTCCATTTTCCACCGGGGCCATTGGCCACGCGATAATTCCATCCTACTTTTTTATAATCATAATCTTTGCTGTCGCCGCTCCTGCTCCAATAGCGCGGGCGCCCCTTGCTGTTGAGCAAGTCGTCGAGTGTTGGGACGGCCCCGTTATGGAGGTAAGGTGCAGTTGCCCAGATACCGTCCAGCGGTGGCGCGATATAGCCGGCTTCCGGCTCGAAATGAGAGGCGGGTGATGATTGGGCAAACCAACTTTCGTTATACCATTTCACGATCGGCGCCTGGACGGCATAGGCGGCGTAGTAGGGATCTGTCTTCACCAGGTCGAGGGCGACGACTTTATTGGGATAAGTTTCTTCCCGGCCATAAGTCCCGTGGCAGGAACTGCAATGTTCCGAAAACAGGCTTTCACCGCGTGCGGCAAGCTGCTGATCAATGGATTGAGGATATTTGGGGGCCTCGAGGCTGCGTAGCCAGGCTACTACGTCGTTGAACTGCGTGACGGCTTTTCGTGCAGCGGCACTATCGGGGATACCGAGCACAGAGGCCTGGAAAAGAAGTTTGGAAAAATCCCCTCTTCCTACTGCGGTGTAATAAAGTGCATTTTTTTTCGCTACGTTCCAAAGTGGGGGTACATCCGTTGCGATGGTATAATCCGGCAGGGGATAAAGCGCTGTTCCGGTAAAGGTGAGGGTTTGAGGATCCCGGTAGGCCGTACAAGCTTCTGCGAGGTGGGCCGCAGGGTTTACTCCAGGCTGATTAGTGACGATGGAAGGGGCCATCCGGGTAAAATAGTATCCGAAATCTTCGTAGGCGGCCCATTCAGGGGAATCTTTTCCATACCTGAGCCGCATCCCCAGACGCAGGCCTTTGCCCAGGGGCTTGAGGTTGCGCCGGAAATCAGAGAAGCTATTGCCCAGCCCAATGACTACTTTTCCGTCAAATGTACTGGCATGGCAGGCAAAGCAATTCCCGTTCGTGACCAGCACCCCGTTCTTTGCAGAAAATGCGGTCAGGTTGAAGGGTAGGGTGGCGTTCGGCCCGGAGCGTTGCAGTACGGCATCCTTTTTTTTGTTGCCAAGCCGTTTTCCCAACACCGCATAAGGGATACCCGAGCCAATATAATCTCCGTAGATCAGATATTCCCATCCTTTTATGGGGTCGCCACCTTCCGACTGAGGGCTTGGCGCGATGGTTTTGGTTTTCCAGGATTGCCCGAAATCGGTACGGGGCAGCTCCAGGTAAGTGTCGCATGTGGTGAAAACTCCGAGTATTGTGACAATAACAAAGTACTTTTTCATCCCTGTGGTTTTTTTGGGTACAACCGTATTATGACGTTTACGCAGCACCCGGACCCTGCGCATAAGTCATTGGGTAGCCTGAGCCGCCAAATCACTTATGCGACAGCTACCTTTAAAATTTCGACGATATCTCGTGGGCCTGAGGTTGTGTAAAAGGACATCCCCGGCGGGGTATTACCTGCTTTCGCATAATATAACGGCAACTATTCCAGGTAGTTTAGTAACCTGCACTTTTTATTGACTTGAAAAATGTTTGTGTATCGGGCTTTGAAATCAGGATTTCCCGGATCAGCACATCGTTGTGCAGGTACTTTTCCTTCAAGTAAAAATCGCTTTGGTATTCGAAGGCCGTATCGTGGCTTTGGCTGGCATTCGTACAGGCAAGAAGTTGATAGTGGACGTTGCGCGGATCAAAAACGACAATATGGTGGATATTGGTTTGCTGGTCATATTTGAGGTACAGCAGGATAGGGTAGTCCAGGTATTTTTTCTGTTCGGGCACCATCAGATTAAACTCGAAGAATAAATTTTCGAGGATATTGTAAGGGATACGGTTGCGTTTGAGGTGGGACGAAAGGGAGCGGAGCTTGGAGCGCATGAGGTTGATTGGGATATCCCTGCCGGCGAGCTCTGCTATTGGGAGCCAGGCTTGTTTTTGGAGGTTAAAGTAATCCACCGACCCTATCCGCAGCTTGTAGTCGAACCGTGGGTTTCCCGGTACGACATATCCCGGGTAAAATAAGCTGAACCCGTTTTCGATACCGAATTGTATTTCCATCAGAATCGTGAAAAAACCAAGGCTGTACCGGGCATAATCCGGGTGGTACATACCCAGGATACTGGCAATACTCGTCTTCCCCAGGTCGAAAAAACTCGCCGCGACGAGCCGATCTTCGTCATAGACCACGAATTCCATGGTGTTGAAGATACTGGATCGTTCACCTTCGAGCAGTGATTCCTGCAGGGAACTGGGGAGCGTCTCGGGGAAATGTTGCCGGTAGTGTTCGAAAAGCGCATCTTTTTCAGGTCCGAGCGATGCTTCCCGGAAGGCACAGCGAAAGCGTCCAAGATTCTTTCGGATCAGTTTCTGGTTACTTTTCCCAAAAGAAAAGCCTTCCAGGGGCAAACGTATCCATATTGAGGATAAGAAGCCGTATCCAAAATTGAGAAAATGGGTGGTAAAAATCATTTGCCCCATTCGGTACCAACCGCTCGCCAGGAAATCGTCTAGTTGTTCCGGGGATATATGTTCAGGCTGGAGCTTTGCAGCAAACATCGCCAATGCTTTTTTTCTTTTGTGAAACCTTGGGCATACAACGCAGTCTGGTTGATGTTCCGAAGGGGAAAGATAGCAATTTTATTAATTATCCCCAGGCATGTAAAGGGCCTCCTGCGGCGAAAAAGCGGTCTGCCCGTGCCATGGCGTTGGGGTCCTGGATGAGCTCTGGCGCATGGTGGGGTTTTTTGCGGGCATCAATGACCAGGGGTCCTCGACAGCCCCAGTGCTTGAATTCGGAGAAAGCACCTACGCCGTGCAGATCGTGGGAAGGGTTGGCACGCGTAAAAGCAACCCACAGGAAATTATTGAGGCTGGCGGCAGTGAAGGAGCTGTCATCGCAAAGGACGATGAGGGGTATTTGTTCCAGGTCGAAGCGTTCGAGGTGGGTACAGAGCGATTCGGCCACTGCATAGCCCGTTGTTGTTTCAAATGGTGGGCCGCTGAGGGCAAGGGCCCCGGGCATGATAAATTCAGGGCGGTCAAACCCGGCAGGCAGGGAGAACCCGGCGGGAAGGTCGCCGGAAAGTACCCTGCGGCGAGGGCCTCTGCAGGCAACGACCACTTTTGATCCGGCATTCCAGGCCGTGCCGGAGTAATCCAGGGTGTCAATGGTTGTTTTTGTTTGGAAATGAAGGTCGCGCGTCCAGTCCACCCGTTCGAGGATATGCCGGAAGAATCCGGGGATTTCACGGGTGCTGAGGTGCGGGTCGTCATCGTGGGCGGCAATGAAGAGGAATTTTGCGAGGGAGGTCTGGCCACTGCCCAGGATATGATTGGCCTGGGTAAGGATTTCTTCCGGTTGGGGCGTGCGGAAAGGCATATACCGCTCGCTCCCGATAGCGAGCAGCAAAGGATGGACCCCTGCAGCATCCACGGCGTTAATCTCTACGATCCCGGGAAATTCCTGCGGGGTAAGGCGTTCGACGAGTTCGTGGATAAGGTAGCCGAAGCTGGAGTCTTCCTGAGGTGGCCGGCCTACGACGGTGAAATGCCAGATGGCATCTTTTCGGTGATAGACGTTTTCGACTTCCATGACCGGAAAATCATGGGTCAGGCTGTAGTAGCCGAGATGGTCTCCGAATGGCCCTTCGGGCTTTTTTTCCCCTTTTCGGATGATGCCGGTGATGACGAAATCGGCATCTGAGGACAAGACGTGCCCGTTTCGACGCGCGTAGCGGAACCGTCTTCCGCCAAGCATGCCTGCGAAGGTCAGTTCCGAAAGCCCCTCTGGAAGGGGCATGATAGCCGAGAATGCATGGGACGGCGGCCCGCCTATGAAAATGGAGGCACGGAACGGCGCCCCGGAAGCGTTGTAAGCGGTATGGTGGACGCCGATTCCCCGGTGCAACTGGTAGTGCATACCAATCTCCTGGTTGGGCACGTAGGCATTGCCACCAAGTTGTATCCGGTACATACCCAGGTTGGATTTCATGATATTATTTTCACCCGGTGGAAGGGTGAAAACCTGCGGCAGCGTGATGAATGCGCCCCCGTCCATCGGCCACGACCTGATCTGTGGAAGCTGGTCAATGCGCGTGCGCCCGTATTCTACCGGCGCCCTGCCTATTGTCCGCCGGGGTAAGGCCCAGGCGGCAGTGAGCGGTGCCCCGAGGTAACGAAGGGGGTTCCGGAGCAGACTGGTCGGGTCGGCTTTGAGCTCGATAACCTTCCCGATTTTGTGTAAAGTATGCCGGAAGAGAAACTCGGTGCGCTCGATTGTACCATATATATTGGATACAGCAGGAAAAGGGCTGTTTTTAACCTTTTCGAACAATAATGCAGGACCCTGCGCTTCATATACCCGCCGATGGATTTCGGCCATTTCCAGATTGGGATCCACTTCTTCGCGGATGCGCACCAGTTTGCCGTGTTTTTCCAAATCGCGTACTGCTGCGCTCATGCTGGAATAACTCATGTCCCTTTTCGAAATTTAAGATTAATGATGTGAAAACACTGATTGCTAAAGAAAAAGGCTTGCGGGGCCCTTGTCAGAACCCTTTTTCTGCCTCGGTCTTTTTCTCCATAAGCAGCCGGAGGTTTTTTACCGTTTGGGTCGGCCCCTGGTCTATCACCAGGTTGATCAGCCAGGCCGGCAGCTCACCGCCCGGGTCGCTACGCAGGTAATAATTCAACCGTATGGTGTTTTTGTCAATCGGGGTGAATTCCCAGCGGTAGTCCAGCAGGGGGATCCTTACCCGTTCCGGCTTTTCCGGGACCCTGCCCGGGACGCCATTGACCGTAATGAGGACTCTACCGTCGGTGTCATGGATAATCTTGCTCGCCGCCACGAAATCCCTGTCGCTGAGCGGCCAGGGGAAGTCCATCACCGCATAATAGACCGCCTCGGCAGAGGAGGGGCGTGCGATCAACTCGGCAGAAACGCATTTATACACCCATTGCTCATAGCCCTGGACATTGCGCATGATTTCGAGCAGCGTTTTTACCGTCCCGTCCAGCAGGGTGCTGATTTTGATTTCATTTATCGGGGAATTTTCCGCCTTGCGGAAATAAACTTCTACGTCGTCTGCCGTTTTTTTCAGCTTCCAGGAACCAGGTTGGCCGTGAACGGCGCAGGAAACAAAGGCCCACATAAAAAAGACCGCTAAAAAACGCATGATCAGGTTTTCTTATAAAACAACGGTCCCAACGGCAAGGTTCATTTTTTTCGCTATATTCAAACACGCATCAGAACGAGGCAGATTTATCAGGGGATATTGTCCATGAGCCCCAGGGCTTTCCCGAGGACATGGGTTTGTATAAAAAGCCCTTTCTGCCGCCGTGTGCAGCTTACGCTTCCAAACAGCATTTTGAAGAAGCTTTTTACACAACCCCGCTTATGCGGCCCCCGGTTTTACACACCCTAAAAAAGTATGA
>Ga0068877_10003241_pt1 | contig 12936 bp, 10 predicted proteins | sample NOAtaG_FD_66437 | JGI IMG/M metagenome (GOLD analysis project Ga0068877, IMG submission 66437) | Freshwater lake microbial communities from Lake Erie, under a cyanobacterial bloom - NOAA_Erie_Diel6S_1000h metaG | ecosystem: Environmental > Aquatic > Freshwater > Lake | place: USA: Ohio, Lake... | reverse complement strand
CACATTACTGTTTTAGATGTTGAACATCTGCAAGTAAAATACAAATGGGAAGCACACCTTAACTCTGTTTTTTCATTGCAATACACTCCCAACTTCGATTATTTAATCAGCACATCGCGCGATGCGCGCATAAAAGTCTGGGATGTGCGCGGAGGGTATGCACAAGTAAACGAAGTGGTAGCGCATCTTTTTGCTATCAATCACCTTAGTTTTAGAGCCGATGGTCGGTACTTTGCTACGTGCAGCATGGATAAGTCGATTAAAGTGTGGGATGCTGCCGAACAGCGATTGTTAAAAGTAATAGATAAATCCAGACATGCGGGGCACGGCACTTCGGTTAACCGATTGTGGTGGTCTTCTTATCAAAATCTGCTGGTAAGTGCCAGCGATGATAGAACAATTTCCGTTTGGAATATTATATTTGAATAGATTTTGGCCAAAAGCCTTTTAAGTAGGAGAACAAACTAGTTCTAATTTTTACCACTTAACCCCACAACAATGAGAATTACACCGCTGGAAATCAGACAAAAAACTTTCGAAAAAGACTTTCGTGGTTTTAACAAAGATGAAGTAAACGCTTTTTTACTTACCCTTTCGCAAGAATGGGAGAGAACACAAGATGAAGTAAAAGAACTCAGAATAAAGTTAGAATCTGCCGAGCGCGAAGTATCTAAGTTACGCGAGGTGGAATCATCGTTATACAAAACATTAAAAACAGCGGAAGACACAGGCGCTAATGTAATAGAACAAGCCAGACAAGCAGCCGATTTGCATTTACGCGAAACCAACTTGAAAGCCGAAGCTTTATTAAACGAAGCTAAAACATCGGCACGCAATACCATCGAACAAGCCGAAACACAAGCGAAAGAAATTGTAGCCGAAATGGAAGACAGGCTAAAAGCCATGTTAGAAAACTACAAACGCTTAGAGCAAGCCCGCGAAGATTTAATGGCAGATATGAAACGCGTTGCCAGCGAAATGTTAGATCGCGTGAGCAGAGCAACTAACAACCAAAGCCAATTCGATGCCGACCAACATTTAAAGCAAGTAAAAGCCAACACACGCAAAGCAGAACCAACTCCGGTTACACCAAAAGTAGAAATCGTAACTGAAAGAATTAGCGTTGAAACAGAATTGGTAGCAGACGGAATAAAGCCGGCCAACAAACCGGTGTTCAAATCTTTTTTCGATGAGATAGAATGAAAGGACAAGTTGCGCTGGAAGGTTTAGAGTTTCATGCCTTTCACGGTGTGTATCCGCACGAACGTATTTCAGGGAATTATTTTACGGTTGATATAGCTGTAGAGGCCGACTTTACCAAAGGCGCCAATTACGATGAATTAGACGGAACGGTAAACTACGAAACCCTCTTTCAGATTGTAAAAGAAGAAATGGAAAAACCATCTAAACTTTTAGAATTTGTGGCGGAGAAAATCATCAGCAAAATATTCAGCGATTTACCAAGTGTTACAGCCATAGAGTTATCTATCTCCAAACAAAATCCGCCAATCGGAGGAAAATGCAAGCGCGCCACTATTACCGTTAAGCGTACCAGATAATTAAGTAAGAAGGAAAACTAAATAAGTAAACCAACATCTTGTTTAAAAAAATATAAGATAAGGTTTGTATTTCTTTTGATTTGTTAAACAAAAGAGAAATTCTATACGCATGTGATGTAAAAAAATTCTAGAAATTTAATCCGGCCTTTCTTCTTGATCTCCTTACTACTCTACCTGTTTATAGCCCAGCAGAATAATTTGTGTAGGTAGCATTTTAAAAAAACCTTTTGGTTGTGGGCTCATCAAAAAAAAAGATTTTGCGTTTGCTTACTCTGATATTGATAAATATGTAATAAATTGAAAATAGATTTTCTTTAAAATGCTTCGGCTAAAAAATATCTATCGTTCATACACAGAAAAGTTTCAGCAACTTACGGCCGAAGAGAGCAGGAAAATTCTATTGCTCATTAATTCTATTTTGATTTCGCTGGTGTTTTCGCTTGGCTATTTTATACTTTCTTTTTTCACCGGTTTTTTAGCAGCACGATACTGTATGGTTATCAGCCTTGTGCTGGCCTGCACCATGCTTTTAAGTTTAAAAACCGATAATTGGAAAAGAGTAACAAATGCATTTATAACCATGTGTTTGTTGCTAACCTGGTTTATGATAGCGTTTTCCGGAGGAGTGAATTCTGCTGTTTTACCTTGGCTTTTACTGTTACCGTTGTTATCCATTATGCTACAGGGTGGTTCGTGGCCCTACATCTGGACGGCCATCGTTACAATCACATTTCTTCTGATCTTTTTTCTGCCAAATCCGCCCGAACACTTACAATACATTTCGCCCTGGCCACAGTTTTTTGCGATAACCCTAAATTTGGGTCTCATGTTGTTTGTGTTTTTTATAGCACAAACATTTAAAACCAACCAAGACAAACTCTTACATACAACCGAAAAGGCCAACGAAGAACTTCGCGCAGCCGAAGAAGAATTGCGACAGAGTTTCGAAGAAGTATCGGCCATACAAGAACTACTCGAAGAGCAAAATAAGATTATCGGGCTTGCACAAAAGAAAACACAAGAGTACCTACAAACGCTGATAAAGTTGGCTACTTGCGATGGAATTTTAAAAGGCGATTTAACCTTAGCGTATAATCAAATTTTGCAGCAAGCTTTACAAGCTATGCAAAGTAGCAGAGTTAGTATTTGGTATTTCGATGAAACCCAGCAAAGTATAATATGCCAGGCTATAGTAGACAGAAACAACGCAACCGAAAAACCCGGTGGTGTATTAAACAGAAAAGGAATTGAACCTTACTTTAACGCCATAGAAGAAGAAAAAGTAGTGGTTGCCAATAAAGCACGAATACACCCTGCCACCGCCTGTTTTACCGAAGGCTATTTACTGCCTTTAGACATACACGCCATGTTAGATGTACCCTACTTCGAAAATGGAAGTTTTAAAGGAGTAATCTGCGTAGAGCAAACAAAACAAGAACGTGAATGGGATAAAGAAGATATCATATTTGTAAAAGCAATTGCAGACTTAGTAAACGTAGCCGCTAACTCGGCTGCACGCAAAGCTGCAGAATTGGAAATTGCAGAACAACGCGAAGAAATAGAAAGAAAAAATGTTGCCCTTGTTTCATATGCCAAAGAAATAAGCACCATGAACGAAACTTTAGAACAACGCGTACAAGAAAGAACAAAAGAATTAGATGAACAAAATAAAAAGCTATCAGAATATGCCTTCATCAACGCCCATCTTTTGCGCGGACCTTTATCGCGTGTAATGGGACTTATCGAGGTAATACAACTCGAACAATCGAGCGATGAGGTGAAGAAACTAGTAGGACATTTACAAAAATCGACAGACGAGTTAGACGAAGTAGTGCATAAAATAACCAGGCTTTTGCATGAAGGGCGTATTTTCGATCGTAACCTGTTTAAAAAATAAACCCCGTTCTTGCAGGAACGGGGCTCCAACCAAACCCTTCAATATTCGAATCCGGTAACCAGCCGGATTCAACCTTAAACCAAGCCTATAACACACATGGTTTTAAAAAGTTTTGATGATCGAAAAATTCCGGAATCTTTTTCTTCTTGTATAGGAAAGAGGAAAAATTCAGCTTTTTTTCATTTTTTAGTAAACTAAGATTAACAGGGCGGCCTGGGTCGTATCAAAATCATATTTATCGGATTTCTCAACGCCACAAACAGGAAGCGCATAAAAAAAGCAGTTGTACTTTTTGTAACCGACTTCAAAAATAAAAAGTAGATTTCTTCATCATATACAAAAAACAGATCGAATGCGATAGGAAATCTCAGTTTAAAGAAACCACAAACGATTGTACATCATTTTTTCATCGCTCTTTGCGAATAGTATATTTCCATGTCGATTATAGAAGCATATTTTCTACTTTTGCCCTTCATTTCAGCTAAACCACTATGAACCGCCAAATCTCCCGCGCTTTAATTTCTGTTTATTATAAAGATAATCTCGACCCCATCATCCATCTACTGGCAAAACAAAAAGTAGAATTTGTGTCGACAGGAGGTACACAAACATTTATCGAAAAATTAGGCTATGCAGTTACTCCGGTAGAAAAACTAACGGGCTATCCCGAAGTTTTTGGAGGAAGAGTTAAAACACTTCACCCTGCCGTGTTTGGTGGTATACTATACAGAAGAGATTTAGCTGAAGATGTTAAACAAGCGCAAGAGCACAACATCTTACCCATCGATTTAATAATAGTCGATTTATATCCATTCGAACAAACGGTTGCTTCGGGTGCAGCAGAACAAGAAATAATCGAGAAAATCGATATCGGAGGTATTTCTCTCATCAGAGCAGCGGCTAAAAATTTTAAAGACACACTCATTATTTCTTCCAGAAATCAATATCCCGCATTGTTAAACTTATTAGAAAAAGAAAACGGAACCACAAGTATTGAAGAAAGAAGACATTTCGCAGCACAAGCTTTTGATGTAACCTCACATTACGATACTGCCATTTTTAATTATTTCAACCGCGAACAAAAAATAAATTCCTTTAAAGTAAGCTCGCACGAAAGCAGAACCTTACGCTATGGCGAAAATCCACATCAACAAAGTTCGTTCTATGGTAAACTAGAAGAACTCTTTGAACAATTAAATGGCAAAGAACTTTCGTACAATAATTTAGTAGATGTAGATGCAGCCGTTAGCCTGGTGCAAGAGTTTGAAAACGAAACAGCCTTCGTTATCATCAAACATACCAATGCCTGTGGTGTGGCAACCGGACGTTCCGTAAAAGAAGCATACGAAAAAGCATTTCAGGCCGATACAGTTTCTGCCTTTGGCGGAGTGTTAGCAACCAATGCAGAAATTGATTTAGCCGCAGCCGAGAGCATGAATACATTGTTCTTCGAAATTTTGATAGCACCTGCTTATACCAAGGAAGCTCTGCAAGTATTAAAGTCGAAGAAAAACAGAATGATTTTGCTTCAGAAACAAAAACTAACTTTTGGTTTACAATTCAAAAGTTTGCTAAATGGGATACTGGTACAAGATTACGATACTAAAACGGAAACATCTCAGGATTTACAAACCGTAACCAACCGCAAACCAACCGAAGTAGAAGTAAAGGCTTTGTTATTTGCAGGAAAAATTGCCAAGCACACTAAATCAAATACCATTGTTTTAGCTAACGATGGCCAATTACTTGCCAGTGGTGTAGGGCAAACATCGCGTGTAGATGCATTAAAGCAAGCCATAGAAAAAGCAAAAGCATTTGGGTTTAATCTTAAAGGATCGGTAATGGCTTCGGATGCTTTCTTCCCCTTTGCAGATTGTGTAGAAATAGCCGATAAAGAGGGCGTTACTGCCGTTATCCAGCCGGGAGGTTCAGTACGCGATCAGGATTCTGTTGCATATTGCAACGAACACAACCTAGCAATGGTGTTTACAGGCATCCGCCATTTCAAACATTAATTCATCTGCTTTTGCAAAACCAATAATTAACTAGCAAAGATTAACGATAATCTTTTCAAATTAATTTTGGTATATCTGCAATTGCTGTTTCTTTTGTAGTAGAATAAAACTCACCACCTTTCTGCATGGCCATATTTGATTTTTTCACCTCCGACATTGCCATTGACCTTGGCACAGCTAATACACTTATCATCTATAAAGATAAAATTGTTGTAGACGAACCCTCTATAATTGCAATGGACAAACGCAGCAACAAAGTTTTAGCCATCGGGAGGGAAGCCATGCAAATGCACGAGAAAACCCACGACTTCATAAAAACAACCAGACCATTAAAAGAAGGTGTTATTGCTGATTTTCAAGCAGCAGAAATGATGATTCGTGGTTTGATTAAAATGATCGACACAGGCAAGCGTTTATTTCCGCCTTCGTACCGAATGGTAATTTGTATTCCTTCGGGCATAACAGAAGTAGAGAAACGTGCCGTGCGTGACTCTGCCGAACATGCAGGTGCAAAAGAAGTATACATGATTTACGAACCCATTGCCGCAGCAATTGGTGTAGGAATAGACATTGAACAACCCTTAGGAAATATGATTGTAGACATAGGAGGTGGAACTACTGATATCGCAGTAATTGCACTTTCCGGAATTGTTTGCGACCAATCCATTCGTGTAGCTGGCGATACGTTTAACCGCGATATTTTAGACTACATGCGCAGGCAACACAATCTGTTAATTGGCGAACGCTCTGCCGAACGTGTAAAAATAGAAGTAGGCTCGGCCATGACAGAACTAGATGACGGACCAGATGATTACGAAATCCGTGGCCGCGATTTAATGACAGGCATTCCGAAAACAATTAAAGTATCTTATTCCGAAATTGCTTTCGCCTTAGATAAATCTGTATCGAAGTTAGAAGAAGCTGTTCTAAAAGCATTAGAAACTTCCCCACCGGAACTTTCGGCAGATATTTACGAAAGAGGAATTTACCTTACAGGTGGAGGTGCTTTGTTAAGAGGGTTAGATAAACGTTTGGCACTCAAAACAAAATTACCCATTCACATTGCCGATGATCCGCTTCGCGCTGTTGTACGCGGCACAGGTGCCGCATTAAAAAACCTGCATCACTATCGCTCAGTATTAATGAATTAAAATTTTAAATCGGAAGTAATTCTGCATGGAAAGACTCTTTCTATTTATCTATCAATACCGTGCATTTTTTACCTTTCTGGTTCTACAAGTGATTTGCCTTTTACTATTGGTAAACAACAACCAATACCAAAGCGCAGCATTCTTTAATTCATCCAATGCCTTAGTAGCAAGCATAAACAGAACTTCGCAAAACTTCCGCGATTTCTTTTCGCTGCGCGAAACTAACCAACAGTTAGCAGAAGAGAACGCCATGCTGCGCAGGCAACTGGAACAAAAAAAGCAAAGCATCTACTCACTATCTGTGCGCGAAATTCAAGATCCGGAAATTGTAAACCGCTTTGATTTTGTTTCTGCAAGAGTTACCAACAATGGGGTTGATCTGTTTAAAAATCATCTTACTTTAAACAAAGGAAAAAAACACGGTATACAACCAGGCATGGCAGTAGTAAGTGCCCAAGGTATTGTTGGCAAAGTAAAATCTGTATCCGATAATTTTAGCGTGGTAACAACTTTGTTAAATATCGATGTGCTTACTTCTGTGCAATTAAAACGCACAAGCCATTTTGCAACAGCTAAATGGAACGGGCAAAATCCTGATTACGTAGACCTGTTGTATCTGCCTCGCCACGTACAACCAATAAAAGGCGATACAGTAGTAACATCCGGCTATAATGCCGTTTACCCCGAAGGTTTATTAGTTGGCACAGTAGAAAAAGTAAGCTTAAAAGATGAGGCCTTGTTTTACGACATCACCCTTAAATTATCTCAGGATTTTCGCTCGTTAACGTATCTGGCAGTTATCAAAAGTAACCTTAAAGTAGAAATAGATTCTTTGGAGAACACCTTGAACACCCGATAGCATGACGATATACAGAGTAATCGGCTTCTTTTTCTTTCTACTTCTTCAAGTGGTGTTGTTTCGGCACGTGGTGTTGTTTCACACAGCATTCAGTTTTATTTATTTATTGTTCTTATTTACCAGACCTGTAGAAACCAATCCGCTTATTAGCATGTTAGTGGCTTTTGCAATGGGTTTATTGGTAGATATGTTTTACGATAGCGCGGGCCTGCACGCTATGGCAAGCGTAGCCATGATGTACCTGCGCGACTTTTGGCTTACAAGAATTACACCACAAGGTGGCTACGAACGCAACGCCAACCCAACCGTGGCCGCCAATGGTGTACAATGGTTTTTAGTATATAGCATACCCTTATTACTTGTACACAATAGTGTTTTATTTTTTGTAGAAGCAGGAGGTGTTGGGTATTTCTGGATAACTATTTTAAAAGTAATAGCCAGTGTAACCTTTACAGCATTTATTCTGGTGGTATATCAACTCTTCTTTTCCAAACAGTAGAGTATGAACGATGGAAGAAAAGAAATAGTGCAAGTTATAATCGTATTGGTAGCACTTGTGTTTCTGATAAAGCTATTCTCTATACAGGTGCTGGATAACAAATATGCCGAACTGGCCGACAGCAACGCCATTCTTAAACAAATTGATTACCCTGTGCGCGGTTTACTGTATGACCGTAACGGAAAACTATTGGTTTACAACACCCCCGAATACGATATACAAGTAGTGACTAGCGAAATCAAACAACTGGATACCGCTGCATTTTGCTCAGTATTCAGGGTAACACGCGAAGAACTAAAACTTAAATTCGAAGAACTGCGCGCAAAGAAAGAATATTCACCGGTTAAACTCACAACATTTCTAACACAACTCTCTAACGATGATTTCGCGCGCATTCAAGACAGACTCATCGATTTCCCCGGCTTTTACATACAAGCGAGATCAACACGCTCTTACACAACAAGCGCATTCGCTAACGGATTAGGGTACGTAAGCGAGATTTCTAAATCGCAACTAGACCGCGACACAACCAATACATACAGGCAAGGCGATTACATTGGCCAAAGTGGTTTAGAAGCCTACTACGAAAAATACCTGAGCGGAAAACGAGGAGTGCGTTTTAAAATGCGCGATGTAGATGGCATAGATAAAGGATCTTTTAAGAATGGCGAACTGGATACGCTTTCCGTTCCGGGCAAAAATTTAATTACTACCATAGACCTTGATCTGCAATTGTATGGCGAATACTTAATGCAGGGCAAAGCAGGAAGCATTGTTGCCATAGAACCCGAAACAGGAGAAATACTTGCTTTCGTTTCCGGTCCTTCGTACGATCCTAATATGCTAACCGGTAAAAATTATTCAAAGAATTTTAAGTTCATAAGTAGCGATACTACCAAGCCATTATTTAGCCGACCGTTAATGGCGCAATACAGACCTGGTTCTATTTTTAAAATTGCCCAGGCTATGGTAGCCTTGCAAGAAGGAGTTATTACTCCCGAAACCAGAATAGTTTGCAACAGATCGATTATCAATTGCCATGGTTCTCATCGTAACGAAGACTTAAGAGGGGCCATCACGCATTCTTGCAATCCATATTTTCATAATGTGTTAAGGCGAATGCTAAACAAAGGAAAAGCAAACGACCCTTTTACCGATACCCGAATAGGGTTAGAAGAATGGAACCAACACATGCGCAGTTTTGGTTTTGGCAAACCATTAGGAATAGATTTACCAAACGAAAAAAGTGGATTGGTTCCTAGCCCGGCTTCGTACGATAAAGCTTACCGGGGGCGCGCCTGGAAGTTTTCAAACATCTATTCTATTGCAATTGGCGAAGGCGAAAATTTAGTGGTACCCATACAAATGGCAAACTTTGCTGCAACTATTGCCAACCGTGGTTATTATTACACACCACATCTTGTAAAATCAATAGGGGAATCCGGTAAACCTTTACCTGCCTTTCAAATTAAACATTTTACTACAATCGACTCTACTTACTTTTCAGTTGCCGTAGATGCCATGCAAAGTGTAGTAGAAGGCGGTACAGCACAATACCGAGCTAAACTATCCGACATCATTGTATGCGGAAAAACCGGAACAGTAGAAAATAATCCGCCCTTATTCGATCATTCCGTATTTATAGCCTTTGCCCCACGGGATAATCCAAAAATTGCCATTTCTGTTTATGTAGAAGATGCAGGGCAAGGTGGCAGGGCTGCGGCATCTATTGCCAGTTTGCTTATTGAAAAATATTTGCAAGGTGGAACAAAACGAAAACACATAGAAGATTACGTACTTAGAGGAGACTTCGATTGAATAGAAACGAACACATACCGGTAAAAATGGATTGGGTTACGGTGCTGTTATATGCAGTACTGGTAACTTTTGGTTGGTTAAACATATATGCCTCCGTGTATGACGAAACCATTAACCAGTCTATCTTCGATCTTGGCCTAAGTTCAGGAAGGCAACTGCTATTTATAGGCGCGGGCTTAATCATCATTTTAGCGATTTTGATAATCGACATGCGTTTCTACGATACGTTTGCTTATGCCATTTATGGAGGTATATTGTTCTTGTTAATCTTAGTGCCGATAATCGGAAAAGAGGTGGGAGGTAATAAAGCCTGGATAGGTATTGGAATTTTTGGCGGGCAACCCTCTGAATTTGCAAAGTTTGCCACCGCTTTAGCTGTAGCCAAATACATTGGCACAATTGGTTTTCGAATGGATAACCTGCGCAACCAGCTTGTGTTGTTTGCCATGATAGGCCTGCCTATGGTGTTAATTCTTTTGCAAAAAGATACTGGTACAGCCTTAGTGTTTACTGCCTTTATGGTTGTATTCTATCGCGAAGGCATGTCGCCATTTTTAATTTTGGTGGGCATTGGTTGCGCTATAATTTTTGTATTGGCTTTATTGGTAGATAATAACCTTTACCTATATGCAGTGATAGGAGTTGTGTGGTTTGCGCTCATAATTTTTTCGAGGAGGAAAAAAATTAAAAGACTGGCCTTGCTAACAGTAGGAGCCTTAGCGCTGATAGGCATGTTGCAAAGTGTAGACTATGTTGTGGAAAAAGTTTTAAAACCACATCAGCAAAACAGAGTTAAAGCACTTATTAACCCCGATGCCGACCCGCTGGGGTACGGATGGAACGTAACCCAATCTAAAATAGCCATTGGTAGTGGAGGTTTTTTAGGGAAAGGATTTTTACATGGCACGCAAACCAAGTTTGACTTTGTGCCGGAGCAAAGCACAGATTTTATCTTTTGCACAATTGGCGAAGAACACGGCTTTATCGGCAGTTTAATTACTTTAAGTCTTTGGGTAGCTTTGCTGCTTCGCATAGTTTTTATAGCCGAACGCCAAAAAAACAGATTTACCCGAGTATTTGCTTATGCCACACTTTCCATTTTGTTTTTTCATTTTGCAGTAAACATTGGCATGACCCTCGGCCTGTTTCCGGTTATTGGCATACCCTTACCCTTTTTTAGTTATGGAGGCTCCTCTTTTTGGGGGTTCACTATTCTTCTGTTTATACTTCTGAAATTAGACGCACACCGGGGCGAAGTTCTACAGAGAATTTAATCTGCGCAGCTAAAACAACACACTCAACAAACTGCCACATGGCTTAAATATCTAAAACTTTCTGCTTCAATGGTTTTGATAGTACAAGCGAATTTCGAACTTTGAAGCCTATACAAAAGAATAAACCAATCAATAAATTCAATATATCATGAGCGATCAGAAAATAAGCATTGCCAACGGCAAGCTGGTAGTGCCCGATAATCCAACAATTCCATTTATTGAAGGAGATGGAACCGGAGTAGACATTTGGCCGGCTTCGCAATTAGTGTTCGATAAAGCTGTTGAAAAGGCTTATGGAGGAAAACGTAAAATCAATTGGAAAGAAGTTTTAGCAGGCGAAAAATCGTTTAACAAAACAGGCAACTGGTTGCCCGATGAAACTCTCGATGTTTTTCGTGAGTACCTCGTTGGAATTAAAGGCCCACTCACCACACCTGTTGGGGGTGGTATCCGTTCGCTTAACGTTGCCTTGAGACAGATATTAGATTTGTATGTATGTCTTCGCCCTGTGCGTTGGTACCAAGGTGTGCCTTCTCCTGTAAAAAATCCGGGAGCTGTAGACATGGTTATCTTCCGCGAAAACACAGAAGATATTTACGCAGGAATAGAGTTTGCTGCAGGCACACCCGAAGCGCAAAAGGTATTAGATTTTCTTGCAAAAGAGTTTCCGAAAGAATTCAACAAAATTCGTTTTAATACAACTCAAAAATCCGAAGAGTTCTGGAAAATGGTTGGTGCAACCGATGTGAAGAACGATGTACAAGTTGGCTTGGGCATAAAAGCCGTAAGCTGGAGTGGAAGCGTTCGGTTAATACATAGTGCCATTGGTTATGCCATTAAGCACAAACGTAAATCGGTAACATTAGTGCACAAAGGCAACATCATGAAGTTTACCGAAGGTGCCTTCAGAGACTGGGGATATTCAATTGCCGAACAATACTTTGGCGATAAAGTATACACTTGGAATACGTGGGAGAAAACGAAAAAAGAAAAAGGAGAAAGCGCTGCGAACGATGAACAAAAAGCCGCTATTGCAGCAGGCAAAGTAGTGATAAAAGATTCTATCGCAGATATTACGTTACAACAAGTGCTAACACGCCCCGATGATTTTGATGTTATTGCAACCTTAAACTTAAATGGTGATTATTTAAGCGATGCACTAGCGGCACAAGTTGGAGGTATTGGTATTGCGCCAGGAGCAAACATTAACTACATAACAGGTCATGCCATATTCGAAGCAACACATGGCACAGCACCTAAGTATGCAGGGCAGGATAAAGTAAATCCAGGATCTGTAATTCTTTCTGGTGTGATGATGCTGGAGTATATGGGCTGGCAAGAAGCAGCCGATTTAATCAACAAAGGTTTAGAAAAATCTATTGCCGCTAAACGCGTTACCTATGATTTTCATAGGCTGATGGAGAATGCCACAATGTTAAAGTGTTCCGAGTTCGCTCAGGAAATTGTAAAGAACATGTAAAACTATATGTATGTTCACAAAAAAAAGTCTCAGGTAAACTGAGACTTTTTTGTTTTAAGTACTGTTTTGAAAATACATCAACTATAAAGAATGAAGCCAATTATTATGCTTCCTTTCTATCTAGCCGATGTTCTCCTTTTTCTACAAAACAGTGATGATAAATTTTTATTTATTAGTTGATGAATAACTTTAAAAACCTGATCGAAGTTAACTACACTATACTTCATGTCTTCTCTTCTATAACTTCCTCGTGTGTTATCCCCAATCAGGTTTGTTTCTTTATGTTATTTTGTTTTACCAAAGAATCGGTACCTATTTTTCCTTCCTTCGGTGTTGCAGAAAATGACATAATCCTTTAGTGCGAAAATAATTTATTCTAAGAGT
>Ga0068877_10003235_pt1 | contig 12949 bp, 11 predicted proteins | sample NOAtaG_FD_66437 | JGI IMG/M metagenome (GOLD analysis project Ga0068877, IMG submission 66437) | Freshwater lake microbial communities from Lake Erie, under a cyanobacterial bloom - NOAA_Erie_Diel6S_1000h metaG | ecosystem: Environmental > Aquatic > Freshwater > Lake | place: USA: Ohio, Lake... | reverse complement strand
CCCAGCATGCGCTGCCACCGCGCGATCCGAGCCTCGCGGATTGGGTGTTCAATGTCATCAGTGCAGCGCTCGGCACGCTCTTGGCGCTGGCCTATCAGGCCCTGCCGGTACGCCCTTTGTCGGCTCGACTGCAGCGCCTGCAGATCGGACCCGCACTCGGTCTGCTCATCGCCCTGTGGCTGGTATCGCACCTGGCTCCGTTCGTGCCTCGACTGCGGCCCGGCCGAATCACGGCCGCCATCGATTACAGTCTCAGCATCCCGCTGTCGCCGAGTCGGCTGCTCGCCTACTTCGCCTGCTACGTGATCCTGGGTGCGCTGGTGCGCACCCTCATGCGCCGCGATTCTTTTTGGCCGTGGTTCGTCGCGCTGCTCGGACTGTCACTCGGCGCCCGTCTGCTGTTCGTCGGGCAACACCTCACACTCGACGAATGCGGCGGCCTGTTGCTGGCCCTGCCGGTGCTGCTGCTCGGCCGATCGCAGGGGGTTAAAACCGGTCAGACGGGTCTTTTCATTGCAGCCGGATGCGGCTTTGTCGCCGCAGCACTGATGCCCGTGACACCGGCGCCCACTGGACTCGCCCCGACCTGGGTTCCATTTGCCGAATTGACCGGTGAAATCGTCGACCCGGGAGCACTGCCGCTGCTTGAGCGCCTATTTTTGGGCATCGGCCTCGCCTGGCTCGCCAGCACCAGTCGCACCGGCTCATTCCCGCCCCTGTTGCTGGCGCTGGTGGTCGCCGTCGGCTGCGAATTCCTGCAACAATGGGTGCCGGGGCGCGTCCCCGACGCTTCGGACTTCGCTGCCCTGCTGATCGGGGCCGCGCTGGTGCAAGCTGCTCCACGACTCGACATGCGCACGGGAAGACTATGAGCAAATCCTTGTTGAAGATATTGTTTGGCTTCATTTTGCTGAGCCTGTTTGCCTACACGAGTTTCGCCAGTCTGCAACAACCGGTCTGGGAGTGGCAGGGACTCGTCAGCGAGCCTGATCGCTGGTGGACGATCGCCACACTCATCGACGCGTATTACGGCTTTCTGACCTTCTACGTATGGGTGTTCTACAAAGAACAGCGCGTGCTGCCGCGCATCGGCTGGTTCGTCGCCATCATGCTGCTCGGCAACATGGCGATGGCCGCCTATGTGCTGCGTGAACTCGCCCGTCTCGGCCCCGACGAACCGGCCGCCCACGTGCTGACTCGCCGCAACGGCTGATACGCGACTGCTGATGCGAAACTTCTTCCGGCAACGCGTGATCGATCCGCTGCTCGGCCTGCTCAAGCAAGGCCTCTCGCCGCGCGAACTCGCACTGTGCCTCGCGCTTGGCGCGGGGGTCGGCGTGTTTCCGGTGCTCGGCGTCTCGACGCCGCTGCTGACCTTCATCGCCTTCGCGCGTCGCCTCAACCTCGCGGCGATCCAGCTCGTGAGCTATCTCATGTCGCCGATCCAATTGGCGCTCATCATCCCGTTCGTTCGCGCAGGCGAATGGCTGATCGGCGCGCCGCGTCAACCGCTCACGGTCGAGGAAGGCCTGCGCATTTTGGCAGACGGCGTATGGCAGGCCATCGTGATCCTGCGTGACGCGATTCTGCATGCCTCGATCGGCTGGCTACTGATCGGTCCGCCAGTTGTTTATATACTTTACCGCTCGCTCATCCCGGTGCTCGAGCACACCGCGCAACGCCTGAAGGTCCAACCGCCTCCATGAGTCAGGAACCCACCCCATCCCTCTCGATGCGACTGCTCGAAGCCGATCGTGTCCCTGATTGGTTGATCCGCAACCGCATCCGCGCGCTGCTGGAGCAGCGCCTGCAAGAAGAAGACAAGGGTGACCCGCAGGCCCAACAGGCGCATCTGATGGAGATGGTGCGTCGACTACGCGAGAGCCCGATCGCTATCCACACGGCCGCCGCAAACGAGCAGCACTACGAAGTGCCGACGGCGTTTTACCTGCAGACGCTCGGCAAGCATCTCAAGTATTCGAGCTGCTACTACGATGACTTCGACATCAGTCGTGCCGCCGAACATCTCGATGCCGCCGAAGCGCGCATGCTGCAGCTGACCTGCGAACGCGCACGACTGCGCGATGGCGACCGGATCCTCGAACTCGGCTGCGGCTGGGGCTCACTGTCGCTGTGGATGGCGGAGCACTTCCCGAATTCACAGATCACGGCGGTGTCGAACTCGCGCACACAGAAGCAGTTCATCGACGCGCGCGCCGCGGAGCGCGGCCTCAAGAACTTGACCATCGTCACCTGCGATGTGAACAAGCTGGAGTTCGATGCCGGCACTCGCTTCGACCGTGCGGTGTCGGTAGAAATGTTCGAGCACATGCGCAACTACCAGACGCTGCTCGGCCGTATCGCCAGCTGGCTGAACCCGGGCGGCACGTTGTTCGTGCATATCTTCACGCACCATCGATTCGCCTACACCTTCGAGGTCCGGGACGAATCCGACTGGATGGCCCGCTACTTCTTCACCGGCGGCATCATGCCGAGCGACGATCTGCTGCACTATTTCCAGAAAGATCTGTGTCTGGCCGATCACTGGCAGGTCGATGGACGGCACTATCAGCTCACCTCTGAGGCGTGGCTGCAGAAGATGGACGCGCGACGTGATGCTCTGATGCCGGTCCTCGCCGAAGCCTACGGCGCAGAGCATGCGCTGCGCTGGTGGGTGTACTGGCGGGTGTTCTTCATGAGTTGTGCGGAACTCTTTGGCTATCGAGGTGGACGCGAATGGCTGGTGTCCCACTACCTCTTCGAAAAGCGCTGACGCTCGCCCTATGGGCGATGCCGCTGGCCGCCGCGATACCGCCGGCCGCCGTTGCGCAATCGCCAACCCAAGCCGATGCGCGGCTCGCCGATCAGGCGGCACTCAAGCAGGCGCTCGAGCGCACCGATCTGAACACAGCGTTAACGCTGGCGACCCAAATCGTCACGCGTACCGAAGAGCGTTTCGGCAAGGACGCAGCGGAACTCGTCAACCCGCTCACCAACCTCGGCACCGTGGCCTATCGTCGCGGCGACTTCGTCGCGGCCGAGGCGGCATACCAGCGCGCGGTGCGTTTGATCGACGGTAAGTTGTCGGGCGCCGATCGACGACTCGTGCGACCGTTGCAGGGTCTGGGCGAGACTTGGCTGGCCGCAGGCAAACCCAACGAAGCCGCCCTCGTTCTCAAGCGCGCCGTCGATCTGTCGCGCAATCTCGATGGTCTCTACAACATTGAGCAACTCGATCTGGTCGACGCACTGATCGAGGCACTGGAAGGTTCGGATCGCCTGAGCGAGGCCGAGCGCGAACACCAGAACGCCTTCAGGGTCGTGGAAACGGCGTACGGCAAGAAAGATCTGCGCCTGATCGAACCCCTCGATCGGTACGCACGCTGGTACGAGACGATCGGTCGCTACTCCACAGCACGCGGCTTGCACGCACGCGCGCTGCAGTTGGCCGAAGAACTCTCTCCCACGAAACCCGTGCTCGGCGTGCCCGCGCTGCGCGGTCTCGCCCGAACGTGGTTGCTCGAAGCGCTGTACGGACCGGAAGTCGAGCCGACCACCGCCGGCCCGGAGATGGGCGATGGCACGGAGCTGTTCGCCCCGAATGCCGGTGCAGGTCGACTGAACAACGATGGTGAGCGCGCGCTGCGTTTTGCGCTGGGGATCCTCGATGCACAAAAGCCGGTCGATCCGCTCCTGCGCAGCGAAACGCTCGTGCAACTCGGCGACTGGTATCTGATCGCCGGCAACGGCGGCCGCGCAGCAGGTTTCTACGCGGACGCCTGGAAAGCTCTGGACGCCATGCCGGAGCAGCGCAAGTGGCTGGAGTCGCCGCGCTTGCTGTTCTACCGCGCCCCGGCAACGGCCGCCTCGCGACTACGTCCGACCGACCCGACGGAGTACATCGCGCGACAAGTGGATTTCCGCGTACGTGTCGGTCGTGACGGCAAGGTGGTCGATACGGTGGTTGAATCTTCCGACGCGCCGGACGCCACACAAAAATCGGCAGCCTTCGCGCTGCGCCGCGCGCGCTATGCGCCGCGCCTCGAGAATGGTGAAACCGCGGAAACCGAAGGCGTGAGGTTCCGCGAAACCCTGCTCGTCAGGATTCCGAAGGAGAAGCCGGCACCGCCGGCGCCGGAGTCACCGCACCCGGCGCGCTGAGCGGCGGTGCACCACTACCCATCGCAGAGCCGGGACGCCAGGCCGGATTACTTCGCCGCGATTCGCGGATCGGCAGCGCCTCGATATCGAGGGCTGCCGCAAGACGTGTCTCTACCTCAACCGGATCAGCCACGAGGCGAGTACCTGCCGACAACTCTTTGGCAAGCGGCAGGTCCGGGAACTGCGTGAGGAATTTGGCGGCTGCATCACGCATGGCAGCGCGCGTCGCCTCATCCATCGGCCCGCCCGAACCGAACCCTTCGGCGATTCCCGTGCCGTAACCCGTGAGCGTCAGGCTGTCGTAACGCACACCATCAGGCGCGAGCACGTTGATCCGATAGCGGATGGTCACCGCGACGTAATCGCCACCGGTTTCCTGCGCGGTTGCGAACGAGTACTGCTCGATGCGCGGTTCAAAGATGGCTTGCAAGCCCTCGGACTTTCGCGCCGTCTCAAGTTCGGAGAATTCGCGCACCTCGCGGAACAGGCTGTCGAGCACCTCGCGCGCCACGGCCTGCTGACCTTGACCGAGCGCCACGCTCCACACGACACCGGCCCGGGTCTCCGAGTGCGCGTAGGCACTTTGATCGGCCGGTACGAGCAGGCCGACCGTGGCGGGAATCTCCTGCACGAGTGCCTTGGGCAACACCGGCGTCGGTGCGATGGTCACGCCACCGCAACCCGCTAACAGCATCGCGACACCCGCTCCGGCTAGTTGCCACCGACGCATGTGATCACCCCTCCGATGTTCATGCTCATTGCGCAGGACTTGGTGTTGGTGAGGCCGACGAACGTCCCGTCGTTTCGCTCGCACATGGCCCTCATTAGGGCGGAGAACCGGATGTTTGTAAATGGCGTCATGCCGGGCGCCTCGGGGAAACCGACTGCATGGATGCGGACCCGACGACGACCCGAGGAATCGGGACGATTGATGCGGTCCACCGCATCGAGCGCACCCTGGATGCTCTCGCCGGTAAACTCATCGCCGAGCACGTAGATGCTGATGCGCTTGTCGGCCGACCAGTAATTGCGGATCGCCATCTCGATGCCGTCCGCCGGGCTCGAGTCGCTGAAGCTGCGCCAGGTGCGCATGCGCTGCACGATGTCCGTACGCAACGGCGCGCTGTCGGTGAGCCAGCGTCCCCGGGAGCCTGCAAACAATTCCCGTCCGTTGTCATCGACGATCTGCAGGCCTTTCAGTCGCGGGTAGATATCGAGAATCTCGCGCATCACCTCGATGGCCGTCTCCCAGTGGCCGCCCTGCATGCTACCCGACGTGTCGATGAGAAAAATCACGTAGTCGCTGTCAACCGGTATGCCGCCGACTGCCTGGGTGGTGATGCTGCGACGGGTGCGAGACGCCTGCACGAGACGCTTGTTCTGCTCGGAGAGTTCGTCGAACGCCGCGAGCAACTCAGTCTCGAGAATATTGCTGACGGCCGCCTCCTGACGTGAGGTGTTGAACTGCCCGCGCAGACTGGACATTTCGCCGGCGGCCTTGGCGAGGTTCTGTCGCTCACGCATGAGCTTGTCCACTCGACCCTTCAGCTCACGCTGCAGCACCTCGGACTCGCCGCGGATCACGAACAGCTCTTCCTGCAGCTTCTTCAGCTGCATCTGCAGATCCTCGCGCGACCGCTCGATGACGAGGGGCTGACCGAACTCGGAGAGCACGAGCAACAGGATGATCGCGCCGAATCCGCAGCAGATCACATCGAGGAAGGAGAGGCTGAAAACCTCGGTTTCGCGGCGCTTCAGTTTCATGGCCAATCCGGCGAGGGCATCACGAACGCCCCCTTAGTCATGCGCGCGAGACCCCAGAAGCGGTGCGGCGCGGGCACATCGCCCTTCATCGGCAGCAAAATCACATCGACCGGAATGTTGCGATTGAGCCCGCGCACCGCCTCATCGAACAAGCGGGCGCGCGCTGCCGCATCGACATACTTGCGCAACGCCGGTGCCGCAGCGCCCTGCGTAGGCAGACCATCGGTGATGAGGATCACCTGATCCGGCGGCTGCTGCATGGCGCGGATCGCGGCGAAGGCGTTGATGAGACTCGTGCCGCCCTCGGGCGCGAGTCCCGCCAGGCGATCGAGCACCTGATCGCGACGCGCCTCGTCCTTGGCCGGCAACCACTGTCCTTCGGTGCCCGCCAGCAGCGGCGCGGCCGATGTATTGAACCCGTAGACCTGATACTGCGAACTGTCAGGAATTTCGGCGATGACCCACGCACCGATGTCGCTCGCCCGTCGCCATTTCGAGGCGGCCCGCTTGCTGGCCTCGGGGGAGTTGCGCAGACGGATGATGTTGACGAGATCCTCATCGAGCATGCTGGACGAGCGATCGAGCAGTACGAGGATGCGCCGCCCCTTGAGCGTCAGACCGGTGATGTAGCGTCGACTGGCCACCGACTTGCCGGCGCCGACCCGCTCGGCCCGCGGGGTGTCAACCTTGGCACTCGCCTCGAGCCGGCGCGTGCTCTCCTGCAGGGCGCGTACCTCCGCCTTGAGTTTCTCCACGCGCTCGCGCTTGGCCAGCGTCTCGGAGTCGTAGATGAAACTTTCCTCGCGCTTGCGCTGCAGTTCTTCGATGAGCTGCGTGGCGCGCGAGGAGGCTGAAACCGTTTCGCTCTCGGTCAGCTGCAGCGAGTTGCGCAGTCGTACGAGATTGCGCGCCCCGGTCAGCACTTCCTCTTCGAGCTTGGACACCTGCGCCGCCAGATCCTCGGCCTTGCGGGTTCGCTCGATGCCGCTCTGCGCACTGATGATGGTGTAGAAGAGAATGACGGCACCGAAGCCGCAGCAGATCACATCGAGGAACGAGAGGCTGAAGACCTCAACCTTGCGACGGGCCATCCGCCTCTCCCACCGCAACGAAACCGAACTCGATGCCGGGGTCGCCGAGTCGCATGCGGTCTCCGGCAAGCACGTTGGTTCGACCAAGTACGCGCTGATCGTTCAGCCAGGTGCCGTATCGACTGTGATCCTGCAACGTGACGCCGCGCTCATCGCGCAGCAGCGAGCAATGCAGTCGGGAAACCCCCGCAACGCCCTCACCCACCTGCACGCCGGCCCCATCGACCTCGCGCCCCACCTCGATACGCCGACCTCGCGGCAGGCTCACCACTCGACCCTCCCACAGCAAGTGGGTCGGGCTCTGGGCCGCGAGGCTGTCGGCCAAGCGCGGTAGCTCCTCAGGCATGTCGAGCGGCGTGCTCCACAGCGCATGGCCGCGCTGCAGTGTCACGCTGCCATCGTCCGCCGGCGCTGCCTGCTGCAGGGACGCCGCTCGAGCGGCGATGCCCGATCCGACCGTCAGCAGACGACAGCCGCGCAGTTCGGCGAGCTTGCTGCGCAAACCGGGAAGGTCGAGCAGCGAGCGCTTGAGTAGCACGTCGACCGTTCCGGTCGGTCGCAGTTCCTGTAACACGGCAAGCAGATCGCGGTAGACGGCTTGGGCGCGTTGCGCCCACTGCTCGGCGGCCAAATTGACTTTGCGAGCCTCGCCAGCCGCGGGCAGTTCGATGGTGGCTGCACCCGTTGCGGTGGCGGTTGCCCACGCCTGCGGCAGCAAGTCGAACAATTGCTGTTCGGACGCGGCATCGTGCAGAGGGTCAAATCGCGTGCGCAGCACCATGGCCTCGCTCGCCAGTTGCAGCCAAGCCTGCTGCAGCGCGGCAGTGCCCGAGCCCCGTCGCACGGCGACGGCGCGCGTGCGCGCCTCACCCGACTCGACCACCACCCGTGCCGCGGCCACGTGCTGCTGGCCGAGTTGCAGGACCAGAGTCGTGCGGGACAAACCAAGCGCAGCCACCGTGAGTGAGGCCGAATCGTGGAAACCACCAACCGTGATACCGTCGGCACGCAACGTACCGAGCAACGGAGCGAGCGCAGCGACCGGTAACGCCGGCGGCACCGCCAACTGCACCGAATCTTCGCGACTCACCTTGGCTTCAGCGAGACGTCCACGCAGTTCGGCCTTCGCGAGTTTCAGGGCCGTCGCCGGCAACGAAGGATTCGGCGCACCGAGTAAGGCCCAATGATCGAGACTCACCGCACGGGGCGTTCGGCGCGCCGTTGCCGAGGCATCAGTACCGAAACGGCGTTCATCGGCGGGATCTGCGTGAACGACGGACGGCCGCACCGAGTGCAGCTCGCCCGCGATGGCCAGCGCCATCGCAGCGTCGTTCAGATGCAGTCCCGCCGTGCTCATGAACGCGCCTGCAGGTTACGCACGATCTTCTGATCAAGCCAGGTCTCGGTGTCGAGCACGCGTCGCTCCTGTGCCTGCTGCAACTGCTGCATCAGGAACATCAGCAGAATCGACAGCAACAGCGCGATCAAGGTCGAGTTGAACGCAACACCGAGACCTTCGGTCACGCCTGAGATATCGCCCGTCACGGCCTTGTGCGCCTGCGACAAGGCGTCGCCGATGCCGCGCACGGTGCCAATGAAGCCGATCGCCGGGATGGCCCAGGCGATGTACCGCAGCAGCGCGAGATCTGAATCGAGTCGGTCCGCCTCGGACTGACACACGCCATGCGCCACCGTGGAAGCATCCTGTACGTTGCGGGTGGCGCCGAAACGCGCGAGCGCAGCCAATAGTGCGCGCGGCACCAGCAAGTTGCGGGTCTCCTCGGGCAGACTCTCGAGCTGCCGCGCGTACTCGCGGGTGTCTTCGGGCAAGATCTTCATGCCCTCCGGCAGACGCAGTAGTTCGGCCTCGAGCACCTGGCGCTCGCGCCGCTGCTCGATGGCCTTGTAGCCGAGAATCGCCAGCGCCCAGAGCATCAGGATGATCTCGGCCTCCTGCTCGTAGTCCTTGATGACCACGTAGATCGAACGCTGCTGGACGTAGTTCGGATCCTTGAGCATGCGCTCGCGATCCGCACGCATCGTCGCTTCGGCCACCGGGCGTACGTGCAACACGTAGAGTGCATGCACGATCACCGTCGAGATAAGCAGTGCGACGATGGTGAAGAGAAATTCGTTGGGCAGTTTGCGTTTCATATATCGATGGGGAGGCTGATGTTGTTATCGGCGGAATCGCGGTACTCGGGCAGTTCGTCATCCGAGGTCTTCGGCGGCGCAGCGCGACGGGTGACCTCTTCAGCTTCGTTGGAATCGGCCGCAGGATCGCCGCTCGTTGACCGCGGGGCGCCCGCGGAATTCGCGGGCGGTGCCGCGTCCTGCGCCACGGCACGCAGCATGGCGAGCGTCGCGCCCCAGCAGAGCAGCGCTCCGGTCGTGGTAATGAGGATCATTCGCCAAGTCCGGGCGCTACCCGAACCCCGATGTTCATTCCGCATAACGAGCCACCCTGAAGCCGATTGTCTGTGCGGGCGTATCGCCCCCTTCACGCCACGCCGCGCGCAACTCCGCAAACGACGTGGTCCGGAAATGACTGCCCTTGATCACGTGTCTGGCACCGCTCGGTGGTCCGAGCGGATCGGTGCCACCGCCCGCAGCATCGAACGAGGCATACGTATCATGCACCCATTCGGACACATTGCCGGTCATGTCGAAGATGCCAAGCATGTTCGCCGCAAACTTACCGGGCGGCGCCACCACCGGGTAATCGTCCGCCCAGCCTTCGAGCACCTTCGGCATTTCGCTCGCCGCCTCGCTGCCGGCGAGGTTCGCGAAGCCCGCCGGCGGCGGTAATGCATCACCCCACTCGTAGCGACGAGCACGCTGGCCCGGGCCGGCATAGCGCGCGACGAACTCCCACTCCGCTTCCGTCGGCAAACGGTATCCGGGCGGCACCGGTTGCTTCAGCACCCACTTGCCATCTTTCTGCTCATACGCCACCGGCAAGCCTTCGGTCGTCGACAACCAGTTGCAGTACTGCACCGCATCAGCCCAGGACACACCGGTGACCGGTTGCCCGTCGAGATCGAGCGTGCGCTTGCCGATGAATCCGGATGCGTGCGCCGGCCGAAAGCGACGAAACTCGCCGTTCGTGACCTCGCGCGTACCGAGATAGAAAGGGCGCGAGAGCGTGACGGCGCGGGCGAATTCATTGGCCCGGCGGCCCTGTTCGCGTCGCTCGCTGCCCTGCGTGAAGCTGCCCGTCGGCATCAGGCGCAGCAGGGTCCCGGAGTCGCTCTTCATGGCGCTCGGTGGCGGCTTCCAATCCGCCTTGCGGCCTTCCGGAATCAAAGAATAGTCGACCCGTCGCTCCACAGCGGCGGACAAATCGACTTCGAACCGTGCCGTCTGCAAACCGCTGCGACGCGCTTCGACGAGATGTTTACGCGCCGGCAACTCGATGGACAGCGGCGCCTTGCCGCGCTCTGAACCGTTGATCCAGATGTCGGCATCGGCGGGATCACCCTGCACGGTCAATCGCACGAGCACCGCCTGCAGCGTCACGGCGAGATCGATCCGTCGACCGCTCTCGGCAACAACCTGTCGCTCCGCTGCACGATAACCCTGCAGCGATACGCCGATGGCGTGCTCCATGCCCGCAGGCAAGGCGACGGTCAGCGGCGTTCGGCCACGGAACACGCCGCCGACGGTCACGTCCGCACCGGTGGGTCGCGAAGTCACCCGCAGATCCGCATCCGGCGCGCCGAGCACCACAGGCCCGACCCGAGTCGTTTCACCGGCGCGCACGAGCACGGCGCTCTGCCACGCCTTGCTGCCAGGGGCTGCGACCGTGAGCCGGTGCACGCCCGCAGGCACATCGACCGCCGCGGGCAACTCTCGTGGAGCGGCGCCGTCGATCGCGACCGTCGCACCGCTCGTCGCCGCACTGACTTCCAGTCGACCCCACGACGATTGCATAGGGATCCGCAGCGCCTGCCGCACGCCCTTTCCGGTGACCTTGACTCGCTGGATCACATCGAGATGTCGATCGGCACGCAGCGTCAACGTCCGCTCGCCGCCTGCGACTTTGATGTCTTCGTTGGTCTTGCCGAGTTCGGCACCGTCGACGAACACTCGAGCGATGACGCCGCCCGTGTCGATTTCCAGAATGCCGGGCAAGGGCGTCAATCGCAGTGACAACTCCAGCGATTGACCCTCGCGAACGGTGACCGTGCGCTGCAGATCCGCATAACCGGGAAGCCTCGCCGTCACCGTACGCTCGCCGGGCAGCATCATCAGCGTGTTTGAAGCGCGCCAGCCGAATCCACTCACCGAGACGTCAGCCTCGGCAGGCTGCACCACGAGCGTAACCGGCTGCAGCCTCGACGCCAGCAACGCGAGGCCCACCAAAAGCGCGAGCAGCACGCCCGCAATCAACCACGTGCCACGTCGCGGCAGGCGCGACACCCGACCCGCTGCAGCAATCGCGCGGGGCTCGGCCTCGGCGTCGCCGACCGCAGCGACGATGCGCACGTCGTCAGCGAAGGCTTCAGCATTGGAGGCGATCTCGTTGCGGATCGGCTCGAGTGTTGCATTGCTCGCCAAGTGTCTGATCGACAGCGTCGCCGAATCAGGCTGCACGGACTCGACGATGAGGCGGGCACTACCGATGCTGCACACGTCCTGCGCGTGCAGAATTCGAAACTCACCCGCCGCAAGCGGCACGCCGTTCACGCGCACATCGACGCTGCCCGAAGCCCGCACGCCAAACTCGCCACCGGATTGCAGCAACTCCGCCCGCTCGCCGAGCGTCGTACCCGGTACGAGCAACCCGTCGCCGCTCTCGCCACCGACACTGCAAGGCAACGGCAGCTCGCGCGGACCACCGGGCTCAACGACGTGCAACAGGAACGCGCTCACGAGACGGACTCCGTGCAGCGCACGTCGACGACGAGCCCCGTCGACCCCGGCAGTACGGTGAACTCGCGGCGGACGTCACGAAATCCCGGGCGATCGCCCGTGAGCACGTAGCGCCCCGGCTTGAGACTGAGTTCCTTGCGGGTAAAGCTGCCCATTCCGCCCACCCGCTGCAGCGTCACGCGGGTCAAGCCATCGGACTGCAGGACGAGCGCGACCGGTATATCGTAGAGCCGCAAGGTGTCGCGCAGTCGCGTGGCCTGCGACTCGAGCACCGGTGCCGCGCCCTGAACCTTGCCCGCCTCAGCCAGCAGGCGCTCGGCTTCGCGCCTGACTTCAGGTGCCGACAAACGCGCCGGGTTATTCAGCAGTTGATCGAGACGTCGCGCGAGCTCCGCACGCGGTGCCACGGCAGCGCGACCGGCGCGTGCAAACTGGATCGTCGAATCGCGGGCGAGCACAGCATCGTACGCCGCCAAGGCCTGCGCCCATCGCTCGGCCGATTCGAACTCGGCGATCTGGGCGCGCACCGCCTCGAGGTTTTGCCGTTCACCGGAGGCGAGCAACTGCGCACTGACGGCACCGATTTCGGCCGCACCCGGCCGCAGGGCGCGCGCACGGTCGATGGCAGCCTTCGCTTCTGCATCACGTCCAGCACGCAGCTTCGCGAGCGCCTCACCGATTTCACGCGCGTAGCGGTCCGAACCCAATGCGGCACGCGCGCGGGCCGCACCCTCGCGAGCGCCGGCGTTGCGTGGATCCGCGCGCAGCACCTCCTCGTAGCGGGTCAACGCCAGCAGATGATCCTGCGACAGCGCCGCAGTCTCCGCCTCGACGAATGCCGGCAGCACCGGCGCAAGACCTGCAACCCGCGCGAGACCAATGCCGACTCGCGCATTCTCGGGCTCGATGAGACGCGCGAGCTCGAACGCCTGTCGGGCGACCTCGATCTGTCCGCCATCGAGTGCGCTCTCGCCTTTGCCGAGTTCGCGCTCGAGGGCTGCAGGACGATCCGCTCCGACGCGCTCGAGTCGTTGCACGGCGACGTTGATGCGATCGAG
>Ga0068877_10003232_pt1 | contig 12957 bp, 9 predicted proteins | sample NOAtaG_FD_66437 | JGI IMG/M metagenome (GOLD analysis project Ga0068877, IMG submission 66437) | Freshwater lake microbial communities from Lake Erie, under a cyanobacterial bloom - NOAA_Erie_Diel6S_1000h metaG | ecosystem: Environmental > Aquatic > Freshwater > Lake | place: USA: Ohio, Lake... | reverse complement strand
GTCGGCCGTGTTGCCTCCCGGATACCAGTCATGGCACGACAGCCGCACAGAGATGGGACGGTCCTGCGGCCACACCGCGCGGATCGCAGCGAATACTTCCAGCGGGTAGCGCGCCCGGTTCTCGATGGAGCCGCCGTAGGCGTCATCGCGCCGGTTGGTCAACGGCGACAGGAAGCTGGACAGCAGATAGCCGTGGGCACAGTGCAGTTCCAGGATGTCGAAGCCGGCCTCGGCGCCACGCCGGGCAGCGGCCACGAAGTCCTCGCGCACGCGGTCCATGTCTTCCCGGGTCATCGCGCGGGGCACCTGACTCTGCGGCAGGTAGGCGATGGCTGAGGCTGACAGCAAAGGCCAGTTGCCGCTTTCCAGCGGCTCGTCCATCTTCTGCCAACCCAACTGCGTGCTGCCCTTGCGCCCGGCGTGGCCGAGCTGCAGGCCCATCTTGGCGTCGGAATTCGCGTGCACGAAGTCCACGACGCGCTTCCATGCGTCACGCTGCGCGTCGTTCCACAGGCCGGCACAGCCCGGGGTGATGCGCGCATCGGCGCTGGGGCAGGTCATCTCGGTGTAGAGCAGCCCGGCACCGCCCAGGGCGCGCGCGCCGAAGTGCACGAGGTGGAAATCCCCCGGCAGGCCGTCCTGCGCCGAGTACATCGCCATCGGCGAGACGACCACGCGGTTGGGCACCACCATGCCGCGCAGCTTGTAGGGCGTGAACATGGGGCTGGGAGGCTTGAGGGCCGAGGCCGGCGCGGCCACCCCGGCCTGCGCCGCGGCCCGCTGCGCCAACCAGCGTTCGTAGTCCTCCAGCCAGCGCGCATCGCGCAGGCGCAGGTTCTCGTGGCTGATGCGCTGACTGCGCGTGAGCATGGAGTACATGAACTGCTCGGGCTCGAGCTGGTCGCAGTAGCGCGTGCCCACCACCTCAAACCATTCCATGGCGTTCCAGGCCGCGTTCTGCAGCCGCAGCACGTCCACCTCGCGTTCGGCCTGGTAGCGCGCCAGCACCTGCGGGATGTCAGCCGCACCGCCACCGCCCGCAGCCTTCGCCTCCTTGAACAAGCGCGTCAGGCCGATGGCGTCTTCCAGCGCCAGCTTGGTGCCCGAGCCGATGGCGAAGTGTGCGGTGTGCACTGCGTCGCCCATCAAGACCACGTGGCTTTGGCCGTTGAAGTGGTGCCATTGGCGACAGCGCACACGCTGGAAATTCAGCCAAGCTGAACCGCGCAGATGCCGCGCATTGCTCAGCAGCGGGTGTCCGTCCAGGTACTTGGCGAACAGCTTCTCGCAAAAGGCGATGGACTGGTCGGTGTTGGCCTGGTCCAGCCCGTGCGCCTTCCACACCTCTTCCGGCGTCTCGACGATGTAGGTGGTGGTCTGGTCATCGAACTTGTAGACGTGACTCTGGAACCAGCCGTGCTCGGTCTTCTCAAAATGGAAGTTGAAGGCGTCGTACAGCTTGGTGGTACCCAGCCAGATGAACCGGTTGGGCCGGGTCACGATGTCAGGCTGGAAGACGCTCGCGTACTTGTTGCGGATGCGCGAGTTGACGCCGTCGCTGGCGATGATCAGGTCGGCGTCCGGGTAGTCGGCGTCGGAGTCCACCTCGGTCTCGAACAGCAGCTCCACCCCCAGCGCTTCGCACCGGGCCTGCAGGATGTTCAGCAGCTTCTTGCGCCCGATGCCCACGAAACCGTGCCCGCCCGAGCGGATGACGTGGCCCTTGAAGTGGAGCTCGATGTCGTCCCAGTGGTTGAAGGCGATCTCGATCTCGTCGGCGGTGTCCTGGTCCCAGGCCCGCATGCCTTCCATGGTGGCGTCCGAGAACACCACGCCCCAGCCGAAGGTGTCATACGGGCGGTTGCGCTCCACCACCGTGATGTGGTGAGAGGGATCGAGCTTCTTCATCAGAAGCGCGAAATACAGTCCGGCGGGACCGCCGCCGATGCAGACGATGCGCATGCTTGATCCACGAGAAAGGTAGCGGTTGATTGTGCGATGAAAGTGCTTGAGGACTAAAGCAAACTCTCATCCACAGCGTTGCGCCAACGGCGATTCCTAGAATGCGCAAATGATGTTGCCTTCCTTCCTGGTACCGCTGGGCCAGGGCCTTTTCGCCATCGACACCGGCTTCCACCGTGACCATTTCGACGCGGCCTACCTGATCGTGGAGCGCGGCCGCGCCGCCTTCATTGACACAGGCACCAACTTCGGCGTGCCGCGCCTGTTGCAGGCTCTGGAGGCGCTGGACCTGCCCCTCAGCGCGGTGGATTGGGTGATCCCCACCCATGTGCACCTGGACCACGCCGGCGGTGTGGGCCTGCTGATGCAGGCGTTGCCTGAAGCGCGCCTGCTGGTGCACCCCCGTGGAGCTCGGCACATGATCGACCCCAGCGCCCTGTACCAAGGCGCACTGGCGGTGTATGGCCAGGCCGAGATGGACCGCGCCTACGGCCAGTTGACGGGCGTGGCCGCCGAGCGCGTGGTTGCCAGCGCTGACGAGATGACAGTGGAACTGGCCGGGCGCCCCTTGACCCTGATCGATACCCCCGGGCACGCCAGGCACCACCACTGCATCTGGGACGAAGCCACGCGGGGGTGGTTCACCGGCGACACCTTCGGCCTGAGCTACCGGGAGTTCGATACCGCCCAGGGCGCGTGGATCATGCCGACCTCCACCCCCGTGCAGTTCGAACCCGAGGCGCTGAGCGCCTCCATCCACCGCCTGATGGCGCGCTCACCACAGGCGATGTACCTGACGCACTACGGCCGCGTGGAAGGCGTGTCCAACTTGGCCGGGACCTTGCTGAACCTGCTCGACGTCACCGTAAAGACGGCCCAGGCATTGCGGCAGCACCCTCAGCGCCACGAGGCCCTGAAAGAGGCTTTGCTGGCGCTGTACTGCCAAGATCTGCAGCGCCACGGTGCACCGCAGACGCCCGAGCAGATTCAAGCGTTGCTGGGCATGGACATCGAACTCAACGCGCAAGGCATTGCCGTCTGGCTGGACAAGAGCCGCTGAGGACGAGGCTCAATGCGCCGTGCGCCTGCAGCTTTACAACCGGTTACCACGCAGGCATTCGGGTGACAAGACGAGGCCGTCTCGGGGCTTGACCGAGATCAACTGAACGTAGACTCCACACTGACGACAAAAACTTCCCGGGCGCGGTTGCCGCGACCCAGGGGCACACACGGAACATCAGAGGTCGCGAGCGGGAACCACCCGCTGCAGCGAGCGGAGCCAAGAGGAGCCCTTCATGCGCTTGAACCTGCCGGTCATCGACAAGGAATTCCCTTTTCCTGCGGGCGAGACCCTTGTCTCCACCACAGACCTCAAAGGGCGCATCCTTTACTGCAACCCGCCCTTCATCTCGGTCAGCGGCTTCACCAAAGAGGAACTGCTGGGTCAGCCACACAACCTGATCCGCCACCCGGACATGCCGGAAGAGGCTTACCGGGACATGTGGGACACCATCAGCAAGGGCAACCCCTGGTCTGCGCCTGTGAAGAACCGGCGCAAGGACGGCACCCACTACTGGGTGATGGCCAACGTGACGCCACTGATGGACGGCGACCGCCCCGGCGGCTACATGTCGGTGCGCACCATGCCCACGCGCGAGCAGGTGGATGCAGCCGAGAACCTGTACGCCAAGATGCGGGCAGAAAAGCAAGCCGGCCGCATGGTGCACACCCTCAACGCGGGCAGCCTGGTGGTCAATACCTTTGGCGGGCGCCTGAAGCGGGCCCTGTCCATCGGCATCAGCGGGCAATTGATGTTGTTGTCCTTTGTGATCGCGGCCCTGGCGATTGCAGGCTGCGTCCTCGTGACACAGCAATTGACCGGCTCCTGGATGATGTTCGGGGAAATTGGACTGGCCCTGGTGCTGGGCCTGCTGGGGGGCTGGCAGTTGCGTCGCATGACCATCGCGCCGCTGCAAGATCTGCTGAAGTTTGCCAACCGCATGGCCGCGGGCGATCTGACCCAAAAGCTGGAGGTCACGCGCAACGACGACATCGGCCGCCTGATGCGGGCCCTCAGCCAGTTGAACGTGAACCTGCAGTCCATCGTGCGAGATGCCCGCACCGAGGTGGATCACATGCGCGACGCCACGGCAGAGATCGCCGCCGGCAACCAGGATCTGTCATCGCGCACCGAGTCGCAGGCGTCCAGCCTCGAGGAAACCGCGGCGTCCATGGAGCAGATCACTGGGACCGTCAAGCTGAGCGTGGATTCCGCCCAGCAGGCCGCCGTGCTGGCTGAGCAGACGATTGCCGTGGCGCAGCGCAGCAGCGAGGCCGTGGGACAGGTCACGGACACCATGCACCGCATCAGCGAATCGTCGCACCGCATCGGCGAGATCATCCAGGTGATCGACAGCATCGCTTTCCAGACCAACATCCTGGCGCTGAACGCGGCCGTGGAGGCGGCGCGGGCCGGCGAACAAGGACGCGGCTTTGCAGTGGTGGCTGCCGAGGTTCGCGCCTTGGCCCAGCGCACCACGGGCGCGGCCAAGGAGATCAAGCAGTTGATCGACGAGTCCACCGACAAGGTGCAGGCGGGCAACCGGCTCACCGAGGCCGCGCAGCAAACCATGCGCGACGCCCTGGAGTCGGTGCGTCAGGTGGGCACCATGATCTCGGAGATCAGCTCAGGCGCGCGTGAGCAGTTGGCCGGCATCTCCCAGATCAACGAGGCGATGGCCCAGATGGACACCATCACGCAGCAAAACGCCGCGTTGGTGGAAGAGATCGCAGCCAGCGCCATGCAGCTGCAGGGTCAGGCCTCCACCGTGGCCGAGACGGTGCAGGTGTTCCGCCTTGGGCACGGCGACGTGGTCATGCAGGACGCCGTGGCGCTACGCCGAGCCGCCAGGGCTTCCAGCGGCGACCAGGATCACGACGACTGAGCACGAGCCAGCCACTTCGATACACAAAGATCGGCCGAAAGCCCACGCAGATGAACAACGCGTTGCACTTTGGACTGGACGGGCGGGTGATCGTCATCACCGGTGCGGCCCAGGGCATTGGCGAGGCCTGCGCGAGGCGCCTGGTCCGCGACGGTGCGGCCGTGGCCCTGTGGGACGTGTCCGATGCCACGGGGCAAGCCCTGGCGGCGGAACTGCAGGCGCAGGGCGGCCGCGCCGTCTACCTGCACTGCGATGTGTCCAGCAAGGCGCAGGTGGACGCGGCCCTGGCCGCCACCTTGGCCGCGCTGGGCCCTGTGGATGGGTTGGTGAGCAATGCGGGCATCTTCCGCGCGGCGGACTTCCTGGAGGTCAGCGAGGCCGACTGGGACGCGGTGATCGCGGTCAACCTCAAGGGCGCCTTTCTCGTGGGGCAGGCCGTGGCCCGGGCCATGGCGGCCAACCGCGAAGGCCAGGGGTTTGGTGCCATCGTCCACATGAGCTCGGTCAACGGTGCCATGGCCATCCCCTCGATTGCCAGCTACAACGCCAGCAAGGGCGGCATCGACCAGCTCACACGCGCCATGTCCTTGGCCCTGGCCGACAAGCACATCCGCGTCAACGCCGTGGGGCCGGGCACCATCGCCACGGAACTGGCACGTGCCGCGGTGCTGACGAGCGAAGACTCCCGCCAGCGCATCCTGGGCCGCACCCCCATGAAGCGCCTGGGCGAGCCCGCCGAAGTGGCAGACGTGGTGACCTTCCTGCTCAGCGACGCGGCCAGCTACATGACGGGCGAGATCGTCTACGTGGACGGCGGACGGCGGGCGTTGAACTACACCGTCGCCCTCTGACAGCGCCGAGGGTCTGACGCGCTCACGACGGCAGCCTGTGCAGGCCGTCAGCCTGCCCATAAGACCCCATGGGCCCGGTCAGCGCAAGGCAGCGGTTTCCTGAGCCAGACGGGTGATGCGGGCCCAGTCCCGGGCCTGGATAGCGTCCTGCGGCGTGAGCCAGGTGCCGCCGCACACCTTCACCTGAGGCAGGGCCAGAAACTCCCTGGCGTTCTGCGCGGTGATGCCCCCAGTCGGGCAGAAGCTCACCTCCGGAAACGGCCCTGACAAGGCTTTCAGCATCGGCAGGCCGCCGGCCGCCGTGGCCGGGAAGAACTTCACGAACTGGTGCCCCCCGTCCTGCGCGGCCATCAACTCGCTGGCCGTGGCCACCCCCGGCAGCAAGGGCAGGGCGATGTCACGGCAGGCCGAGCCCACAGCCTCTGTGTAGCCCGGGCTGACAGCAAAGCGGGCACCCGCGGCCTGCGCGGCGCGGGCGTCTGCGGCCGAGCGCACCGTGCCCGCCCCCACGATGGCTTGGGGCACGGCGCGTGCAATCTCCTCGATACAGCGCAGCGCCACGGGCGTGCGCATCGTCACCTCCAGCACCCTCACGCCCCCTTCCACCAAGGCCTGCGCCAACGGGATGGCGTCTTCCACATGCTGCAGGACGATGACCGGGATGACCGGACCGTGGGTGGCGAGTTCGAGCGTGTTCATGGGTTCGGGCATTCCATCCAGATGATGCGGGTTTGAAGTGTCGGCTTGACGCGGGTCCTGGCTGAGATCAGAGCCAAGTGATGGCGCCCTCTTCGGCGCTGCGCACGTTGCGGCGCATGCCGGCAAAGAGCTCCCGGCCCAGGTCGTGGGCACTGCGTTGGGATTGATCTGTACTCAAGGGGGCGGCCTCGCGCACAGCCCACTCGTCATCGGACACCAGCACGTCCAGCGTGCCGTTCACGGCGTCCAGCCGGATCAGATCGCCATCGCGCACGCGCGACAGCGGGCCTCCTGCCAGCGCCTCAGGCGAGCAATGGATGGCCGCAGGCACCTGCCCTGAGGCCCCGCTCATGCGCCCGTCGGTCACCAGGGCGACCCGCCAGCCCCGGTTCTGCAGCACGGTCAAGGGCGGGGTGAGTTTGTGGAGCTCCGGCATGCCGTTGGCCGAGGGCCCCTGAAAGCGCACCACGGCCACCAAGTCGGCCTCCAGCTGGCCTGCCTGAAAGGCGTTCAGCAGGGCTTCCTGGGTGTCAAACACGCGGGCGGGCGCCTCGATCACGTGCCTGTCCTCAGGCACCGAAGACACCTTGATGACGGCGCGGCCCAGGCGCCCTTGCAGCAGGCGCAGCCCCCCGGTGGGCGAGAAAGGCTGATCGGCGCGCCGCAGCACGCTGGCGTCGCCAGGCTCCACGGGCAGGTCCTGCCAGTGCAGGGCGCCGGTGGCAGGGTCTTGCACGGGGAGTCGCGCGTAGGCGGCCATGCCTTGCTCATCCACCGTGACCACATCGGCATGCATCAAGCCGGCCGCGCACAGCTCCCGCAGCACGAAGCCAGGACCACCGGCTTGCTGGAACTGGTTCACATCGGCACTGCCATTCGGGTACACGCGCGCCAGCAGCGGCACCGCGGCCGAGAGCTCGGCAAAGTCAGTCCAGTCGATCAGCAGGCCGGCCGAGCGCGCCACCGCCACCCAGTGGATGAGGTGGTTGGTGGACCCGCCCGTGGCCAGCAGGGCGGCCATGGCGTTGACGATGCACCGCTCATCGACCAAGCGCCCGATGGGGGTGAAGCGAGGGCCTGCGCGCACCAGGCTCAGCACCCGACGCACGGCGTCGCGCGTCAGGCTGTCACGCAGCCCGTCGTGCGGGTGCACGAAGGCCGCCCCCGGGACGTGCAGACCCATGGCCTCCAGCAGCATCTGGTTGCTGTTGGCCGTGCCGTAGAAAGTGCAGGTACCGGGGCCGTGGTAGGCCTGGCTTTCCGCCGCCAGCAGGGCCTCGCGCCCCACCAGGCCTTGGGCCGCCTGCTCGCGCACGCGAGCCTTTTCCTTGTTGGGCAGGCCAGAGCTCATGGGCCCGGCAGGTACGAAGACACAAGGCAGATGGCCAAAATGCAGGGCGCCGATCAGCAGCCCTGGGACGATCTTGTCGCACACGCCCAGCAGCAAGGCCGCGTCAAACACGTCGTGCGACAAGGCCACCGCGGTGGACATGGCAATGGTGTCGCGCGAGAACAGGCTGAGCTCCATGCCCGGCTGGCCCTGGGTGATGCCATCGCACATGGCCGGAACGCCACCCGCCACCTGGGCCGTGGCCCCCAGGCGCCGGGCCTCCTCGCGGATCAAGGCGGGATAGGTCTCGTAGGGCTGGTGCGCCGACAACATGTCGTTGTAGGCCGTGACCACGCCAATGTGGGGCGCCTTCTCCACCACGACGCGGAACTTGTCCTGGGCCGGCATGGCGGCAAAGGCGTGGGCCACGTTGGCACAACCCATGCGGTCGGCGCCACGGTCGAGCGTGGCCATGCGGTCGAGCCGCTGCAGATAGGCCGAACGCAGTGCGTGGCTGCGCTGCTGGATGCGCTGCGTCACCGCACTGACAACCGGGTGCAGCACCGGCGTACTCCCCTGCGAGGTGCTCATGCAGCCCCCTGGGAACAGAGCTGCAACAGCGCAGGCCGGGGCGTGACGGCAAGAGAGGGCGGCAGGATGTAACGCATAGGATGATTTTCATGTAACTTGGTTACATCGTCAAATCAAGATGCTCCACCGACCGTAACGCAACCCGTGCTTGGCGCGCAGGGGTGATGTCATCATCACAGCCGTGTCACAGCCCATCCCCGACTACCGAGATCCGCAGGCCCTGCGCCAGCAGTTCATGGCCCAGTGGCCGGGCCGCGGTGACCTGTGGGTGTTTGGCTACGCCTCGCTGATCTGGCGCCCGGAGTTCGAGGCTGCCGAGAGGCGCCCTGCCCTGGTGGGCGGCTGGCACCGGGCGTTGAGGATGCGCTCGCGCATCAACCGCGGCACGCCCGAGGTACCCGGTCTGGTGTTTGCGCTGCTGCCCGGCGGCTCCTGCCGCGGCATGGCTTACCGCATTCACGCGCAACAGGTGGAAGAGGAACTGGACCGCTTGTGGGAGCGTGAGATGCCCACCGGGGTCTACGACCCGCGCCTGCTGACAACCAAGACGCCCGAGGGCCCGGTGCGCGCCCTGGCCTTCACGCTCAGCCGTCAAAGCCCGGCTTGCCTGCCGCCCTTGGACGATGCCACGTTGGTGGAGATCCTCCGCCAGGCCCGCGGACGCTTCGGGACCACGCTGGAGTACCTGGCCGAGACCGCGAGCGCATTGCAGGCCTGCGGCATTCAAGACCGCGAGATCAACCGACTGATGAGCGTGGCACGGCGTGCCGGGCTGGCATAAGACCCAGGGTCAAACTGCCAGCCCCAGGGCCGGCACCATCGCCCGCGCGGCGTCCAGATCGGCCTGGGTGTCCACGTCGAAGAGCACGCCGGCGTCGGCCACCTCCACGCCATGGGCGGGGTAACGCGCCAGCAAACGACGCAGTCCGTCATCGCCCACGAGCGACATCAACTCGGAATACAGCCCGCTGGAAAAGCCCACTGGGTGACCGCGTCGGCCGTGGTGCTGCGCCACCACCGCGGTGTGCTGCTGCAAGGCCTGCGCCACGGCCTCCAGGGCCTGAGGCCCCACCAGAGGCATGTCGGCTGGCAGCAGCAGCCAGCCTGGCGCCTGAGGCCGAGCCTGAACGCCAGCCGCCACCGTGTGACCCAGCCCTTTGTCGGCCTCGTGCTGAGGAATCACCACCAGGTCCCGGCCCGCCACCACGCGGGCGGCTTCGGGCTCCAGTGCCGGGGTGGTCACCACCACGCAGGGCAGACGGCTCTCCATCACCTGCGCGAGGGTGGTACCCAGCACCGTGCTGCCGCCCAGGCTCTGCACCAGCTTGTGAGACACGCCGGCGAAGCGGCTGCTGCGGCCAGCCGCCACGACAACAACAACGGGACGCTCGCTCATGGAAGGGCTTCTGTCGGGTCTTGTGTTCTGTCTGCAATCGAGGCGCAGTTCCTCCCTGCGCCCCACAGACGGAAGGATGCCCGCGCGTCAGGCTGCAGCCAATGGGATGTCTACCTAAGGCCTTCCCCTTAAGGGATTGCCTGTGGCGTGCGAATCGGCTGCCAGGGGAAGGCATGGGGAAGGCCAGGAGCAGCGTTGCGCAAGCGCCGCTTCCTATACTGGCGCGCATGACGGACATCGCACAGCTACGCAAGAGCTACGAGCGCGCAGCGCTTGACGAATCGGCCTCCCACCCCGACCCGCTGCGACAGTTTGAGCAGTGGTTGCACGAGGCCATAGACGCCCGTCTGCCAGAACCCAACGCGATGACGCTGGCCACCGTGGGGGCCGACGGCAGGCCGTCCACCCGCATCGTGCTCATCAAGGGCTGCGACGAGCGCGGCATCGCCTGGTACACCAATTACGACAGCCGCAAAGGCCGTGAGCTGGCAGCCCATCCGCATGCGGCGCTGCAGTTCCACTGGGTGGAGTTGGAGCGGGTGGTGCGTATCGAGGGCACGGTGTCCCGGGTGTCGGATGAGGAGTCTGACGCCTACTACGCCAGCCGCCCGTTGGATTCCCGTATCGGGGCCTGGGCGTCACCTCAAAGCCAGGTGATCGCCTCGCGCGCCGTGCTGGTGGCCAACGCCGCTCGTTACGGTGCGCAATACCTGATGAATCCGCCGCGCCCACCGCACTGGGGCGGTTTCCGTCTGGCGCCTGAGCGCTACGAGTTCTGGCAAGGCCGCCCCTCGCGCCTGCACGACCGTCTGGCCTACCGGCGCGATGCCGGGGCCTGGATCAGGGAACGCTTGGCGCCCTGACGGGCCACGCCCCGTCGCCCAAGGCCTGCCTCGAGGACGTCAAGTCTTCACGCGAGCGCGGAAGGTCTTGCGGAACTTCTCCACCTTCGGTGCCACCACATACGCGCAGTAGCCCTGGTGGGGGTGCTGGGCGAAATAGTGCTGGTGGTAGTCCTCGGCGCGCCAGTAGTTGCTCAAGGGCTCCAGCTCCGTCACCACCCGGCCTGCATGGGCGGCCTGCGCCTCGTCCCACACCGCCTGGGCCACGGCCCGCTGAGACTCGTCGTGCAGGTAGATGCCCGAGCGGTACTGCGGGCCGACGTCATTGCCCTGCCGGTTCAAGGTGGTGGGGTCGTGGATGGCGAAGAAGATCTCAAGCACTTCCCGCAGGCTGATGCTCGCCGGATCGAAGCTCACACGCACCACCTCGACATGCCCGGTGTTGCCATCGCACACCTGCTCGTAGCTGGGGTTGTGCACATGGCCGTTGCAGTAACCGGACTCCACAGCCGTGACGCCGGCCACCAGTTCATACACCGCTTCAAGGCACCAGAAGCAGCCGCCGCCCAGCGTGATCGACTCCGTTTGCATTTGAGGTTCTCCAACTGTGTTGCCGCACACCAAACAAGGTGCTTGTGACGGCGTTGCCTGGAGTGTCGCGCGCGGCGGCCCCCGGTGCAGATCAGGGGCCTGTGATCGCCATTCGCACCTCGGGCCTTGAGCTTGCGCCGGCGCCCAGGGTCACTTGAGGAGCCGCGAGGAACAGGCGCTCGGCCGGGAGGCCGCGGGCGATCAAGGCGTCACGCACCGCCAGCGCTCGCTGCAATGCCAACTCGCGTGCGGAGTTCTCGTTCACGGGGATGGCCGCCAGCAGCATGGACTCCATCTGCGGCGCGGCGGGCGTGGTGAGAAGGCCCAGCAGGTTGCGCGGCTTGTCAGGCAAAGGGGTTTCAACATACAGGCGCCTGAGCAAAGCGTCATGGGCTGGCGTGCCGCGCTGCGGCACCACCAAGGGGGCGGGCACCGCGGAGCCCAACGAACTGGAAGGACTGGAAGTACCGGAGGTACCAGAAGGGCCCGAAAGGCCAGCCACGCTAGGTGGTCCAGCCCGGGCCGCCTCACGGCGCAACAACGCCATCAGACGCTCCTGCAGGCCCGCCGAACGCAGGGCCGCAGACTCGCTGTCGAGATCGGCAGCACCGGTGATGGTCATGCGCAAGGCTGGGCGGTCAGCGAGCCCGCGAAACAGCTGGTCCAAGGCCTGCACGGCCGGGGCTTCCAGACGTGCGGCACCCGGGTCAAAGCCGATGGCGCTAAGGTCCTGGGTACCGCTTCCCGACAGCCAGGCAAAGGGCGCGGTCACCACCTTGACCAGCAGGTTGCCGATCATCTTGAACACCAGCCCCATCAGGCTGAACTGGGGTTCATTGATGGAGCCGCTGATGGGCAGGTTGACATCGATCACGCCGTTTCGATCCGCCAGCAGAGCCAGGGCCAGGCGCACCGGCAGGCGTGTGGCCTGGGGGCTGTCGACACGTTGCCCGAAGGTCAGTTGGTTGAGGATGATTTGGTTGCGAGCCTCCAGGCGCCCGTCAGCATCGATCCGGTAGCCCAAATCCACGCTGAGCTTGCCGCGCTCGATGGCATAGCCTACGTACTTGCCGCCATAGGGCGACAGGGGTGCCAGTTCGAGATCGGTGGCGCGGGCCGACAGGTCCAGCATCAGCGGCGAGGCCGTGGGGTTGACGGCTCCCCGGATCTCCAGCAGCGCGGTACGTGCGGCCCGCCCCCGCAATTCCAGCGGTGCCATGGCGGTGGAGCCAGACTCGAAGCGCCCGAGCGAGCCATTCAACTCTGTGAGGTCTGCCGCGTAGTTGGGGCGGATGAACCGGTCGATGAAATCCACCCGCCCGTTCACCAGCTCCGTGCGATCCACGCTCCAGTCGAGCGCGGCGTTGGCGTCGGGCCGCGGCGCACCTGCCGGTACCGCCGTCTGAGCAGTGACTGCGCCGGGTGGCTGTGGTTCGCGCGCTCCAAGCGATAGCGTCTGCGGCGCGCCTGACTCGGCACGGGCCGCGGCCGCGCCCGGCCTCGGCGCGGCAACGTCCTGCAGGTTCAAGCGCCCGGCTTCCGTCACCTGCAGGCGTGCGAAGAAGTCCGACAAGCGAACCAGCCCCACCTGCACCCGCGGCTTCTGGCCCGGCACCGCGGCCCAGCGCAAGCCCTCCAGCTGCAGCAAATTCCAGCGGGCCAGCTCATCGGCCGAAGGCTCCACGGTACTCCCTGCGGAAGACGCTTGCGGCGACGGTGCAGACGGGTTCGCGCCCGCGGCATGCATGGA
>Ga0068877_10003228_pt1 | contig 12971 bp, 11 predicted proteins | sample NOAtaG_FD_66437 | JGI IMG/M metagenome (GOLD analysis project Ga0068877, IMG submission 66437) | Freshwater lake microbial communities from Lake Erie, under a cyanobacterial bloom - NOAA_Erie_Diel6S_1000h metaG | ecosystem: Environmental > Aquatic > Freshwater > Lake | place: USA: Ohio, Lake... | reverse complement strand
CATGAAGACCTGGAAGTGCATCGTGTGCGGCTTCGTCTACGACGAGGCCAGGGGAATGCCGGAAGAGGGCATCGCGGCCGGCACGCGCTGGGCCGACATCCCCGAGGACTGGGCGTGCCCCGACTGCGGCGTCGCCAAGGCCGACTTCGACATGGAGGAGGTGGCCGCGGCCTGAGGCCGCGGCTTCCGCCCCGCCAGCCGAGCCAAGGAAAGACCCAGATGGACCCGATCGTGATCGCCGGCGCCGGCCTCGCCGGCTGGACCGTCGCGCGCGAGCTGCGCAAGCTCGACCGCGACGTGCCCATCGTCGTCGCCGCCGCCGACGATGGCGCCTTCTACTCCAAGCCCCTGCTCTCCAACGCGCTCGCGCTCGGCAAGGCGCCGGGGGCGATCGCGACCGCCGACGGCGCGGCGATGGCCGCGCGCACGGGCGTCGAACTGCGCGCGCGCACGCGCATCGCCGCGATCGACCGCGGCACGCGGACACTCGCCCTCGCCGACGGCGGCATGCTGCGCTATGCGCGCCTCGTGCTCGCGCTCGGCGCCGACCCGCTGCGCCTGCCGGTCGAGGGCGATGGCGCGGGCGACCTCCTCCGGGTCAACGACCTCGACGACTACGCGCGCTTCCGCGCCGCGATCGAGGGCGCGCGCCGCGTCGCGATCCTCGGGGCGGGGCTGATCGGCTGCGAGTTCGCCAACGACCTCATTGCCTCTGGCCGCGCGGTCGACGTGATCGACCTCGCGCAGCGGCCGCTCGGGCGCCTGCTGCCGCCGCGCGCGGCCGGGCTGGTGCATGCGCGCCTCGCCGCGGCCGGCCTGCGCTGGCATCTCGGGACATCGCTTGCCGGGGCGTGGCGCCGCGACGGCGGCGGGTTGCACCTCCTGCTCGCGGATGGCGCGCGGCTGGAGGCCGACGTGGTGCTCTCGGCGGTCGGGCTCGCGCCGCGCGTCGCGCTGGCGGCCGCGGCGGGGCTCGCGACGGGGCGCGGCATACGCGTGGACCGCTGGCTCGCCACCAGCGATCCCCACGTCTTCGCGCTCGGCGACTGCGCGGAGATCGAGGGCATGGTGCTCCCCTACGTGATGCCGATCATGCAGGCCGCGCGCGCCCTTGCCCGTGGCCTGGCCGGGACACCGACCGCGATGTCGCTCCCGCCGATGCCGGTCGTGGTCAAGACGCCTGCCGTCCCGGTCGTCGTCGCGGGGCTCCCGGGCGCGCCGGGCACCTGGACCGAGCGCGCCGAGGGCGACGGGGTGGTCGCGCGCCTCGAGCAGGACGGCGCGCTGCACGGCTTCGCGCTGGCCGGCGCCGCCGCCACCCCGGCCGCGCGCGAGGCGATGGCGCGCGAGATGCGTCCGTGGCCCGCCTGACCGGCGCCGCGCTGCGGGACTCGTGCGCGGCGCGCTCCTTCGCCTATGGTCGCCCCGCGCGCGGCGACAGGGAGCATCCATGGACTCGGTGATCGGCCATCTCGACGACGTCGTCGGCTTCGTGAAGGAGCACAAGGGCTGGGCGGCGCCCGTGATCTTCCTCCTCGCCTTCGGGGAATCGCTGGCGCTGGTCTCGCTGCTCTTCCCCGCCACGGTCGTCCTGTTCGGCATCGGCGCGCTGATCGGCGCGGGCGGGCTCGAGTTCTGGCCGCTCTGGGCCGCCGCCGCGGTGGGCGCGGCGCTCGGCGACTATGTTTCCTACTGGATGGGCGCGCGCTACGGCCAGGCGATCTTCGGGATCTGGCCGATGCGCCGCCACCCGGACCTGCTGCCGCGCGGCATGCGCTTCTTCCAGCGCTGGGGCGTGGCGAGCGTCTTCCTCGGCAAGTTCTTCGGCCCGCTGCGCGCGTCGGTGCCGCTCGTCGCGGGGATCTGCGCCATGCCGCTGCTGCGCTTCCAGGCCGCGGCCTGGACCTCCGCCGTGGTCTGGGCCGCGGGCATCCTCGCGCCCGGCACGATCGGGCTGGGGCTGCTCGGCCGCTAGGCCTCGGCCGGGAGGAACCCCGGCGGCAGCGGCACCGCGCCGTGCCAGGCGACATTGGTGACCGCGACGAATCCCTCCGCGAGATGGTGGTTCTCGTCGCCATGGGCCGTGCTGCCCTCGCGCGCGCTTAGGATCTCCAGCCGCGCGCCCTCGGCGCCGCGCTCCAGGACGCGCACGCTGCGCGCGATCTTGTCGCGGCCGATGCGCGCCTCGCGCAGCGGCGCCGGGACCTGCGCGGGCAGGTTCAGGTTCAGCCAGTGGCCGTCGGCGCTCCACGCCTCGCGCCGGCGCCAGAACGAGTCGATGAGGCCCGCGAGCCAGTCGCCCTGCGCGGGCGAATGCGCGCCGAGGCCCTTGGGCCGCGACAGCGAGATCGCGGGGATGCCCCAGAACACGGCCTCGCGCGCGACCGCCATCGTGCCCGAATAGGCGACGTCCTCGGCGACGTTGGGTCCCTCGTTGATGCCGGAGAGCACGAGGTCGGGCCGCCGGTCGCCCTCGAAGAGGAACGCCATCGCCGCGATCACGCAATCCGCCGGCGTGCCGGAGCAGGCGAAGCGCCGCTCTCCCGCGCGCGACAGCGCCACCGGGCGGCGCAGCGATATGCCGTGGCCCGCGGCGCTCCGGTTGCCGTCCGGCGCGACGACCCAGACGTCGTCGCTCAGCCGCCGCGCCGCGTCCGCCAGCGCCGCGATGCCCACCGCGTCGATGCCGTCGTCATTGCCCACCAGGATCCGCATCTCGTCCTCCGCTTGCCATGCCATCGCCGCCCCGCGCGCCAAGCAGCGCGAGGGCCGCATCCGCGAGTTCGCGCGGCGCGCGGCGGCCCGCGCGCAGCACGCGCAGCCTGCCCGCGTCCGCGGCGCCGAGCGCACGCTGCACGGCGGCGCCGGTCCCCGCGGCCATCGCGGGATCCTCGAGCACCAGCAGCGCGCGATGGCCGCGCGCCAGCGCGCGCGGCACGTCGCCATCGAGGGGCTGCGCGCGCACCAGGTCCACCAGCGTCGCGCCGACGCCGCGCGCGACGAGCATCGTCGCGGCCGCGCGCGCCATGGCCACGCCGCGGCCGAGCGCCAGGATCGCGACGTCGCCGCCGTGGGCGAGGACGCGCGCGCCAGGCGCGGCGCCATCCACGGGCGGCGCGTCGCCGGCGAAGTCGAACCCGTGCGCGACCACGACGGGACGGTCGCCCGCGCGCAGCGCGGCGGCGAGCAGGGCGGGAAGGTCGCGCGGCGAGGCCGCGTGCAGCACCTCGAAGCCGGGCAGCGCGGCGAGGTCGAGCGGCGGCGCGTCGAGCCAGGGGCGATCGTCGTGGCCCGCGGCGAGGTCGGCAAGGAGGACGAGCGGCAGGCCGAGCCGCGTCCAGCCGCGCAGCGTCTCGCCGGCGCCGAGCCAGAGCGCGCGGCGATCCGCGAGCACGAGGGGCACGCGACCACCGGCGGCAAGGCCGCGGGCAAGGCCGAGGCCGTGGCGCTCGCCATCGCCCGCGCGCAGGCAGCGCGCGCCATGCCTGCGCTCGAGCGCGACGAAGGCCTCCGCCGACGCGCCCTGCGCCTGCAGCACCAGCATCGCGCGCGGCTCGGACGCCAGCGCCGCCTCCAGCGCCATCGCGAGCGGCGCGGCGGCGGCGCGCGCGGCGCGGGGCGGTGGCGCCGGCAGCCTTCCCGCGGCCACGTGCAGCAGCACGGGCTGGTCGCGCGGCGCGTCGGCCAGGTTGCGCAGCACCGGCAGGAGCTGGTCATAGCGACGCCCCGGTACCGGACCGACATAGTAGGCGCCGAGCTCCTCGAACATGAACCCGCCCGCGGCGATGCCGCGCGCGAATTCCTCGACGCGGCGCGCCAGGTCGTAGCCCGGGCCCGGCAGGTTGCGCACGATGTTCCTGCCGAGGTCGCGCATGGCGAGGTAGGGCGCGGAGGAGACGAGGCGCGACAGCTGCGCGGCCACCGTCCCCGGCAGGCCCGCGTCGTCGATCGTCGGGTCGAGCAGGACGACCAGGAGCCGCGCCTGCGCGGCGCGCGCGGCGCGGATCGCCTCCAGCGTCGCCCCGCTCGCCATCGCCGCATGGTCGATCACCGCGATCGCGTCCGTGCGCTCGCCGGCGGCGCGCGCGGCGAGCGCCAGGCCGAGCGCGATCGACACCGCCGTGGCCGCCGCGTCGCGCTCCTCGCCGCCATCGGGCGCGCGCGGCGCCTGCCATGGGGCGCGGCGGCCGACGAGGCGCAGCCATGCCGCCTCGCCGCGCGGCGAGCCCCAGGCGATGCGCGCGGAGCGGCCGCGATACTGCGCGAAGAGCGCGGCGGCGGCCTCGACCCACATGCGCGCGGCGGGATCGGCCTCGGCGCCCGCCGAGGCGAGGAGCCCGCCGAGGTCGCGCGCCTGGCGCGCGCCGGCATGGTCCTCGATCGCCGCGGCGACGCGCGCGACGAAGGCCTCCGCCGGCATGCCGGCGCTGCCGCCGCAGGCGATCCGCATCGTCTCGTCGGCGCCCGCCCCCGCGGGCGTCGCGAGCGGCGCGGGGCCCGCGGGATCGGGCGACGGCGCGGGCGACAGCGCGACGTCGAGCGAAACATGGCCGAGGGGCGCCAGCCGGCGCTCGAGCGCGGCGACCAGCGCCTCGGCGTCGCCGCGCAGGCGCGCGAAGCCCTCCTCCGCGCGCAGAACCACGCCGCGCGGGCGAAGGCCCAGCGCGCGCACGGCCTGCGCCGCGGCGCGCGCCTCGGCCGCGGGATCGACCGCGTGCGGCAGCCGCACGAGGTCGCCGATGCCCTGCGCCAGCGGCAGGCCGATCGCGAGCGCGGAAGGCACCGCCGCCTGGCCCGGCGCGAGCGCGATGGGCAGGTCGCTCGCCCGCGCGAGCGCGCGCAGCGCGGCCATCGCCTCCACCGGGTCGTCGAGGCGCAGCGCGAGCAGGACGCCCGTGCAGCCGAGCGCCTCCAGGCGCCGCGCCTGCGCCACCGCCTCCTGCGCGAAGGCGATCGGCGGCGACGGCGCGACCGCGCCGGCCGCGCCGGCCGCGCCGTCGCGCGGGGCGCGCAGGGCCAGGCCGACGACGCAGCCCCAGTGGCGCGCGAGGTCGGCCAGCTCGGCGAGCGCGTCGTCGTCGAGGCGCTGCGGATCGATCCAGACCGCACGCGCGCCGGCCTCGACCGCGGCCAGCGCGATCGCCGGATCGGCGGCGCCGACATCGGCGACCAGCGGCAGCGCGCAGGATGGCGCGACGCGCCCGAGCAGGCGCGCGGCCTCGCGCGTCGCGCAGTCGATCCGCGCGAGGTCGGCGCCCGCCTCCTCGAGCGCGCGCAGCGCCGCGATGGTCGCGGCCACCGCCCCGGGCGCCGCCGGGTCCGGGCGCAGCGCGGCCTCGATCGCGACGGGCGCGCCGGCGCCGATGCGCACGCCGCCGATCCACGCCGCGCGGCTGGCGCGGCGCCGCGCGCGCGCGGCGGGCCCGGCCGGGTCCGTCACGACGCCGCGCGGGCGCGCGCGCCCGGGATGACGGCTGCGAACAAAAGTCCTAGCATCGGAACAAATATACCGCATGCGGCCCGGGAGGCCCGCCCTTGGAAGAGCAGTTCCGCGTGGTCCAGGTCTCGGACACGCATCTCAGCCACCGCCATCCGCATTTCCTCGCCAACTGGCGCCGCTTCGCCGCCGCGATCGCGGAGGCGCCGCCGCGCCTCGTCGTCAACACCGGCGATGCCAGCCTCGCCGGCGCGCGCCACCGCGAGGACCTGGTCGCGGCGGCCGAACTGCACGCGGCGCTGCCCTGTGCATGGCGCATCGTACCGGGAAACCACGACGCCGGCGACCACCCGGCCCTGTGCGACGGCTCGGGACGGCGGCTGCCGGCGACGCGCGAGCGCCTCGCCGCCTTCCGCGCGACGCTCGGGCCCGACCGCTTCCTCGAGGACATCGGCGGCTGGCGCCTGCTCGGCATCAACGGGATGCTGCTCGGCAGCGGCCTGCCGGAGGAGGAGGAGCAGTTCGCCTGGCTCGAGGCGGCGCGGGCCGGCGCCGGGGACCGGCTCCTCGCGCTCTTCCTCCACAAGCCGCCCTTCCTGTCCGATCCCGCGGAGCCCGGGCCGGTCTACTGGTCGGTCGACCCGCGCGCGCGTGCGCGGCTGATGGGCCTGCTCGACGACGCGCGCCTGCGCCTCGTCGGCTGCGGGCACCTGCACGAGCATTTCGCGCGGCGGCACGGCGCGGCGGAGATCCGCTGCTGCCCGTCCCTGGCCTTCGTCGCCTCGCCGGCGCTCCAGCCCGAGGCCGCTGGCGGCGCGCGCGAGACCGGCTGGCTCGAGCACGTCTTCACGCGCGACGGCGTCGCCACGCGCGTGGTGACGGCGGGCCTCTCGCGCACGCTGCTCGACGACGTGGTCGACGAGGTCTATCCCGAGCGCCGGCGCTGAGCGGCCGCGCTCCTCCGCCTCACTCCGTCGTGCGGCCGTCGAAATGGGCCTCGTGCGCGTGGGCCTCGGCCTTCGTGCGATGGAGCGTGCCGTCGACGTGCTCGGGAGGGCCGTAGAGCGTGTAGAGGTGGAGCGGCGCGTCGCCGGTGTTCGCGACGTTGTGCCGCGCGCCCGCCGGCACGACGATGGCATCGTCGTCGGCGACGTCGGTGCGCACGCCGTCGATCCAGACCGCGCCCCGCCCCTTCTCCACGCGGAAGAACTGGTCGCGGTCGTCGTGGACCTCCTCGCCGATCTCCTCGCCGGGCTGCAGCGCCATCAGGACGAGCTGCAGGTTGCGGCCGGTGTAGAGCACGCGGCGGAAATGCGTGTTCGCGACCGTCAAGGCCTCGATGTCGCCGATGAAGCCCTTCATTGCGTCCTCCTTCGCGCGATGTGGCGGCGCGCTCAGCCGCCCGGGATGATCCAGCCGTCGCGGAGCTCGAGCGAGACCCGCGCCCCAGGCTCGAGGGCGAAGGGCTCCGGCGCCACGAGGCGCAGCGTCGCATCGGGCGCGGCGTCGGGCGCGGCCTCGAGCGCGAAGGAGCCGCCGCGATAGGTGACGCGGCGCAGCGTCGCGTGCCCGGCGCCGGGCGCGGCCGGCGCGAAGCCGATGTCGTCGGGCCGCAGGCAGGCGGCGGCGGCCCGGCGCGGCACCTCGCCCGGCGCGGCGCGCAGCACGCAGTCGATGCCCAGCACGCGCGCGCGCGCGCGGCCCGCCTCGGTGGCGGAGAGCACGTCGCAGTCGAGCACGCTCGCCTGGCCGATGAACTCCGCGACCATGCGCGTCGCCGGCTCGCGGTAGAGGCGCGAGGGCGGCGCGAGCTGCACCAGCCGTCCCTGCGACATCACCGCCACGCGGTCGGCGAGGGCCATCGCCTCGGCCTGGTCGTGGGTGATGTAGAGCATCGTGGTGCCGGTGCGGCGATGGTACTCGTCGAACTCGCGCTGCATCGCGCCGCGCAGGTGGGTGTCGAGGTTGGCGAGCGGCTCGTCGAGCAGCACGAGCGAGGGCTCCATCACCAGGCAGCGCGCGAGCGCCACGCGCTGGCGCTGGCCGCCGCTGAGGTCCGCAGGGCGGCGCGCGCCGAGGCCCGAGAGCCCGACCGTCTCGAGCGCCTGGTCGACGCGCCGGCGCATCTCGCCATCTGCCACGCCGGCGACGCGCAGCGGGTAGGCGACGTTGCCGGCCACGTCCATGTGCGGCCACAGCGCGTAGCTCTGGAACACGACGCCCACGCGCCGGTCCTCCGGCGGGACATGCAGGCCCGGGCCGGACATCGCGCGGCCGCCGATCGAGATCGTGCCGCCGCCCAGCCGCTCGAAGCCGGCGACGAGGCGCAGGATCGTCGTCTTGCCGCAGCCGGACGGGCCGAGCACGGCGATGAACTCGCCGTCGGCGACGTCGAGCGTCACGCCGTCGACCACCGGCGGGCCGCCGAAGTCCTTGGTCGCGCGATCAAGCTTCAGTCCCGCCACGGCACGACTCCCTTCGGCATGCGACGCCCGGCCAGCGAGGTCGCGGCCATGATGGCGATGGTGACGACGACGCTGAGCCCGGCCAGCGCCGCCGCGTAGGTCGAATCCCCGCCCTGCTCGAGGCTGAACACGGCGACGCCGAGCGTCTCGGCGCCCGAGGACCAGAGCAGCGCCGAGACCGTCAGCTCGTTGAAGGCTGTGAGGAACACGATCAGCGCCCCCGCCGCCGCCGCGGGCGCCACCATCGGCAGCGCGATCGTGCGCTGGCGGAAGGCGAAGCGCGCGCCGGCCATCTGCGCCGCTTCCTCGTAGGAGCGGTCGAGCTGCTGGTAGGCGCCGACGACCGGGCGCAGCACCAGGATCAGGAAGCGCATCAGGTAGGCGACGAGGATGATCCAGACGGTGTTGTAGAGGCCCAGGCCGATCAGCGGCAGCGGCTTCAGGAAGAGCAGGATGCAGGCGATGGCGAGCACGACGCCCGGCAGCGCGTAGGGCAGCTCGGCCGCGAAGGCGAGCGCCCCCAGCAGCCTGCCGCCGCGGCGCGCCATGAACCAGCCCAGCGGCAGCGACAGCGCGACAAGCGCCAGCGCCGCGCCGGCGGAGAGCAGGAAGCTGTTCACGAAGGCGCGCTGCGTCGGCCCATGGTCGAAGATGACGAAGCGGTAGTTCTCGAGCGTCGCGTTGGCGGCCGTGAGCTTCACGCCATAGGCCGGAACCAGCGAGGTGAGCGCCATCGCCAGCATCGGCAGCACGAAGGTGAAGAGGACGAGGCCCCAGGCCAGCGCCTCGGCGGCCGGTCGCCAGCGCCCGAGCTCGAAGCGCGGCGGGTCGGCCGAGGTGCCCGCGATGCGGTAGTCGGCGCGCGCCAGGAGCCGCGCCTGCAGCCAGATGCCGACGAGGACGATGAGGCCGATGAGGACCGAGAGCGTGGCGACGTCGGAGAGCACGCGCGGGCCGAGGCCCGCGAGGCGCTGGTAGATCAGCGTCGTCAGGACCGTGTAGCCGCCGGGGATGCCGAGCAGCGCCGGGATGCCGAAGTTCCCGACGCAGGACACCATCGTCAGCATCACGCCCGCGACCAGCGACGGCATCATGATCGGCACGATGATGGTCGCGACGACGCGCAGCGGCGAGGCGCCGGTGGCGAGCGCGGCCTCCACGAAGTCGCGCGGAAGGCGGCGCAGCCCCGCGCGCAGCGTGAGGAAGACGAGCGGCGCGTAGTGCACGCCGAGCAGCAGGACGATGCCCTCGCCCGAGTAGAGCGGATTGCGCGAGCCCAGGGGCGGCGCGAGGTCGAGCATCTTGAGCAGCGGGCTCGCCGGCCCGAAGACCTGCAGCCAGGCGATCGCCGTCACCTGCGGCGGGATCATCAGTGGCAGCACGAAGCCGAAGACCAGGAGCGGTCGCGCGCGCACGTCGGTGAGCGCGGCCAGCAGCGCCATGACGCAGCCGATGGCGGCGGCGAGCAGCGTGCCGCCGAGCGTCGTCTCGAGCGTGCGGCGCGCGGCGTTCCAGGTCGCGGGCTGCGAGAGCACCGCGACCGCCGGCCCGCCGCCCGCCGACGGGAAGGCGGATTCGAGCAGGAGCCGCAGGACGGGCGCGACGGCGAGGACGGCCGTGACCGCGACGAGCGCGGCCAGCAGCCAGTCCTCGCGACCGCGGCCCTGCGCCGCGCCCATGCCCGCCGACCGGCCCGGGCCCGGGTGCTACTGGCCGAAGCTGTCGGCGAAGCGCTTCTTGTCGGCCTCGATCGTCGCGAGCAGGCCCGCCATGTCCATCGGCATGATCCTGAGCGAGTCGACGCTCGGGTAGCCGGCCGGCGGCGCCACCTTGCGATGCGCCGGCAGGTAGCCCTGGCCGACGGCGAGCTTCTGCCCCTCCTCGGAGATGAGGAAGTCGACGAAGGCCTTGGCGGCCTTCTGGTTGCGCGCGGTGCGCAGGATGGCGACCGGCTCGGTGACGGCGGTGAGGCCCTCGGCCGGGATCACGAACTCGACGGGCGAGCCCTTCTGCTTGGCGTTGAGCGCCATGAAGTCGACGAGGATGCCATAGGCCTTCTCGCCGCTCGCCACCGAGCGCAGCACCGCGCCGTTGCCGCGCACGGCCGTGGCCTGGTTGCCCTTCATCAGAGCCTCGACGTAGCTCCAGCCGAAATCCGGCCGCGCGGCGAAGGTGCTCACGGTGATCGCCGCGGCGCCCGAGTAGAGCGGGCTCGGCATCACGAGCTGGCCGCGGTACTTCGGGTCGGCGAGGTCCTTCCACGACGCCGGACGCTCCTTCGCCCCGGTGTTGTAGACGATGCCGGAGGTGATCAGCTTGGTGCCGAAATAGGTGCGGTCGCGGTCATAGGCCTCGGCCGGGAGGTTCGCGACGTCGGCCTCGGGATGGGCGAGCAGCCGGTTCTCCTTCTTGAGGAGCTCGAGGCTGATGCTGTCGGCGACCAGCAGCACGTCGGGCTTCGGGTCGCCGGCGGCGATCTCGGCCATCAGCTTGTTCATGATCTCGGTCGTGCCCGAGCGGAAGATCTCGACCTTCACGCCGGGATTGCGGCGCGAGAAGGCGGCGGACGTCTCGGCCGCGTCCTTGTCGGGCTGCGAGGTGTAGAGCACCAGGGTCTGTGCCGACGCGGCGGTCCAGCCGGCCAGCAGGGCCGCGGCGGCGGAGAGCAGCGCGGTCTTGAGCGTCTTCGTCTTCAGGGCCATGGGTCGGGTCTCCCTTCATGTCCGCCTCGCGGGGCGCGGGCGGGGCTTGCTTGTGCCGGCTGCATGTTGCGCCGGGATGACGGTCCGCCCGCGCCGGGACGCGGGCGAGGCGGCGGCAGATATGGTAGAGGACGCCGGCCGCGATCAAGGACCATCGGACGGAAGGCGCAGGGGTGGGCGACGCCAACGAAGAGCAGATGCGCGCGCGGGTCGCGTGGCTGTACCACGTCGAGGGCCTGACACAGGCCCAGATCGCGCGGCGCCTGGGCCAGAACCGCGTGCGCGTGCTGCGCATGCTGGCCGCGAGCCGCGAGGACGGGACCGTGCAGGTCCGCATCAACTCGCGCCTCGCGGACTGCGTGGCGGCGGAGCGCAGGCTGGAGAAGGAATTCGGCCTCGAGGAGGCGATCGTCGTGCCGGGCCCGGCCAACCCGGCGCTGGTCGCCGATTCGGTCGGCGGCGCGCTCGGCGCGTGGCTCGGCGACAGGCTGCGCGGCGGACAGACGATCGGCACCGGCTGGGGCCGCACCCTGCTCGCCTCGCTGCGCGCCATCGCCGCGCCGCGCGGGCGCAGGCGCAACACCGTCGTCTCGCTGCTCGGCAGCCTCACGCGCGCCCACCCGGCGAGCCCGTTCGAGTTCGCGTGGCGGCTGTCCAGCGTGCTCGCCGCCGACTGCTACTACGTCGCCGCGCCGGTCTACACCTCCGACGCCGCGACCCGCGATTCGCTGATGGCGCAGCGCGGCATCCGCGAGCTCTTCGAGCGCGCGGCGCGCGCCGACCTGGCGCTGGTCAGCGTCGGCGCGACGACGCCGGGCTCGACGATCCCCGACCTCGGCCTGCTCGAGCCGGGCGAGCTCGCCGCGCTGCGGCGCGCGGGCGCGGTGGGAGACCTGCTCGGCCACTACCTCGACGCGGACGGGCGCGTCGTCGACCATCCGCTGAACCAGCGCGTGATGGCGCTCGCGCCCGCGAAGCTGGCGCGGCTGCCGCATGTCGTACTCGCCTCGGGCGGCGTGGAGAAGGCCGCCGCGATCCGCGCCGCCCTCAAGGTCACGCGCGCGCGCACCCTGGTCACCGACCTGCGCGCGGCGCGGCGCCTGCTCGAGGGCTGACGCGGCAGGCATCTAGAGCGCGAGCCAGGGCGCCGCCACGAAGTCGCGCAGCCGCGACAGGAAACGCATCGCCTCCGCGGGATCGAGCGCCTCGCGGTCCGCCGCGAGCGTGAAGGTCGCGTGGCCGTCGCGGCCGACGAGGCCGAAGGCGAGGATCGGCGCTCCGCCCCGGAGCGGCGCGGCGGCATGGTCCTCGATGCCGAGCCGCCCGACATTCGCAAGCACGAGCGCGGGGCACGGCGCGTCCGCCTCGCCATCGTCGCCCGCGGCCGCGCGGCGCGCGAGTTCCGCCGCGACCCACTCCGCGCGCCGCCCCTGGAGACCGGCGAGCAGCGCGAGGCGCGTGCCGCCCTCGCGCGCGATGGCGACGGCCACATCGACCCGGCCACCCGCCGGGGCGAGCAGCGCGGGATGCCCGGGCAGCACCGCGCCGAGCAGGCGCAGCAGCAGCGCGGTCGGGCCGGGCGGCGCGGGTCGCGGGCGCGAAGCGGCGATGCGCGCGCGCAGGTCGAGGAGCGCGCCCAGGTCGGCGCGGATGCTGGAGTGGAAGGCAGCGACCGGCGCGGCGGCGAGGGGCGCCACGGCGCGGGTCGACGCGGCGTCGCGGGCGGCCTCGACATCGGCGCGGCCGATGCGCCCGCGCGGGCCGCTGCCGCTCAGGGATGCGAGGTCGAGCCCATGCTCTCGCGCCAGGCGCCGCGCCAGCGGCGTGGCGCGCGGACGCGGGTCGGCGCCGGCTGGCGCGACGGGCGCACGCGCGGCGGGCATCGGCGCGGCAGGCGCCGGCGTGGCGGGCATTGGAGCCGCGGCGGCCTGCGGCGCGGAAGCGGCCTGCGGCACGCCCGCCTCCGCCGTCTCGCCCGCGGCGAGGATCCGCGCCACGACGGTGCCGACGGGCACCTCCACGCCGGCGGGGACGAGGATGGGGCCGAGCGTGCCCGAGGCGGGCGCGTCGATCTCCATCGCCGACTTGTCGGTCTCGATCTCGAAGAGCAGCGCGCCCTCGCGCACCGCGTCGCCGGGCGCGGCCTTCCAGGCGCGGATCGTGCCGCGCTCCATCGTCATGTCGACGCGCGGCATGATCACGTCGACGGCCATCTCAGCCCCCGGCGGCGAGGCTGCGCAGCGCCGCGACGATGTCCGGGACCTGCGGCACGGCGGCCTTCTCCAGCACCGGGTTGTAGGGCAGCGGCGCGTCGCGCCCGCCCAGCCGCATGATCGGCGCGTCGAGGAAGTCGAAGGCCTCGCTGCC
>Ga0068877_10003224_pt1 | contig 12978 bp, 14 predicted proteins | sample NOAtaG_FD_66437 | JGI IMG/M metagenome (GOLD analysis project Ga0068877, IMG submission 66437) | Freshwater lake microbial communities from Lake Erie, under a cyanobacterial bloom - NOAA_Erie_Diel6S_1000h metaG | ecosystem: Environmental > Aquatic > Freshwater > Lake | place: USA: Ohio, Lake... | reverse complement strand
ATCATCGCCAGCCCGATGCCGCCGGTGGAGCCGGTAACGAGCGCGGTTTTTCCCTTCATGTTTTTGTCCCTGGTTGCCGCGCGGGCGTCATGCCCCCGGGTGGCGCTAACATTACGTGAAAGGCCTGCCCCGCGCAAACCCGCGCGAGGCAGGTCCACCCATAACGGAGACAAGACATGAATCGCCTGATCACCCGTTTGCTCACCGGCCTGTGCGCCACGTTGCTGGCCGTACTGTTCACCGGGTCTGCAATGGCTTTCCCGGACAAGCCGGTGCGCATCATCGTGGCCTTCCCGCCCGGCGGCGGCACCGATGCACTGACGCGCATCATCAGTGTGGAGCTGGGCAAGATCTGGAACCAGCAGGTCATCGTCGACAACCGTCCGGGTGCACAAGGCAACATCGGCACGCTCGCCGGCGTGAAGGCGCCACCCGACGGCTACACGATCACGCTGGCCCACCAGGGCGTGCTCACCATCAACCCCTACATCTACAACAACATCGGTTTCGACCCGGTCAAGGATCTCCTGCCCATCACCCGCGCCACCGAGCAGCCGTTTGTGCTGGTGGTCAACCCAACGTTCGCCGCGCGTACCCTCAGGGACCTGGTGGAGATGGCCAAGAAGCAGCCCGGCAAGTTCACCTTCGCCTCGAGCGCCTCGGGCCCGCAAATGGCCGGCGAGATGTTCAAGCTGGCCAGCGGCACCAGCCTCCTGCACGTGGCCTACAAGGGCGCGGGCCCGGCCATCATCGACCTGCTGGGCGGCCAGGTGGACATGATGTTCGCCAACCCGGCTTCCGCCTCGCCGCACGTGAAAAGCGGCAAGCTGCGCGCGCTGGTGGTGTTCGGCAAGAAGCGCATCGACGCGATGCCCGAGGTGCCCACCGCGGCCGAGGCCGGCTATCCGCAACTGGGCGAAACCCCCGAGTGGTACGGCTACGCCGTGCCGGTGGGCACGCCGCAGGCCATCATCAACAAGCTCAACGCCGACTTCACCGCCGCGCTCAAGACGCCCGAGGCGCAAAAATCCATCCAGACCCTGGGCCTCACGGCATCGCCCAGCACCCCGGAAGAATTCGCGCGCCAGATCAAGGCCGACAACGAGGCCTGGGGCAAGGTGGTCAAGGCGGCGGGGGTGAAGGCGGAGTAGCCAGGTGGGTGGCCAGCGTAGCGGCTGGCGTCACCTTCGCTGGCTATAATTCAATCCATCTAACGGAGAGTTCCGCCATGGACGACACGATTCGCTGGTCGGTTACAGTCTCCCGCGAACTTGATCGCAGTGTGCGCGCGCTTGTTTCCGGCAAGGCCGGGCGTGCGGGCTCCATTTCCGGTTTTGTCGAACGGGCCGTGCGGAAGGAGTTGTTCGGGCGCACGGTCGAAGCGGTGCGCGCGCGCAATCGAGAGGTGGCGCCGGAGGTGATTGCGGCGGAAGTTGAAGCGGCCGTCGCACAAGTCCGGGCAGTCAAATCACGGAGACCGCGGCGCTGATCCGTGCGTGTCGTCCTCGACACAAATGTCCTGGTTTCGGCCTTGCTCAGTCCCGGGCATCCGCCAGCATTGCTGCTCAATGCATGGCTGGATAATCGATTCGAGCTCCTCGTATCCCGCCAGCAGCTTGCCGAGATCGGGCGGGTCACCCGGTATCCTGGTCTCAAATCCCGCATTCGGCCGAGTGAGGCCGGGCGGCTGATCAATCTCCTGGGCGATTTGGCGACCAACGTCATGTCGCCGGTCGAAGTGGATATGAGTCCCGATCCGTTCGATAATTTTTTGCTCGGACTCGCGATCAGCGGGGCTGCCGACTACCTGGTGACGGGAGACAAAGCGGGCGTTCTCGCGCTCAAGCGGGTCGGTCAGGCGCGCATCGTCAGTGCGCATGACTTCTGCCGGACACTGAAGCTGTTGTGACAAGTCGGGCGGGATCGGTGTCCACATGATCGCATGCGGTGTGCAACCCGAATTCGGTCGGCTTGCACCGGTATGTGGTTGCCTTTAGCTGAACACCCCCCCATACTTCTTGCGCAGTTCCGCCTTCTGCACCTTGCCGGTCCCGCCCACCGGCAGGGCGTCCAGAAACACCACGTCGTCCGGCACCCACCATTTGGCCACCCGTTCGGCGAGGAAGCCGAGGATCTCCTCCTTCGTCACTTCCTGTCCTGGCTTCGTCACGATGAAGAGCAGCGGACGCTCGTCCCACTTGGGATGCTTCACGCCGATCACCGCGGCCATCTGCACGGCCGGGTGGCCGACGGCGGCGTTTTCGAGATCGATGGAGCTGATCCACTCGCCGCCGGTCTTGATCACGTCCTTGGTGCGGTCGCGGATCTGCATCACGCCGTCCGGCGCGATGACGGCGATGTCGCCGGTGGGGAACCAGCCGTCCACCAGCGGCGAGGCCTCGCCCTTGAAATAGCGCTCGACGATCCACTGCCCGCGCACCATCAGTTCCCCCTGCGAGACGCCGTCGCGCGGCAGGGTGGCGCCGGTTTCGTCCACCACCTTGATCTCGATGCCGAACACGGTCTTGCCCTGTTTGGCAATCAGCGCGTGGCGCTGCGCCGGCGTCCATTCTGCCTGCTGCCTGGCGGTGATCACGCCCATGGTGGCCACCGCGGTGGTTTCGGTCATGCCCCAGCCGTGGCGCACATCCACGTGGTACTGGTCGCTGAACTTGGCGATCAGCGCCAGCGGCATCGCCGAGCCGCCGGTGGCGGTGCGGCGCATGGTGGAAAACTTGCGCCCGTGCTGCTCCATGTGGGCGATCAGCCCCTGCCAGATGGTGGGCACGCCGGCGCTCACGGTCACGCCTTCGGCTTCCATCAGGTCGTAGAGCGAGGCGCCGTCCAGTTTCGGCCCCGGCAGCACCAGCCTGGCGCCGGCGACCAGCGTCGCGTACGGCAGGCACCAGGCGTTCACGTGGAACATCGGCACCACCGGCAGGACCGCCTCCTGCGGGGAGAGGCCCAGCGCGCCGGGCATGCAGATGGTGATCGCGTTGAGCACGATGGCGCGGTGCGAATACAGCGCGCCCTTGGGGTTGCCGGTGGTGCCGGAGGTGTAGCACAGCGCGGCGCCGGTGCGCTCGTCGAAGCTCGGCCAGGTGAATGATTCGCTCGCCGGGGCGATCAGGCCCTCGTAGTCGAGCACCTTGGCCACCCCTTCGACAGCCGGTGTGTGGGCGGCGTCGGCCAGGCATATCCAGTGGCGCACCCGGGGGCAGTGCGGCGCGATGGCCTGGATGATGGGTGCGAAGGTGGCGTCGAAGAGCACCGCCGCGTCCTCGGCATGGTTGATGATGTAGATCAGCTGCTGCGGGTGCAGGCGCGGGTTGCAGGTATGCATCACCATGCCGCTGCCGGAGACGGCGTAGTAGGCCTCCAGGTGGCGGTGGTTGTTCCAGGCGATCGAGCCGACCACGCTGCCCGGCGCGAGCCCCAGGCCGGCCAGCGCGTTGGCCAGCTTCTTCGCCCGCACCGCGCACTGCGCGGCGCTGTAGCGGAACAGCGGGCCATGGGTCTCGCGCGAGACGATCTCCGCGTCGCCGTACTGCGCCGCCGCGTGTTCGATGATGCCGGAGAGCAGAAGCGGCATGTCCATCATCAGGCCGGGTTGCAGCATGGCGGTATCTCCTGGGTGTCGTGTGGCGGCGGTCTGCGCGGCAAGGCATGCATGCTAGCAGCCGTGGCCGGCAGCCGGCTCATGTAGTATTTCCGCGAACAATCAGGCAGTTCAACCCGACGGAGACGAAGATGATCGCGTTGCTAATGCGCCGGCGCGCGCTGCGCCTGATGCTCGCGTCCGCGTGCGGTGCCGGCGCGGTCATGGGGGCATGGGCGCAGGACTACCCCAACCGCCCGATCCGCCTGATCGTGCCCACCGCCGCCGGCGGCGGCTTCGACATTCTGGCGCGCTACGTGGCGCAGCGCATGGGCGACGACCACAAGATCACCCTCACGGTGGAAAACCGCGTCGGCGCGGGCACGGTGGCGGGCACCGAATTCGTGGCCAGGGCGCCGGCCGACGGCTATACGCTGATGCTGGGCGGGGTGAGCAACATGGCGCTCAACCCGGCGCTTTTCCGCAAGTTGCCCTACGACGCCGCGCGCGATTTCGTGCCGGTGGGCTACCTGGCGACCTTTCCCACCGTGCTGGTGAGCCCGCCCGACTTTCCGGCCAACAGCTTCGCCGAATTCGTCGCGCAGGTGCGCGCCCATCCCGGCAAGTACAACTTCGCCTCCGCCGGCGTGGGCACCGGCCAGCACGTGTGGGGCGCCATCCTCATCAAGCTTCTCGGCCTGGACATGCCGATGGTGCACTACAAGGGCGCGGCGCCGGCGCACCAGGACCTGCTGGCCGGGCGTACCCACGGCATGCTCGACAACCTCTCGGCGATCCGCCAGCACATCCAGGCCGGCAAGCTCAAGGCCTATGCGGTCAGCACGCGCGCCCGCGCCAGCCAGCTGCCGAACGTGCCCAGCATCATCGAGACCGGCGTGGTCGATTTCGAGGCGGGCAGCTGGATGGGGCTGTACGCGCCGGCGGCCACGCCCGCGCCGATCGTCGAGCGCCTGCGCAGCCTGGCCGACCAGCTGGTGCGCTCGCCCGAATTCGCCGCCCGCATCGAATCCACCGGCGGCGCGGCGCTGGTCATACCGGCCAACCGCCAGAACCAGTTCCAGGCCGACGAATTGGCCCGCTGGGACCGGCTCATCAAGCAAACCGGCATACAGCTGGACCTCTAGGAGACGCAGATGGAGCAGATTGCAGGCGTGTCGTTCAGCCATTGCGGCATTTTTGTCACCGACCTCGACCGCATGGTCGACTTCTACACGCGCTACCTGGGCTTCGTGGTGAGCGACCGCGGCCGCGTGGGCGCGAGCGAATTCGCCTTCATCACCCGCAACCCGGCCGAGCACCACCAGATCGTCATGGCCACCGGGCGCAAGAAGGGCGAGCAGAACACCATCCAGCAGCTTTCGTTCCGCGTCGACGACCTGGCCATGATGCGCCGCCTCTACGCCAGCGTGTGCCGGGCCGGCGACCTGGTCACCCTGGACGGCCCGACGCTGGGGCCGATGTCGCACACGGTGGCCCTGTCGGTGTACTTCGGCGACCCGGACGGCAACCGCGTGGAACTGTTCGTCGACACGCCCTGGTACATCACCCAGCCCACCCGCGAGCCGCTCGACCTCTCGCTATCGGATGCCGACCTGCTGGCCGCGGTGGAAGCCTTCGCGCGCAGGCAGCCGGGTTTCCGGCCGCGCGCGGAATGGTCGGCGGAAATGCGCCGCCGGATCGAGGCCGCCACGCCGGCGTAGCGCGCCCGGCCCGCCTTGCGGCGGGCCTCCCGTTCAGCGCTTCGGGTCGAGCGCGCGCAGCGCCCCGGCGCGCTCCTTGGCGCCCACCATCAGGAAGCCGAGTTCCGAGCCGGCGAGGATGAACTGCACGCCCATGGCGATGAATTTCTGCATCAGCGCCGGGGCATACACGCCGCCCATGCCGACGAACTTGCCGTGCTTGCGGCAGGCGGCGATCACCCCGGCATAGGCCTCCTCCACCTGCCCATGGTCGAACTGGCCGGGGATGCCCATCTCGGCGCACAGGTCGTTGGTGCCGATGAACAGCACGTCGATGCCGGGCACGGCGGCGATCGATTCCGCGGCTTCCACGCCGGCGGGCGATTCGATCATCGCAATCACCAGCGTCTCCTCGTTGACCAGGCGCATGGTCTCGGCCAGCGGCTGGTTTGAGTAATTGGTCTGCGCCAGGGGCCCGCCGACCGAGCGGTGGCCGAGCGGCGGAAAGCGCGTGAAGCCGGCGATGGTCCGCGCCTCGGCGGCGGTTTCCACATGCGGGATCACCACGCCCTGCGCGCTGTTGTCGAGCGCGCGCGTGGAGTGATGGTGCTCGATGCCCGGCGCGCGCACGATGGGCGTGACGCCGAAGCCCAGCGAAGCCGATGAAAGCTGCGCGGCGGTGTCGACCGTCATGGCGCTGTGCTCGCAGTCGATGAACAGCCAGTCGAAGCCGCAGACGCTGGCGATCTGCGCGATTTCCACGGTGCGCGAATGGCGCAGCGCCAGGCCCAGCGCGAGCTTGCCCTCACGCAGCAGGCGTTTGGTCTTGTTTTCGATGATCAAGGGACTCCCTCCGGTACGGGTTGGCTGGAAAGCCGGTTGTGCGGGCGCGCGCAGGGTCGGGTGCGTTTCGCCGCGGTTGCCGCGTCCCCGCCCGCCTCGCGTTCGCATAATATCCGCAGTCCCGCATCCCACATCCGCCGGAGCCCCCGCCATGCGCACGTTCGTCACCCCGACCCGCGAAGAACTCGAAGCCCGCGTCAGCCGGTTCAGCCAGTTGAAGGAAATGACCACCCGCACGCAGGACCTGGTCGATGTGCCGCAGGGGGCCATCGACGTGGTATTCGCGCGCAAGATCCTGCCGGTGATCCTGGACAATACCAAGAACCCGTTCGGCACCGCCGCGCCCATCATCGGCGCCGCGCGCAGCACCATGTTCATCTCGATCATGCCGCCGGGGCAGGGTGCCTGCCTGCATTCGCACAACGACACCTTCGAGACCTTCATGGTGCTCGAAGGCCAGATCGAATACCGCATCGGCGACCCGGTGGAACACACCCTCACGCTCAACAAGTGGGACGCGTTTTCCTGCCCGCCGGGGGTCTACCGCGGCTTCCACAATTCCGGCACCACCGATGCGGTGCAGCTGACGGTGATCACCGGCCTGGCCGACGGGCGCGACGACGCCTCGGTGCCGGATTCGGTCAAGCAGCAGCTGCGCGGCGAGTACGGGGACCGGGTGGTCGACGCGTTCGCGAAGCTGTTCACCTTCGACCCGCCGCCGGCCAGGTAGCGCGCGGCGGGCGCGCGGTGCGGGGTGGCCCGATCAGTCCTCCGCGCCCGCGTTCCATGCCGAGATCACGAAGCGCAGGCGGCCCTTGATGCCGGGCCTGGCCGGCAGCTTCTTTGCGCCGGCGCCGTCGATGTGGCTGTCGAACGCAATCTCCGCCTCCACCCGCCCGCTCGCCAGTTTCGCGATGTCCAGCGCCTCGGTGGCGGCCGACATGCCGGTGCCCTGCCAGGCATAGTTGACCTTCCATGACTCGCCGTCATTGCGCGGCGGCACCATTTCGAGGATGACGGTGTTGTTGAACAGGTACCCCACCTCGTAGTGCTCGTCGGGCCAGAGGCGTTTCTCGATCTCGTAGTCCGGCACCCGGATGCCCAGCTGCATGCCATAGGCCAGCGAGCGGCGCCGCGGATTCACGCGCGCGCGGTTGGCCAGGAACACGCTCGACAGGTAGGTGCTGCGCTGGCTCTGCCAGCCGGCATGCGGGATGCAGGCCACCGAATCCTCCTCCGCGGTGCGCCGCGTGAGCGTCCAGAGCTTGCCGCGCGGCGAGGCTTTCACCTCCACCTGGTAGAGCGCGTCGACGGCGCGCCCCGCGTCGGCGGCGGCCTGCACCTTGTCCGGCAGGCGGATCTCGTCGATGTCCAGCCAGAGGTCCACGCGCACGTCGCCGAACAGGAAACGCGCGAGGTTCTGGAAGGCCTCCTCGCTGTTGACGATGCCATAGGGGCCGGAATGCGAGCGGAAGGCGAATGCCTTGGCGCACGGCTCGCCGACGCTGCCGTCGGGGTTGAGGCCGCGCAGGGTGGCATTGTCGATCTTCACCAGGCCGTCGCTGCCGTGGCCGGCGAAGGTGCGCGAGAGGCCGGCGGCGACTTCATAGTCCATGCGGTTGGTGCCCACCATGCAGAACACCCGGCGCGACGGGAAGCGCGCCTCCGGCAGGAAGTCGACCCGCTGATGGCGGGCAAAGGCCGTTTTCAGGTCGAGGTAGCCGGCCATGCGCTCGCGGTTGAAGTTGTCGATGTCGAAGGCCGAAAACCAGGCGGGCACGTTGATCCCGCCCACGTCGATGCCATTGTGCGGCGTGGCGTAGGTGAAGAACTTGTCCACATGCGCGCGCAGGTTGCCCGGGTCGAGCCCGGGGTTCTGCAGGAAGGCGCGGCACACCAGCCCGCCCATCGAGTGGGCCACCAGGTAGCAGCGGAAGTCCGCGGGCGCGACGGCGTTGTCCGGGTTCTTGCATACCAGGTCCCTGACGCGGGCGATCAGCGTGCCCAGGCCGCTGGCGAAGGTTTCGATGGCGGGCGTCTGCGCCTGCCCCAGCAGGGTGGAGGCCGGGTCGTAATAGCGGTAGATGACGATCGAGCGGCCGGGAAGCAGGTTTCCGGTGGGCTGGCCGTCGGCGCCGGTTTCCCATTCCGGGTCGACGATGTCGTAGCCGTCCTCGTAGACATCCGAATAGCCGAATTCGGAGGCCAGCCGCACCACCGGCGATTCGAAGACGAACTTGCGCGGTCGCGCGGCCTTGTCCGGCACGGCGCGCAACACGGTGGAACCGAGATTGAAGCCGCAGAACGGGTCGGCGGTGGTGTCGTCGATCTCGCCGCGGGTCATGGCATAGCCGCGCACGTAGATGATGGGGTAGTAGGGCGCTTTCATTTTCGGCATGGCTTCTCTCCCGGCGAGACGGCGCGGATGCGCCGCGCCGGCCGGGGCATCATAATCGAGCCCGGGCCGCGCGCCAGCATGACCGGCCGATCCGGTGCATCATGGGCGACCCGCGGCGCCGGGCATCCGCCCGTCGCGGATGCGGCGCAGCGACCCAACCGGAGACAGGCACCATGGCCAAGGGACAACTGACCAAGAAAATGGAAAAGAAGCAGCCCGCGAAGACCTTCAAGGAAAAGCGCGAAGCCAAGAAGGTCAAGAAGGAAGAAAAGAAGAAGCAGTGAGCGCCCGACCGGGGGCCGCCCGGACGCCGAGCCTCCTCGATCGGCTATGCTGCGACGGTCAAACCCGCTCATCGGCAGGACCATGAAGCTTTCAGCACTGGATCAATCCACCTCCGCCAGGGGCAGCACGCAGGACCAGGCGATCCGCGAATCCATCGCGCTGGCCCAGCACTGCGACCGGCTCGGCTATCACCGCTACTGGGTCTCCGAGCACCACGCCAGCGATTCCATCGTCGGCACCGCGCCGGAGGTGCTGATGGCGGCGATTGCCGCGACCACGCAGCGCATCCGCGTGGGCAGCGCCGGAGTGATGCTGCCGCATTACGCCACGCTCAAGGTGGCCGAGCAGTTCCGCGTGCTCGAGGCCATCGCCCCGGGGCGCATCGACCTGGGGCTCGGGCGCGCGCCCGGCACCGACCGGCTCACCTCGCTGGCGCTCAATCCGCATTCCAATGCCGAGGACGAGTTTCCGCGCCAGGTCCTCGACCTCAGGGCCTGGGTGTCCGGCCAGGCGCTCGAGGAAGGCCATCCCTTCGCGGCGATTCCCGCCAACCCGCGCGGACCCACCAGCCCGGAAATGTGGATCCTCGGCAGTTCCGACTACGGCGCGCAGCTGGCGGCCTACTTCGGCCTGCCGTACGCGTTCGCCTATTTCTTCTCCGACGGGCGCGGCGTCGAGCAGGCGCTCGACCTGTACCGGCGCAACTACCGCCCCAGCGAGCGTTTTCCCAGGCCGCATCCCACCATTTGCGTATGGGCGCTGGCGGCCGATACCGAAGCCGAGGCCTGGCACCTGCTCAAGACACGCGAATACTGGCGTGTGGGCTTCCAGTACGGGCGACGCGAAGCCCTGATCAGCCCCGAGGATGCCGCTGCCATCCAATACAGCCCGCCGGAGCAGGCGGTCATCGATGCCATGCGCAAGAAGGCCTTTGTCGGCACCGGGCCGCAGGTGGCCGCAAGGCTCAAGGACCTGGCGGCGACGCTGGACCTGGAAGAACTGGTGGTGGTCACCTGGACCTACGACCCCGCGCCGCGCCACCGCTCCTATGAACTGCTGGCGCGCGAGTTCTGGTGATGCCGGACCATCACGCGGGGCGCGACATGCGATCCTTCACCGATCTGCTGGCGACCTTTGCGGCGCGTGCCGAGGCCAACGACGGCGCGGGTTTCGCCGCTCTGTTCACGCCCGAGGCGACCTACGAGGACTATTTCTTCGGCGCGCATACCGGGCGTGCCGACATCGCCGCCATGCTGGGGCGCTTTTTCGAGGGCGGCGAGGACTACCGCTGGGAATTCCACGAACCGCTCAGCGACGGCCGCACCGCCTATGCGCGCTACCGCTTCTCCTACCGCTCGAAGATGCCCGACTCCGCCGGCCAGCCCATCGCCTTCGAGGGCATCTGCCGCATGCTGCTTGAGGACGGCCTGATCGCGCACTACGCGGAAGTGTTCGACCGCGGCACGGCCTTTGTCCAGCTCGGCTTCCCCGCCGGCAAGGTGGCGCGCCTGCTGGAAAAATACGCCGCCGCGCAAAATGCCACGCCGGGCTTTCGCCCGCATGTGGCGCGCCTCGAGTAAATGGGGTCAGACCCCATTTGACCGCAGCCCCCCGTAAATGGGGTCAGACTCCATTTACCCCATTTACCTGCTTCCCTTTCACCCGCGGTCTTTCAGGCGGGTGGCGCTTTCTGCATTGACCGCACCCCGGGGCGCGCGGCCGGCGAGGATCTCGGCGGCCTGCGCCACGGTTTCCAGCGACTGGTGTTCGATGGCGGCGGGCGTGAGGCCGGCCAGGTGCGGCGTGGCGATCACCTTGGGGTGGCGCGCCAGCGCGGGCGTGGGCATCTGGTCCGGGGCGCGCCCGACATCCATGGCGCAGCCGGCGAGCCGGCCGCCTTCAAGCGCGCGCAGTAGCGCGGCTTCGTCGACCAGGTTGCCGCGCGAGGGGTTGATGAAATACGCGCCGGTCTTCATCTGCGCGAAGGCGGCGTCGTTCATCAGGTTTTCGGTCTCGTCCGTGGCCACGGCCAGGCACACCACATAGTCGGACTCGGACAACAGCCGCCCCTGCGACACCTGCGCGAGCGCAGGGTCGTCGACCCTGGCGTGCGGGTCGCTCACGAGAATGCGCAGGCCGAACGGCAGGGCCAGCGTGCACAGGTAGCGGGCGATCTGGCCGAAGCCGATGATGCCGAGCGTCGAGCCGCGCAGCTCGCGCCCCATCGGCGCCGTGGGCACCCGCCCCGCGTGATAACTCGCCGTCATCGCCGTGATGCTGCGCGAGAGGTCGATCATCGCGCCGATGGTCCATTCGGACACCGAAGCGATGAAACCGGCGCTGGCTTGTGTGACCAGGATGCCATGGCGGCTGGCGGCGGCCACGTCGATGTTGCGGATGTCGATCGCGCAGCGCGAGAAGGCGACGATGTTGCCGAGGCGATCCAGCAGCGCGGCCGGCGCGGCGGTCTGCCGGTAGGAGATCACCATGTCGCAGCCGCGCGCGGCCTCGACGAGTTCATCGTGGTTCATCTCGCGCCCGAGCGGGTTGAGCCTGACCTCCGCAATTGCACGCAGCCCCGCCAGGGCGCGCTGGCCGTAGTACTTCTCCAGCGCCTCGGGCGGATGGGTGAGGAGGATGCGCGCCATGGTTCAGTCCGCCAGGGCCTGGTAGGCGAGGGTGCGCAGCAGGGCGCGGTAGTGGCGGCGGATCTCCGGCGCGCACATCATCAGGACGGCGATCAGCTTTTCGCTCGGGTCGATCCAGAAATAGGTGCCGAACACGCCCGACCAGTAGAAGTCGCCCACCGAGCCCGCCACCGGGTTGCGCCCGGCTTCCTTGCGCACGCAGAAGCCCAGGCCGAAGCCCTGGCCGAATTCCGCCAGCGGGGCGGACTCCTCGAACTGCGCGCGCGCCGTCGCGCTGACCGCGGCCGCCGGCGGCAGGTGGTCCGATGCCATCAGGGCCACCGTCTTGCGTGACAGGTAGCGCACGCCGTCCAGCGTACCGCCGTTGAGAAGCATTTGCGTGAAGCGCAGGTAGTCCTGCGCGGTGGAGACCATGCCGCCGCCGCCGGAAAGGAAGTTGGGCTTGACCGTGAGGTTGTGGTTCATCGGCGGGCGCTCGCCGGTCCTGGGGTCGACCAGCGCCTCGGCGATGCGGTGCGCCTGGCTCGCCGGCACATGGAAGCCGGTGTCCTTCATGCCCAGCGGCCCGGTGATGCGCGCGGCGATGAAGGCGTCCAGCGCCATGCCCGACACCACTTCCACCAGGCGGCCGAGCACGTCGGTGGACATGCCGTAGTCCCATACCTCGCCGGGCTGGTACTGCAGCGGCAGTTTGGAAAGCTTGGTGATGAACTCCGCCGTGGTCTGGTTGGCATCCATCATGTCGACGGCGCGGTAGGCCTGCTTGACCAGGCCGTCGCCGAACTGCCCGTAGGTGATGCCGGAGGTGTGGCGCAGCAGGTCCTGCACGCTGATCTCGCGCCGCGCGGCCTCCAGGCGTAGGACCGGCGTGCCGCCTTCGAGGGCCTCGACGCCGACCATCAGGTTCTTCAATTCCGGCAGGTAGGTCGAGACCGGATTGACCAGGCGGATGCGCCCTTCCTCGACCAGCATCATCACCGCCACCGAGACCATCGGCTTGGTCATCGAGGCGATGCGGAAGATCGCGTCGGTGGTCATGGCCACGCTTTTCTCGCGGTTGCGGTAGCCGAAGGCCTCCAGGTAGGCCAGCCTGCCGCCGCGCGCGATCAGCACCACCGCGCCGGGGATCCTGCCCTGCTCGACATCCTCCTCGAACACAGCGTTGATGCGCGCGGCGCGCGCGGGGATGAGCAGGCTTGAGTCGATGGCGTGGGTCATGGCGGGTCCTGGAGAGGCCTGTGCAAACGGGGTCAGACCCCATTTTCGCGAGCGGCGCATTGTCGCGGATTTTGCCCCTGCGTGCCTCGCCTATACTGCGTGCGCCCGTTGCCATCGACCTCCATCCGTGAACCTGCCTTCCCCGGCCGCCCCCGAGCGCACGCTCCTGCAGGGCTTCGCGCTGGCATTCATGCTCTCGCTGGGCGTGACCGTGTCGAACTCGTTCGCGCGCATGGCCTATGCGCTGGTGCTGCCGTCGATGCGCGCCGACCTCGGCTGGAACTACAC
>Ga0068877_10003223_pt1 | contig 12979 bp, 12 predicted proteins | sample NOAtaG_FD_66437 | JGI IMG/M metagenome (GOLD analysis project Ga0068877, IMG submission 66437) | Freshwater lake microbial communities from Lake Erie, under a cyanobacterial bloom - NOAA_Erie_Diel6S_1000h metaG | ecosystem: Environmental > Aquatic > Freshwater > Lake | place: USA: Ohio, Lake... | reverse complement strand
ACGATGCGTTGCAGCCTCGACATGAGAACGGGCATATCTTCAATCCGGTTATGTACAAAGTAAACTTGTCCATCGCGGTTAAGTTCTCGAAGAATGGCGTTTCGAATCAATGTCTCGTCAAAACGAGCCACTCGAGTTTCGACTGCCATCCGTTCCTCCGGTGCCGTCTCAAGATTCGATATATCGCGAACTCCCACAAGGGACATGTGCAAGGTCCGTGGAATCGGAGTTGCCGACAACGTGAGGACATCGACCTGCGTCGAAGTCTTCTTCATTCGCTCCTTGAGCTCCACCCCGAACTTCTGTTCTTCGTCGATAATTAAAAGCCCCAGATTGAAGAACTTGACATCCGCAGAAGCGACGCGATGCGTTCCGATAATAATATCGATCTGGCCCTTGGCTAACCGTCTGACGGTTTCTCGTTGATCCGCAGCAGACGCAAATCGGTTCAGCTTTGCGATCTCGAAAGGAAACTCGGCCATGCGGGCAGTAAAGGTTTTGTAGTGTTGCTCTGCCAGAACGGTTGTCGGCACGAGCACCGCGACTTGATAGCCGCTCTCTACCGCCTTGAACGCGGCTCGCATGGCTACTTCTGTTTTTCCAAAGCCAACGTCACCACAAATCAAACGTTCCATGGGGCGCGATGACATCATATCCTGCTTGGTCGCGGCAATGGCCGTCAGTTGGTCTGTGGTTTCCGTATACGGGAAGGACGTGTCAAACTGATTTTGCCAAACAGAGTCGGGCTTAAATACGATACCTGCCATTCCACGCCGCTGCGCTTGAAGCTCGATGAGTTCAGCCGCCATATCCGTAACGGCCGCTTCTGCAGCCTTTTTCTGACGTACCCACGACTGGCTTCCGATCTTCGCTAACTTTGGTCTTGTTTTCGTGCCACCGACATAACGTTGAACCAAGTCGATTTTGCTACTGGGTACAAAGAGCTTCGTGCCCGCGTCAAACTCGATCGTGAGATGCTCGAACTTCTGGCCTTGCTTCTCGATCATCTCCATTCCGAGGTAGACACCGATGCCATGGGCCAAATGCACGACGAGATCTCCCGGCTTGAGATCGAGAAAACTATCAATCGCGCGCGAGGCATGCTTTCTGGAAGATCTTCGCAATGTGGTGCGGCGGAGCAGCTGATTGACCGTTAATACGAAGGGTCCATGGGGTGCCAATTCCAGCCCCGCGCTAAGCAAACCGATCTCCAATAACAGCCTGCCTCCTTTGTAGGCTTCGCTGTGTTGCATGATATCATGCATACGAGAGAGTTCCCCTTCGTTGATACAAACGACCAACGCGCGCCTCTCCTTTCCAATCGCGGTATCAATATCTTTGGCGAGATTTTCCATCTCGCCGCCGATGCGTTGCACATCGTGAATCGGCACTCGCTCGAGTGTTCCCAAGTAACCTTCACCGGCCAATTGTGTAATCTGCGCAAACGCATAGCCCGTCAGTGTTTGATACAACTCCGTTGGCTTGCGAAATCGTTCGGGAAATGGCACGCGCGCGAGAAACGCATCGGCATGATGGAGCGCCGCGATCGGCTCATGCAACAGGACCATCGCATCGTTGGTCAGGAACTCGAGGAAACAGGCGTCATCCTTAATCGCTTCGTCGGCAGCGATCAAATCAATGCGCTCGAGTCGTTCCAAAGAACGTTGCGTAACGGAATCAAACGATCGCACGGACTCGATCTCGTCATCAAACCACTCGATTCTCCGAGGTTCACTGCAATCGGGTGGGAAAACATCGAGTATACCACCTCGCGCCGTAAACTCACCTGGTAACTGTACGCTCGTCGTCGATCGATAGCCATTCTCTGAAAGCCAAGCTTTCAATTTCCCTAAATCAACCTTTTGCCCAACGGTCAAACTCCGTCGGTCGTGTTCCAATTGCTTTTGACTAGGCACATTGTGCATCAACGCTTGAATCGTCGTCACAATCACAGGTGCAACCGATTGTTTTGCATTCTCTTTGTACCGTTGCAGTCGCGACAGAACTTGAAGCCGTTGAATCACTTCCAATTGTTGCAGTGCGTCTTCCGCAATCTCGTCCGCGGCTGGTGGGAAAACCTCACAGTTGTGTTCGATATAGAATTCGAGGTCGCGCGCGACCGTTTCCACATCTTGATGTTGCGACAGGACAACCAGCATCGGACGTTGATACTTGCGCCAAGCCGCCGCCGCCATCGGTGCGACAGCCCCTAACCAGGCTCCATCCCAGCAAACCGGATCGCGTTGGGCCCACATCCTGGCGCATCGCTCATAGTCTGGGATATCGAGAATCCCGTCGAGCAACTCCGCAGCCTGCGCTTGAATACCGATCGCTTTGGATTGGTGTTCGAGGCTTTCAGACAGCTCGATGAGTGACGCTCGTTCCGCCTTCTTTTTCTCCGGTGAAAAATCGGAATCGTCGGTCGTTGTCGATTTCGGCTTGGGACTCTGTTTCCGCTTTGCCGCACGAGGTTTACGCTTCGTTGCTTTCGATTCCTCAGATACAGATTCGATCGCCAACTCGACAGATTCGATCGCGTTGGGATCGTCATGGAACTCTGAGGAGACCTCAGCATCCGCGCCTCGCTTTAGGAAGTCTGCGAGAGTTCTTGATTTTGGCCTGCGTGCCTTCATGGCGTTTCAAAGTCGCGAGTGTGTTCGATCACGTAGGCAGTTGTCCTGAACAATTGGCTAGGAAGCATCATCTTCAGAGAAATCACCGGTAAAACCGAGATCCGTTAACCCGCTAATTCTTCCGGCAAGCAATCCGTATTGATTAAAAATAAAGAGAATCAAGAATGGCAATGTTAGGCCACAAAGCACTTCCCCCACGATTCCCGGCATCATCGCCATCGCCATGGTGACGAATATTCCAAAAACAGCAAGCATCGTTTGGAAGTACATCGCACCCCAAGCATCGATTCGTGTTTTCATCGAATCGAAAACTGACTTGGAGAATGGTTCCATCATCGAATTCGTGTCCGCCATGCTCAATAGAAAAAATGGTAGCAACGCCCATATGGATGCCAATGTCCCGAACACGGTTCCCAAATACGAATCCATCATTGTCGAGAGTGCTGCACCCGCAATACCACCAGGAATGGATGCTAATACCATAGCCGCAAAAAGAACGACGAGCTCACCCATCGACTCTCCGATTTTACCAAAGGGCCACTCCTGAATGCGATTTAGTTGATTCGCTACCGTGGACAAAATCGACATCGCAATGATGAGTATTCCCCCTAGGAGCATAACCCCTGGCCCAAAGAAGACGAACGACTGTATCAATGCGGCCACCGTTCCATCGATTTGAAACACCTCAGGAATCATCGTCACTACCGTAAGCCAAACAGCGCAAATGCATCCCCACATCACCATCAAAATGACAACAACAGGGTCTCGACAAAACCAGAACACCAAAGCCAACCAACGTTGCGAGTTGAAGGCTGTCGTGAGATGCGATTGTTCCTCCCTCTCCTTTTGCAGGTCTTCTTTGGCTTTATCCAATATCTTGTCGGATTGCGATTTTGTACTCTCAGGACTATTCAATGAACGCGCATCGATGGGAGCAAACGTAACATCACCCGTCTTGTCTAGCTTTATCTCCTGTTGCTTCTTGCGAGGCGGTGGCGACGGTACACTGAACTCGGAGTAACAATCGGGGCAACGTGTGCGAGATCCAACCTTCGAAATCGAAGTATGCAAACGCGTCCCACAGACCTTGCACGGGAACGCAAACTCTTCGTCTTGAGGACGAACGCTGGATACCTCCAGTGCTTTGCTCTCGAGCATGATCTCTTCTAAGCTTCCGACCAACATCGGACCAGGCAATGACCTCGCGTTGCCCTGTGGCTCTAGAGGAGCAAGAGGAAAATCATCTACTTCGCCAAAACTTGGGAGCGATGTATCTATATTGCTCGACTTCGATCCAGGCTTCGCCCCAGATGCAGGCTTTGACGCTGGAGGTTTTGAAGATTTTGGTTCCGGCGTCACCGGTTTTGACGCCACAGATTTCGATGATCCAGGCTTTGGGGTGGCTGACTTTAACGCGGCTGGATTTGGTACGTCCGGCTTTGGTGTGGCTGGCGGAGTTTCCAGCGGAAGCAGATCAGGAAGATCGTCGTCAAAGACACTTCGCTTCGCACCGCTGCTGTTTGGTGTGCCACTACTGGACGATGCGGAACTGTTTGTTGTAAGACCGCTGGTTGTTGGCTTTGCTTCACTGCTTACCGGTAACGGCTGCAACAGAAGATCGTCTTGCTCCGAAGCGTCCACGGATGGATAAGCTGCTTTCACTTCCAATTCGCCAGAAGCAGCTTTCGCGATTGTGGCTCGTGTGCCTGAATCATTGTCGAGCGATAACCAATCGTCGTCATCGTTCTTCGAAGGAGCAACGCCTGGTACACGGATAGGAGCACTGCACTTCGGACAACTCAGCTTCTGCCCTGCGAGTTTCGCTGGAGCCCTCAATTTTTTATCGCATTGAGGGCATGTGAAACTAAGTTGTTCTGAACTGCCGGTAGACAAGTTGTGATTCTCCGAGGCTATTCGTCAGTTACGCAACCTTCGCTAGCGCTTTTGACATTTTTGATGTATTTGTAGAGTGTACCACGAGTCGCCTTCAATGGCGGAGCTTTCCATAACGAACGTCGCCGAGCCAGCTCTTGTTCGGAAACGGCAACGTCGAGACGGTTCTTTTCGGCATCGATTGTCACAATATCCCCATCCTCGACCAACGCAAAAGGTCCACCCTCTTGAGCTTCCGGAGTAATGTGGCCAACGATAAATCCGTGGGAACCTCCTGAAAAACGACCATCAGTTAGCAATGCGACGTCCGACCCAAGCCCTGCTCCCATAATGGCCGAAGTCGGGGTAAGCATCTCTGGCATCCCAGGGCCACCCTTCGGGCCTTCGTAGCGAATGAGGATGACATCACCCTTTTGTATCTTTTTGTTTTCCAGAGCTTCGAGCATTTCTTCTTCGCTGTTGTAGCACCGAGCAGGACCGGTGAACACCAATCCTTCCTTGCCCGTGATCTTGGCTACCGAGCCTTCCGTTGCCAAGTTGCCGAACAAGATTTGAATGTGCCCCGTTTTCTTGATAGGGTTCGACATGGGCTGAACTATCTTCTGCCCTTCTTTGAGTCCCGGTAAGGACTCGATATTCTCCGCCATGGTTTTGCCTGTGACCGTCATGCAAGATCCATCGAGCAACCCCTCGCCGAGCAAATACTTCATCACGGCAGGTGTTCCGCCGATCGAATGCAAATCCTCTTGAACGAATTTTCCCGACGGCTTGAGGTCTGCAAGAAAAGGAACTCGGTCGCTAACTTTTTGAAAGTCTGCAAGAGTGAGGTTGATACCAACACTGCGCGCCATCGCAATCAAATGGAGAACCGCGTTCGTGCTCCCTCCCAATGCGATCACGATTACCATCGCATTCTCAAAGGCCGCGCGCGTCATGATTTCGCGAGGCTTGATATCCCGTTCCATCAACACTCGGATCGCCTTCGCTGCTCGTTTGCATTCATCGATCTTGGCTGGATCTTCGGCTGGAATCGAAGCGGAGTATGGAAGTGACATTCCTAACGCTTCAATAGCAGATGCCATCGTGTTCGCGGTGTACATCCCACCGCATGCGCCGGCGCCAGGACACGAGTGTCGCACAATGTTAGCGCGAGTTTCTTCGTCGATCTGGCCCGCAAGATACTGACCGTAACATTGAAATGCGGAAACGATGTCCAAGGAATGGCCATTCCATTTGCCGGCGCGAATCGTTCCTCCGTAGATCATGATTGCTGGTCGATTCAATCGCCCCATCGCTATTAGACAGCCCGGCATGTTCTTGTCACAACCGGGCAATGCGATCAGAGCATCGTACCACTGCGCACCCATGATGGTCTCGATACAGTCGGCAATCAAATCGCGAGACTGCAATGAGAAAGACATTCCGTCCGTCCCCATGCTGATCCCGTCGCTAACACCGACCGTATTGAATCGCATACCGACGAGCCCTTCGCTAACGACGGCGTCCTTCACATGATTTGCTAAACCCAGCAAATGCATGTTGCACGGATTTCCCTCGTACCAAACACTACCAATTCCGACTTGTCCCTTGTTCATATCCTCGGGTGTCATCCCGGTCGCATAAAGCATCGCCTGGGACGCTCCCTGACTCTTTGGTTGAGTGATTCGCGACGAGATTTTATTTAATTTTGTATCCGGCATCATTTTTATCGGTGAGTAAGAGGTGCTCCTGGTCCTCCGAAATTGTAGTAGCAGACGCTCCCCTTCGTAAGGCTTGCTACCCCCCCCCCGACAGCGGATAGCTTTCAAGAGCCGAAGCGAGAAGTATTCCAATCCGGTTTAGAAAAGCGTGAGCCAGGGATTCTACTGTCCGTCGCACCTAGTTCGGATTGGGAATGTGGAATCCTTTTAAGCAGGAACTGTCATGCAACCGGCGATTGGTGTATCGCCACGGGGACTGCATGGAGTTGTCGAGCATTAGCTTTAATGCTAGAAATTGTCTCGTCAAACATTAGATCTTTTAGCGGTAGATCTCACCAATTTGTACACAAATCATTTCTCGGAGTGACGTAACTAATTCTCGAGTTGTTATCTGTTTTTATCGCGTCGCCGATTTCGAAAACATGACTTTTTTTGACACACTACCCGCGAAAGAAGAAGTCGTTCGATTGCGGCCAATAGAACTAGGTGATCTCAATGCTTTGTTCGCGATGCAAGTTGATCCCGAATCCAACGCTATGGCTGTCACGATCCCACGGACCCAAGAAACCTTCTACGAACACTGGCTGCTATCGCTTCAGCAAGACGACGTCACTCCTCGTGCGATTTTGTTGGACGAAACGTTCGTGGGCTACATATCTTGTTTTCTGATCAATGACGCGATGAACCTCGGTTATTGGATCGACCGAACACACTGGGGAAAAGGGATCGCAACGCGCGCTGTACAGTTGATATTGGCGGAATGCGATGTTCGGCCGATTCACGCGACTGCCGCTACAAGCAATGGCGCTTCGATGCGCATCTTGGAGAAGAGTGGATTTCAGCTAGTGTGCGTCCGATTTGCTCCAGCCACCGATCGTTTTCCCGCATGCGAAGAAGCCTCATTTCGCCTCGACTGAATGGGACCACTTCTTGACGAACTGAAGTAGCAAAGGAAATCCCGGTTCGGCCATGCCGCCGTGATCGTAGCCTTGGAGTTCCAGGAGTTCCACGTTGGTGTGCCCAACCTCTTTGAGCATACGCCACATATATGCTGTCTCTTCGTAACGGCCCACCATCTCTTTCTCGCGGTCGCCGGAAATGAACAAGATTGGAGGGGCATCTTTGCGAACGTGAAACAGTGGCGCCAAGTTGTCTACGATCGGCTGCTTTTCATCGATTCCACGTTCCTTGCGGATGGTAAAGTGAGTGATCGATTGACCACTGAACGGAATCAATCCAGCAATGTCGTTGGCGTCCAATTGATGTTGAGCCAACCACTGCTTATCCAACCCGATCATGCTCGTTAAGTATCCACCTGCCGAATGGCCACTCACAAAAATGCGTTTGCGAGATCCGCCATAGCGTTCGATGTTTTGAAAAACCCAGGCAACCGCCGCCGCTGCGTCTTCGATATAAGCAGGCGAGTCTGCTTGCGGGCTCAAGCGATAGTTGGCTGCGATGACCCCAATCCCCTTTTCCTTCAGCCCATCGGGGATCGCTTTGTTTCCTTTGGTCAACCCACCGCCATGAAACCAGACTACCGTAGAAAAGTCCTTCTTGTCCGTCGGAATATAGACATCAAGCTTGCATCGCTCCGACCTATACAAACTCTCTTTGCTTTCGCCAGGATTGTTGGCACTTTGATTGTTGGCACTTTGATTGTCGGCACTGCGATAGGCAATGTCCCTTTCCAAACGATAAGGACCAGTCGGTTTTGTCGCTTTCTCCTGCGCAGTCGATGAAGCAAACTGAGTAAGGATGCAAACGCACACAATCAAAAAAGTCGATGTCAATCTTCGGGACATTTTTTGGCATTCTTCCTCCACGCGTTTTTTGCATCGCATGAGATTTATGCCATGCGGCTGCGGAGCAGCGACTGTAGCTCGATCACCATTTTTTGAAGCTCTTCAAGTGTTCTCGATTTCAGTTGCCCCTCATCGCTCGGAACTTGCTCTAGAAGTCCTTCCAGGGTACGAATCAACTCGACCTTACCCTCGATCGTGCCTTTCGCGAGAGTTGCGTTGATCGCCCATTGATGGTCGCGTCGAGCTTTTTCTGTTGCATCGTACATTTGCTCGTCCTCTGCTTGTCCTCTGTAATCTGTTGGATAGCCACTAGCGTCCGGGTCGCTTGCCGAAACTCCGACTCCGGGAAAAGCCTCACTAGCTCCGTCTCTGTATGCTCATGCGCGTGCAGCAGCCAACAAAGCCAACGCTCGAGAGGACTGGCTGCCGCCAGCTCACTCTTCGCTAAATTATACCATCCCATTTCCAAGATGTGAAATTCGATCGTATCTTTCAGTACGTGATTCGTTTCCTGATCAACCAATCGAAACGTGTGATGGACTCGATGTGAATCTTGCCACAGAATCCCTTCGAGCAAGCAAATGGCAAACACCGGTTTCAATCGATGCCCATCAGCGAATGCCCCTGAAAGTCTTGAGCACTGGGTATCGACGCGAGTTCCATGCACTTACCTCGCATGTGCCCATGTGCCTCGGGTGTGACAGCTCGTGAAATAGGTTCGGGGACATTGATTTCCCAGCGTTCCTTGGATGGAGTCTTCTTCGAAGATAGCAGGATCCGCGAAGCCGATATCGATATTACGGATGGTTTGAGCAATACGATGCTCGTTGCGGAATTTTTGTTCCTAGTCGATGTCACAGGACCTGATCATAACGGGGATGTTCAGCTGATTGATCATTGGTACATCGGATCCCCGTCCATGGGAGACAACGAAATGCCTGAAACGCTTGGCTCAACAGCAGCGCCAATAAATGCCTAGCAAAAATCCCCCCGGCCCTTCATCGAAGATGTTGAGATGAGCTACAGCTATCGACATTCCGGACTGGTTCAAGCTGTATTCGGTGATGGAAGAGTTACCAGTATCTCGGATTCTATCGACATGCAAATTTGGCGAGCACATGGAACTCGCAACCTAGGAGAGATTGCGGGCCTCGAATGATCCTCGGCAAGGGTAAATCATGTGTAGAGTTTGCCACGGCAACTTTGTAGTACATTATCAATTTCTTGTAGCGTCCGTTCGGCCCAGCCAGCTTCCTGAACACACCCGTGAAGGGACCCATAGTGCTGTTCTAGGCAACTCATCAACAATCGATAGATCGGCTCAATAGGTGGCTGTTCAGGAAGCTGACATCGTGTGTACGCGACCTCCAACGCTCGATCTTTCTCGACGACCCATGATCGCAAATCTTCCTCAGTCCATTCTCCGCGTCGAATCGCTTTCATCACTTCGCTCGATCGCCGCAAGTCGAGGTTTCCTTCGAGCAATATCTGCTCCGCTTCATCAAACAACCGAACGATATGGTATGCGAACTTTACGTCGTAACCAAACCGTTCGATAATCTCCAATCGACCACCGATGGGCTGTTTGTCTTTTAGCTTCTTTAGTTGAGCGTAGGCATAACCTCGAAATTTCTTCCAGCATAGTTTGCTCAAAAAGAGGTTTCGCGAGTCTCGAACCATTCTACCGACCTGCGTGCAATGAACTACACATTCTTCCGGCGTAAACAGTGCATCGATGATGTTCGGATTGTTCTCCCGGCACAACTCAAAGAACTTGACGATGCTAAAAATCTGCAGATCCCACTCTTTCCCTCGACCACCACTTTCTTTGTCGAGGATGTGGTGTCGTATCCATTGGTCGAATCCGATCGGTTCGGGCCCAAATCCGGGAATCCATCCGGCAAGATGTTTAAAGATCATTTCTTTGGGTGGTATCGCAAAACCATAGAGGTCGTAATCGGCGACCTTTTCTTTCACGGACGTGTCAGCAACCCCGTATGCGTGTGAACCCATGATCGTTTCGTAGTGAACATTGCTACGCAAGAAGTTCGGGGCATCCGGGGCAAGTCCCTTTTCCATCAATCGCTGGGTTGTGCTCGCCATCGTCCTCTGCTCAGTATGATGCTTGCTCGGTTGACTACTCACTCAAGCGATTTGAGCATGCTGACCATCATCGCTCGAAAGACCATTTCCAGCGTATCGAAGTCACGATCCTCGGCTTGGATTTGAACGAGAAATGTTTTCTTGTCGACACTAAAGGAGATCAAGCGAGAGATGACGAGCAAGTCCAAGTAATAGAAACGCACGTCGCCAGCTCGACAATCTTGCATTTTTTCGCCGCGAAACATGAGGTCCGGTTCGAAGGGTTCGAACTCCGTTTCGTCATACTCTTCCATCATCGCTTCGCGAGCTTGCTCGATCGCTTCACGAGGTGCCACGGTCCAGGGGAACTCGGTCACTGTCATAAAGGATGACGTCGGACTTTCGAGAGTAAAGGCAGTCACGTTACCTGCGTCAGTATCCTCTGTGATCGTCCAATTCTCTGGATACATGCAGGACAAACCGAGTCCTTGATAGATCTTTGTCATTCGTTTCTTTGTCTAAATTATTCGCGTTCTGCCTGAAGGTTGTTCAACGGAAGATGCCTATAATAGGTCTCCAGGCAATAGATGGCAAAGCATGTTGAATACAATCGTCCGCCACCGCCCTCATGAGGGTCATCTTCCGCGGACCAACTCCCTTGGTTCGGGCCGGACTTTTCTTGCAGAGCAGGCAGCTCCACTTTCATCTCGTCATTCCATCGCCTCCAAAAATCTCCGCCGATGTGGTGGAGCGTGGTCGTCGCATAGTACCAATAGTAAAACGACCTTCGGTTTTGGTCGCGCGAAATGGGATTGTTGCAAAGCATCTCGCTACCCTTTTCAATGCGTCTGTCATTGCCTGGCCAGCCTAGATACAGCCTGCAAAGCATTCCTTCCGCTGTCATTGCGGGAGTGCTAGCCGCGTACGACTGATATGCATAACGGTCACCCTCAGGATCTCGGTTGTTTCCGCGAGCTGCTCTCTGGACTAAGTCTAGAAATTTGTGCACGTTTTCGAGAACGTCGCTATCGACCAAAAGTCCGCCCATACGGGCACTCATGAGCGCCATCACGTACCAACCAGTAACGCTCATATCGCCAGGTTCTTGGGGAGCGTATCGCCAACCGCCATTCTTCCCTTGGGCATCCTGTGCGTAGCGGATCGCCTTCATGGCCACGGGCTCCAAGTTCGCGTCCCCAGTCATTCCATAAAGTTCACAAATCGCAATCGTACATTGTGCTTGCGCGTACGTTCGCTGGTTGCCGACTGCCGCTTGTGCGAAGAAGCCATCTTCATCTTGCAAGGATAGGATGTACTTCAGTCCTTTGCTAACAGTGTTCTGATACTCACCCGATTTATGCGTGCTTCCTGCTCCGAGGAAGGCGAGCATCGCCATGGCCGACGCTGCAGGTTTATTCTCGCTCGATGCACCACCACGATAGGGACCGATGAGCGACCATGATCCATCGGAACGTTGTTGTTTGGCTAGCCATTTCAGTCCCGATGCGACTGCGTCCTCGGTCCCTTGGGTGCCACCGTACGCTTTCAACAACGCTTGCTTCAACGGACCAGCTCGGCCTGTGAGTCCGCTTTGAATCGGAGCATCGATCTTTAAATTATCGATCGAAAATGTCTGGACAACTGGGACAACTTCTTCGAGCTTTAAGGTATCGAGCGTTAGCTGATCCGAAGGCACATCCATTACTTCCAAGGTGTCTTCGGGGGAATCAAGTTGAGTCGAGATCATGTCCTCTTCTCCCAACGTTTCCGAATCGCCGGAGAGAATCCGAATAGTAGAACCGAGTTTCTGAGAGAGCGGCACGATAGCAAGCAGGAGTATAATGGCCAAATGGACCATCAAACTCGCCATCCACGATGGGGTCTCCCGAATGGAGAATCTTTCCTTAACGAGTCCAATCCACTTTTTGAAATCGAACAGTTTTAGACTGTCCGGAGCCTCCGATTCTTGATCCGTTGTTGGCAGTTTTGGGGCAGACGGCTGATTAAATAAAACAGGAGCGTCCTGGCGAAACGGTGCGGAAGGTGGCGCCAACGGGGGCCGATTAGGCACACCGGTCACGGACGGAGGGAATGCCATCGGTGCAATTTGCGCTGCGGGCGAATTCGGCGAAGATTGTGAAATTGGAGGAGCGATGGGTGGAATTGATGTGGAATCTGAGGTTTTTTGCGACACTTTGGAACCTCAGAGGATCGATGGACCCCAAAATCAAAGAAAAATCGGACAAAGACAAGTGGTTCGACGGCTACGAGTCCGATTATAGCACTTTTGGAACGTCGGGGAAAATGTTGTCTTTGCAACGGATTCTTGGTCCACCGCAAAGATGCGCTAAAGAATACAAAAGCAATGTTTTTCGCTGCTCTTTTTGCCTTGTCGGGGAAGTGGGGCAGCGTTACAATCCGTCCCCTTACGAATTAAACATAAGGTCAGGTTCTGAAGAACCATGGCCAACTGTCCTCAGGAGTTGAATTTCCATGACCCTCGATAAGAGCTTGAAAGTCCGCGCAGGATCGATCAAGTCCCGAAATGTGCTCACTCGTGCCGAGCGAATCAAGAGACTTCAAGACCTCGATAAGTGGACGGAGGACAGCATTGTTGTCGGTATGGCCAAAGTCCGTGTTCCGAAGATCTCCTTGAAGAAGAAGAAGAAGGTTAAGAAGGAAGACGAAGCCGACGACAAGAAGAAGAAAAAGAAGTAGTCTTCAACTCCTGGCAAATTATCAAAAAAACAGAGGCGAGCAATACTGCTCGCCTTTTTTATTTCAAGTTGGCAATACTCATTGAACGTTAACCGTTAGCCGCAGGCATACGCAAATCTAGAACAGCGAGTACGCGTATACGACTGTC
>Ga0068877_10003218_pt1 | contig 12993 bp, 1 predicted proteins | sample NOAtaG_FD_66437 | JGI IMG/M metagenome (GOLD analysis project Ga0068877, IMG submission 66437) | Freshwater lake microbial communities from Lake Erie, under a cyanobacterial bloom - NOAA_Erie_Diel6S_1000h metaG | ecosystem: Environmental > Aquatic > Freshwater > Lake | place: USA: Ohio, Lake... | reverse complement strand
CCAGGCCGATGCGCCGTTCGGCGTGCGCTTCACGCTGGCGCAGCCCTGGAGCGCGCTGCTGCTCGACGACGCGCGCGTGGTGCACGAGACCACGCCCATCCAGTCGGCCGCCGGCGCGGGCGAGCGCGCCGGGTGGCGCGACACGCTCGTGCTCACCTATCGAGGCGAGGAATTTCAGGACCCGCCGCGTTAGCGCGCGGCGCCGCTGCGCGTGGTGCAGCCGCGATGCACGGCGCGGTTGCTTCGGATCTCCTCCCGACTCGTTCGTATGGTGCCGCTTGCCTGGGGCTGCTGGCGCCTGCTGCGACGATCCCGCGGGTGCGTCCTGGTCGCGGCCCCGGATGCGGCGGTCGTCCTGCCGCGCCCGGTAACGGCGTGGCTCGTGATCCAGGGTGGGTGCCAAAGCTCCAGATTTGCAACGCGATTAATGGGTCAGACGGTTTGCTGAATTGATGGGAATTTGCTGTTTTCGCGATATTTGAACGACTTTAACTGACTTTATTCCACTTGCTGCTCATTACATGAGCGTCCTGCATCGCATGACTTTGTCTCTTCTGTAACCCGCCCGCTTAAACTCCGCAGCGGTCCGACAGAGTAGGCAACTAAAGCAACAGCGGCGGTGCCCGCATCGATCGGGGCTTCATCAGGGGGGGGGCGGTTTCAGTGTGTTGGCGTGCGCTTGCGTGGCGACTGCTCGCGGCGTCGTGGCTCGCGGCGGTATCCGCACCACTGGCTCAGGCCGCGGTGGTGGTTACCAAGGAGTTCCTCGATCCGGCCAGCGTCAACAGCGGCAACCTGCAAGATCTTTCCGGTCAAGTAACCGACGCGACGCCCGCGCAGGGTGACGTTCGCACCGTACGGCTGGGCGTCAGCCACATTGGCGCGCCGATCAGCGGCGGGCAGATGACTGACAACCTGCCGGCCCAGATCCGTCTGGCCGACCCGGTCAACGCTCGCTTCAGCAGCAGTTGCGGGCCCGGCGCCTTCGTCGCCACCGGAAGCCCGGGTGGCGGTGCCCTCGTCGCCTCCGGCCTGCAGGTGCCCAGCGGCACGGAGGCGGCACCCGGGCGCTGTTTCTTCTACTTCGACGTCGTGTCGACCTTGGTCGGCACCTGGAACAACGTCATAGCCGCCGGCGGCTTCACAGGCAACGAGGCCGGCATCGGCGTGGTCAGCAATGCCGATCCGGCGCCGCGCAGCCTGACCGTCACGGGTCTGTCGAGTCTCGCCATCAGCCAGGGCTTCGCGCCTGCGACCCTGCTGATGGGCGCAACGACCACGCTCACGATCACCATCGCCAACCCGAACGCCGGCCGCCCGGTCCGTTTGAACCAGCTCACCGAGGAGTTGCCGGACACGTTGGCGGCAGCGAGCACCACGCCGACGATCAGTTGCTCGGTCGGCGGCGTGGCGGGCAGCGTGAGCGCAAGCGGCACCACCGGCACGGTCGTGCTGTCCTTCGGCGGCGGTACCGAGGTGGCAGGCAGCGGCAGCTGCACGATCAGCTGGACCCTGAACGCGCTGCCGTCCAACGGCACGTCGATCGCGCGCACCGCCCGCGTCCCGGCCAACACCGTGCTCAACAGCCGAGGTCTGGGCCACGTGCAGGCGCAGGCTAACGTCACGGTGCAGTCGCCGATCACGCTGGTCAAGAGCTTCGTGCCCGCCACCGCGCGCGCCGGCGAGCCGGTGACGCTGACCATCAGCATCACCAACCGCAGCCCGAGCGCGGTGACCGCGGTGGGGTTCAGCGACGACCCGCTCTCCGCGCCGACCGGTGTGACCTTGTTGGCGCCCGCAACGGCCAACGCGGCCTGCGATACGCCCGTGCTGACGAGCGTGGCCGGCGGCAGTTCGATCGTCATGAGCGGTGCCGGCGTCGGCGCGGGTGCTGTGTGCCAGGTCAGCGCGACCGTGGGCGCTCCCGGCCCGCAGAGCTACACCAGCACGATTGCCGCGGGTGCGACCTGGACGCAGGGCGGCTTCACGCAGTCGACCGCTGCGGCCAGCGCGACCCTGAACGTGTTCTCGGGGTTCCGCGGGTTCAAGTCGATGCTCGATCCGCGCACCGGAGGCTCGCTCACGGGCGGCGTGGTCCCGGGCGACGTGGTGCGCTTTCGCGTCGAACTGGAGAACTTCTCCACCGGCCAGATCACCGGGGTGTCGCTGACCGACCCATTCCCGTCTGCCGGTGGCGCGCAGATCGTGTACGCCACCGCCGCCACGCCGGGCGCGGCCAATCCGCGCACCAACTGCACGCCTACGGGCACGCCGACCGCTCCCGGTCCGATCGCCGCGCCCGCCACCGCGCAGACCGACGGCGCTGCCACGGTGACGTTCACCGGCCTGGTGGTGCCGGGCAATCCGAGCGGCGTTTCCGATCCCGGGGCGCGCTGCTTCGTCGAGTTCGACGCGCGTCTGCCGCGCAACTGGCCGGTAGGCACCAACGTCAACAACAGCCTGCCGCCGAGCGCGATAACCGGCGGCGGGGGCGGTGGTGGCGGTGGCGGCGGCGGGTCGGGCTTCCAGAATGCGGTGGTTTCCAACACCCCGGCGCTGAACCAGTTCCCGATCACCAAGAGCTTTTCGCCTTCAACCGTCTCGGCCGGTGGCACCTCGATCGTCACGCTTACCCTGGTCAACAACGGTTTCAATGCACTCGTGAATGTGGCGGTGGACGACCCGCTGCCGTCGGCGATGGTCGGCGCGGTGACTGCGCAACTGCGCGTGGCGACTCCGGCTGCCACCACCACCAACTGCGGCGGCACGCCGGTGTTTACCGTCAGCCCGGCGCGCGACCGGCTGCAGGTCAGCGGGCTGACCGTGCCGGCGCGGGCCGCAGGCGCGCAAAGCGGGCAGTGCCAGGTGAGTTTCGCCGTGGTGGCGCCAGCCGCCGCTTCCTGGAACAACAGCGCCACCGCCAGCGGCACCGATGCGCGCACCGGCGAGACGGTCGATCCGCCGGGACCGGCCAACGCAACGCTGATCACCACGCCGTCGCTCACCGCCAGCAAGTCGTTCAGCCCGGCGCCCGTGGCGTCCAGCGGCGGCATCTCCACGGTAACGATCACCCTGGGCAACATCGGCACGGCGGCGCTCACCGAGGTGGGCGTGAACGACCCGCTGCCGACCGGCCTGCGGGTGGCGCCCGCGCCGGCGCCGGCCACCACCTGCGCCGGGCCGACCTCGATCACCGCCACCGCCGGCGCCGCCAGCGCGCAGCTCAGCGGCGCCACGCTGCCGGCCGGCACCACCTGCACCTTCCGCTTCAACGTGGTCACGCAGGCGGCGCCAAATCCCGTCGTCAACACCATCCCGGCCGGCAACATCACCGCCGCGGGCGGCGTCGTCAGCACCGCGCCAACCAGCGCGGCGCTCGCCACCTTTTTCGGCGGCGGCATCAACGTGCAGCAGCAGTTCTCGGTGACCGACCTGCCCGCAGTCGGCCAGCCGACCCGGCTCAGCATCACGCTATCGAACACCGCCACACAGGCGCTCAGCGGCATCGGCTTGTCCCAGTTGCTGCCGGACGGGCTGGTGCTGACCGCCACGCCCAATCCGACCACCAGCTGCGGCGGCTCGATCAGCGCTCCGCCCGATGGCAGCAGCGTCGTGTTCAGCGGCGGCGCGCTGCCGGCGGGCAGCGGCGCATTGCCGGCGCCGCCGGCGGCCGTCTGCACCATCGCCGTCGACGTCACCGCCAGCCGCGTCGGCACCATCACCAGCACGATCCCGCCAGGAGCCGTTACCACCGACCAGGGCGTGACCAACTCCAACGCGGCCGTGGCCAACGTATCGGCGCTCGCCAGCGTCGGCGTCACCAAGCAATTCACGCCGCAGGCGGTGCCGGTCAACACGCCGGCGCTGCTGACCATCAAGGTGCTCAACAACACGGGTGCGGCCTTCGCCAACCTGACGGTGGTGGACCCGCTGCCGGCCGGCCTGGTGGTGCCGCTGCCGTCCAACGCCAGCACCACCTGCAGCGGCGGCACGGTCACCACGCGGCCGAGCCTGCTTGGCGGCGGCCGTACCGACGTGGTGCTGCAGGGCGCCACGCTCGCGGGCGCAGTCGGCGCGACCACCGCCTGCGAGATCCGCATCAATGTGCAGTCGGCCGCGCTGGGCAGCTACGCAAACAGCATCCCGAGCGGCAACGTCACGGCCGACGGCGGCTTCAGCAACGCGGCGCCGGCCTCGGCGACGTTGAACGTACGCATGGCGGCGACGCTGTCCAAGAGCTTCGCCGCGCCCACCAATCGCCGCGTCAACGAGCCGATCCGGCTGACGGTCAGCATCGGTAACCCCAACCCGGTGCCGCTGACCAACGTGGCGCTGACCGACCGCTACCCGGCCAGCGTCTTCAACGCCACCACCCCCAGCGCCACGACCAACTGCAGCGGCGGCGTGGTGACGGCCGTGCCTTCAGGCACGGCTGCCAGCCTGACCAGCGCCACAGTGCCGGCTGGCGGTTCTTGCAGTTTCGCGGTCGATGTGCTGGCCAACGTGCCGGGTGTCTGGAGCAACGTCGTCGCCGACGGCGCGCTGACCTCGGCCGAGGGCGTGACCAACGCGGCGCCGGCAACGGCCTCGTTCACGACCCTCGACCCGCCGACGCTCGGCAAGGAGTTCCTGCCGGTGCAGATCGCCCCGAGCGGTGCCGCGGTGCTGCGGATCGTGCTGGGCAATCCGAACGCCGCGGCGCTCACCACCGGTGCGGCGCTCGGCGACACCTTGCCGACGGGGGTGAGTTTCGACGTGCCGGCGATCAACACTGGCACGCCCGATCCGCAGGGTTTGCCGCGCTGTGCGGGCGCCAGCGCGGCCGGCAGCACGGTGAGCCTGGCGGCGGGCTCGGCGATCCCGCCCGGCGGCTGCGTGATCCTGGCCAATGTCACGGCCGCGGCACCCGGCACCTACATCAACAGCCTGCCGGCCGGCGCGCTGCAGACCAGCGGCGGCAGCAATGCGCAGCCGGCTACGGCAACGCTGTCCGTCAGCACGCAGTCCTCGCTTGCCGGCACGGTCTTTCGCGACGACAACAACAACGGAGTGCCCGACGGCGGCGAGCCGGGCTATGCCGGCCAGACCATCGAGCTGGTCGACGACGGCGGCGCGCTGGTCGCCAGTACCACCACCGATGCGCTGGGCAATTACGCCTTCCTCGCGCTGGCGCCGGGCACCTACGCGATCCGCCAGCCGGCGCAGCCGGCCGGAACCCTGAACGGAACCACCAGCGCCGGCACGGGCGCGACCAACGCCGGCACCGCGAGCGCGCCTGCCTCATTGCCGAGCGTCGTCAGCGGGATCGTGCTGGGCAGCGGGCAGAACGCCACCGGCTTCCGCTTTGGCGAACTGGTGCCGGCGAGCCTGGCCGGCGTTGTGTTCCGCGACGACAACAACAACGGCACGCAACAAGCGGGCGAGCCACCGCTGGCCGGCCAGACGATCGCGCTCGCCGGCACTAACGACCTGGGCGCGGCGGTCGCGCTCGGCACGACCACCGATGCGAGCGGCGCCTATGGCTTCAGCGGCCTGCGGCCCGGCACCTACACGATCACGCAGCCGGCGCAGCCGTTCGGGACCGCGAGCGGGCAGACGATCGTCGGCACGGGCGCGAGCAACAACGGCACCGCGACGCCGCCGGGTACCACGCCGAGCGCCATCAGCGGCATCGTGCTCACCAGCGGGCAGAACGGCAGCGGCTTCAACTTCGCCGAAGTGCCCACCGCGCTGATCAGCGGCCTGGTCTATGTCGACCGTGACCGCAACAACGCCTTCGACCCGACCGACACCGGCCGTATCGCCGGGGTCACGCTGCGGCTGGTGCAGGGAGCCGATTGCACGACCGGCACCACGCTGCAGACCACCACCACCGATGCGAGCGGCGCCTATGGCTTTGCCGGCGCCTCGGCCGGCGGCAACTACCTGATCTGCCAGACCCAGCCGGCGGCTTGGGGCAACGGCAATGCCAACGGCGTGGCAGGCAGCAACGTGATTGCCATCACCAATTTGTCGTCGACGGGACTGGCCGGCAACAACTTCGGCGAATGGGGCGGCGAGCTGCGCGGGGCAGTCTTCCTCGACGCCAACAACAACGGCCTGCGCGACGGCGGCGAGCCCGGCCTGCCCAGCACGCTGCAGCTGACCGGCACCGATCTGGACGGCCGTCCGGTGTCGCGCACCAGCAGCACCGATGGCAGCGGCAACTTCGTCCTCTTCGATCTGCCGGGAGCCGGCGCGGGCGGCTTGACCTTGACCCAGGTCTCGCAACCGGCCGGCATGATCGATGGCCGTACCACCGCGGGCAGCGCCGGCGGGGTGGCGAGCCCCATCGGGGTTGCGCCGAGCAGCATCCGCCAGATCCCGCTGGGCGTGACCGCGAGCTCGGTCGGCAACCTGTTTGCCGAACTGCCCCCTGTCTCGCTCGCCGGCAGTGTGTATCTGGACGCCAACAACAACGGCCTGCGCGACACCGGCGAGCCGGGCGTGGCCGGCCAGACCATCGTCATCACGGGTACCGATGACCTGGGCAGCGTCAATCGCAGCGTGGTGACCGACGGCAACGGCAACTTCAGCGTTGGCGACCTGCGTCCGGGCACCTACACGCTGACCCAGCCGGTGCAGCCGCCCGATACGGTGAGCGGCCGCACCACGGCCGGCAGTGCGGGCGGTACAGCCACGCCGGCGACGTCCTTACCGAGCGCGATCGCAGGCATCGCGCTGGCCGCGCCCGGCGCGAGCAGCGACGGCAACCTGTTCGGCGAGATTCCCGCCGGCGGCGCGATCGCCGGCCGCGTCTGGCTCGACACCAACGGTAACGGCGCGGTCGATGCCGGCGAGATCGGCATGGCCGGCGTGGCGGTCGAGCTCGGCGGCACCGACTCCACCGGCGCGGTCATCGCGCGCAGCCTGACCACGCAGGCCGACGGCAGCTACCGCTTCGAGGGTCTGGCGCCGGGCAGTTACTCGGTGCGGCAGCCCGAACAGCCGCCGGGCACCGTCAACGGCCAGACGGTGCCCGGCACCCTCGGCGGAACGCCGACGCCGGTGGCGACGCTGCCCTCCGTCATTGCTGGGATCAGCCTCGGCATCAACCAGTCCACGCTGAACAACAATTTTGGCGAGCTGCCGGCAGGCCGCGTCAGAGGCAGCGTCTACAACGACGCCAGCAACAACGGCCGGCGCGAGCCGGGCGAGGCGGGCTTTGCCGGACAGCCGGTGCTGCTTTCCGGCACCGACGATCTCGGCCGCGCGGTGTCGCTCAGCGCGACCACCGATGCCGACGGCAACTTCAGCTTCGCCGGCCTGCGCTCCGGCACCTACACGCTGACGCAGCCGTCGCAGCCGCCCGGCACGGTGCCCGGCATCACCACCGCAGGCACCATCAACGGCGCCAGCGCGGGCAACGCATCGCCGGTCACCGTGCTGCCCTCGACCATCGCCAACATCGCGCTGCCCATCGGCGGCGTTTCGGTCGACAACCTGTTCGGCGAGCTCGGCAATTCGCCCGACGTGGTGGCGAGCAAGAGCTCCAGCGACATCTTCGCCATCGACAACGCGGCCACCTGGCGCATTGCGGTCGCTAACCGCGGCACCCAGCCGACCAGCGGAACCGTCACGGTCGAAGACCGTCTGCCGACGGGCACCCGGCTGGCGGCGACGCCGACCGGCAGCGGCTGGACCTGCAGCGGCGCCGAGGGCGGACAGGCGTTCTCGTGCACGACCAACGCGGTGATCGCGGCCGGCGCCACGCTGCCGGCGGCCATCACGGTGCCGGTACGGGTCAGCGCCGACGCGCTGCCGGCCGGCGTCAACAGCGCCAGCTTCGACAACGCCGTGCTGGTGTCCGGCGGTGGCGAGCTGGCGGGCTTCGGTCCGACGGCAGGCGAGCGCGACCAGTTCAACGGCAACCCGCGGGCGCTGCCGCCTTGTGCCGCAAGCCCCGCCCATAACGCCTGCCGCAGCACGGTAACTGTGCTGCGCACCGCCTCGGTCAGCGGCACCGTCTGGTACGACCTCGGCCCGACGCGCCGGCAACTCGACAACGGCGATGCGCTCCAGTCGGGTTGGTCCGCGGAAATTGCCGATGCCGAGGCGCCCGGCCAGCCGGTACTGCGGCGGACCACGGCCGGACCCGACGGCCGCTGGCGCATCGACGGGCTGATCCCGACCCGCGCCTACCTGCTGCGCTTGCGCGATCCGGACAGCGGCATCGCTTGGGCGCAGCCCGTGTCGGGCGAGCGCGGCACGGCCCCGGCGCCCTGCCTGCCCGCCGCTGCCAACCCGGGCAATGCAAACACCAGCTCCTGCCCCGAAGCGGGTAGCGTGCCGCAGTTGCGGATCGTGCTGGCGGCAGGTGCCCATCTGCGCGAACAAAGCCTGCCGCTGGATCCGAGCGGCGTCCTGTACGACAGCACCACGCGCCAGCCCGTCGCGGGCGCAGTGGTCACCCTGGCGCCGCTGGGCAGCTGCCCGGGCTGGTCGCCGGCCGAACACATCGCCGGCGGCGGCGTCGGCGGCTACCGCATCGCCGGTAGCGCCATCAGCATGACCACCGGCACGCTGGGCGCCTACCAGTTCCAGTTCACGTCGGCTGCGCCGGCTGCCTGCAGCTTCCAGATCACCGCCACGCCGCCCGCCGCCTACGACTTCGTCTCGCAGGTGCTGCCGCCGCAGGCTGGCACACTGACCCTGCCGCCGGCGCCGGGCAGCTTCGACGTCCAGTCTCAGGCGAACCCGCCCGCTCCGGGTGCGTCCACTGCGTACTGGCTCGGTTTCGTCGGCGGCAGCGCACGTCAGTACCTGCTGCGCAACCACATCCCGCTCGACCCACGCAGCGTCACCGGCATCTCGATCGTCAAGAGCGCGGCGGTGCAGGTGGTGGAGCTGGGCGACTCGGTCGAGTACAGCGTGCGCATCCGCAACACCACGGCCTTCCTGCGGCCGCGCGTGGCGGTGCAGGATCTGTTGCCCGCCGGCTTCCGCTTCATCGCCGGTAGCGCCCGCGTGACGCGCGGCGGGACGACCGCGGCACTCGCCGACCCGCGCGGAGCGCCGGGCCCGTCGCTGCGCTTCGACGTCGGCGGCGTGCCGGCCAACGGTGAGATCACGCTGGCCTATCGGGTGCGGGTGGGCGTCGGTGCGCAGCAGGGCGACGGCACCAATCGCGCCTGGGCCAGCGCCGATGCCAACACCGACTGCGCGCGCGACCCCAGCGGTTGCTCCAACGAGAGCCGCTGGCGCGTGCGCGTGACTGCTGGCGTGTTCACCCCCGAGGCCTGCGTGGCGGGCAAGGTGTTCGTCGACTGCAACGGCAACCAGGTGCAGGACGGCCAGGAGCCCGGCGTGCCCGGCGTGCGCCTGTGGCTGCAGGACGGCACCAGCTTCGTCACCGATGCCGAGGGGCGGTACAGCTACTGCGGCCTGTTGCCGAGACTGCACGTGCTCAAGGTCGATGCCACCACGCTGCCGCGCGGCGCCGTGCTCACGCCGTCGAGCAACCGCAATGCCGGCGACCCCGGCTCGCTGTTTCTCGATCTCAGGGTGGGCGAGCTGCACCGCGGCGACTTCGTGATCGGCTCCTGCACCGACCCGCTGCTTGGCGAGGTCGGGGCGCGGCGCAGCCAGAGCCAGGTCGGCATGCCGCCCGCCGAGCGGCGCGGCGATGCGCCGCACAGCTTCCGCGGTCGTGCGCCGAGTGCCCCGCGCCAGGCCACCGGTGGCACCGAAGCGCAGCCGGCGGCGCGCCCGCGCCCTGCCGGTAACGACAGCGGGGGCAGCGATGCGCACCGCTGAAGCCCGGGCCGCCCGCGGCTGCGTGCCCGGCGCCCACGGTCTGCGGCTGGCGGCAGCGGCCGTGGCGCTCGCCTGCGCCGCAGGTGCCGCGCTGGCGCAGCAGCCGGCGCGTCAGCTCGACGCTGCGCCGCGCGCGGCTCAGGTGGTGCCGGCGCTGGCGCAGAACGCCCGCGTGGCCGAGGTGATCGTCTCGCTCGACCGCGCGGCTTTCGTGGCCGACGGCCTGACGCGGGTGGCGGTCCGCGTGGAGCTGCGCGATCGCGCCGGCCAGCGGCTGACCACCCCGGCCACCGTGACGCTGGAGGCCAGCGGCGGGCGCATCCTGCTGCCCGGCGCGGCCACCGACGAGACCGGACCCGGCGCGCTCGACCGCGACCGCGCCACCCCGGGCGTGCAGTTGGAAGTCGCCAGGGGCGAGGGCCGCTTCTGGCTGCTCGCCCCGGCTACGCCGCAGGACGTCCGCCTGCGCGTGACCGCCGGCGCGGCGGTGGCCGAGGGGCTGGTGACCTTCAATCCGCAGCTGCGCGAGATGCTGGCGGTCGGCCTGGTGGAAGGCGTGATCGCCCTGCGGCGGGGCGATCGCGATGCGATACGACCGGCAAGCATCGACGACGGCTTCGAGCAGGAGCTGCGCTCGTGGTCACGGCGTTTTGGCGCCGACGATCGCGACAGCGCGGCGCTGCGCGCGGCGCTGTTCCTCAAGGGCAAGATCCGTGGCGATGCGCTGCTCACGCTGGCCTACGACTCGGAGCGCGACGAGCGCAAGCGGCTCATGCGCGACGTGCGGCCCGACGAGTACTACCCGGTCTACGGCGACGGCTCGGCGCGCCACTTCGACGCGCAGTCGGCCAGCAAGCTGTACGTGCGCATCGACAAGGAGCGCAGCTTCCTGCTGTACGGCGACTTCAGCACGGCCGCGCAGTTCACGCCGCTGACTGGCGGCAGCCTGGCCGCGCCGCTGCGCCTGCGCGACCTGGGCCAGTACAACCGCACTGTGACCGGCGTGCGCGGCCGCTGGGCTGGCGAGCGCGGCCAACTCGGTGCCTTCGCCACGCGCGACTCGCTGCGCCAGGCCGTCGAGGAGTACGCCGCCAACGGCACCTCGGGGCCGTTCGCGGTGCGCTCCAGCGGTGCCCTGGCCGGCAGCGAGCGCGTGGAGATCATCACGCGCGACCGCAACAACCGCTCCGTGATCCTGTCGGTGGAGCCGCTCGCGCGGTTGGTCGACTACGTGTTCGAGCCGTTCTCGGGCCGCATCCTGCTCAACCGGCCGGTGGCCTCGCTCGATCCGAACGGCAACCCGGTGTCGATCCGCATCAGCTACGAGATCGACCAGGGCGGCGATCCGTTCTGGCTCTACGGGATCGACGGCCAGTGGCAGGTGGCACCCGGCGTGGAACTGGGCGGCACGCTGGTGGACGACCGCAACGACCTTGCGCCGTACCGGCTCGGTTCGGTCAACTTCGGCCTGCGGCTCGGGTCGAGCACGCAACTGGTGGCGGAGGTGGCGCGCAGCGAGGGCACCGTGCGCGGCGCGGTGCAGGCGCAGCCAGACGACACGCTCGGCGACGCCCACGGTAATGCCGCGCGCGTCGCGCTGCAGCACAAGGCCGAGCGCAGCGAGGCGCGCGTGTACTACGGTCGGTCCGACGGCGGCTTCAGTAACCCGTCGGCCAGCTTCAACGGCGGCCGCGGCGACGCCGGCGCGCGCGGCGCCTACAAGTTGACCGACTCGGTCATGCTGTTCGGCGAAGCCGTGCGCAGCGAGGATCGGGCAACCGACGCCCGGCGCGACGGCGCGCAGGCGGGCGTCGCGGTCAAACTCAACGAGACGTTGACGGTCGAGCTGGCCATCAAGCGGCAGCAGGAAAACGGCCGCCTGCCGGGCGCCACGCTGGCCCCCAACCCGGCCGCCACCACAGGCTCCGCAGGCGGCGCGCTGACGCCCTCCGGCGGTTTCTTCGGAACCGGCACCGGCGCGCTGGATCCGGCCACGGGTGGTTCGCTGCTGCCCGCGCCGGGCGCCCGTAACGGAGCCGCTGCGCCGCTGGATGCCAGCACCGTGCAGTTGGGCGTTCGCTGGCAGCCGGCAACGGCCTGGTCACTCGGGGCCGAGGCGGAGCAGGACATCACCGGCGACGAGAAACGGCGCCTGTCTCTCGGCGGCGCTTATGCGCTGGCCGAGCGGTCGCGCCTGTATGCGCGCTGGGAGGCGCAGCAGGGGCTGGCCTCGATCTATTCGCTCAACCCCGCCGAGCGCAGCACCACCTTCGTCTTCGGTGCCGACACCAGCTATCGCGCCGATGCGCAGTTCTACTCGGAGTACCGGCTGCGCGATGCGCTGGGCGATCCGATCGCCGCGCGCGAGTCCCAGCTCGCCAACGGCCTGCGCAACACCTGGACACTGGCGCCCGGCCTGCGTGCGGTGACGGCAGCCGAGTACCTGCGCGTGCTCGATGGCGCCGGCCGCGCCGCCATCGCGCTGGCTGGCGGCCTCGACTACACGGCGCATCCGCTGTGGAAGGGCAGCACGCGCCTGGAATGGCGGCGCCTGCAGGACGACCCGAGCACCCCCGTGGCCGACCGCCAGGACTCGTGGTTGTCGACCATCACCGCGGCACGCAAGCTCGATCGTGACTGGACCCTGCTGGCGCGCAACTATGCGCTGCTCAATACCTTCGAGGCCGGCGGCGAGCGGCTGCAGGACCGCTTCCAGCTGGGCCTTGCCTACCGGCCCATCCATCACAACCGCTTCAACGCGCTGGGCAAGTACGAGTTCAAGTTCGAGCGCGACGAGTCCGGCCTGCCGGCGCCGCTGGTCGGCACCGCAGCCACGCCTGCGGAGCGGCAGGTGCACATCGTCTCCGTGCATGGCGACTGGCATCCAAGCCGGCCATGGTGGCTGACCGGCCGGGTTTCGGCCAAGGCGCTGCAGGAGCGGCTGCCGTCGGTCGGCAACGCCAGCCGCTGGGATCGCTACGAGGCTTACCTCTTGGGCGGGCGCGCGGTCTACGACCTCGACGAGCGCTGGGACCTGGGCCTGCTCGCCTCGCTGCTGTATAGCCCGCAGGGTGCGAGCCTGCAACATGCGCTCGGCTTGGAGGCTGGCTACCGGCTGAAGACCAACCTGTGGCTGTCGGTCGGGGTCAACTTCACCGGGTTCAGCGACCGCGACCTGACCGCCGGCGAGTACACCGC